>Ga0326727_10000491_pt1 | contig 163309 bp, 156 predicted proteins | sample MB2enrmetagenome_FD_207643 | JGI IMG/M metagenome (GOLD analysis project Ga0326727, IMG submission 207643) | Lab enriched peat soil microbial communities from McLean, Ithaca, NY, United States - MB29MY | ecosystem: Environmental > Terrestrial > Soil > Wetlands > Peat | place: USA: New York...
GGGCCAAATGAGACATGACGTCTCCGGCGAGTAACATGCGCTTCATCAGGCCAAAACTTCCGACCAGGCCGGCGGCGACGGCGAAGAGAAGCGCGAGCATTATCGAGTAACTTGCGCTGGTGTGAGTTAGCCATGACATATGTGTCCCAATCAGAGTCCGTAGTGTTCACGGAGATGCTGATAGTACTTGGGTGGGGCTGAGTAAAGAGCTTCCAAAGCTTCGGGAGTCAGCACTTCTTTCGGTGGACCAAAACAAGGCTTCCCGTTGCCGATGCACAGGACCATTGCGGCGTTTCGGTAGACGACACTCAGGTCATGGGAAACCAGAACCACGGTTATGCCGCTCTCTTCTTTGAGACGGTGGAGCAATTCATAGACTCGCTCTTCCGTGAGCTCGTCGAGGCTGGCGGTCGGCTCGTCGAAAAGGATTACATTAGGCTGGCCTAACAATGCCACAGCGATCAATACCTTTTGAAACTGCCCGCCCGAAAGAACGCCAATGTTGGTGCCTAATAACTCAGGGGTGAGATTGGTAAGTGAGGCTGCTCTCTCTATATCCGCCTGAGTCAATTTAAGGAAGTGGGCCTTGGCATTCAACAAGTCACTTGCCGACAGAGGCAATTGACGGTCAGCGGCCACCCGCTGCGGGACGTATCCGATGCGCGTATCCGCCATCCAGCTGATCTCGCCTTGATATGGCAGCATGTGCAGGAGCGTTCTCAGCAGCACCGTCTTGCCTGCCCCGTTGGGCCCGATGATGGCCAGCATCTCCCCCTCATGGAGCTCAAAGCTCAAACCGGATAGAATGCTGCGCCCATCCAAGTTTACGGTTAAGTCTTTCACTGAAAGAATCGTTTTCATCAGCCTCTACTTAGTCGTCACCGTTTCCGACAGCCAATAAAATCTGACTGCCATCGCCAACGATACGCATCTTAGCGCATACCGGGACGATGGCAGCCTGTCAAGAATCGCTGAACTTCACGACTCGTACCAATTCCATTTTTCCCTTTGGCCAATTTGGCTTTTGACTGGATCAGGCCGCTATCTCAAGTTTGTCGTCGACATCCCAGACGCCAGGGGCGGACCAGGCTGCTCTTTCCGCCTCATCGCGCTCCGCCCAGGAGCTGACCTTGCCTCGTAGAACTACCTTGTTGCCGTCGACTTCGACCTTGATGCGTTCGCCGTCCAGTTCAGCGGCGCGATTCAGCGCGTTCTCGATCCTCACTTTGAGATCCGCCGGGGCGACCACAGACTTGATTGTGATCAAGTTGCTCACACCCGTTACCCCCGTCAGATCTTGCACAGCTTCTTTAGCGGCCGTCTGTTGAAATTTGTAATCGACCGTTCCTTCGAGGGTCACCCAACCCTGTTCGACCTTCACTTTGATAGCGTCTTGTGGTACCCAAACATGTCATTTGAGGGCACTTAGAGCGGTTTTAGCAATGTCCTGATCGTCGCGTTGATGCGCCAAGGGCAAGTCCACCTTCGTCTCATCGATCACTGCCTTGACCCCGCCCACCCGCTCGGCAGCCTCTGCTGCCGCATATTTTTCGGCATAGTTGTTCACTTTGCCGGTTAGTGTGACGATCCCATCCTGGGCAATCACGCCAATATTTGCGGCATCGATGCTAGGTTCGAATTGAAGCTCATCGATGACATCATGTTGAAGTTGTGTGTTGGTTTTCATTAGAGATTCCTCCTTCAGAAATTGGGTTTGTGGAGCATACACATTGCTAGTCACCCATCACGTTGCGTTTGCAGCGCACGAACACCTGCACGGGCAGCACTGCATTTGGATTACCAGATCCGTGGACTCGAAGCTTGAAGGACTTGTGCGCTTGCGTCGTGAAATATGTCTCGTCATTGTGACGCGAAGTCGTCAGCTCCTAATAGAAGAATCCTTCCTCCTCCTCTAACTGGTGCCGCAACCTCCTGTTGTTCTTGGAGATATCGGCGCCTCCTCGATGCCACGAGTTGGCCGACAAGATGCCATCAGATTGTGTTGAGACAAGAAAATTACTCGAAAGCGAGATCGCTGATATGGCCGACACAGGAGAAGATCGAGAGATCAAGCAACGCGCAAATGCAAACGAAGCGGAGGTAATCCGGGAATCGAAGGAGCTTCTGCGGAAAACGAAAGAAGGCTTGAATACAAGGAAGAAAGCACCGGACGCAAGGTCAGATCATCGCTCCAAAGGCGGGAAATGATCGAATGTCTTGCTCAGCGTAACCCCAGTCTACTGGTCGGAAGTTGTTCTTTTTTGTGGCCGGGCAATATCAACCGATCTCTCAGCAGGTGGAGACTGCTCCAGCTACTCTTCGATGCTCCACTGCGGACTAAGCGAAACCGAGCTTATTTTCACAGTTTGGCGGAATTGGCTTTATCGGTCGCACTGGTTATGTGTTGCTCAGTCCAAGCCCAGGAATCCTCGCCTCCTCAACCAGCCTCTTCCGCCATAACTCCGATTTCCCAGGAGCAAACTGAAAGAAACGCGGCAGTGCCATGCCTGGAACCGCCGCCGCTGGTGCGCTGGCAGGATTATCACGGAAAATTCAAAAAGATCGTCGGGACGTTTGCCGGAAGGTTGGAACGCAAATCCGTGCATGTACCTCACTACTATAAGCCGCAGGCCGTTCTGTGCACACTCGAACCAAAAGACAAATTCCTTCTCTTTGTCCACGACACGGTTGATCCGGTTACGTTCATCAATGTCGCGTACAACGCGGGGGTTGGCCAGGCGGAAAACAGCGACCCCACTTTTAGGCAGGGCGCAGCGGGTTATGGCAAGCGCTTCGGCGCCGGGTTCGCCGGCCAGGCATCGTCTGAGTTTTTCAAAGACTTCGCGTACCCCACGATATTTTCGGAAGACCCCCGCTACTATCGTCTGGCTGGAGGGGGTGGGAGGAGACGTCTACTTCACGCGGCCGTCCACGTGTTCATCGCGCACCGGGAGGACGGGACGCATATGTTCAATTTCTCCGAATGGCTGGGAACGTCAAGCGCCGTCGCACTGAGTAATATCTATCATCCAGACAACAAGCGTGGTTTCTCTCCGGCAGCCCAGCAGGTTGGCTATTCGGTACTCGGTGACTCCGGTTTCGATGTACTTCGCGAGTTCTGGCCCGCAATTGCCCGGAAACTCAACTTACCTTTCCGCGGTCAGGAGAGACCCTCAGGCCAAGGCTCGGGTTCTGCGCTAAAGTAAGCATTCACTGGCCGCTGGCCGCACTCGACTCATTCCTGCCATGCGTCGTGCTCGGCGTTGGTTCGCACTGTGAGTACGGGACAACTTGCGCAAGAAATAACTTCGGAGACCTTGTCGTGTAAGTGGGTGGCCCACGGCTCTTCGGGACGTATATCCATGACGATAAGGTCCGCAACGACTTCGTCAGCCACCTGAAGAATACGTGCCGTAGAGTTCTTCGCAACCTCAATTCTCAATACCGGCTCCACAAGAAAGTCGCCTGTGTGTTCCGGCAAGAGGTTTCGCAAAATGCGCCGGTACTCTTTGAGCCATTCATCACCGGATTCCTTCGGTTCCTCCTGTTCGACAACATGCAAAAGCAAGAGTCGGGATTTGTGCTGGCTCGCCAGGCGGATCGCATACTGTAAACCATAATGCGACTCCTCCCAGAAATTGGTGACATAGAGTAGTTGAGCTAGTAGCTCATAACGGTTGGTAGAGGAAGCACGCGGTCCTACCGTAAGGACGGGACACGTGGCTGTGCGGACAGTCTCTTCCGCAACTGATCCGAGAAAGAACTTTGTCAGGTCCGGCTTCCCGCTGGCGCCCACAGCTACCAGGTCAATGTGCTGCGACCGGACAAGATCCTCGATGGTCTCCGAAACTTCCCCTTCTCGTAGCCATGTCCGGTGCGGAACAGTTCCAACCTCAGCCTCCAAAAGTTTCAACTGCCGCTGAGCATCGATGTGGGCTTGCTGGCATATTTCCGGGTCCACCGCCGGCGACGCAATATAAATCTCCGGAGGATGAATCACATGCGCTATATGAACCACGGAATTAAATTGTTTTGCAATCGGTGCGACGCAGGTGAGTGCAGCGAGCGAGGCCGCAGAGAAGTCGGTAGCGACCAAAATATTCTTCAAGGAAATTTCTATAGGAGTAGTGAGTTGTGCCATAGGCCCTCCTTTTTGCAGGCCGTTGCTTTGAGCGGCTCGGAGTCTTGCTCCGCGCATTCTTGCCGGGAACAACGGCTTCGAATCCTTAGTGATTTGCAGGTGCACGTGCGGGTCCGGATTCTCATCGATCCCCCGTTGCATCAGTTCTCATTTCGAGTCAGCAGCTTACGCAGGACCCAAGTCCGCAGCATGGATTTGGCCGCTTGCTAGTTTCGCCACAGTGACGGAATAGTGCCGGAAATGCCGGTTTCAGCCGGCGTTAACCGCACCCAGGGCATCGATCCTAACCCATCGATTTCACGGCAGTTGCTCGCTCGCGAGGCGTTCTCTCCCGATTCGGAAAGACAGATGCATAGGCAGTCGTGTACTGAACCTAACTGCGATACCTGAGGAAAACCATATGAACATCGTGATGAACACGGCAAAGCAGGTAATCCTCGACAAGCTTGAGGCCGAGGTCCACACCGCCGAAGCGAAATTGAACACGCTGAAGGCACGAGGTGAAACCCCGAAAGCGAATATCGAGATAAGAGCGATCACGGAGCTGTTGACCAGGAAACGACGGAAGTTGCAGGGTCCAGGCGTCGAGATCAGCTCTTGCTTGCTTTCAGGTCCCCGCCCGACTTCTTAAGTTCCTGGATCGCACTGGCTCTTAACTTGCACAAGATGTGAGCTGAGGACGAACCGCCGGAATATTCCGGGCCGGAACTGTTCTGCGGCAATACACAACAACTACATACAAAGGAGAGGAAATATGGATCGCATGTTAGTAGTGGTTTTCAGCGAACTCAGCAAGGCCCTCGAGGGGCGTGATGCACTCAAGAGTCTTGATCGCGATGACGGCATCACAGACTACGCCTCCGCGGTAATCACGAAGAATGCCGACGGCACAATCACGGTCAATGAGGAAGACGACCCCGGTGTGCTTCGAGCCCTGCTCGGAACTTCCCTGGGGAGCCTGATTGGTCTTCTCGGCGGCCCCATCGGCGTCGGCATTGGAGCGGCAGCGGGATCCCTGGCAGCCATCACGGCAGATCTCGACAATGCGCGGGTCGGCGCTGACTTTGTGGACGAAATTTCGAAGCAGCTGACTCCAGGCAAATTCGCCTTGGTGGCGGAGATCGACGAGGAGTGGACACCCTGGGTCAATCTGCGCATGGAGGAACTGGGGGGAGTCGTTTACCGCCGCGCTCTATCCGAAGCGAAGCACGCGGTGAACGAGGAAGAAATCGCTGCCATGAAGGCCGATCTTACCCAGATGAAAGCTGAGCATGCTCAGGCAAACGCCGATCACAAAGTCAAGCTGCTCGAAAAAATCAATCAACTCGATACGAAGATCCAGCAGCAGCTGCAGAAGGCGAAAGAACGGCACGAAATCGCCGAGGCTAAGGCTCAGGCAAAAGCCACTGTGCTTGAGGCGAAGGCAGCGCACACCCGCGAAGAATTAAATACTCAGGAGAAGGCAGGATAAATGACCAAGGCTTGCCGAACCAGGGATTGAGCCAGTAAAATCCGGTGCGACGGTACAAATGAGCAGCAGATCCATGCGGGCATTTGACTGCAGCTAGTGTGTTCCGAGAATTGGAGGAAGACATTGTGGGCGGCATGATCCCATTAACGGACGCATCTCGGCAGCCCAGAAGTTTTCCCCTAGTCACGATCTCAATCATCGCGGCGAATGCGCTCGTCTTCGTATTGGAACTGATCGGTGGCGAGGCATTTGTAACACAGTGGTCGGTGATCCCGGCTGATATTGTCGCCGGCCGGCACTTGATCACCATCCTGACGTCGCAGTTCATGCATGCCGGCTGGATGCACATTATTGGGAACATGGTGTTCCTATGGGCATTCGGCCCGGAAATCGAAGATGCGATGGGCCGGCTGCGCTACCTGGTGTTTTACCTGCTCAGCGGTCTGGTGGCTTCGCTCGCGCAGATTGCAGCCATGCCGACTTCCACCGTTCCCAATCTCGGCGCCAGTGGCGCGATTGCGGGTGTGATGGGTGCCTTTTTGATTACCTATCCTACTGATGAGATACGCGCGCTGCTGATATTTGGCTGGTTCGCTCGCATTACGTTTATTCCCGCTGCGCTCTTGATCGGACTCTGGTTCATCATACAATTCTTCAGCCAAGTCGGCGCCGTGGCGGATGTACAGAGCGGCGGCGTCGCTTATTCAGCTCACGTTGGCGGCTTCATCTTCGGGGTGATTACCGCACGAATGTTTGAGAACCTCGGGCGCAGCGCTGAATCGAGAACTTAGCCATGTCGCCCAGTGCAGATGAAACCCAAGTCGTGATTACCGGCTTGACGACCCAGGAAGCTGAAGCCCGGCTAAATCAGCTTGGGCCGAATGAACCGGCAGCGGCACAGCACCATTCCATCCTCTTCGATCTTCTGCATGGGTTCATGAATCCCTTGGCATTGATCCTGGTGATTGCCGCGGTTGCATCGGCATTCCTGGGCGACAAGGTAGATGCGGCGATCATCGGCGTAATTGTTCTGCTGAGCGCCGCGATTGACTTCGCTCAGACTTATCGTTCGCAACGCGCGGTCGAAAAACTGCGTGCGCAAGTTGCTCCTACGGCAACCGTCCTCCGCGATGGGGAGTGGAAGGAACTTCGGCGGCGTGAGGTAGTGCCGGGTGATATCGTCCGCCTATCAGCCGGAGATCTGGTTCCCGCGGACGCGCGACTCTTGACGGCGCGCGATCTCTACGTTCTACAAGCATCGTTAACCGGTGAATCGCTCCCCGCCGACAAGGAAGCGACGGGAGAGCCGGCCTCGACCAAAGCGGATGCGCGCAACATGGTCTTTCTCGGCACATCCGTCGTTAGCGGAACGGCCACGGCAGAGATCGTCGCGACGGGCGCTAAGACTGCCTTTGGCGATATTGCAGCTCGCCTGGGCGCACGTCCGGAAGCGACGGCTTTCGATCTAGGTTTGCGGAATTTTAGCCAACTCCTCGCGCGAACGGTTTTTTTTCTTGTTCTCTTTCTGATTGTCGTCAGCGTTGCACGCCACCGCGACCCGCTTCAATCCCTAATGTTTGCCGTTGCGCTGGCAGTTGGCTTGACCCCCGAGTTCTTGCCTATGATCACGTCGGTGACGCTTTCGAAAGGCGCCGTCGCCATGGCCCGCAAGAAGGTCATCGTTAAGCATCTTTCCGCGATTGAAAACCTCGGCAGCCTGGATGTGCTTTGCAGCGATAAAACGGGAACGCTCACCGCTGGGACCATGTCGCTTGACCGCTCTCTCGATCCCTTTGGGAATGTATCCCAGCGCGCACTGGAACTTGCCTACTTCAACAGCAAGTTCCAGACGGGTATCCGCAGTCCGCTCGACGACGTTATCCTCCATCAGTCTTCGCCGAAGACGGAAGATGACACCAAGTGCAACGAGATTCCGTTCGATTTCGAGCGGAGGCGGCTCTCAGTTGTGGTGGAGCGGCAGTCCAAGCGGATTCTCATCACCAAAGGTGCCCCGGAAGGGATTTTCCCGCTGCTCTCGGGTTACGAGATCGAAGGCAAAATAATACCCATCGGCGACGACGTTACCAAGCGCATGCAACAAACCAGCAATGAGCTGAATAACCAGGGATTCCGCTCGCTGGCGGTGGCTTATGTCGAAGTTCCTGTGCTTCCGGATTATTCCGTGAAGGATGAGCGCAATCTGACTTTGGCCGGTTTCTTGAGCTTTGCCGACGAGCCCTTGCCGGACGCCGCTCAGGCTGTGGCTGCATTAAAGCAGGATGGAGTTGAGATCAAGGTTATCTCCGGTGACAATGACCGCGTCACCGGCCACGTCTGTACGGAGGTAGGGGTCGATCCCGGCAAAATTATCACGGGCGACGACGTGGAGAAGATGACGGACCCGGCGCTATTGCATGTCGCCGAGGAGACGCGCGTATTCGCCCGCATTTCTCCGACGCAGAAGAACCGGATTCTCCTCGCCCTCAAACACAATGGCCACGCGGTGGGATTCATGGGGGATGGCGTCAACGATGCGCCCTCGCTGCATGCGGCCGATGTTGGCATTTCAGTTTCAAGCGCGGTTGATGTGGCTCGCGAGGTTGCCGACGTGATTCTGGTTGAGCCCGGCCTGCGGGTTCTCCACGATGGCATCATCGAGGGGCGCAAGGCTTTTGGTAACGTGATGAAGTATTTGCTGATGGGCACAAGTTCGAACTTCGGAAATGTGTTCAGCATGGCGGGAGCGTCGCTTTTCCTGCCATTCTTGCCTATGCTGCCCACGCAAATCCTGCTGAACAATCTTCTTTACGACTTATCCCAACTTACAATTCCGACGGACAATGTCGACGATACTTATCTCAAGAAACCTCAGCACTGGGATGTTGGCCTGATCCGCAATTTCATGGTGTTCATCGGACCGATCAGTTCCATCTTCGACTTTCTGACCTTCTATGTATTGTTGCATTTCTTGCACGCGAGCGAGGCGCAATTTCATACTGGCTGGTTTGTCGAATCGCTGGCGACGCAGACGCTGGTGCTATTCGTCATCCGTACGGCGAAAAATCCACTTCGCAGCCGCCCCAGCGGTCCCTTGATCGCAACCTGCCTCGCGGTTGTGGCCATCGGACTTTACTTGCCGTTTAGCCCGCTGGCAGGCGTGCTCGGTTTCACAACGCTACCCCCTGCGTACTTCGGTTTTGTTGCCATCGCGACTGGAGTCTATCTCTTGATGGTGGAATTTGCCAAGAGGATGCTTCTCCGTGCGGAGGCTCCCAAGAACGCGACCAAGCATGGAGATACTCCAGTTATCGCAACCTAGGCTCGACCGTTGCCCAGCGCTATCATTTGACATTGTTCGTTTCCACCGGACTGATGCCCGGTTTGTGATAACTGAAATAAGTGATGTCGTCCTGCTCATAATGGGGGAAGAGGAGGAGTACCTTGGCTTTGGCCTCCATTACAAAATGGCTCGGCATCCACAGGCCTGTCGCGATGGGCGCCTGTTCAAGTTCGAAGTGCGTCCCCGGTTCTATCCGTGCGATGAAACCCTCGATCCAGACCGGACGCACCACTTCAGCTTCGGCCTTCACCCAGTGAAAATTCGTCGCATCGATCCACAGCGTGCCTTGCATGCCAGTCAGCGCCTTGGCGTACCTGTTGGGAGGGACATAACCGGCGCGGGGCGTGCCTTTGAGGACGTAGACTTCATGACGCCCCAGCATCTCCTTCCCCGACAAGGTGAAATCGAGCGCTTTCGTCAGTTCCCCAGTCAGCGCATGGTCCCGGTCGATCTCTCTCTGATATTGCCCGACCCGATGCTCGCGCTCACTCGGACTTTCCTGCTGTCGTTCTGCAACGGCCTTCTCGAATCGGCGCCGCTCTTTGGCTTCAGCTTCGCGTGATAGGGGTTTGTCGTCAACCGCTACAAGCCGCTCATATCTCGACCCTGCCAGCATGATTTCTTCATAAGTCTTGATCTTTTCGTCATCTCGTTCACGCTGGAAATAGTCATAACCAGGGGCGGCATCCCAATCTTTCCGATTGACTTCGACGGAACGCTGGATAATCTCTTTCGCTCCGAGCTCTTGCGCCGATCCAGAAGTGCCGGCCAAGGCGGGTGCAAGCAGCAGGGCAAATAGCAGGCGACGAGTCCGGCCTATCGATAAAACTGAGAGCATTCAGGAGCCTCCATAGAACATCCGAGCGACATCTCAGTTACTACGTTTATACATCCTATCGCAGCAGTCTTGCCTGAACTCATTGATGATTGCTCAAACATCGGTAGCGCATTCTGCCGCACACTCAGCCCGTGGCCGTTTGGCTTGGGATCTCAATGTGGATGCCATCCGGAGAAGATCCCGGGCTGAAGTTATTCTCCAGTGCCTCTTTCACGACACTGCCGCTCACTGTCTCTTGCTTCAGAAGTTGCTTGGCCAACGTCTCCAGGGCCAGATGATGCGTTTTCAGTAATTCCTGGGCACGCTGATATTGTTCGGTCACGAGACGTTGGACCTCTCCATCGATCACTTGACGAGTCTCTGGACTGAGCTGGCTGTTGTCCTCGACCGATTCCCCCAAATATTGGAGCTGTTGACCGGCATAGCGCACCGATCCGAGCTTATCGCTCATGCCAAATTCCGTGACCATACGGCGGGCCAGTTCAGTCGCCCGCATAATGTCGTCACTGGCCCCGGTGCTGATCGTCCGGAACTCCACGACCTCGGCAGCCCGGCCGCCCAACATCACGGCGATCCGGTCCTCGAGTTCGTCGATCGTGAGCAGATAGCGGTCTTCCACTGGCATTTGCATGGTGTAGCCCAATGCGCCACGGCTGTGCGGAACGATGCTGATTTTGCTGACCGGCTCGCCATGCGGCACCAGCTCAGCTACTAGCGCGTGACCAGACTCGTGGTAGGCAACCGTGGTCCGTTCCTTCTCGTTCATCACCCGGCTCTTTTTCTCGGAACCCGCAATCACCCGTTCGATAGCAGTTTCGAAATCACTCAATGTGACCGCTGCAGCCTTGTTTCGGGCAGCGAGTAATGCCGCCTCATTCATGGCGTTCGCCAGATCGGCGCCGCTGAAACCGGCGGTGATGCGAGCGGCCTGATCCAGGTCAAAGTCGGCCGCCAACTTTACATTCTTGCTATGGATCTTCAAAATTTGCACCCGGCCGATGAGGTCCGGATTGCCAATGGCAATCTGGCGGTCGAAGCGGCCCGCCCGCAGAAGTGCGGGGTCGAGCACCTCCGGACGGTTAGTGGCAGCCATGATAATCACGGGTGCGCTGGCATCGGTTTTGAAACCGTCAATCTCGGCCAGCAACTGATTGAGAGTCTGTTCGCGCTCGTCATTACTGCCCATGCGCATGACACCTCCGCGGCTCTGGCCAATGGCATCAATCTCGTCAATGAAAACGATCGCGGGAGCCGCTTTACGTGCCTGCTCGAACAGGTCCCGCACCCGCGCAGCGCCCACGCCAACGAACATTTCGACAAACTCCGAGCCACTGGTCTCGAAGAACGCGACCTTCGCCTCGCCGGCTGTGGCTTTGGCCAGCAGCGTTTTGCCAGTGCCCGGGGGCCCGACGATCAACACCCCCTTGGGAATACGCCCACCGAGTTGAGCGTATTGCTCTGGCGCCTTCAAAAACTGAATGATCTCCTGGAGTTCGGCAATGGCCTCATCGGCCCCGCCCACATCTTTATAGGTGACCGTGACATCCTCGGGCTTGACCTCGATCGCCTTGCTCTTGCCGACCCCGAACATGCCGCCACCGGCAGCCCCGGCCGCTCGCCGGTAGGCCATGTACCAGAACCCGCCGAGTAGCGCGAGCGGCAGCAGGTTCAGCAAAATGCCATCGATGGGGTTCGGTGGACGCTCGAATTGATAACTTACATTTGCGTTTTGTAAGTCTTCAATCAACTTAGGATCGCCCGCAGGCGCAGGTACGGTATTGAATGGGACGACCGCAGGAGTTCCCTCCGGCTTGGGGTTTTTCATCTCACCAACGATGCCCCTTTCGCCGATGGTTGCCTTTACGATTTGGGCATCAGCCACTTTCTTCTTGAACTCGCTGTAAGGGATTTCTGTGCTCCGGGTCATCGGAGTTATGACGAATAGCTGCAAGAGCCATAAGATCAGTAGGCTCGTGATTATGTAGCTGATGCCGAAACGAAATAGACGCTGACCTTGCTCCTGGCGCTTCTTTTTATCGTCGCGGTCGTGTTTTCTTGGTGATGATTCCGATTCGTTCATGGTTCCACCTCGCTCATTCAAGTCTGCTCGCAAATAGTCGCCCGGTTACCATCAGCATCGATCTGAAGATCGACACGCGCTAGGGATTACCGCCGTTTGCCGCGGGCTCGCATATCTCCCGATTAAGGGGCAGCGGCCCACTCCGGCCGCACCGACGGCAGGTCGGCTACTTTCGTCAGCCGCGCGGTTAGCTTGTTCCCGGGATGGCCCACAACACTTGCCGTTGCTGTCATCGTCTTTTCCCCCACGGTTCCCGAGAATTCTAGTTCGTAGTCACTGTGCATGCCCATGGCGTCGGACCCGCGAACAAATGGATGTACGGAAATGCTGCCTTTAACATTGGAATCGCCGTTGTAATTCCCCATGAACGTGTGACCGCCATCCCCGCCAATTATTTTCCCTTTCGTGAATATCACCACGCCGGCGCTCACTTCCCTAGCTCCTTTGAATTGCACACTCCAGAATGTTCCATCGATCATCTTTATGTTCCTCCTTGCTCAATTTGAGTATCGCCCTTGGAGCTATGTTTTGAACTATGTTCGGAGGCATCCCCCATTGAATTCATACCGTTCGCCGCCGTGATCTTCTCAACCAGCGGACGCATCATCAATCCGCTTGCGATCAGTTCAACTCCTGCCTCGGCCATTTGTCTCAGCAGTGCCTTACCCTGATCGTCTACGAAGTCCATATCATCCAAATCCACTACGAAGGTTTTGCCAGGCCCATGGTCGGTGGTTGATCGCCAGCATCTCTCCAGTTCGGTGACCCAGGGTCCCTTGAGCTTGCCTTCGACCCGAAATACGATTTGGTCGTCCTTTTCTTCAACCGTAACCCTTAGCATGATGCCCTCACATCCGTTTCCACAGCCATCGACGTTGCATCTCGACGGCCAAGCAAGAGGAGCCGCTCAGTTGCCAGCAAGTTATTCTAGGCATGAGGTTTATGACGAACACAGCGAATACGATAATCCGCAGGTGGCCGCTCCGCGCTTGCCAGCGATGACATCTCGTCAAAATGACGAGGAAACTCTGAACAGGGCGTGGAGGCGAGAGCGCTTCGGTAGTTCCCGGGATCCAAATGAAAGCAACCACCCTGCTTGAAAATCGCACGCTGCAGCATCCGTCTTACTGAAGTTCAGCAGGGGCTCCGAGTTTTCAGGTCAATTACCAGCGCGATTCAGTCCAGCGGCGCAAAGCTGACTTAGGCCAAATACTCCGGAGCCGTGCCAATTTAGCCTGCCAATTTCAATTTAAATTCCAAGACTCCTCCTCCCGGCTCGTCTCGTCACTCTGGCGGGATAACACCACTTGTTTGCCAATATTCTTGGCGCGTGGAACTGTTTCAAGGGACCCAATTACTCCTTTTTCTTGTAATTACCGGGAATCGGTAAATCCCAGCGAATTGGTCGCTACCGTGCTGTTTGATCGGCGCCTGACTATTTCCTGGCAATGTGTTTTTTTCTAGGAGTTGCTATGGTTGCCAAATGCGCTAACCCGAATTGCTGCGCGTCATTTCGTTACCTCAGGGAAGGCGCTCTCCTCTTTTTCGAATCGAATTACAACTCCGAGCCTTCGCTCGGTATTGAGGGCACAGGCACAGTACGCAAGGGGCTGCGTAAGCTCGAGAACTTCTGGCTGTGTGCCGACTGCTCTTCCAGGCTGGTCTTCAGAATCGTTCGGGGTAAGGTGGAGGTTGTTCCTAGAGAAGATGCGGCAAACCCAGCCTTTAACATGCAAGCTGGGGAAATGGATGCTCTGAGAGGAGCCGAGGATTGTGAGCTCAAATGAGGGCAGCCAGACGAAAAGCGCCCGGTTGGCAGTCGCAGACGAACGATGCGAAGACGCATCTGTGGCCTCCTTATCTGCCGGCCCAGAACTGTCGCACGATTGTGAAAAGCCCGCAAGCGGGAAATGCGGCAGGGCGACCTTGGAAGGGGAGTACTTGTCGGAGTTTATAGACATATTGGTGAGAAAGGGTGCTCAGGTAGTAATTCACACTGAAAATAGGAGATGACTTATGGATCGAATGCTGGTGGTAGTTTTTGACAATGAAACCAAAGCGTACGAAGGAGAAAAGGCGCTTTTGCAACTGGACGCCGAAGGCAGCATCAGTGTCAACGCCCACGCGGTGGTTGCGAAGCAAGCAGATGGCACCGTCACGCTAAAACAAGAGAGTGGCCCCGGGCCGGTCGGCACCCTTGTCGGCACTGCGCTCGGAAGCCTCATTGGACTGCTGGGCGGGCCGGTAGGTTTGGCCATTGGCGCTGCTGCAGGGTTGGCGGTCGGCGGGGGCGCCGACCTGAACAAAGCTCGCATTGGGCAGGATTTCATCGACGACGTCAACAAACAGTTGTTGCCGAATAAAGTCGCCGTCATCGCCGAAATTAACGAGGATTGGACCACGCCCGTCGACACCCGCATGGAGCCGATCGGGGGAATTGTATTCCGTCAAGCGCTGTCGGATGCGAAACACACAATCCGCGAAGAGAACATCGCCGCCATGAAGGCTGATCTCGCCCAAAAGAAGGCTGAAATCGCCAAGGCTCGCGAGAAACGAGAGAAAGCAAAGCTCCAGAAAGAAATCAAGGATCTCGACTCCAAGATACAAGCTGAGGTACAAAAGGCCAAAGACGAGCGCGAGGCAGCGGAATGCAAGGCCCAGACCGCGGAACGCGAGGCCCAGGCAAAGATCCAGGTGCTCAAGGCAAAAGAAGCCGCTGTGAAGGCTAAGGCGTCATAAAGCGAGACTTCTCAGCGCTGATTGCTTAGGAACCTGCAGAAAAGGGAGGCCCCAAAGCCTCCCTCTCAAAAACAAAATACGCAACTTAAGGAGGATCGAATGTCTACACAGAGCTTGACTGAAGAAGTGAAGAAACATTCCACCTGGAGCATTTTCATGGGCCTTCTGACCGCGGCCCTGGGCGTGTTCCTTATTATTTACCCATTGGCAGCCGCAACGGTCACGACCGTCCTACTGGGTTGGGTGCTGATTTTCGTTGCCCTTTCTCAGTTTGTTTTCGTGTTGCATTCGCAGACGGTTGGGAACTTTTTCTTGAAACTCGTGCTAGGCGTGCTTTACGGAATCTGCGGCATCGCATTAGCGTTCTTTCCCGTTGTTAGCACGGTAGCGCTGACGGCAGTTCTGGGAATACTGCTGCTGATCCAGGCAGGAGTGCAAACTGCGACTGCGCTTCAGTTGAGGCCGCTGGACGGTTGGGGATGGTTTCTAGCCGATGCCGTGACCAGCCTGCTGCTGGGTATACTGATTTTCGCACACTGGCCCTCCAGTACGATCTGGGCGATTGGTACACTCCTTGGAGTGGCTGTATTTATGGGCGGTATCTCCAGGATCATGATTGCTTTGAAGATACGCAGCGGCGCCATCAGTGTTGACCATGTCATTCAACGAGCAGCATAGGCGCGGGTGCCGCGCTCTCGCAGCCGAACCGTCACATGCATGTGGTCTTTCTAAGGAAAATTGCGAATGCGCTCCAACATTAAACTCGGAAAAATCTCTGGAATAGAGATCGGGCTCCATTACAGCTGGTTCATCATCGCTGCCCTGATCGTATTCTCCCTCGGCCAACACTTCCGTCAGGTGAACCCGAGTTGGGGCACGGGCCAGATCTGGATCGCCGCGGTGCTCACTGCCGCTCTGTTCTTCGTCACCCTGCTGTTGCATGAACTCGCCCATTCATTGGTGGCCCAGGCCCGGGGGTTGAAAGTCACGGCGATTACTTTGTTCGCGCTCGGTGGTGTTTCCCAAATCCAGGACGACGCCACCGACGCGAAGACAGAATTCTGGGTCGCGATCGCCGGGCCAATCGCCAGTTTGATTATCGGTTTTGGCTGCCTCGGCATCGCACTCGGCCTTGGCTGGCAGCATTCGACCGAACCACACACCGCGGTGACTGGTGTCCTAGTCTGGCTGGGGTATATCAACATCCTTCTCGCGGTCTTTAACATGATTCCCGGTTTCCCGCTCGATGGTGGCCGGGTGCTGCGCTCGATCGTGTGGGCGATTACCAAGAACGCAGATCGCTCCACACGCATTGCCGCGCGCGTCGGGCAGGTCGTGGCTTTTCTGTTCATTCTCGACGGAGTATCGAAGTTTTTCTCCGGCGCAGCATTCGACGGCCTGTGGATCGCATTCATTGGCTGGTTTCTAATGGAGGCGGCCAAGGCCAGCTATGCCGAAGTGGAGACTACGGCTGCCTTTCGCGGCTTGCGCGTCTCCCAAGTGATGTCGCACGACTGCGTCACCGTGAATCGCGGAATGAGTTTGCAGGAGTTTGTTAACACCTCCCTTCTCAGGGCCGGCGGGCGTTGTTTCGCAGTGGAGGACCAGGGTCACTTCGTAGGCCTCATTACCCCGCGCGATGTGGGCAATATCCCGCGCGACCGTTGGGAAACGACCACGGTTCGTGAAGCCATGCGTCCGCTGCAGAAGTTGCATGTCGTCACTCCCGACACGCCAGTTCTGGATGCGCTGAAACTCGTGGCCCGCAACGATGTCAATCAGTTGCCCGTGGTCGCGAATGGCAATTTGCAAGGGATTGTCTCCCGTTCCCAGCTCGTGCGGTTGCTGCAGGTTCGTTCTGAGCTGCGACTCCCGGCCGCGTATCCGCCGCCACTACCTGGCCATGAGAACACGAAGGCGTTATGAACGGAATGTCAACAGTGAAAAGCGCAAGGATCCGTCGCTGGACTGTGAGAACGATGAGCGTCGGCGCTCTTCTTTTCTGTGCCATGGGGCCGGGCCTGAGCCAAACCCGTCCACAGCCGTACACGTTCTTTAAGGAGCACATTGGCCTGACAGACGATCAGATCGCCAGCATCGAGCTCGGCAAAGCAGTAGCGCAAATACTGCCAACTCCGGCGCCTTCCGAAGTGGTAGTTTTTGGCGCCGTCTACATCAATGCTTCGCCCGAGAGTTACTTGAGATTAGTCCAGACTTTACCTAGTTTCCGCGCTTCACGGCACTATCTCGGAGTTCGGCAATTCAGTACACCGCCGAAACTGTCAGATCTCGAAGGCTTCATCCTGGAAGACGACGATATCAATGAGCTCAAGAACTGCAAACCGGGCAAGTGTCAGCTTCAGTTGCCAACGGAATCAATGAAGGAATTTCAAGAGTCGGTGGACTGGTCCGCGCCCGATGTCGCCAACCAGGTAAATAGATTAGCGCAGAAGATGGCGCTCGAGGAATTGATCCGATATCAAAAGGACGGCGACAGCGCCTTGGGAACTTACTACGACAAAGAACATCCGTTGCGGGTCGCAGATCAATTCGAGTCTTTACTGAGCGAATCTCATACGCTAACCGATTATCTTCCGGATCTGGAGAATTATCTGATCGGCTATCCCAAAACGCGGCTTTCGAATTCAGAGAACTATTTTTATTGGGAACGGGTGAGGTTCGGTTTGAAGCCCACGCTGCGCATTAACCACATGGTTATTTATCGCGGATCGCAGTTGTCCGGTCCGGTTGATTCCGTCGCCATCAAGCAGCTCTATGCCAGCCACTATTTTGAGACAGCGCTCGATGTGTCGGTTTGCGTGAGAGCCAGCGGCCAGTCGGATCAGAAGGGCTTCTACCTGATAACCATGAAGGGATCGCGACAGGCAGGTTTGACCGGGCTCAAGGGCAGCATTACTAGAACGTCTGCCGTTTCCAGAACCCGCTCCTGGTTAGAGGCGTCGTTGACGCAGCTGAAAAGGGTGATCGAGAGCAGCCAATAGGGCAAGCATTGTTTGGTTTTACAAGTGCGGCATTCCATGACTGAACAGTCCAAGAACGACGATAAGAAGAGGTCGAGGCCACTGACCGGTTGGATTGGCTGTATAGCGGACCGAAAGATCCGAAGCAACAGCAAACAGATCGCGCAGATCATGCATTAGAGAGATCAGCGCTTAGGGAGGCGGACCATGAATGCATTCGAGCTACTTCGGAAGGCGCTTTTGTACATCGCCGCTGCGGCGATTGGTCTCGCGGGGGCTGGGATCGCAATCACCCCATTAGCGGCTCAAACGCAGAATCAGGACGAGGAATTGCAGCTTGGCCAGGAGGCCTTCAACGAACTGAAGGCGAAAGCCGAGATCATCGAATCCTCCCCTCTATACGACCAGTTAAGACCGATTGCGGATGCCATTACACGAGCGGCACAGCCGCGATACAACCACCCGTTCAAGTTTTACCTGGTCCATGAGCCTCAGCCGAACGCGTTCGCAACTCCGGGCGGCAACGTGTATGTTGTCGATTCGCTCCTGTATTTCGTAAAGAACACTGACGAGCTCGCCGGAACGTTGTGCCACGAGGTCTCCCATACCATTCATCACGACACCATGACGTTGATGGAGAAGCAGCAGAAAATCGCGGAGCGGGAAGTCGGGGCCGCCATTCTTCTGGGCCCCTCTACCGCGCATGTGTTGGCCATCGCTCTCTTGGGCGCACTGCATTCCCTCAGTTACTCCCGGGATGTGGAATCCCGCGCCGACCTGACTGGTTCCGACGTGTGTGCCACTGCCGGATACAACCCTTGGGGACTGGTATGGCTGTTCCAGGATTTCAAGAACGCCAAGACGGAACAGGTGCCCCAACTCTTATCCGATCACCCCGATAACCAGAATCGGATCGACACATTGGAGCAGCACTTCCGCAAGAATCCGTCAGTCTTCAAAAAGTTCAACCCGGACCCGAAATCGGCTGCGCCGTTGGTCGTTCCCGATAAGGCTCCGGAAGTGTTCTTGCGCTGAGAATCGAATTCCAACCGTACTGCCGAGCCGGTGGAAACCGATAACGGCAGTGCGCAAAAAGAAAAGGAGAAAACACAATGAGCTATTTTTCTGACGCCTTCGCCACCGGCCTCGAGCAAGTCAGGAGATCCTGGGGCTGGTTTCTCGTCTTCGGGATTCTGCTGATGATGCTGGGAGCGGTTTGCGTCGGCAAAGCGCAGACTGCAACCAGTTTTTCGATCCTCGCGCTGGGCTGGGTGCTTGCGATCAGCGGAGTAATGTGGTTCGTCAGTTCATTCTTCGCCTTCAACTGGCACGGATTCTTTCTGTACCTGCTGAATGCGATCATCCGCGGAGCCGCCGGATACCTGCTGATTCGGCATCCGGACGCGGGCGCGGAAGGAGTGACCATGCTGCTCGCCATACTCTTCATCGTGGGCGGGCTATACCGCGCAATTCTGTCGAGTGTCATTCAGTTCCCCAGGTGGGGATGGACGATGTTTGCGGGACTGGTCTCTGTGGCGCTCGGCGTCTATCTTTTGATTATCTGGCCGGCGGCCAGTATCTTTTTCTTTGGCCTGGCGATCGGCATCGATCTTATGTTCGATGGCGCCGCCCTTATAGGTTTTGCGGTCGCGATTCACAGCTTGCCCAAGGTGGAAGGCAGAGATGTCCGCAGAGCTGCCTGACGATGGGGGGTCTGAGCGGGAGCCGTTCCGAGACAAGCCAAGATTCACGCGATGCAAGACGCGCGAAAGGCAGGAACCATGAATGCTCCGGGCGTCTCCCGAATAACGAGTGCGGCTGAAAGTCGCTCGGTGCCTCTGGCTCGCGTATGGGAATCCTGTCGTTATTTATAGTGACTAACTCGGTGTGGAAATGGATGCATCGCCTGGGAGGACCTGGGTTGATCCTCCTGGGCATCGCCGACAATACTCCTTTCATCTCGATTCCGGCGGGAGGCGTGGAGATATTCATCATCCTGCTTGCGGCACACCGCCATGAATTCTGGGCCTACTATGCCTTAATGGCTACGGTGGGGGAAGTACTTGGCGGCTATGTAACCTACCGGCTGGCCCAGAAAGGCGGCCAGCAAACCTTGGAAAAGAAAGTAGGGAAACCGCGTGCGGAAAAACTCTACAAGCATTTCGAGAAACGCGGTTTCATCACAGTGTTTACCGGTTCTATCCTGCCGCCGCCGTTCCCTTTCACTCCCGTCCTGATGGCCGCCGGGATCATGCAGTATCCGCGCCAGAAATTCTTTTGGGCGCTGAGCGCAGGCCGCGCCGTGCGTTACTTTGCCGTAGCCTATTTGGGCCGCATCTATGGCCGCCAAGCGATCGGTTTCTTCTCGCGCTACTACCACCCGATGCTGTATGCCCTGATTGCGCTCGCCGTGGCGGCCGGCATCGGCGCCCTGATTTACTTCAAATGGTACCGACCCAGGGCACAACGTAAAGAACGCGAGCGCGGCAAGCCAGTCGAAGAATTTCCCGTCCCCGGCCGGAGCCTGAGAGATAGTAACGGCAGCTCCACGCAAGACCAGCCCGAGCGAGTGAATCGCCACAGTGCCTGACCGAGGGAGCGTTGGCGCGATTGCTGCCGGCGCCGATTGGGAGTCAGAGATTCCGCGCCGTTCACATCGAGGAAACAGTCTTCCCGGCATTCATGTCGTGTAACGTCAGGAAGGCATTTAGCAGAACGCGTGGATCGTGACTCCCTTTGTATACGGCCGGTGGTGTGCGGTTCAGCCCCAGCAACGAGTACACTGCCGTTTGTGCGGAGCGGATTGAATATTCCACCGTGAACACCACGTCTTCCGGGATTTCGCAGAATTGCCCGATGAAGGCGAGATTCTTCGAGCCTTCCGGGACGACCTTAGGACGATCGCTCTCGTCCCGGCGCAAAAACTGACTGGTAATGAAAGGCATCATGCACGGGATGCAGATGCAGCTTTTCAGGATCGTGTTGGCGTGTTTTTCGATCCGCAGGTGGCCCATGATCTCCGTCATAATCTCGCGGCCAGTACATGCCGACATCGGTTTCTTCACGAAGTCGCCCGCGTTGTCGGTGAACAGACCATAGCCCCAGAAGACCTGTACGTCCGCGGGTTGCCCTATGAAGTGAGGCTGGTGAGGCAATACGATCGATGCTAACCAATTAGACTCCGGAAAAGTAACCAGGCCGCCCTCTCCCGGAACATTGCCCGTGAGATCCCCTACGAGCCGGAAGAAGGTCGGGTCATGGAGAGTTGTGGTGAACGACAACCACTTCGATTCTTCGATATGGTCGGTGAAGTTCCCTGGGTGGCCGAACTGCGCCTGGCCAGCGGCGATTTTTTCCCAAAGAGACCAGGAACCGGCGTCGGACTTGCCCTTCAGGACGGGCGCGGACTCCATCGAGCCGAAACTGGAAGCCTCGGTCATGGACCCCAGCGTCACAATTACTTTGTCTTTCTCGCCGACGTTTATCTTATTGATGTGGCCGTCATGAGCACAGAGAATGCTCTTTACGGCGTAGCCCTCGGAATCATAGCGGAGATCGAGACCGGTGACACGGGTATTAAGCTGAAACTTCACACCCCGCTGCTCCAGCCATTTCTGCAGCGGCCGTACCATCGAGTCGTACTGGTTGTAAACAGTCCGCATAATGCCGTGCAGCGTGTTGAAGCCCGACACCATATGCGTGAAGCGCACCAGGTAGCGCTTAAACTCGACGGCACTGTGCCATGGTTGAAATGCGAAGGTTGTACACCACATAAACCAGAAGTCTGTCTTAAAGAACGACGGGTCGAACTGGTCCGCAATGCTGCTTCGTCCAAGTGCTCCCTCGGGCTCAAGCTCAAGGCGTTCGATGGTCAGAATATGCTTTTCGCTGAGACCGAATTTCGGAGCGTCCACCCTGCGTCCGTCGCGAAAGAGACGAGATTTGTTTGAGGTTTTCATCACCTCATTCCACTCGAAGATCTCCTCGGTTACCGTCTTGCTTTCGTCGAGAGTCGGGATGGATGAAAACAGATCGTAGGTGCAGAGATACTTGCTCTCAAGCATTCGACCGCCGCGCATGATGTAGCCATCCGCAGGAGTGCCGGCGGCGTCCAGGCTGCCGCCAAGTTTTGCGGATTCCTCAAGGATGGTAATGTTGTGGCCCGGAATGTCTCCGTCTCGAATGAGGAAGGCCGCAGCCGCGAGCGAGGCAATGCCCGCTCCAACCAGGTAGACTGCTGCGTGATCTTCAGAGGTTTTCTTCGTCATAAAAACACATCTCTTTCTGCGGCACAAAATGGCTTGCATCATCGATGGCTGCATGCGAGTCTCCAAAGGGAAGTCTCCACTCGATCTGCAACAAACCATTGCCGGCGCATCGCATAGCATCGACTACAAGAATGGCGCAGTTGTCCGGCGAATCGCCGAAATCGTCATTGTGACGCGATTTCGCCAGACACGCTTCCGCTGCGAAGCAGTTCTCTCTTTCTCCGCTGGACGTTAACCCTTTGGTTTTTTGGATTTCTCTCCCAATTAATCCCTCCATTTCTGCCTGTGGGACTTTGGCTGCCCGAATGCCCTAGCAGGGATTGTTGGAAAAGCATCCAGCAGAAACGATGCATGCGAGCCGGATTAGTTTCTCTGGTTTGCGCAGAGGAGGATTTATGGCAGACAAGAAGAACAAAACGGTGGTTGTTTACGTCGCGACTTATGCAAATCTCAACGACGCCAAGGCAGACTATGGGGCGGTGAAGCAGCTTCATTCCGCGGGTATAATCGGCACGTATGATGCGGCGGTCATTAGCAAGGACGCGACCGGCAAGGTGACGATTGCCAAGACCGAAAAGCCCACCCAGTATGGGGCGTGGACTGGCCTCGCAGTGGGAATACTGGCCGGCTTGTTCTTTCCGGCATACCTGGTGTGGGAAGCCGCGGTTGGCGCAGCCGCGGGAGCTCTGATTGGGCACTTTTGGCGAGGACTGTCGCGTTCCGATATGAAGCAGATCGGGGACACGCTTCAGGAGAGCACCGCAACCCTGATCGTGATCGGCCAGTCGAAGCTGCAAGCTCTGCAGGATGCTACTAAGCACGCCGTGAAGCAGTTCGAGAAGGAACTGAACACCGACGTCGCGAGCTTTGATAAAGCCCTAACGGAGGCTGTCAACCAGGCGCTGGAGCAAGAATCGGCTGCTTAATGTCACAGACAAAGACGACAAGAATGCGCCTTCACAAGGATTGAGGACGGGTTCTGTGGATAGTTGGTACAGCGCGGAAGGATCTTCGTCTCATCTGGGCGTGACTTGGATTGAGGAGGAACAGGCGTTCAACTTCGCCTTATATTCCAAGCACGCCGCGGAAGTGACTTTGTTGTTGTATTCCAGAAGCGATTTTGATCATCCGCTCCACGAGTACAGGTTCAACCCCTTGATCAACAAGTCCGGGCGAGTCTGGCATTGCCGGCTGAAGGCTGCCGCGATTGCCGACGCCCACTATTACGGTTACAGAGTCGCCGGACCCAACGAGCCTGGCGCCGGGAATCGCTTTGATAATCAGAAGATCCTCGTCGACCCGTACGCCAGATCGTTGTTCTTTCCTCCGCACTTCAGTCGTCAAGCCGCCGAGCTGCCCGGGAGCAACGCGGGAAGAGCCCCACTCGGAGTGATCGCCGTCGAACACAGCTTCCCTTGGGATGGCGGCCAACCACCTATCCACACATCCGACCTGGTTATCTATGAACTGCACGTTCGTAATTTCACAGCTAAGTCGAACTCCGGCATCGCGCCGGAGAAGTGCGGTACCTTTGCCGGCTTAGTGGACAAGATTCCTTACCTGGTCGAACTGGGAGTTACTGCCGTTGAACTGATGCCCGTGACGCAACGGGACCCGCAGGAAAATGACTGCTGGGGCTACATGCCCCTCGCTTTTTTCGCGCCTCACCATGGATATGCCAGCAGAAAAGCGACTCATGAACTCATGCATGAATTTCGCGCCATGGTCCAGGCATTACATGCTGCCGGTATCGAAGTCATCCTCGACGTGGTCTACAACCACACCACCGAGGGAGACGAGCAAGGGCCGACCTACAGCTTTCGGGGGATCGATAACAGCACCTATTATCTTCTGGACGCAGACAGACGACACTATCGCAACGACACCTATACCGGAAACACGCTGAACTGCGCCAACCGTTACGTGCGCAAGATGATCATCGACAGCCTGTATTTCTGGGTCCAGGAAATGCATGTTGACGGATTTCGCTTTGACTTGGCCTCCATCTTTACCAGGAACGAAGACGGCTCGATCAATGTCGACGATCCCCCTGTGATCGCAGAGGTCAGCGCGGCCCCGGATCTGGGCAGGGTCAGGCTCATTGCCGAGGCCTGGGACCCGGTGTGCTATCAACTGGGCCGGACGTTTCCGGGCATTTCCTGGTTGCAGTGGAATGGGAAGTTTCGCGACGATGTGCGCGCATTCGCGAAAAGCGATCCCGGCATGATCGGCCAATTGATGACCCGCCTGTACGGGAGCAGCGATCTTTTTCCTGATGACGTCATGAATGCTTACCACCCCTATCAAAGCGTGAATTTCATCACCTCTCACGACGGATTCTGCCTTTACGACTTAGTGGCCTATAACAACAAACACAATGAAGCCAATGGCCATAATAACCGCGATGGCACCGACCATAACTTAAGTTGGAACTGTGGTTGGGAAGGCGACGAAGACGTCCCCGCCGAAGTAATGGCTCTTCGCAAACGCCAAGTGAAGAACTTCTGTTGTCTGCTGTTTCTTTCCAACGGGACACCGATGTTCCGAGCGGGCGACGAATTCATGAACACGCAGAAGGGCAACAATAATCCTTACAATCAGGATAACGATGTTACCTGGCTCGACTGGGAGTTGCTGGCGAAGAACCGGGACGTCTTTCGCTTCTTCAAGCTCATGATCGCGTTTCGCAAATCTCATCCCTCCCTATCACGCAGCCGGTTCTGGAGGGAAGATGTGCGTTGGTACGGCGTCGGTGAAAGCCCCGATACTTCATTCGATTCTCACACCTTGGCCTTTTGTCTGCATGGTGCATCGCAGAATGATAGTGACCTGTACGTGATGATCAACGCATTCTGGGAAGACCTTATGTTCGTCGTCCAGGAAGGCGCCGCAGAGGAATGGCGCCGCGTCGTAGATACGAATCTGCCCGAACCACTCGACTTCTCGGAGCCGGGCGCGGAAGAAACCCTGCACAGCCTGAACTACAGCGTCAAAGCGCGTTCCGTGGTTGTCCTGGTCAGGCCTGAGATCAAATACGACTCCGCTTCCGGCGATCCGCGCCAACAACGTGGCTAAGTTTCGTCTATTTGACCTGAGCTGCTGCATTTCACAAAAACAATAGATACGCCAGGATTAGAGCAAATGTGCGACTAAGCCCTTGTCTTGTGCGGGTAAGAGCGAATTGCCGTTATTCGGGCTTCCGATTTGCGTGGGGAGCGAATTGGCAGTTCGAGTGCATTCGCGATTGTGACAGCCAATATCATATAAGTCCTACTGCGTGAGTAATGGAATCCGGGACGATTGGGAAGAGTCCTGCGTAGCTGCTGATAACTCTTCTCTGCAAGAGCCTGTTATGCAAATGGCATCCGTTTCCGCAAATGAACTCGCAAAGAAAATGGTCGAATCCATCCAAGACTACTCTCTGTTCGCCTGGGAAGCCATTGCCAACCTGGCTCGCAAACGCCGCTACGTTGCAGATGCCATCCAACAGGCCGACTTAGTCGGAGTCGGGGCGTTGCCGATCATAGTGCTCACGGGCTTGTCGATGGGCGCCGAACTGGGCTTGAACAGCGCCAACACCCTGCAGAGATACGGAGCGCTGTCCCAGATCGGAGAGTTGGTGTCGGAGGGAATGATTCGCGAACTGGGACCGATCATCACCGGTCTCATGGTCGCCGGCCGAAGTGCTTCGGGCATGGCAGCTGAACTCGGTTCCATGCTCGTGACCGAGCAAATCGATGCCATGCGCGCGTTGGGTGTCAGCCCGATGAAGAAATTGGTGACCCCTCGCGTCGTCGCCACCGTGTTCATGATCTTCTTTCTCACCATCATCTCCGATTTGTTCGGACTGTTCGGGGGCGCCGTTATTTCCACTTCGCTGTTCCGCATGGATTGGCATGAATACTGGAGCGCGGCCATGCAGATTCTCGACTTCGGAGATGTCTTCATGGGTCTGGTGAAGCCTTTGCTGTTTGGTTTCATCATTTCGACGGTTGGCTGCTATTACGGCCTCACCGTGCGCGGAGGGACGCAGGGCGTGGGCCAGGCGACGACGCAGGCGGTGGTGGCTTCTTCGGTCCTGATTCTAATAACGGATTTAATGGTGACCAAACTACTGATGAACATCTTCCCCTGACTCCTTTGGACCCCGATGGGCCTTGATATCGCCATTGACGATCGATAGTCGTCCAAAGGGTCGAATCTGAAATGAATTTGCAAGAGGCGATTCCTGCGCCGTTACGGCGAAAACAATCCCGCCTTCGCTAAAGGCAAAATGATAGGATGTGGGGGCCCAGAGTTGATCATGCCGGCCAGTTCGATTGGCACGCGCAGCGATTGCGACACTGCACTTCAGGAGGTCAACGGATGAGCTCTTTGCCGATACCGGACCGCTCGTTCAACTCCAAGGAGTCAACAAGCGCAAGAGCGGAACTGCAACGTGAAAGCGACCGGCTGAAGTTGCTGCTCGACATGACGAACACCCTGGTCTCGAATTTGGAGCTTCGCGATCTCCTTCGCGCCGTCGCGGCGAGCATTCGGCAAGTCATGCACTTCGATGGCGTCGCGGTGTGGCTGCCGGATGCGGAGCAGATCCAACTACGTCAACTCGCTGTGGACCTCCCGGAAAGCAAGGGATTCTTGACGGAGGATTTCGTGCAGCCGGTCGAGGGGTCCCCAATAGGCAGGGTATTCACAACTGGCAAGTCTGCTGCAGTGAATGTCACTAATGAGCAGACCCCCGAGGCTCGTGCAGAGGGCCTGAAGTCCATCTACGCTTTGCCTCTGATCAGCCGAAGCCGGACGCTCGGGGTTCTGGCGCTTGCTCGCCGGGATGAGAACGCATTTAGCCCGGAGGCCGTTGATTTCCTGGTGCGTGCTGCTGGGCAAGTGGCCATCGCCATCGAGAACGCCCTGGCCTTTCGAGAGATAGCTGAACTGCGGGACAAGCTGGCGGAGGAGAAGTTCTACCTTCAGGATGAGATCCGAACCGAACATAATTTTGAAGAAATCATAGGGGATAGCGCCACGCTCAAGCACGTGCTGCAGCAAGTGGAAACCGTGGCTCGCACAGATTCGACGGTCATGATTCTCGGGGAAACCGGAACCGGGAAGGAACTGATTGCCCGCGCCATTCATCATCTTAGTAGCCGCCGTGACCGCAGCCTGGTGAAACTAAACTGTGCTGCCATTCCCACCGGATTGCTAGAGAGCGAACTTTTCGGTCACGAAAAGGGAGCGTTCACCGGCGCCATCGCCCAGAAAATTGGACGAGTCGAACTCGCAAACAAGGGCACCCTTTTCTTGGATGAAGTTGGCGATATTCCTCTGGAGCTGCAACCGAAGCTGCTGCGCGTTCTCCAGGAGCAGGAATTTGAAAGGCTGGGTGGCACACGCACGATCCAGGTGGACGCGCGGCTGGTGGTCGCAACCAATCGCGACCTGGATAAGATGGTCGCGCAACGGGAGTTTCGCCAGGACCTTTTTTACCGGCTCAACGTCTTCCCGATTCAGGTGCCTCCGTTACGTGAACGGGCTGCAGATATTCCTTTGCTGGTCAACTTTTTCGTGAACAAGCACGCGAAGCGAATGGGCAAGCGAATCGAGAGAGTTCCAACCGAGACCATGCGCGCCCTCTCCCGCTGGCATTGGCCGGGTAACGTCCGCGAGTTGGAGAACGTCATTGAGCGGGCTCTGATTCTCTCCCATGGACCGGTTCTGAACGTGTCGCTTGCCGAACTGAAGGGGGGCGGGCCGGCTCCCCCAAGCACCAAGGTCCAAACCCTGGAAGCCTCAGAAAGAGAGATCATCCTCGGCGCTCTCCGCGAAGCCAATGGCGTCATTGCCAACGCCGCGGGAAAGCTCGGGATGAAACGCACGACCTTAAATTCAAAAATGCGTAAGCTGCATATCTCCCGGAGCGATTTATTCTCAGCCTGAGTCGTCGTTCTGACCTCATATCGCCGTAAGCATACCCGGCGGCTCAACCCCGCCTTTCTTTTGCCAGCTTCATCTCCTTAGTGCCATTGCAGTAGCCAAAACCTTTGTTCATTACAAGTGTCTGGCTACTGTATTGCTGAACGAGAGATTCAGTCGGGAATATGTGGTGCGGAGGTGTCAACCAAGAGTCCATGTGCAAACACTTCTATGGAGTCATGACTCATTCCGGGAGTTTGTCTACGCTCCTACTGCTGTTTCTGCTGGCGGGAAGTGCAGGAGCAGAACTGCGCGGCATGGGGTCAAGGGCTAATTCGGTTACCGCCCACAGCGGACTTGGACTTGTGCGATTCGCCGACGGACCAACCGCGCAGGACGAACTTCGCGCGCTTGCCGGTCAGACGACCCTTTCAGAGCTGCGCTGGCCCGACTTTTCGGATTACGCCATCCAGGTGCAAAAGTTTTATGAGCCAACCGGCTACGCTCCTGCCTGGATTCAGAACGTCGACCTCACTCCCCAAGCGCAAGCGCTGATCAATGTCCTCAAGCAAGCTGACAGCAAAGGATTGGACCCTGACGATTATGACGCCACGCGGTGGCCGGCGCGCATTGAAAAGCTGCGACAATCGCCCGCGGCAGCTGATCTTGCCCACTTCGACTTGGGATTGACGATTTCGGTGATGCGGTATATTTCGGACCTGCACCTCGGTAGAGTGAACCCACATTATTTCCACTTCGGATTTGACGTTGAGCATAATAAGTACGACTTGTCCCATTTTGTTCGTGAGCGACTTGTGATCTCGCCGGACGTGGAAGCGGCGCTGGCGACGGTGGAGCCGCCGTTCGAGGGTTATCGCAGGACAGAGAAAGCGCTCGGATTGTATCTCCAACTTGCCCAGCGGGACGATGGAGAGCCGCTCACAATTCCTAAGCGGCCAGTCGCACTCGGAGATCGATACTCTGGCACGAAGCGCTTGCAGCGGCTGCTGTGCCTCGTCGGAGACCTGCAACCAGACGCTTGTCTGGCGGAACCGGCAGATGTTTATACGCACTCACTGGCGGATGGCGTGACACATTTCCAATCCAGGCATGGCTTGCAACAAACTGGACATCTTGATGAGGCAACCATCGGAGAATTAAATGTCCCGCTCCGCGAGCGCGTTTTCCAATTGAAGCTGACGCTGGAGCGCTGGCGCTGGCTGCCCCACGAATTCTCGCAGCCACCTATCGTTGTGAACATCCCTGAGTTCCGCCTGCGTGCTCTCGATCAAAACGAAAAAGTCGTCCTGGCCATGAACGTGGTCGTAGGCCGCGCCTACCGCCGCCAGACCCCGGTCTTTGCAAAAGACATGAAGTTCGTAATATTCCGCCCCTACTGGAATGTTCCTCTTAGTATCCAGCGCAGTGAGGTTGTGCCGAACATTGAGCGTGATCGATCCTACATCGCAAGAAAAGACTATGAGGTTGTAACTCGCGAAGGCGAGGTAGTCACGAATGGGCCAATCAGCGATGACATCCTGCAGAAGTTGCGGGATGGGACTTTGGAAGTTCGTCAGCGGCCGGGTCCGCGCAATGCGCTCGGGCTCGTAAAATTGATGTTCCCAAACGAATACAACGTCTATCTCCACAGCACTCCGTCCCCGGAGTTGTTCGCGAGACCGCGCCGCGATTTCAGCCATGGATGCATTCGCGTGGAAAACCCGGCTGACCTGACCACATGGGTACTTCGCAACAATCCCGGGTGGGACAAAGCTCGTGTCCAGTCAGCTATGCAGACCGGCAAGGACAACACCCAAGTCAACCTCGTCGAACCCATCCCAGTTCTGATACTTTACGGGACCGCGATCGTGGACGACGAAGGCAAAGTCCACTTCTTCGAAGATATCTATGGACATGACGCAGCGCTGAAACGAGTGCTCGCGAAAGGCTACCCATATCCCACGGACTGACCCGCTGAAAAAGTGGTGGGAGACACTACCAGCGGCGAACGCGGCCCACATCCACATGAACAAAATCAGACTTGGCGTAATATCCGACTCCGCCCTCGTGGAGGGACAGCGCCAGATCGCGAAGTTCCGCAGTGCTGGTTCCAGGCAGGCGAATATCGATGGCCATGGCTTGCATGTGGAGACTGTGCAGGGCAACGCCATGGCCGTGGCTCCTTAAGTATTCATTGCTCCATGGAGTGCGGTATCCGCAAACTACATTAATCTCTGCTCCGGGGCGGCCCGCAGCTTCCACCAGTTCATAAAGAAGATCGAACAGACGCGGGTCGTAGTGGCGCACTTCGCCCGTCCGGTGATCGCGCAGAAAGCGATCAAGTTCAGCGAGCGCCGCGGGGACATAGGATTCGCCGTCTTTGTACACGACATCAAGCTTTTCGCCCGTGTGCGTGTGAAAAAACCGTAAACGATATTCACGATTCAGCGGCGCGGGCGGACTGTTCAATGTGGAGGGTGCCCCGATAGCCGGCACGATCAGCCATGTCACGACGAGAAGAAAAGCAGTTACCGCGGGATTAGACTTCAATTTCGCACAGCCTTGGCAGAATTTCGGATATTGAAATTCTTACATTTATGGGATGATTCGTCTACCGCTAGACGACTGCTCCGCCGAGGCTGTTTTTCCGCACATCGGTGGCGAATGTGATGAACTCAAAGAACAGGACACCGGGACTTTACTCTCCCAGAAGGAGATTTGAAGGCAGATCATCTTCCTCGGGGTCTTTGCACCAGTCACCGCAGGTGGCGTTTTCAACAATGCTGTGCGCGAGTGACGTCACCATCGGGTTGTCCGCCACTAACTCAGCGCCTTCTGAGACCATGCTTCCGAGAAGAGCTTTGCCTCTCTCGTCCACGGAACTCACGCCGCTCAGATCGATCTTAAACTGAGTTCCTGGCTCAATGTGCTTGGCGCATATCCAGCATCGCTCGAATTCCTTCACCCAATCGCCTGTGAGCTTGCCTTCCAGGCGGTATGTGTTGAAATCTGCGTCTTCTTCCACGGTGATTCTTAACATGGCATGACTCCCTTACTGACTGCCGATTCCATCCTCCCGGTCCAGTCGTCCAGAACCGAAAGTGCGTTCATGAGGAACCTACCTGCTTCACGCAATCCCCAGCCATCTAAACAAGCGGCGCTGGGGCACGCGGTGCTCAGTGCACATGTACTTCAGCGAATAATCGAACTTTGCGCCACAGTTGCAACACACTCGGTACGTCCGGCCATCGATGGTGAAAGCGCGGCTCAGATTGCTGTGGTGACAACCGAAGAGGAAATCAAGCATCCTTACTCGCACCTGCATGACCCCTCCTTGTTTATAGAAGTTTCGTTGAGTACGGTGCAGTTCAGAAGCCAAATCGCGGACATGCCAACAAAATGAAAAGCATTGCTGCGCTTAGGGTTGTAGCCGCCTGGCGCGATGAATTGAACAGCCGGTACGCTAAAGCACATCGTCACAACGACGAAAAAACGCCAGTCTGATATCGGGAGCACGAAACAAGACCTCCCGTGGCCGCCGGTGCTGTCTCATTTAACTCGTTGAATCAACTGTGAAACCATCCTCAGCCAAAAAATGGGTCATCGGCGTGCACATAATTGGTTGAGAAAAGGATCGACTTTGAAGGGGATTCTCAAGCTCGGCTACAAGCTACTGGTAAATGACAAGGCGAAGTTCACGGCCCTGCTTCTGGGCATCACCTTTGCCGTGTTCCTGATCATGTTCATCACGTCGATGTTCTTCGGTGTGTTGAATCACGCGTCCGCCACGGTAATCAATATTGGCTCCACGCTTTGGGTCATGGATCCGTATGTGGAATCGGTGTCCAATTCGGTCGGTATGCCCGACTATGTTCTGGATGCGGTTCGGAGCATGCATGGCGTGAAATATGCCGTCCCCCTTTACTCGGGCGGAGCGCTGGTCAAGCTCGCTGACGGTAACTATCAAGCGGTCACGGTCATCGGATTGGACGACACCAGCCTGCTTGGCCGGCCGGAACTCATTGAAGGAAAGATCGAAGATATTTATGCGGAAAGTGGCTTCATCATTGTGCGGGATGCGGAGTTCTCCAAGCTTGAGAATCCCCACGTCGGGTCGGAGTTCGAGCTAAACGACAACCGGGCGGTCATCGTCGGGATTGCCAAGGTGGCGACTTCTGGCCTCTATGGAATCCCCACGCTGTATACGACCTACGAGCGCGCCGCCCAATACATTCCGAATCCTCGGTATACCATCTCCTACGTGCTTGTCGAGCCACAGAGCGCGAAGGATATACCCCAGATCGAACAGCAAGTCGAAGCGCTCGGGTATCGTGCTCGGACCAAAGAGGAGTTCATGAAGAGAACGGAGGACTTCTTCGTATACCAGACTGGCGGCGGAACCAACATGCTGATCATGACCGTAATCAGTTTCATGGTGGGGCTGTCGATCTCGGGCCAAACGTTCTACACGTTTATTCTCGAAAACCTAGAGCGATTCGGCGCGCTGAAGGCCATCGGCATAAAAAGCCGCGACTTGGTAGGCATGATCCTGTTCCAGGCCACGTTTACGGCATGCGCCGGCTACGGTCTGGGGGTCGGGCTATGTGTGCTCCTGATTTGGCTGGCTAAGTTAAGGCTGCCCAGTTACGCCGCCATGATTACTTACTCAAGTCTTGCGATTGGATTTGTCATGGTTGCCATCATTGCCGCGGTTTCGAGCTATGCGGGAATCCGAAAGGTCTTGCAGATCGATCCGTTCAGCATTTTCAGAGGATGAGATGCCGCAGGTAGCCATTCAAGCGAAGGGCCTGGAAAAGTGGTTCGGCGAAGGCGAAGCCAAGACTACCGCTTTAGAAGATGTTGAATTGGAAGCCTATTTCGGCGAGATGCTTTACATCGTCGGGCCTTCTGGGAGCGGGAAAACGACGTTGCTCAGTGTTCTCTCCGGGATTCTGAAGCCTAACTCAGGGAGCGTTCTGGTGGAGAATATCGATATCTGGCACTTGGACTCCGACAAACTGGCCGACTTCCGTCTTAATAAGATCGGATTTGTATTTCAGGACTTCCATCTTTTTCCTCGCCTGACTACCGCTGAGAATGCGGCCATCCCGCTAATCCTGAAGAAAAAGGACTGGAACGAATCCATCCGCGAGGCGACGAGCTATCTGGAGATTGTAGGCTTGAAGGAACGAGCCGATCTCCCACCGGTGAAGTTGAGCGGAGGAGAACAACAACGCGTGGCCATCGCCCGAGCCATGGTAAGCAAACCCGACATTCTGATTATGGACGAGCCCACCGCTTCGTTGGACGGCGATACGGGAAATTCCATCTTGAAGTTTGTTCACGAGAAGGTTCTCGATGCGAATCGCTGCGTCGTGGTAGTCACCCACGACGCCAGAATCTACGAATTTGCGACCCGGATCTTGCACATGGAGGATGGACGTCTGACCGGAACAGAGAAAGGCACAGAAGGCACAGTATGAGAAACAAATTGATATTTTCGATTTCGTTGGCTGGCATCCTGGGTGGAATCGTTTCTGCTTTCGTCTTCGGCATCAAGAAGCCTCCACTCCCTCCTGTGTTCGATCCCGCCTCGAATCCCTATGCCAGCGCGATCTACGCCGAAGGTATCGTCGAGAGCGCACAGACCAGCGGAGAGAACATCAACATGTATCCCGAAGTGGCGGGCACGGTCAAAGAAATTTTCGTCTCCGAGGGACAGGAGGTCAAAGCCGGCGAACCCCTGCTCCGCATTGACGATTCGATCCAAAAAGCGACGGCGGAGCAGCAGGGTTCGCAGGCAGAAGCGGCGAAGGCGCTGCTGGAAGAACTGAAAGCGCAGCCCAGACCTGAGAACCTCGGGGTCGCCGACGCGCAAGTGATTTCCGCGGGAGCTAGTTTGAAAACCGCCCAAGATACTCTGCAGAAACAGCAAGCGGCCTACGAAATGGATCCCAGATCCGTGAGCAAAGATGCATTAGATGGCGCAATCAATGCCGCCGCGATTGCGAAAGCGAATCTCGAAGTTGCCAAGAGGCAGTATGAATTGACGAAGGCGGGAGCCTGGGTCTACGACATTCGAAATCAGGAACTGCAGCAGCACGCATTGGAAAAGGCCTATGCGGCCTCCAGCGCTCTGCTCTCCAAGTACACCCTGCGAGCGCCGCGGGATGGCGCCGTTCTCTCCATCAACACAATCGTAGGGAACTATGCGTCTCCACAGGGATCTTACGATGCTTACACGCAGGGCGCGGATCCTCTCATCATATTTGGAAGTTCTCCGGCCTCTCTCCATGTGCGCTGTTACATCGATGAAATTCTGGTGCCACGGCTGCCCGCCGGTTCCCAAATGAAGGCGCAAATGTCCATCCGTGGATCGAATGTCAAAATTCCGCTGCAGTTCGTCCGGGTGCAGCCCTATGTTTCTCCGAAGATCGAGCTTTCGGATCAGCGCCAGGAGCGCGTGGATGTCCGGGTTCTGCCCGTGATTTTCAAGATCGAAAAACCCGCGAATGTGAATCTCTATTCAGGGGAACTGGTCGATGTTTATATCGGAGACTGAAAAATCGGAGGCTGCGCAAACTTTGGCACTGGCGCGCGGACAGCGTGCGGCTTACTGGACCTGGAACAACAACCTGTCCCGATGGCTTGGCCGGACCGCCGCGCACTTAACGCTAACTGCGGCCATCGCCTGCCTTTTACTCCACGCCGCCTGCATGGTCGGTCCGAGATATGCCCGGCCGTCCGTTCAAGCTCCGCCCGCTTATAAAGAGCTTCCGCAAGAAGGCGCCCAGGCTGGAAGCGAATGGAAAATTGCCCGGCCAAACGACGCCGCGATTCGAGGCAAATGGTGGGAAGCATTCCACGATCCCCAACTCAATGACCTCGAAGAAAAGGCGGGCTCTTCGAACCAAAACATCGCGGCAGCAGCGGCCAATTTTCTCGCAGCGCGAGCCCTGGTGAGACAGGCCCGGTCGCAGTACTTCCCGACGGTCTCAACCAATCCAAGTCTCGTGTATTCGCGCCCCTCACCGGCAGAGCTCAACGGGCTGACGGGCAACTCCTCGGGAGTGAACATCAAATCGTACACTGACTACTCGCTGCCTTTTGATGCTTCATGGGAACCCGATTTCTGGGGCAAGGTACGAAACACCGTACGAGCGAATGTCTATGCCGCTCAGGCCAGCGCCGCAGATCTCGAGAATGTGCTCCTGAGCGAACAGGCGGAGCTCGCGGTGGATTACTATGAGCTCCGCGCGCAGGACTCACTGAAGCAGTTACTCGATTCCACCGTAGCTGCTTACCAGGAAACTCTGGACTTGACCCAAAGCCAATATCGAGCCGGCCTCACTAATGATGAGGCTGTGGCGCAAGCCGAGGCGCAATTGAACGCGGCGCAGGCTGAGGACACCAACCTTGGAGTTCTGCGCGCCCAATATGAACACGCCATCGCTGTCTTGATTGGCCAACCGGCATCGACGTTCTCCCTCCCCGCACAAGCTCTGGAAGCAAAGCCTCCAGCGATCCCCGTTGGAATCCCTTCCGAACTTCTCCAGCGCCGTCCAGACATTGCCGCTGCGGAGCGCGGTGTTGCCCAGGCCAATGCCCAGATTGGCGTGGCCAAGGCCGCGTATTTTCCCAATATTCTATTGAGTGGATCGGCTGGCTTCGGAAACTCTTCGATCTCCAGTTGGTTCACATGGCCAAGCCGTTTTTGGTCGGTCGGGCCAAGCCTTGCGGAAACAATCTTCGACGCGGGATTGCGCCGGGCCACGGTCCAACAGTTCCGGGCAAATTATGACCAGACCGTGGCAAATTACCGGCAGACGGTGCTGACCTCCTTCCAACAAGTCGAGGATAACCTGGCATCTCTCAGAATTCTGTCCCAAACCATCGACCGGCAGGATGCGGCTGTCGAAGCTGCTACGCGAAACCTCCAGGAAGCGACAGCCCGATATAAAGCGGGAGTCGATCCTTACCTGAACGTGATCGTCGCTCAAACAACTCTATTGAACGACCAGCAAACAGCGGTAAACTTTCGGATGCAGGAAATGGTGTCCAGCGTTCAGCTAATCAAGGCGCTTGGCGGCGGCTGGGATGCTGCGCAGATTCTATCCTGGAAGGAGATTCGAGCCCAAACATCAGAGAACTCAAGTTCAACGCGCTAATGAAGATTGCGTTACAGTCCAATCTAGGTGGAACGTCCTAAGGATATGTCGCCGGGCATTTTGATTCTCTGGCTGGTGCGCGATGCTGAATATTAAGAAAATTCTCTTACCGGTTGATATCCCTATTTCTTCACTGGGCGTGATTCATCAGGCTGCGATATTGGCCCGCCATTTCCATTCTGAGATCGTGATGCTGCACGTCGCGACACCGCTGACCCATGCCGCCGGTGTACCTGAAGATAGCAGCGAACTGGCTGGCTGCGACTTACTCGCGGTGATCGATAAAGAGGCCCAAAAACAGCAGGACCAGTCTCTCCAGCCTGAACTGGACGGTCTTGCCATCCGATGCGTGTTGATCAAAGGCGACCCCGCTTGGGCAATTGTGCAGACAGCTGAGCAGGAAAAGGCCGACCTGATCATGATGCCGTCGCATGGCTCCACGTTCAATCAGTTTCTTCTGGGCTCTGTGACTGCGAAAGTACTGCACGGGACCGAGTGCCCGGTTTGGACCGGCGCCCACTTGGAAGAATCGCCAGTGCAGGAATTTGCGATCCGCAATATCCTGTGCGCGGTAGAATTGGGCCCCCATAGCGACGAAGTTGTGTCGTGGGCCGCCGCAATAGCCGCCGAATTTGGGTCCCATCTCACGCTCGCCCATGTCACTGCCTCGGTGGAGTTTTGGGGACCTGGCGGCAGTTACGTCGACCAAAAGTGGAAAGAGGAGCTCGTCGGCGACGCTTCCCAGCGAATCGCGAAGCTCCAGCAAGACATGGGCATCAAGGCGGACGTATTGATCGGCAGTGGTGATGTGCCTAAGGTGCTGAGCCAAGCTGCGAAGCAGACGAAGACGGACTTGCTGGTCACCGAGTGCTACCCGTACAGCGGTAATCTGCGGATCCACGGCTACGCAATCATTTGCGCGGTGCCGGTTCCGGTTCTGAGCGTGTGACGGCCTTGGGGGATCAATTTGAAGTAGCCTTCAATGAAAACTCTCGTGTTATCTATCTTCTCTCTTGCGATGGCCGCGAGGGTTAGGATTCAAGCCCGAATGTAGCGCGTTTGAAACACATTGCCATTGATGTTGATTTCTGACCGCAATGCGGACAAACATTGGCAGCGCGACTGCACTATTTGATTTTGAAAGATATCCTGAATCGTCGCGATATCGAGCGATGGTGATCGCGCCCGATACAAAATCCCACAGGCCATGGGCTACTGCGTATGAAGTAGTGTGCGGCGAAGGCTGTTCCGTCTTAACCGTGAGGAATTGAGGCAGAGACGCCTCGGTTGATTTGTCCGCTCGACGTAATAGATTATGGTAATCCGGCGCCACGAACGCTGATCAAGATCGTCCTTTCCGTACGGAAGGACGATCTTGTGGTGACCATGAGCATGAAAGCTATACCACCGCCCGGACTAGATCACCGGCGATCCGACCAACGCGCACCGCAGAGGCGGAGCGGCGCCTGGCTCCGCTTGTTTCAAGGCATAAGGCCGGTTACTCGTGCGGGAGCGGCCCGCGATGCGCTGGCTGGATTCCAACTGGCGGCGATGAACATCCCGCAGGCGCTGGGCTACACCAAGATTGCCGGCATGCCAGTGGTCACGGGGTTTTACACGCTGTTGCTTCCGCTGCTGGCATTTGCGGTCTTTGGTTCCTCGCGCTACCTGGTGGTTGCTGCGGATTCGGCGACCGCTGCCATTCTCGCGGGGAAGCTTGCGGGCATGGCTCCCATCGCAAGCGCGAGATATGTGGCGCTCGCATCAACGGTCGCTCTGATCGTTGCCGGATTTCTGCTGCTGGCCCGAGTCCTCAAGCTCGGCTTCCTGGCCGATTTCTTGTCGCAGACCGTGCTCACAGGATTTCTCACCGGAGTGGGATTTCAGGTGGGCATCGCTGTGCTGGGCGAGATGCTTGGCCTGGAAGTGCACGCCACCAAGACGGTTGGACAGTTTCTCGAGGTCTTCCGCAGCCTGCCCCAGGTTCACCTCCCGACCGTGGTTATCTCGGCAGTAGTTGTGACAGGCGTCTTTGCCTTCAGCCGGTTTGCCCCCAAGGTACCTGGCCCGCTGATCGCGGTCGCCGGCACAATGGCCGCGAGTGCAGCTTGGGATTTTGCGGGGCACGGCATCGCCATTGTGGGGCCGGTCGTTGGCGGGCTCCCGCATTTAGGATTGCCGAACGTGCACTGGAAGGATGCCGTGCCGCTGCTCGGCGTGTCCGTCTCCTGCTTGGTGACGATCGTTGCCCAGAGCGCGGCTACCGCACGTTTCTATGCGGGGCATCACCATCAGCACTTTGACGAAAGCGCGGACCTGGTCGGCCTGTCTGCGGCGAATGCTGCGGCAGCGTTGAGCGGGACGTTTGTGGTGGACGGAAGCCCTACTCAAACCGCGATGGTCGAAAGCTCCGGCAGTCAGAGCCAGCTTGCCCAGGTGGCGAGCGCGGTAGCGGTTGCGTTCGTCCTGCTTTTCCTGACCAGGCCTCTGCAATACCTGCCACGTTGCGTGCTGGGAGCCATCGTATTTTTCATTGCTATCCGCCTAATCGAGGGGCGCGGCCTGCGCGAGATTCGGCGCGAGAGTCCCGGAGAATACGCTCTGGCCTTGTTTACTGCGGCCGTCGTGGTGCTGGTGGGCGTCGAGCAGGGCATCCTGCTGGCCATGGTGCTGTCGCTGCTCAGGGTTGTGCGGCACAGTTATCGTCCTCATACAGGCGTCTTTGTCGTAAGCGGAGGTGACGCCTGGCAGTTGGTCCCGGCCGTTCCCGGCGCGGTCACGGAGCCGGGATTGGTGATCTATCGTTTCGGAGCAGCGCTCTTCTATGCCAATGCCAGCCTGTTTGCAGAGGAAGTTAGCGGCTTGGTTGGCCCAACTCCTTCACGCGTGCGCTGGCTGGTCGTCGATGCCGAAGCGATCACGAACGTGGATTACACGGCCGCCCGGATGGTGCGACAACTTGAGCAGGAACTGGCTCGCAGTGGCGTCGTGTTGGTGCTCGCACGCGTTTCTCTCTCTCTGAAGGCAGACCTGGACCGGCACCTCTTGACCGGGGTCATCGGCCCGGCGCGGTTTTTCGACCGCTTGCACGATGCGCTGGCGGCATTCGCAAAACTCAAAGACCCGAGTCAATCAGAATGATGTCTCAGGCCGCGAATAAATCGCTTCAGGAGATTTGTAGTTTACGCATTTTTGAATTTAAGGTCGTGCGTTTCATTCCGAGCTTTCCGGCAGCAGTGGCAATGACGCCATTGGCTTCGCGGAGAGCGCCGAGGATGAGCTCCTTTTCTGAGGCTTCCAGGGTTTGGACCTTCGCGCTGGGGAAAACCGACGCGGCCTTCGTCAAATCGGAAATCGAGACATTAAGAACCGCTCCCTGGGAGAGAATCAGAGCCCGCTCAATCACGTTCTCCAGCTCGCGGACATTGCCCGGCCAATGCCAACGGCAGAGGGCGCGCATCGTTTCCGTCGGGACGCTCTCAATTCGCTTGCCCATTCGTTTCGCATGCTTCTTCGCGAAGAAGTGGACCAGCAAGGGAATATCAGTTGCCCGTTCGCGTAGCGGAGGCATATGGATGGGGAAGATATTGAGCCGGTAAAACAAGTCCTGGCGAAACTCTCGGTGAGCGACCATCTGATCCAGGTCGCGATTCGTCGCGACCACCAGCCTTGTGTCCACTCGGATGGTACGTATGCCGCCCAGTCGTTCAAATTCCTGCTCCTGGAGAACGCGCAGCAGCTTGGGTTGCAGCTCCGGTGGAATATCGCCAACTTCATCCAGAAAGAGGGTTCCCTTGTTTGCGAGTTCGACTCTTCCAACCTTCTATGCGATGGCTCCGGTAAACGCTCCCTTTTCGTGGCCGAAAAGTTCGCTCTCCAGCAATCCGGTGGGAATGGCCGCGCAATTTAGCTTTACAAGTGTTCGGTCCTTGCGCCGGCTGCGTTCATGGATCGCGCGCGCAATCAATTCCTTTCCCGTGCCGGTTTCGCCCAGAATCAGCACGGTCGAATCGCTGGGAGCCACGGTTTCTACGAGATCCAAAACATGGCGGAGGGCCGGACTTTGTCCCACAATTCCTTCAAAATCCCCCGTCGCGCGAATCTCCTCATCGAATTCTTCCTGTTCTAAACTGTGCTGCGCCAAGTTTCCACTGGGCCGCTGCGATGCATGATAACTGGCAATACCCTTACGGACAGCATCTAACAGATCTTCACCGTCAATGGGCTTTGTCAAGAACTCCAGTGCGCCTGCCTTTATGGCGCGCACTGTCATTGGAATGTTGCCGTGGCCGGAGAGGAAAATGATCGGGATCTGAGCGTCCACCTTGGCAAGCTCTTGTTGCAGGTCGAGTCCACTTAGCCCCGGAAGTTGCACATCCAACACCAAGCAGCTTGGTGCTCCAGTTCGCGGGGTAGCCAGAAACTCCTGCGCCGACCCAAACGTTTCCGCCCTATATCCCGCCGAACGAACTAAGCTCCCCACCGCCTCGCGCACGGACACATCATCATCTACAACATAGATAGAAGCAGCTGTGCTACTCATGGGAACTCCTCTTTTCAATTCTGTGAGGGTATGAGAAGAAGAATCGTTGCGGTCTTCTTATTACTCAACCCTGTACCTACAGCATGCTTATATGCTTGTCTTTAGTTGCCTTCGCGTTTAGTTCCGCCTCATTTTGAGCTCAGAGCCACCTGGACCGCATTCAGTAATGCATCCTCAGCGAAGGGTTTGATCAAGTAATCCACCGCGCCATCGCTTAGTGCTCGTGAGCGCGTCTTCTCATCAGATCCATGGGCCGTGATGAAAATAACCGGCAGTTTATGATGATTCGCCACGAGGTGACGATGGAGTTCGATCCCACTCATCCCCGGCAGCCGCACATCCAGTATTAGGCAGTCGGTACCGTGCAAACCATCCGAATTCAAGAACTCTTCAGCCGACGCAAATACCTTCGCCGCGAGCCCGGCGGATCTGATGAGACTCTCGAGGGATTCACGGACGGACTCGTCATCATCGACCACCGAAATAATAGGCACCATTGACAGCCATCTAACAGCATTTCAGAAGAGAAATCTATTACACCTTGGTATAGTGGCTGTGCCGTCTCGGGTGCTGTCCCTGTCTACGATTTCTTCGTGCCCCGTATCCCCAACCTCTCCGACATTCTCACAAGATCCGCCAAAGAATCAGCCCGCATCTTATGCATAACGTGGCCACGATGAACTTTAATCGTGATCTCGGTTGTCCCCAGTTCGGCGGCGACCTGTTTATTGAGCAGACCGGAGACCACCTGCTCCATTACTTCCCGCTCGCGCGGCGTCAGCGACTGATACCGCTCTCGCAACTCCCTCATCTCCGCGCGCTGCTGGCGTGCAGCCCGATCGCGTTTTATCGCCTGTTGAATCGCGTCCAATAGATCCTGGTCGGCAAACGGCTTGGTAAGAAATTCAAGCGCTCCCGCTTTCATCGCCCGCACCGACGTCGGAACATCGCCGTGGCCGGTAACAAAGACAATGGGAATCTCAAGGTTGACCTCGGCCATCCTCTTCTGCAGGTCGAGGCCGCTCAGACCCGGCAACTGTACGTCCAACACCAGACAGCTAGGCACATCGGCCTGCGGGCGAGCCAAAAACTCCTGCGCAGAGGCAAAGGTCTCGACTCGCAATCCCGTTGAACGAATCAGGCTTCCCAGCGCCTCTCGAACAGACGCGTCGTCGTCCACGACCAGGACGATTGCGGCAGGCTCCTGCAAAAGGAACTCCTAGCGGTACTTCGGAACAGTAAACTGAAAACTCGTGCCAGGGCCGTCATTTGCTACCGCCCACAGCCGCCCCCCGTGCTTCTGGATAATGGAGCGGCTGATCGACAGCCCCATGCCCATGCCCTCGCGCTTAGTAGTGTAGAAGGGCTCAAAGAGCCGTTCTATGCTCTGAGGGTCAAGACCACTCCCCGAGTCCCGGACGGTAACCCGCACCTGATCGGGTTCAGCGTCTTGCGTTGTGATGACCAGCTCTCGCGGCCGTTCTTCAACAGCGCTCATGGCCTCGATCCCGTTCATGGCCAGGTTAAGTATCACCTGCTGCAGTTGCACTCGGTCACCCAGCACAGGCGACAGGTCATCCGCAAAATCCGTTCTTATGACCACGTTATTTCTTTTCGATTCGTCCATGACAAGGGCGAGCACCTCCCGAATGGTTTCGTTGAGGTCCAGCCTTGCCGCGGCTGCGTCGGCCTTTCTTGCCAGAGCTCGAACGCGCGCGATAATATCACCTGCCCGCTTTCCATCGCGCACGATGCGATGTGCAGCATTCCGCGCTTCCTCCAGGTTGGGCGGATCTCCCGCCAACCAACGCAGGCAGGCGCCGCCGTTGCTCACTACCCCTGAAAGTGGCTGGTTGATTTCATGCGCGATCGAAGCGGTCAGCTCTCCCATCATGCTTACGCGGTTGATGTGCGCGAGATCTGCCTCGAGCTGGCGCAGCCTGTCGCGTTGCTCTTCAGCCTGCACGCGGTCGGTGATGTCGCGTACTAAAGCCAAGTGGAGCCGACGACCGCCACGCCAGAAGGAGCGGAGACGCACCTCGACCGGAAACATGGTCCCATCCTTACGCCGATGACGAGTCTCGAAGGTCAAGACCTCTCCGGCCGCGAGTCGCTCGCGAATCCCTTGCAATCGTGCGGCATCCATATCCGAATCGAAGTCAAGCGGATCCATCCCGATCAGTTCCTCACGAGTGTAGCCGAGATACTCGCAGGCCTGCCGGTTGACGTCAAAAACATTGTGTTCTTGATCGTGCAGGAAGAATGCATCGGCTGCGTGGTCCACAAATGTGCGGAAACGTGTCTCGCTCTCGCGCAGCTCTTCCTCGGCCTGCTTTCGGTCCTCGATGTCGGTGCGCGTGCCGTACCAGCGCAGGACGCTTCCCTGCTCATCCCGTAGCGGATTGTCCCGGATCAAAAACCAGCGGTACTCCCCGTCTTTTCCCCGGATTCGTGCCTCCATCTCAATTGGAGCGCCGTCGGAACGCGCCCGTTTACGGGCGACCTCCAGTTTCTTCAAATCCTCCGGATGAAAGATTCGGGCAACTGCATCTTTTGACTGCATCTCTTGCGTAGTAAGACCGGTGTATTCCAGTTCTCGCCGGTTGGCAAAAAGAGGATTCCAGTCCGTGTCGAAAACGAAGACTTGCTGGGGAATCACATCGACGAGTTGTCGAAGCTCCTCTTCGCTCTGCCGAATCTTTTCTTCCGCCTGTTTGCGTTCTGTTACATCGGCGGCCGTGCCAACGTATTCGCCCACTTCTCCGTTCTTATCGAGGACCGGGTGCCAAATCACGTGGAGGTGCTTGATGGTCGCATCGTGCAATAGCAACCTGTAATCTTGCGAAAAATCAGCTTTCTCACGGAATCCCTGCAGACAGCTTTCAGAGACCCGGTCGCGATCGTCTGGATGCACAGGTCGAAAGGACTCGCTAGGATCGGGGATACCGCGCTGAGGATCCAATCCAAAAATTTGGAACAATTCCTCGGACCAGTAAAGGGTTTTCCTACTCCCAGGGTTGCAGGCGAAACTGCCAGTGTGGCTCAGCCTCTGCGCCTCTGCCAGATAGGCCTCACTTCGCTTTAGTGCTTGCTCCGCCTGCTTACGATCTTCAATGTCGATCAGGACCCCGTACCATTTGAGAATGTTTCCGGTTTCATCGCGCAACGGCACAGCGCGGAACAGAAACCAGCGATAGTCCCCGTCCGCGGCGCGGCGGAAACGGGCCTCGTCTTCGCACGGTTCGCCCCTCGCCGAGCACGCGTGCCACTTCTCCATATGTCGTTCCCGGTCTTCCGGGTGGATAGCGCTTTGCCAGCCAAATCCTTCCGTGTCCTCCGCGGGCAAGCCTGTGTATTCGCGCCAACGCCGGTTCCTAAAAGCGGTGCGACCATCGGGCGAGGCAGTAAATGCCATCACAGGAATGGTTTCGATTGCCTTGCGAAGCTCCCCTTCGCTCTGCCGGAGCTTTTCTTCCGCCCGCTTTGCCGCCGTAACGTCGGTCACGGCCCCGACAAACTCGATTTCGCCCGACTTATCTCGTTGGGCATGAGCCACAACCTGGAGATATTTGACGGAGCCATCCGGCATCAACAAGCGATATTCATGACCAAGATCCTTCCTGTCCTGCGACGCTCGCTCGACGGCCTGTCTCCACGATGGCGCATCTTCCGGATGAACCCGTTGGAGAACGAGTTCCAAGGTCGGTTTCGTCATCTGGTCGTATTGGAAGATGCGAAAGGTTTCCTCTGACCAATAGATTTCTCCACTGGAAATACTCCAGCCAAAGCTGCCGGTGTGGCTCACGCGCTGCGCTTCCGATAAGTACGCTTCGCTCCGCTGCAGCTTCTCTGCGGCCAGCTCGCGTTCATGGTGGCGCTGCTCGATGCTCCGCAGACGGATGCGGTGCACTCCCCAGAGCAAGAACACCAATGCAGCGGCAACGATTGCCCGGAACCAAGTGGTCTGGTAGTAGGCGGGGGCGATGGAGAAATCCAGGAATGAGCCGGCCTCGTTCCACACGCCGCTGTTGTTACAAGCGGTCACGCGGAAGCGGTAGTTGCCGGGGGCGAGGTTCGAATACTGTACCTCGCGGTCGTTAACGACCTCCCTCCAGTCCGGGTCCTGGCCCTCCAGCTTATAACGAAAACGAACTTTTTCCGGCGCGACGAAGCTGAGCGCCGTGTAACCGATGGAGAGATCGCGGACCAGCGGCGGCAGGCGCAGGCCCGAAGACGCAACGTAGGTCTTGCCATCGGCGGTGATTTGCTCGATGTGCACCGGCGGCGGGAGTCGGTTGAACGAAAACTGATGCCGATCCAGGCGACGCGGATCGATGACGAAGACGCCGCCTTCAGACACGTACCACAATCTTCCATCGGGGGACTTGCCGACACGCGGGCTGAGGGCACCGGCGAGCGCAGCCGACCTGAGCCCGTCGGAATTGTCGAAAATCGTGGCCTGGATCGTTCGCTTCGGATTTGCAACCCACCCGTCCAACTCCGGCCGGGCAATTCGAACCAGGCCGCAGGCCATGTACAGCCAGAATGAATGGACGTCGTCTTCTACCACCTCGTGAACCGAGCTGCAGGGCAATCCGTTTTGACTGCTCAGCGTGACAACACGGCCATCCTTCACCCGGCTTAGCCCGCCCTCGGTCGCGGCCCAGAGCGTACCGTCCCGATCGACTTGAACACCGTTAACACGGCCCTCGCCCAGACCATCAGCGGCTGCGTACGATGCGCGGACCTGACCGTCCTTGAAATACGCCACGCCTCCCTGAGAAAATCCAAGCCATAGGCCGCCCTGCAAAGGATCAGCGGCGAGAGCAAGAGCCAAGCCCTGACGCCCCAGCCTAGCCCACGGGATTTGTTCGACCGCGCCTCCCCGAAGCAGATGAAAAAGACCCTGATCCTGGCTGATCCAAAGATCCCCCGCACTGTCCTCGGCGATGGCATGCGCATATCCGCCGGACATGGTGCGTACGGGAATAAACCGATCACTCTCAACGTAGGCAGCACCGCCACGCGAGAAAACCCAAATTCGCCCGCGATGATCCTGATACAGGGAGCCCTGAAAGTCATCCGGCAATCCATTGTCGATGATCTCGCGCACCGTCCCCGGGGCCTTTGTGCTTCGCTTCCGGTAAAGCGTCAGGCGCCCGTCCTTCCATCGGTCCAATCCATTTCGAGTGCCGAGCCAAACGCTCCCATCTCTGCTTGGTAGAACCGACTCTACATAGGCATTAGTCAATCCCTGTTTCAAAAGAATCGTGGTTACGGAGAAGTCGCGAAAGCGATCGAGGCCATTATTCGTACCTACCCATACATTGCCTTCACGATCCTCGAACAGATCTTCTATGGAATTGCTTGAGAGACCGTCAGGCTGAACAAACTGATCCGTCCTTCCCTGGTGAACATGCAAGAGCCCCTGGTCTATGGTTCCGATCCACAGACCGCCGTCGCGATCCCGGAGCAGCCAAAAAGGATTGAACTGCAGCCCGGCACCTGGAAGCGGATACGCCGCGGCCTTCCCGTCAACGAACTGTATGATTCCACCACGCGTGGCCATCAAGAGTGCGCCGTTGTCGCCTTCGACTACAGAGTGGATTTCGGAAGCCGGGCCTGACAGCGGAATGAGTTTCGGAGCGCCAGGCCGCCATCGCCACAGCCCGGTCCCAGTTCCTGCCCAGAGATTGCCCTTCCTGTCCTCAAATAAGGTGCCTACTCCGAGGCCGAGGCTGCCATTTTCTCCGTAGCAGTGGGCTCTTGCTTCTCGAATCGCGCAGAGACTCCAGGTGGGGATCGTCTCCACGCCCGCCCAGACGGTTCCTTCACGATCCTCGAGGAGCGTATCAACTCGCTGTCCTGGAACCTCTGGGTACAGAGTCAGCTTGCCATCCTTCCAACTGGCCAGCCCCTTATGAGTGCCAATCCAAAGAGTTCCATCGCGCGCGACCAGCAGCCTTCGAATAAGATTGCTGGGAAGATGCTCATTCCCCGGCGGCTCAGACGGGAAGGTCCGAACGCCATCGAAGCGAAACAAGCCGAATTCCGTTCCCAACCAGAGATAACCGTCGGGCGTCTGAGCAATCGTCTTGATCGTACCTTTGGTAAAGCCTTCGCCGACCTTCCAGGCCGTATGCGCGTATTGGTTGATATCGAGAGATGGGTCTAGTGCGAGGGCACAAGCGCAGCACCCCAGCAGGATGGCCCATACGATCACGGCACTTCTTTGTCTGTGCGCGCTCTCCATGTAGGCCTATATCTTAGCTCTTACGAATACAGTTTGCGGTTCCTCGCCGTTGGCCGCTCGCAGTGCGGACACGATGTGTCGCGCACTACTGCCGGGACTCTTGAAGTATGGGAAATACAAAAACCGATTTCGGATCTCCACGTGATGTCGGGGATCCCCTAAGGAGGGCAGAAAGGTGTCGGGATCAAGCCGCTGTACCTGCCATCGTGTTTCATGGAGCCGGATCAAAGGCAAACCAGCCTGTTCCAGAATTGACTTGAACGATAGAGTGGGCCGCTATTCATCCGAGATAGGAACCGGATGGGTTAATGAGCACCCGTCCGGGTCTGTGCGGGGGGGTACCAGGCATCTGGTGTCAACACCCCCAAGGCCGACCGCAAAGGCCGCTGCTAGCCGATCTCAGAGTCCACACCCATCCCCAATCGAATCAGACCGCAAGAGCTGCTGGGACAAACGGGCATCTCCGCTCCTGTTCTACGCCGAGTCCTTCGGAACCAATGGAGTGGTCTGCTGTTCCGCACTGTCTGTTACTGGGAGCGGGCTATACCAGTCGATTTCGCGCGTGAAGTACATCGCCGATGCCACTGCCAAGAAACTGGCAATTGCGCCCACCAGCAGTGCGTTGTCCTCGAGCCGCAGCAGTAGGTAGATCAGTGCATACAGCAAAGAGAAGATGGCCAAGGCCCTTACTCCCTGCACGCGACTGAAGAACACCCATGCCGCATTGGCTGAAAGTAGCGTGACCGTGGCCGCACCGGCGAGCAAAAAGCCGGCATCGAAACCGATTCTCTCGGCGAGCGACAGGAGAAGCAGGTAGAAGATAATCTGGGCGATGCCTACCAGAACGTATTGAGCAGGGTGAACCCGCTTGCCGGTCGTAACTTCAAATACGAAGTAGGAAAGGAAGAGCAGTCCTAGAAAGAGAAGTGCGTATTTGAGGGATCGATTGACGGATTGATATGGATCTGCCACTTCGATGAACGAAACGCCGAGCGCCGTCGCATCCAGACCGGTGATTAAGTCGCCCTGTCCTTCGGCTCGCACACCACGGGCGATGAAGGGCACGGACCACTCCGCAGTGAAGCCTTTGCTGGACACGGTACGATTGACAGGCAAGAATCCCCCGTCAAACCCCGGACTTGGCCAATCGCCCTGCATGGTGAGGTTAGTCGTCTTGCCATAGGCAAGCACCGCGATCCTTTGAGCGCCAGAAAACCGTAGAGCGGACGTCACGTTGAATTGCGCGTTCGGCTTAGCGAGGCCTTCCATCCTTGTTCCGAACAGAGTGAGCTTGATGTGCTGGTTTTGGTCTCCTCCTATAGAAATGTCGGTGGCACTTTCCGCCGGAACCAGCGTCGAAGTCTTCCCGTCTGCTGTCAACATGGCGTCAGCCAGCGCTCCGCGCGCATCGCTAACTCCAACGACGATCTCGGCACGGCTCCAGTCGAGTTCGGCGGCTTGCGGGGCGGCAGAGGGCACTCCTGCCAAATCGAACTTGGCGTCGAGTTTCAAATCTGCCTGGAAAACAGGCACCTTGAACAGCGAACGGCGCCGTTCTTCCGTTGCAGTTTTGACACTAGCCGCAGCTCGAACTGGAAACACCAGGTACACGCCGCGCTTCGCATAATCAGCCGGAGATTGCGGTGGAATGTGGTACGGGATGGCAAGTGTTGGTCCGAGGAAGGTCTGCTGGCCGCCGACGTGGTCGCTGATCTCTCTGATGACGTCTGCGGCTCGCTGGGTCCTGTCTTCAACCAAAGCTCCAACAAAGAGGGCTGGGATGGTCATGAGTAGAGCCAGACCGCAAACTACGATGAGCTTCACGCCCATCGACCGGGATTTCATTCTCAAGCTGGATTGCAGCACCGAATAGTCGCTCACTGGAACGCCTCCATTTAAGAAATACTTTGCACCGTAAAGCGTCATGTCAAAAAAAGTTCAGGCCCGCGACGGCGCCGTGCCGTGTACCAGGCTGGCCGCGGGCCGTTCTTCGGTCACCTTCGCCGCATCCCGAACCACCTGCTCAAGCGTGGCAAGATACTCGACGTAGCGCGTACGGCCCGAAGCCGTGATTCGGCAGACCGTCTGCGGACGGTTGCGGTCATGTTTCTTAACCATCTCAACCATCTTCCCTTTCTCCAGCACGCGCAGATGACGGCACAAATTGCCGTCCGTAAGAGCGCAAAGCTGTTTGAGATCGCAGAAAGACAGTCCTTTCGGATTTGTAACTAGAGACGTCAGCACGCTGAGTCGCGCCCGCTCGTGAATCACGCGGTCCAGACCCTCATAAGCGAAGCGACCTTCGCTGCCGGAAGTCTTAGCTTTCGTCTTCATCTGCATCCCTGCCCTGCTTCGCGCTAAAGAGCAGAATCCCCGCCACCAGCAACTGTCCTGCCCCATAGGGAATACCCATGGCCCACGGAGAGAGAGCCCGACTGTCCGCCAGCACGATACAGGTCAGACCCGTCAGTAAGTACCACGCGCCGGCGGCGCCCACTGCCCGCGGCAGAAAGCGGCACGATGAAAACACGCCCAAGCTGAAAATAATCTGCCAGAGCCCGGGAAGCATCCATAGAGCCGTCGGAACATAGCGTACGAGCACAACGGTTACAAGCGCGCCCGCGCCAGCCGACGGCAGGAATTGCTCCACGGCCATGCGGATCATCTCATCCGCCATGCCCGAGTGAATGCGGCGTGTGCGCGCGTACATCTCCATCCCGATCAAGGTAGCCGACAATGCGGCGGTCCAAATCCAGATGCCCAAGTATCCTGAAATATGATTCGCCGGATCCGGCAGCCACAGCGCCTGTGCCCCGGCGGACGCAACCGCTAGAACACCCGTGCTGGCAAGAGTTGCAGGGCCATACCCGCGAAACTCGGTGCTCTGGGCCACCTGCCTGCGAATGCTGCTGATGTCGCCCAGCGCTTTGTTTAGGTCATTCATACTTTAGCTTTGCATTGCAAAGTAACTCAAATCGAGGTGCTTGTCAAGCATATGTCGGCTTACCTCGATTAGTAATGAGTTGGATGTGGTGGTGGTGGGAACTCTGCCACCACATCCGATATCGGAGTTCGCGCCGGCGGTTTCTACTGAAGCTGTGTCAGGGCTATGCACGAGTCGTGGTCAGGGATGGCGGAACCGGTCGGATCGTAGTGGATTACTCCGTCCTCGGTGGAGCAGAAGCTGCGGTTGCCGGTGCCCGACAGGGGCAATCCGACGGCAAAGTATTGGCTGGCGGGCGCGGTACCGATGGCGGTGGAGCTGAAGCTGTATCCGCTCTTGGTGCCGGAGGCGAGCAGAGTGTCAATGAGGCAGGCGCCGGTCTGATCGGGCGGAGCGCAATTGGTACCACCGAGAGCGGCGAGCGTGGGTGCGAAGCCGACGGAAGGATAATTGCTGTAGTAGCTGATCTCCGCGATGTTGATGGTGCGCAGCGAGGCGACGGCGGAGGCTTCATTGGCGGCGACACGCGCCTGCAGCAGGTTCGGTATGGCGATGGCGGCGATGATCAGGATGATCGCGACGACGACTAATAACTCGATTAGCGAAAAGCCTTTTTGGTTCCTCTTGCGGTTTTTCATGGCACGAGCTCCTCTGGTTACTGAAGTTACTTTCCGACTTACTCGGTTCGTTTCACGTTTCGGTGAGGGGATCGCCCCGATGTATTCCTAAAGTGCAACCTCATGGCCGGAAGATTGCACATGAGTATCAATCATTTGCACTGGTGAGGCCGATCCCCAAGTGAAAAGAGTTGCACACGGAATGAGGATGATGAGGGAAAGGCGAAGGCACTGTGCGGGGGTCGTGGGGGAACGGGTGGTTACCTGTGGTGCAAGTCTCTAAGGCTGGCCAGACTTTTACTTCGGGGGGTCGGTCTTCTGATAGACGCGAACGTAATCCACCAACATGCTTTGCGGAAACACGGTGCTAGAGTCCGGATTCCCAGGCCAATCGCCGCCCACCGCCAAGTTCAGGATTAGAAAGAACGGTTTGTCTTCGGCATTGGCTTCGGCATTGTGCTGACCAAGTCTGAAGTCCTTTCCTGGTTCCGCATTCAGGAGATGTTCCGGTTTCAGTCGCCGCGCATGTACGAGATCATCGCATCGGCCGTCGCGGTCGCCGCCGCTTCGGTCGCATTCATTAAGAAGCTTGGTTTGACGGCCACCTCAGGTGAGCCGATCACGATCCCGCCGAAAAACTTGAGATACAGCGTTCGCTATGCAATTGGCGGCACAATCTTCGGCCTGGGTGGGCGTTCACGGGAGCTTGTCCGGGACCGCTCTTCGCGCTCGTAGGCGGTGGCGTGACTGTAATGCTCGTGGCTATTGGCAGCGCTCTCGCGGGAACTTGGCTATACGGATTCCTAAGGCCGAAGCTTCCCCACTAATGTGGTGTGTTGGGGGGGGAACTCTGAGCCTGGCCGAATTTTTCCAGGCTGACGCACTTGCTATGCAGGTGCCTGCCAATCCGCGTTGTCCTTAAGTCCTTAGTCCTCTATGTCCTCAGACCTCTGCATTCCCGAGGCTTTGCCCGTCGGCTGTCTGACCTTTCGAGGGCACTGCCGCAATGCGGGCACAACTGTTCGGCGCGACATACGTCTATGTCGCCGCTGTGCAGCAAGTTGCTGCGACTCGGTGTTTGGCGAACCAAGTGCCCTAGGCATTAGCGCCGAGGTGCGCGGTGGGAATCGTCACAATAGGACGAACTAGGCTGCTGACCGCGCTTGCCGCGGCAACGCCCGCTTAACTGCCGGCGAAGGACTAGATATGTACTCCTGGCATCGGGATGCTGCCATTGCGTTCCTCGCTTCCGTGGACTCTCAACTGATAAGACCATTTCATGTGACAATTTTTCACCGGGAACATACTCTACGGACCGAGCTGAAGGTTTTCAACGCAACCAGTCACTTCAATCCCCGCGACGTGCAGAACAACATTTCTTCTCCAAATTATCGAGCCTTGTTCAATAAGGTCTCAACGGAGTCTCGGGGCAAGCTTGAATTCGATTTCTGACGCGGGTCTTGGGCGACAGCTCCGCACAGCGAAAAGCTAGTGTCTCCGCGCCCTAGTAGCCATGCTTAGAGACGGAGGGATATGCGAATACTGGAAAGCACTGTTGAGTTAGTGGGCGGCCTATTTTTGATCGCTCTGACGTTGCTGATGGGTTCTTGTATGGTTGGCTCGGTTGTGGCTGCATTACTAGCGATCGGCGGCAGAAGCGCAACTCCGAGTACGAGGAACGGAAGCAGGTCTTCGGTTTCGGCTGAAGCGACTGTTTCGGATGGCCGCGACCACGATATCCCCCACTGTAGCCAAACTTCCGGAAAAAATGCACTACGGCTGACGGTGACCACAAGCACTGGAGAGAGTTGTGCAACGCCACACTTGAGGCGAAAGATCCCGATGAGTTGCTCAGGATCGTTCAAGAATTCAGCAAGGCGCTAAAACGCGAAGAGTGGGTCCGTCGCAATTTCAGGAAAGCCGCCTCCACACTGATAGAACTTCGACGACTGGCTCAAAGCTGAATCGGAGGTGACGGGAAAAGCCGGTCAACAATGACCTGGAGACGGCCACCGCAGGGACGTTTGCGCCGGCCCGTCGGAGGCATTGACATGGGGCGACAATTGCGATGCGCGTGGCTGGGCTCTCCCCCATCGCGCCGAAGGCCACACGCATCGCACGCCCCTACGACAACTCCGCGATCGGCAAGTAACGTGAAACGATAAGAGCAGATTGCCATGCACCGGCTTCATGAGTGGAGAGACTTGAGCTTTGCGGCAAATACACTCTCGGCGGCAGTGTGCTCTCGCCATCGTCTAGTGTGATAATCTCCCCAGAATTATTCTCTTTTTCAGAAGTGCACAAAACCATCCGGATCGGGGAGTAAAGCGAATGACATGGCTCAGACTCGCACTTGCTGTCCTCGCGTTCACAGCCGCCGCTGCTTGCCTGTTAGCACAGGATCGGTCCTACGGACGTTCTGTAGTAATTACGAAGAATGGCATCGTCGCGACCAGCTACGTTCAGGCATCCCAGGCGGGAGCAAGAATTCTCGAGCAGGGCGGGTCCGCGATTGACGCGGGCATTGCGGCCAATGCGGTTTTGGGAGTTACCGAGCCCATGATGAACGGGATGGGCGGCGACCTCTTCGCGATTTACTGGGACGCCAAAACGGGCAAGCTGTATGGCTTGAATGCCAGTGGATGGGCGCCGAAAGCGCTCACCATTGAACATCTCCAAGCTAAAAGCGTGACCGAGATGCCGCAATCCGGCATTGATTCCGTGACCGTGCCCGGCGTAGTGGACGGGTGGACGAAGCTCCACGACCGGTTCGGCAAGCTACCCTGGCGGGATCTGTTTCAGCCTGCCATCTTCTATGCGGATCATGGTTATCCGGTGCCGGAGATGATTCATGACTATTGGAAAGTTTCCGCGCCTGGGCTGATGCACAATCCGGAAAGCCAGCGCGTCTTTCTGCCCGGCGGAACGGTACCAGAGACGGGCCAGATTTTTCGCAATGCCAACCTTGCCCAATCCCTGACCCGGATTGCGAACGAAGGCGAGTCGGCGTTCTATAAAGGAGCGGTCGCACAGGCCATTCTGAGAACCTCGACGGAGCTCGGAGGCACGATGTCGTCCGACGACCTGGCCCAGTATTCCGCCGAGTGGGTCGAGCCCCTCTCGACCCAGTATCGAGATTGGACTGTCTACGAACTTCCTCCCAACGGCGATGGCATGGCCGCGCTTGAAATGCTGAATATTATGGAGCAGTTCCCCCCTGCTCCCGGCGGACCCGACAGCGCTGCGGAGTTGCACATCAGGATCGAAGCCATGAAGCTGTCTTATGCCGACGTCAAGGCCTACGACGGCGATCCCCGATTCGGCAATATTCCAGTGCAGCAGTTGCTCTCCAAAGAATACGCGGCCAAGCGCGCTCGCCTCATCGATCCTGCCAGGGCTAACTGCGCCGCTGCTTCCGGTGCGCTCTCCAAGAGCGATACCACGTATCTGTCAGTGGTCGACCGCGACGGAAATATTCTCTCTTTTATTCAAAGTAACTATTCTGCTTTCGGATCCGGAGTGACCGTGCAAGGGATGGGATTCGTGCTGCAGAACCGCGGCGGACTGTTTTCACTCGACCCCAGGTCGCCGGACGCTCTCGCCGGCCATAAGCGGCCGTTTCATACCATCATTCCGGCATTCATGGAGCGCGACGACCAGCACATCGGTTTCGGCATTATGGGCGGCATGAATCAACCGCTGGCGCACGCGCAATTTGTCTCGAATGTTGTGGACTACAAGATGAACATCCAGGCCGCTATGGAAGAGCCGCGGTTTACTGTCAATACAAAATTGGGGTGCAACATTGTGATCGAGTCGCGTGTCACTCCCGAATCCATCGAACAACTTACAAAAATGGGTCATGTTCTGGAGGTGCGCAAGGAGTATTCGACTACCATGGGACGCGGTCAAGCAGTGCTCCACAACAGCACGACTAAGATCAATTATGGTGCTTCAGATCCGAGAGCGGACGGCGCCGCCGTGCCGGAAGGACCGCAGATACTCGGATCGATTCCATGATGATGGGGTTAATCAAGTTGGAGTAACTTTGAGTAACTTCCCGCGCGTTGAGATCTTGCCCATAAGTTCAAGGTGGTTCCGTGACTCGCCCCAATCGGGCACCTCAGCAGCCGCAAGTACCCCGCCGCCTGTCGCTACCTCACCTCAATAACCGCCAGACCATCAGGAGCGAGATCAAGGGTCAAATCGCCCGTCTTAAGCTCGCGGATTTCATCAGGCGGCAATTGCGCGGCTTGGCGCAACGCCTTGAGCTGTTCCTCGGTAGGGTAGCGCGGTTGTCCCATCTTTTCGTATGCCGGATGCGCGTCTCCGTGATCGCGGTCAACGATAGAGATGTAGGCCCGCCGACTTCCGCCCAGATGTTCGAAGCGCAGATGAATTGTCTTCGTTAGTCCGGGCTTTGACACGCTACCCTGATCTGGAGGAATCAGGTTCCACGCCGCAACAACCAGCGAACCGTCTTTCTTCCGCGTCGCCAGCACCGAGCCGGAATCCACCGAAATTCGTTCGTCGCCAAGCCGGTGCAGCAGCTTGAATGCGTTGTAAGACGGTTTGGGAATATCGCCGGCGGCGATCAGGCCAAAACCGCCGTAGAACGGCTCTTTCACCACGCCTTGTTCTTCGAAGACATCGGAAAACGTCCAGTAAGACATTACATTCGCCAAGCCGTCGCATTGGCGGATGGTGTCGGCCAGCCACGGACCCATGTAGATCGAGTCGGTGATGGCAGGCTCGTTGGAGTAACTCGCGTTGTACTCGGTCCAGATCAACGGCAAATTCGGCATGGTGGACGACCCGATCTGGTCGTGGACTTTCTTCACCGCGCGGCACACCATCTGATCGCGCGGAATTTTCTCGCCGGTGCCAAAGACGTCTTGGGCGCGGTCGTTGCCGTAAACGTGTGTGGAGACAAAATCCACGGGGACTTTGTTTTCGGCGCAGTGTCGAATGAAGACGTCCGCCCAAGCGGCTTGTGCGGTGGCGGGTCCACCGACGCGCAGGCGCGGACTCACCTGTTTAATGGAGCGAGCGGTGTGATCGTAAAGCTCCCAGTAGGTTGCCTGTTTCGGTTCGCCCGCCCAAAAATCGATATTCGGTTCGTTCCAGACTTCAAAGTACCACTGTGAAACCTCGTCGATGCCGTAACGGTCCACAAGGTGCCTGGTGAACTGGGTGATGAGATCGTCCCACTTGTTCCAGTCCTTGGGTGGGGAGACATTCTGCTTGTACCAAAAAGCGTGCAGGGCATCCCTTGCCGCCAGTTTCTTTGGCATGAAGCTCACTTCGATCAACGGGCGCACACCGTTGTCCAGCAAGCCGTCATAGATCTGATCCGCATAGGAAAAGTTGTACTGCGGATGCCCCTCCGCATCCTCGTCGTAAATGCCAACTTCATCGTGGAAAATGGCATGGAAGCGGACGTATTCGAATCCGGTAATCTGCTTAACCTCGCGGAGGTCGCGGCGGTAGCTCTCGCGCAAAGACAGGATGGCGCGCCCGGAACCAAACATCTTCTCCCAGAAGTGGGGAAAAGGATGAGCGGGAGCGGAGGCATCGATCTGAATGATGTCGGAGCTGCGGGCTTCCGCTGGAGTCTGTGCGAGGAGCACGGGTATGCCGATCATGAGGACTGCGAAGATCAAAAGAGGAGCAATTCTGTGCTTGACATCCATAGATTCGTTCTCGGCTGAAGGAGAAAACGCCGTGCCGAGCTTACGCTCGCCGCACGGGCAAAGTAAAGGATATGTACTCGTCCAGTAGATGGGTGACACTTTCCATTGCTTTGGTTGGGATGAGATCTGGCGCAGGAACTGGAGCGGGGTTAGATAGCCAAGCGCCTGGTGAGGGCGCACGGTGTGGTAGATTTTTCCCAGTGGCGCAGTTCACGATTGAGCTTTTTCATCTCCAGGGAACAAGCGTTGGAAGACCACGCCGGGGACCGGACGCACGTCCAGGGTATCGATCTCGACCAGGTCGCCGGGGTTCAACACCGCGTAGTGCTTGGGTTTGCGTACAGCGTAGGGACGCGACCGCAGAGCACGCCGCGAGCCGGGAACTCCGAAGCGCGGCGGTTCCAGCAGCCGACCTTGCCGCTTGAGCTGCGTGAGCATGCGCCCCCCCCATGGAAGTCGAAACCGGCAACTTCTGGCGGCGCAACAGAACCGCCAACTTGTCTTTGCCCCAGCGCGGAAACTGCAACCGCAAGGTCAAAACCTTTTCTTCTAAGGGAAAAGACCAAGTCGGCTGGCGGCGGCGCCGAGGACAAGGACTGCGCTCTTCCAGGGTCGTCAAATCCAGCGGATCATAGCGCCGCTGCCAACGATAGAAGGTCTGACGGCTGATGCCGAAGTGACGGCACGTGTGGGCTACGTTGCCACCGCCACCCTAGAAATCCATCCACGCCAATCGGACCTGGGCTTCCCGGCTCAACTCCACTCCGATTCCGGCCAGCCGCCCAGATCCAGGTGATTTCCCCTTGCGAATTTGCATTTTGACACTCTATTCGAGTGCCACTAATCATTCTGAACGAGAGCAAATCCGGTAGTGCCGCCGCTCCCTTTCCTGTCGGAAACTAGGGGAGAGCAAGATCTCGAGTATCGGTGAGATCGAGTTTCGGATCTCCAGCGGATAGTGAAGGTGGGAGGGAACAGCGGTCACGCAGGGGGCCTTCGAACATTTTCTTGCCATTCCACACAATGCGCAGGTCGCCTGGCTTCGGCAGCAACTCCGGCCGCACATGGAGGCGAATCCTCTTAACATCGTGGCTGTGGATTTCGATGGTGTTGTCAGACTTGACCCGAGCTTCCACTCCGGATTTGCCGGGCCTGCCGTCGAGAATCTCGATCCAATAACTTCGGGCGGCAAGGGCATCGGACAGGGACACGGCAACCTCGCGCGGGAACGGATTGCGGAATTTGTTCTTGAAGAAAGCCAGGGTCAGGCCGTCATCGGATTCGAGCGTGATGTCGTGCGCGCGATTGGGCAGGATCTTCAGCTCTGGCTTGATTGCCGGACGCAGATCGGTCAGGGCGGCGTGAGTGGTCGTGGAGCAATCGGGCGTGATGCGCGTGTCATTCTCTCCGTGGACGAACAGCACCGGGAGATTTTCCAAATTCGGCAGGCCGGCTTTGACCTGGTCGTTGCACTGGCCCGCGCCCATCAACGAAACGACGGCGGCGAAGCGCTGCGGCCACAGCGTGGCGAAATAGAGCGCGCCGGTTCCCCCGTTGCTGAAGCCGGTCAGGTAAATGCGATCGCGGTCCACGTTGTAGCGTTGCAAAACCTGGCTCAAAACGGCATCGAAGCGGCGGGCAGTTTCCGCTCTCCACCAGTACCCGGCGGCTTGGGGATAAAGCACGAGGAAATCGGTTTTCGAGAGAATGTCCTCGGCAGTGTTCACGCCATCAATCGCGAGACCGGCCCCACCGCTCAGGTAGACCAGCAATGGCGCGGGGCGATCCTCGCGATAGGTGACTGGTACTCGCAGCAGGTAAGGGATCTCGGGATCATCTTTTGATGCCGAAGCCACTTCGAGTAGGGTGCCAAATTTTGCGGCTGGCGATTTCAAGGGAAGCGGCCGGTGGCATTCGTCCGCGAGCGCTTGCGAACTTCCGGAGTCGGAGGACGGCTCGAACATCCACCGGAATTGGGTCTGGAGGTTCGTACTCTGCAGCTTGCTGAGAACGCCCGACGGCACTTCGATCTTCCGGCGGAACGCAACGGCCAGCGCAAGGGCTTGCGATGCCGGTTCGCCGGAGATAAGAACCCGCGAGAGTTGTTCGGTGGAGACCGGCACTCCGGGAGTGAGCAAGATCGCCTGCAGCGCACCCTGGCTCGTATCCGGCGAGCCGAGCCAACTTTCGACCGGCTCGCCGCGCACTCGCGACTCCAGTTCCATGCGCGCGGTCTCGTGCGTTGTCTCGCCGGCACTCGAGTAACTTCCATCGAGAGCCACCTGCTCGACGACCCCTGATTCCGGCGACCACCAGTAGTTCAACTGGAGCGATCCGTCGGGCGAAGCTCCTTCAACGTGATGGCACAGTTTACCGTGAACAGATTCGTCACCGACCCACCGCAGATCGAGCCCCAGCAGGGAGTTTGGCCGCCACGCTTCTCCCTGTTTCAGCGGGACAGGCGGAAGAGTCATCACTTCATGGAAAGCATAGAGAAAATAGCTGTATGTTTCCCGCGCCATTTCCCACGAGTAGCGCGGCTCTCCGATCGGCGAGATCTCCATTGCCTCGGAGAAACGCGAGGGACGCGTCTGCATGCGCTTCTGGAAGTCGGCCTGCTCGCGGGCAAGTCTGTCTTTTCCCTTGGACCGGTATTCGGTCAGGGCTGCGGATTCCCGATTGCGTTGGAAGCCGAGACTTATGCCTTCTGCGTTCTCTCCAGCGACCAGCACGTGGGTGCGAAACCGTGCCTCGACTTGGGCTTGCTCCTCGTTGCTTTGAGTGCGCCGCTGAAATGTGTAGCGATAAGTCAGGTGATCTCCGGGATGCAGATCGTAGCGCCATGCGGATGGAGTCTGGGCGGCCGCCACGCAGGTGAGAACGAGAGCAATGACAACCGGTCCGAAGAGTGGGCAAGCGCTACGCAATTATTTCTTGCGCTCGACGAGAAAGCGAGCGAGGTCCTTGAGAGTAGACGCAGCTGCGCCGTATTCGTTTAGTTCGGCGCAGGCCTGATCGACCAGGGCGTCGGCTTTGTGGATCGATTCCTCAATTCCGAATAACGCCGGATACGTTGCCTTCTCCGCCGCCGCGTCCTTGCCCGCGGTTTTTCCCAGTTGCTCGGAGGACTGCGTCAGGTCGAGCACATCGTCCACAATTTGAAACGCCAGACCGATCGACTGCCCGTAGGTCCGAAGAAGGGCGATGTCATCAGCGGTTGCCCCGGCGTACATTCCTCCGCTGACGACGCTGGCCGTGATGAGCGCCGCGGTCTTCGAACGGTGGATGTATTCGAGCGTGGCGAGGTCGGGCTTCTGGTGCTCGGCCTCGAGATCGACGACCTGGCCGCCGATCATGCCCTCAAGGGTGCCAGTGGCGTGGGCGATTTCGCGGATGATGGCGACGCGCGCCTCGGCGCGGCAATCGATCTGCGCCAGCACCTCGTAGGCCTGCGTCTGCAGCGCGTCTCCAGCGAGGATGGCGATTGCCTCTCCGAAGGCCTTGTGGCAGGTGGGACGCCCGCGCCGCAGGTCGTCGTTATCGAGCGCAGGAAGATCATCGTGGATCAGCGAATAGGTGTGGAGCATTTCGAGCGCCGCGCCCAGTTCCTCGATGCCGGCCGGTAACGATCCGCTCATGTGGTGGCGGGGCTCTGCCCCGTCGAGAGGAGGCAGAGCTCCGTCACCACACAATGCCGCTGCCGCGATCATCCGGCCCGCTTCCGTGCAGAGGATCGGACGCAGGCGCTTTCCGCCGGCAAACACGCTGTGCCGCATGGCCTGATGGATGGAAGTTGGATGCCTGCTACCCGACGGCAAGAGTCGATCGAGGGCGGCGTCGGCGGCTTCTCGTCCCTGCTCCAGAACTTGTTTCAACATCGCATCGCAGTATAACAAGCGGGCATAGCTGAGACGAAAGCTGAAATAAAAGGGACGCCCGCGGGCGTCCCTCTCGATCCCGAGACGGTCAAGCCCCGTCTCCACAAAAAAACCAACGATCAGGCGGCTATATGTTCCGTGAGATGGTGCAACACCGAGCGCACCACGTCATCGTTGCGCGGCTCACATATGTCCGACGCACCTAAAGTCATTGCCTCGGTCCACAGTTTGTCGTCTGCCAGCCTGTGGGTGCCGACGATGCAAAGGTCGGGATACTCATGATGCAAACGCTCGACTTCGCCCGGGCCCGAAGTTTCCAGATCCAGCACTACCGCTTCAGCGCGGTGCCGGGCAACTGCCGGAAGCACGTCCTGGTAAGTGCCGGCCAAATAAACAGAATCGAAATGACGGGAAAGACTGACCGCCAGAGTTTGTGCAGTTCTGGGGTCATTCTGATAGAGGACTACACTGAATGGTTCCATACATCCCCCCTGACTACACCGCAATTCGCGGCGGCCTTGGCTGCGACAGCAAACTGCTAGCACAGGCGTTATCATCTTCCGAGCTCGACAGCGTTACTTGCGCAACGCTCTCTCGGCCGGGGGCTCGAACGGTTCCGTTTGCAGTTTTCCGTTCTGCTTTAGCAGAATCTCCACTTTTCCTTCCGCTTCCTCCAGTTGTTTCCGGCAGGTAGTGGAAAGCTGCATGCCTTCTTCAAACAGCGTCAGAGACTTCTCCAGCGGAACCTCCCCACTTTCCAGTTCATGAACAATCTTCTCGAGACGCTCGAGGCATTCTTCAAACTTCACCAATCCAATTGCTCCTACTCTCTATTGTAATGCCGTTTCCGGTGCAAAATGTAAAGCAAATTTTTTTGATTCTTGTAATTTGTTGCGGAGGGTGTTCCCAAAATTAAACTGAGTTCCGCCGCGCGGAGCCGAGAGCCTCCAGAACATCTGCCGCGGAGGCATATCGGCCCTGGGGAGCGCTGATTTGCGCACCCTGCACCCGGTCACGGACCGCCGCCAGCATCTCGCGAGCGATGGCCACTCCCTCGGCACGTGCCGCTTCCGGGGTCGCGGCCTTCGTCATCCTGTGGAGAATCTCATCAGGCACGGAAACCCGCAACTCGTTCTTCATGAACTCGGCGTTGCGGGCGCTGACCAGTGGCCAAATTCCGGCCACTACGGGAATTCGACAGTGTTCGATCCTTTTCAGAAAAGCTTCCAGCAGAGCGAGGTCGAACACCGGCTGGGTCACCACGTATTCCGCCCCCGCTTGCACTTTGTATTCGAAGCGCTTGATCTCTTCGTCCAGGTCGGGCAGCCCCGGATTTGCTCCCACCCCTATGACGAAGCCAGTCCCAGCTCCAATCGGATTCCCGCCCAGGTCTAATCCCCGGTTCAGGTTGTGCACGATATTCACCAGTCCGATCGAATCCACGTCGAACACCGCCGTGGCGTCGGGATAGTTGCCCATCTTCGGAGGGTCACCCGTGATGCAAATCAGATTGCGGATTCCAGTGGCCGCCGCCCCCAGCAGGTCGGACTGAATGCCCAGCACGTTCCGGTCGCGGCAGGTGTAATGCAGGATGGCTTCGATATCAACTGCCCGCTGCATCAGCAGCGATAGCGCCTGATTGCTCATGCGAGCCGAAGCGCGCGGGCTGTCGGGGATATTCACCGCGTCCACGCCGACCGACTTGACGAACTTGGCGCCCTCGATTTCTTTGCGGATGTCGATGCCCTTGGGCGGCACGATTTCGACCATGGTCACAAATTCGCCCGCCGCCAGCTTGGCCCCGAGCCGGGACCGTTCCGCCATGGGAATGCTGGCCGGCACCGAAGGCGCGGTGCCGGAACGGATCACCTCCGAAAGCGCAGTTTTGCCGCGTGCTTCGCCCACCCGCAAAATCGATTTCATGGCGCGGATGTGATCGGGCGTGGTTCCGCAGCATCCGCCGATCAGCCGTACCCCGGCCGCCACAAAATTGGACGTGTAATTCGCCATGTATTCCGGCGAGCAGAGATAGATATTCCGGCCTTCGACCGAGCGCGGCATGCCCGCGTTCGGCTGCGCCGCCAGAGGCAGGGAAGTCACCGCGCGTACCCGCTCGATCGCTCCCAGCATCGCGACCGGACCCACGCTGCAGTTGATGCCGAGTACGTCAACGTTCCATTCCGTAAGGCGGGCGGCGAAAGTCTCCGGGGCGGAGCCGTCGAGGCAGTTCCCGTCCTCGTCAATCGTGACCTGGGCGACGATGGGAAGGTTCGGATTCACGTCGCGGCAGGCCAGCACTGCCTGGTGCAATTCTTCGACGTAGCCGAAGGTTTCCAGCATCAGCAAATCGACGCCGCCCTCGACCAGGGCTGCAACCTGTTCGCGGAACGCCGCCCTGGCCTCGGCAAACGAAGTCTTGCCCAGCGGTTCGATGCGAACGCCCAGCGGCCCGATTGATCCGGCCACCCAAACGTCGAAACTCTTGGCCGCTTCGCGAGCCAAGTGAGCGCCCGCGACATTGATGTCGTGCACGCGATCCGTTAGGCCGTGCCGCGCCAGGCGAAAGCTGTTTGCGCCGAACGTATTGGTTTCGATAATCTCGGCGCCGGCCTGCAGATAATCGTGGTGCACGCCGCGGATCAACTCCGGCTGCGACAAATTCAGTTCGTCATAACAGCGGTTGATGAAGATGCCCTTGGCATAGAGCAGCGTTCCCATGGCTCCATCGCAGAGCACCGGCGACTGCTTCAGACGTTCAATAAAGTTCTGCGCCATCCCTTCGAGGATACTAGAAGGAGCGAGGTCCGCGCATCTGTCGTATGAAATCAGGCTGCGGCCGTGACCCTCCCGTTGACACCCGGCCTGCCCGCGTCTAACCTGAATCGCATGGACGTGCAACTTACGCCCGATCAGAAGGCTTTTGTCCGTCAGGCGATTGAGAGCGGGCGCCTGCATCGCGAGGAAGACGCCATACAGGAGGCGCTTTCCTTGTGGGAAGAGCGCGAGCGCGAGCGGGCGGAGATTCTCGCTGCTGTTGACACGGCCGAGGCATCGCTCGCGCGCGGCGAAGGGCGCACGATCACACAGGAATCGATGCGGCAATTGGCCGACCAAGTGAAAGAGCGCGGACGCGCCCGCCTGGCCGCAGAGCAATCCTCTTCACGCTAACCAGATGACGCACCGTGTTGCACCGGAAGCGGAAGCCGAACTCGATAATATCTGGTATTACGTTGCCAAAAAGAGCGGCAGCATCGAGATTGCGGACCGGCTCATCGATTCCATCTCGGCGCGTTTTTACCTGCTGGCTCACCACCCGCAGATCGGACGCCGTCGCGATGAGGACTTGCGGCCTGGCCTGCGCAGCTTTCCTGTGGGCGAATATGTCATCATCTATCGCACCGAAGGTGAGGACGCGCTGATTCTCCATGTGTTCCGGGGCAGCCGGGACATCGACGCGCTATTGCGGCAATAACATCCGCAAAATCCGGTTGACTTAGGAGAACGTTGCAGCCGGCCAACAAATGAATGAGCAGCCAACCACTGGGAGAACACTATCTGGAAGGATACTATGATGAACAACGCCCCGAATCCCGCAACCCGTCCGATGCGTCTTTTGTCGATTGATGGCGGAGGTTTGGCCGGACTGATCCCCGCCGAAGCTCTGATTGCCATCGAAACCCAGCTCGACGATTTGACCGGCCGTTCGCTGCCGCTCTCGGACCGGTTCGACCTCATTGGAGGCACCAGCACGGGGGCCATCCTTGCCGTCGGACTCGCTTTGGGCTTGAAGGCGGCCGACCTTCGCGACTTCTACCTCAAGTTTGGCAAGCAGATTTTCACCAAGGTCATATTGCCCGAGCGTTTCTGGCACACCTATCCCAGCGGTCCTCTCGAACAGCACCTGAAAGATGTTTTCGGGGAAGACACCGCGCTCGGCAGCGACAAGCTGCGTACCAACATCCTCATCGTTTCGAAAAACGTTACGCTGGGGACAACCTGGTTCTTTACCAACAATCCGAAGGGAAGGTACTTTGCCAACAATCGCGGATTGCCGCTGTGGCAGATCGTGCGCGCCAGCAGCGCCGCTCCCACCTACTTTCCGCCGCGGACGATTGCCGTTCCGGACGACGTAGGCCAGCCCCAGGAGTACGAGTTCATCGACGGCGGCGTCAGCAGCTACAACAATCCCTCCATGCAGGTTTTTCTCGAAGCCACCGACCCGCAGTATCAGTTCGGATGGCCCATTGGACCCGGCAATCTCTTGTTGCTGTCGCTGGGTACCGGCTTCAACGCGATCACGGTTCCAGCCGGCAAAGCATCTGGCTACAGCCTGCTGGACTGGGCTCGGTACGTGGTCAAGGAACTGATGGGCGATGCCAACCTGCAGCAGAATGTGTTGATGCACCTGATCGGGCAACCGCCGGCAGGCAAGGCTCCCGCTCCCACTGCGGAAGCAAACGCCGCCCGAGCCACCGGCGCGCCGGCCGCCGATGCGCTCGATTTCATCAACCCCGGCATGGCTGCGTTCAAGGCCCTGACCTACCAGCGCATCACGGTCAGCCTCACGCGCGAGCGCCTTGATGGGCTCAACCTCGGCGACATCGACCCGGCAAAGGTCGGCGAAATGGATGCTGTCGATCAGATCCCCAATTTTCAGCGCATCGGGCAAGCGATCGCCAGGGAGCAAGTCAGGATGGATCTGCTGAAGCAGTTTTTCGCCTGAAAGTTCATGAGTGGAGCGACGGGCGTCTCGTGAGCCTGCCCTGAGCGAAGTCGAAGGGTCCAGCAGTTCGGCGACGGGCCGGGAGGCCCAGCTCTCCACCAGCCGACCCCCGCCCCACCCGCCGCCGCGTCCTCGGCCCCTCTACTCAGACCCAGTTTCTTCTTTTGCTATAATCCTTGTTCTTGCATCCAAGTGATTATCCGGCATGAGGTTGGAGTCCCAGGTTTGAAAAGAGCCCTGATCCTTCTGTTATTCCTGCTGCCCGCCATTCTGATGTGCGTGAGCTGCGGCAGCTCTACCACGACCAGCACGCAAACCACCGTGCCCAAGTACCGCGCTTTGATCACGAATAGAGTTTCCGCCGGTAGTTTGAGTGCGGGCGTGTATACCGTCGATGCTGAAAATGATTTGCGCGGGACCGTACCCCCGATTTCCGCCGGCAACACTCCGGGGATGATGGTAGTGACGCCCAACCAGGCCGAAACCGTGGTCTTCAGCGGCAACGGTACCCAGTCTTCCGACAACCAGCTCACCGTCATCAACAACGGCACTGGATCCGTCGCAGGCCACGTGAATTTACCCGGCATGACGGAGAGCTTTGTCGTTTCCCCGGACAGTTCCACCGTCTATGTCGCCGTGCCCAACGCAACCGTCGTGGGACAATCATCTTTGGGGATCGTGGAGGTCATCGCGCTCAGCAACGCGGCGGTCATCGGGCAGGTCGATGTTCCCTCGGTTCGCTATCTTTCGATCGACAACAGCGGCAACCGAATTCTCGGCTTCAGCGATAACTCCGATGCAGTCGCCGTGATTACACCGTCGAATATCGAGATACCGAACGCTTCGGCAGTAACCTACGTCGGCGGCTTCGACCGGCCGGTCCAAGCCTTCTTCACCAGCGACGACAGCACCGCCTACGTGGTGAACTGCGGTGCGGAGTGCGGCGGAAATACGGCCAGCGTGCAGCAGTTTAGTCTGATCGATAACACTCTCAGCCACTACGTCCCAGCCTGCGTTCCTATCCCCGGCACAAATCCAGTTCAGTGCTCCAGTCTGGCAGCGGGTAGCTTCGCCCTGCTCAATGGCTCGACCATGTATCTGGCGGGCTCGCCGCCGTATGTTGGGGGATCTCCGCAGCAGCCCTGCACTGGGCAAACCACCGCGGCGAACTCCTGCGGCCTGCTCACCATCGTTGACCTCAGTACCATGTCTGTCCTCAACACCGCCCCCATCGTCATCACCGACGGATATCACGACCGCATGGCTCTTGGCCCCAACGGACAGCTCTTCATCGGCGCGCATACGTGTACCGAGATCGTTCCGCCCGTTCCGCCGCCGGCGGGGGCCGAGGTCCGCGGTTGCCTGTCGATCTACAACACGCTGACCACGGCGGTGGGTAGCGTCTCGGCGGGCGGCGTCGTAATTCCCCCCGAGACCGGAGACGTGACCGGCATCCAGCCCATCACTCAGCGCGGAGACATTGGCACCATGCCGCAAGAAGTGGTGTATGTGATCCAGGGCGAGAACGTCCAGGGTGGATCGCTCTATATCTACGACGACACCATCGATGCGCTGGAGTACAACCCGCACGATTCGAGCAACCCCGGCAGAATCTCCAACTTCATCGGCGATTTCGTCGACGTCAAGACGGTCGATTTCTAAGAGCGCGGTTCGTCGTTTGCAAGTCGTCGTTCGCTGTTCGTCGTTCGCCCTAGCCTCTGGCGAACAGCCGAAGCCGAACGGCGAAAAGCGAACGACGAACGACCACCTATCTCGGCTCCAGCGTCATCTCATGCACCCGCTGCCGCTCGACCGCAGCCCGCGAAAATGGAAACGCGAACGTAGCGCCTCCGTACCACGCCTTCCACTGGTCCAGGTAATACGGACTGAGAAAAATCCCGCTCTCTCCCGTCACCACGTTAAGCGTGCTATCGTCAAAATTCGCAAAGTCCCACGTCAGCCGTTCGGACGGCCCAAATCCGCGCCCCACGGCCTTTACCGTAAACCCGCTTCCGCTCAGAGGATGCAATCCCGGCCCCGTGACCCGCCCGATCAGCGGAAGCTGGCTGAGCACCAGATGATCGATCTCAACCGGATAGTTCTTTCCCCACTTCCATTGGTTGAGGTCGGGAGGAGCCAGCGATTCGGCTTTTGCAGGATTGCCCACAACGAGTGCGGTCTGCTTCACCACGTCCTCCACCGCCGCCGTCAGCAGGCTTCCGTAATCCGAGTATCCCGGCGGCAGCCAGCGCGCAGGCTGCCTGCTGAGCACATTTTCCAGCCAAACCGAAGACATAGCCCAGTGATAACTCTTCCAGCTTAGCTCGCCCGATTTCGCATTAAGACCGGGCCGATCCGCCGCCGCGCCCAGCTTCGGCTCCAGCAGCAACCGCGCCAGTTCCTGACGCGCCTTCGTTTCAATCGTCGGCGCCGCTGAATCCGCCGACATCCGTCCATCCCAGTCGCGCAAAATATCCGCTGCCCGCTTCGCCCGGTCTGATGCGTTGGCGGCGTGATCGATCGCGTACACGAACTTGTCGGCGCAGAAGCGATCGTACGTCGACGACACATCCATCTGCAGCGCCAGCATATCCGCGGGCGCAAACTTCTTTCCCGATTCCAGCACCCGGTAAATGCGATCCGTGCGCCACGGCGCTTCCCATTCCGTGCTGATCGAGTATTTGTAGCCATCCGGCGTAATACGCCCGTTGGCGGTCGCCAGAATTCCCGCCGGCGGATCATAAACATGCGGCATCTCGTCGAAAGGAATCCAGCCCTTCCACTCGTGCGCATCGTCGCTGCCGCTCACCGGCAAGCTGCCATCGCCCGCCGCCCTTATCGGCACTCGCCCCGTCGCCTGATACCCAATGTGACCATCCACATCGCCATACATTACATTCTGTCCCGGCGCGCCAAAATTCGAGAAGGCCTTGCGAAACTCATCCCAATTCTGCGCCGAGTTCACATCGAAGAACACCAGCCCTTCGCCATCCTGCAACGTCCAGCGCAGAGCAATCTTGCGCGTCTCGCCCGGAATCAACTCAGTAATGATCGGCCCATGCCGCGTCGTCACCACGTCGAACGTCACGTCCGGCTTGCCTTTGACGTGAATCACCTCCCGCCGATGCTGCGCATCGCGCCATCCCGCCGGAGTCTTGTACTGCCCCTGCGCGTTGAACTCCTCAATGAAATCGTCTTCCACCGTTGGCCCAACGTTGGTGAATCCCCAGCCGATGCGCTGGTTGTGGCCGACAATCACGAACGGAACTCCGGGCAGCGTAACGCCGGCCACGTCGAACTTGCCGCTCGTCGTTCTAAGGTGCGCCTCATACCACAGGTTCGGCATCTGGTGGTCGAGGTGCATATCGTTCGACAGCAGCGGTTTCCCCGAAACCGTATGCTGACCGGAAACGACCCAGTTGTTCGACCCCGGACGGAAAGAATCGGCCTCTTCTAGCGCGCTCTCCCAGAAATTCGCGGCATAGCCAGAAAGGTTTTGAAGGAACGCGGCTTCAGCCGCGCCGTTGAGGCCCCGAGAAAATGTGGGCTTTAGCCCCTGAGGCAGATGCGCCGGCAGCGCCAAAGTAATTCGCCCGGTCCCGCCCTCCGGATCGACCTCCTCGTCGTCATCCTCATCTTCATCGCTATCGCTGCTTTTGACGGCAGGTTCCCCTTCCATCCGCCGCACTTCGGTGGGCGGACGGTCTCGCCACGAAGAATTCACATACAAGTCTGCCGTGAGTTCCGGTCCCAGCTTCGCCAGAATTTTTTCTCGCGTCAGCGCCGGCTGACTGCTGGAGTGATTCAAATCCTGCACCATGCGCGCGCCCACCAGCAGGGAATCGGTCACCGTCCAGGGCCGCGGCGTGTACTTCAGCAAGCGGAATTCGAGCGAAAGCCGGTCGCGATGCGATTCGAGAAACGCATTCACTCCGCGAGTGTAAGCATCAAAATAACCCCGGTCGCGTGCGGAGATGCTCTTCTCCGCCGTTTCGGCCGCCTGTCGCAGCCCCAGAATCCGCTCTTCGCGGTCCATCTTCACCGTGTCTTCGCCGATCACTTCCGAAAGTTCTCCGGCAGCGGCGCGCCGCAGGATGTCCATCTGCCACAGCCGGTCCTGCGCGGTCACGTAGCCCTGGGCAAAAAACAAGTCTTCGAGCGTAGCCGCCTCAATCGTAGGAACCCCTTGCTGATCGCGCACCACCCGCACTTTGGACGAAATCCCCGGCACGGAGACGCTGCCATCCAGTTGCGGCAAAGGCGAGCGCGCAATCCAGTAGAGATACCAGACGCCAAGGATGAGCGCCACCACCAGCAAGCAAACGGCGTAGTAAAGAATGCGCAGCGCAAGATGGCGCCGCCGAGCATTGAAACTGGAGCGCGGAATCTCGGGCAAGGAAGCAGTAGAAGACATATTCACGATTGTAGGGACGCTCTCAACACCTGACAACAGCGCGGCAGTCGAGCCCTGCACAGTTGTCGTTGTTACAAGGTTGTTACAAATGAGAATGTAATTGCAATGTAACTCCTGACTGCCATAACTTCCCCCTTGACACGCGAAGGTCCTAGTCTTAGTGTGTCGTGTTCTGTAATCTCGGCAGGAAAGTTTCGATCTCCGTCGTCTCAGAGATCCCCGCCGGGATTGTTCCCTACGCAGTAGCCAGCGCCTCTGCGCAGGCGTGGAGTTGCATGAAACCCTTATCGGGACCGCCTGAATGCTCAGATGATGCCGCCGCTCGCCCGTGCATATAATCCTTAGGAAGGGGGAAGGGGAATGGTTTTCCTCAAAGCGCCGTTTAGGGTGTTGTTGGTGCTGTTCAAGGTGCTGTTAGCTGCGTTGATTACCGCGCTCACGCTCATCGTTGCAACGTATTACTATATCGAAGCCGTGACGGGCGTCCGAGGGGGGAAGGGAGGGTCAACCGGGATAGATACCGCATTGCTGCCGCATTTTACGATCTATTCGCCGGTCTTCTGGCTAATGGTAGCTGCGATTTTGGCTATTCTTTACTGGATTTTCCGGCACTGGCTATTTGCTTCACACAAACTGCACACAAAGGATGCGGTTCTGCCAAGTTGACACACATCTACGGTATTGAAAACACTGCAAGTCGTTGAAGCCGGGTGCCCCAGGTCTCGCGCTTTTCGAGACCTGGGATTTCACTGCCGCATGAAGCTCGGGATTCTCGCTCTTTAACAGTTTGCCTATATTAACGATTAGCAATCTTTGCCAATCGCGTTATAATAAACCCGCAACTCACCTCCATCGAAAAGGCCGCCGCCATGCCTACCCGCAACGTCAATCTGACCGACGATCTTGACCGCTTCGTAGCCACCAAGGTGAAGAGCGGGCGCTATGAAAACGCCAGTGAGGTTGTGCGCGCCGGGTTGCGGACCTTGGAGCGCGAAGAACAGCAATACGAGGCGAAACTCGCCGCGCTGCGGGCGGCGATCGACGTTGGCGACGCCAGCGGCGTTGCCGGGGGCAACGTCTTCGGGCGAGTCCGTAAGGCCCTCAAACTTCCCGTATCGCGCTAGCGGTGGCTACGCTTCGATTTTCGCGTCGCGCTGAGGCCGATTTGCTGAGCATCGGCGATTACACCCTTCGCACCTGGGGCGCTCCCCAAGCCGCCCGGTACATCGGCGAGCTTGAGGATTGTTGCCAGATGCTTGCCAACAATCCGGCGTTAGGCCGGCTCTGTGACGACGTTCGCCCTGGCTTGCGCCGTCTGGAGCACGGCAAGCACGTGGTGTTCTACCGCCAGGAGCGGGGTGGTGTTTTGGTTTCTCGCATCCTGCATCAGCGCATGTTGCCCGATCGACACGCCATCGACGATCAAGACAACCAGCCGTAAATAAATGTGCGGCTGCGTGCACCGCACTCTTCAGGGCTCCGTTTTTTTCATCACACCCAACCGGTGAGCACAATCACAGACACTCACACCACACACGCGCGACAATGAGGATCTGAATTGGGGCAGCAAGAAGTGCGCTCGTCCACCAGACGGCCCCTCGAAGCTGCCCCAAACCCACTTCTCAGCGCTCTTTGAAAACCGAAAACTGGAAGAAATTGGCTCTGCCGAAGCCTAAGTCCTTATTCCGGAGTACTTTGACAATAAGTCATTTGCAATGAATACTTTGGCGGGGAGCGTTCATAACCCCATGATTCCAAAGATGATGCGGAGGGGGTGGGGGGGTAGGGGGGGGTGGGGGTACCAGGTATTGAACATAAGCGAAGGGCGGAACAAAAATCGCGCCTGAAGCTGGCAGTCGATTGGCGTAACCCGAACTCGCCAAGTATCATGTTGGGAACCCTCGGCGCACGTTATCATTTTGATTCTCCGCGCCGCCCAACATGCTGCAGAAGCGAATCGACGATCAGCCGACCATCTCGCGGGAGAACATCCGCGAAGCCGAGGGAATTTTTCTGCAGCACCTCAGACGAGTCGGCTTGAAGCAGACGGAGCAGCGCAACGCAATCCTGCGGACCTTCCTGGAAACTCGTGAACATCTTTCGACCGACGAATTGCATCGATTGGTCAAGAAAACCGATCCACGCATAGGTTTCACCACCGTCTACCGGACGCTGAAGCTTCTGGCGGATTGCGGCTTGGCCAGCGAGGTCGCCTTTCATGACGGCATCGCGCGTTATGAACACCAGTACAATCGCCGCAGTCATCACCACATGGTCTGTACTGAGTGCGGCGCATCGGTCGAATTTTTTTCGGAGAAAGTCGGAGAAATCGAACAGGAGATTGGACGCAAGCACCGTTACCTTACCACGCGCCACACTTTCCAGATCTACGGCGTTTGCGAAGAATGCCGCAATCGGAAGAAGACGAATGGACGCCGAATTGTCTAATTCAGAAAAAAGTCCAGCGAATGTTCCCGCGAATCCGGCGCAAGCTTCCGTAAAGTGTCCGCATTGCGGAACGGTGATGCCGGCGAACGCGGCGTTCTGTCCGGGATGCGGATGGTCGATGACGCCGATTCCTCCGGCGGAACGAGCGGCGGCGGCAATCGCTTATCTCACCTTCCTTCCGGCCGCGGTGATCTTGTTTCTGCCGGCATTTCGCAAGAGCCGCTTTGTCCGCTTTCATGCCTGGCAAAGCGTTTTGCTCTGGGCGGTCTTTTTTATTTTGACCACGATCGCGCTCTTCCTTTCCAATGTCGCTGCCGCCATGGTCTTTCTGCTGTTTGGAATTCTGGCTTCGCTGGCCATGTTGTTCTTGTGGATTGTCCTGTCACTCAAAGCATGGCAAGGCGAGCGTTTCGAGTTGCCGCTGTTTGGCGATTTGGCAGCGCGGCTGAAATGAAGCAAGGTCTCAGGTCCAAGGTGTCAGGTCTCAGGAAGAACAAAACCAATCTCACTTGAACGTTACGCGCGGGTTTCCTGAGACCTGTTAGACATTCTCGCCGGCATCGTTCAAAATAATAAATTCACATGCAGCGCACTTTTATCCTAGGAGACCTCATTGACCCAGCTTCAGCGCGTTAAGATCAGCGCTCTCGGTACCTACCTTCCGCCCCGCGTTCTTACCAACGCCGACCTCGAGAAAATGGTCGACACAACCAATGAATGGATCATGAGCCGAGTCGGCATTCGTGAGCGCCACCTTGTCGACAAAGGCGTGGCCGCGAGCGACCTGGCGGTCGAGGCGGTGAAGAAACTCGTGGCGTCGCATCCCTTCGATTTGCAGGAGGTCGATCTCATCGTCGTGGGCACGGTCACGCCTGACATGATGTATCCCTCGACGGCATGCCTGGTGCAGAACAAATTGGGCATCGCCAACACCTGGGGCTTCGACGTTTCCGCCGGATGCTCGGGCTTTCTCTACGCCCTCAACACTGGCGTGAAGTTCGTCGAGTCGGGACGCTACAAGAAGGTGCTGGTGATCGGTTCGGACGTGAACTCGGCGATGACCGACTACACCGATCGCGCCGTGTGCATCATCTTTGGAGATGGTGCGGGCGCAGTTTTGCTGGAACCGGCCGAGGATGGGGAGGTAGGCGTGATCGACCACGTCGCCCAGATCGAGGGCATGGGAGGACAGTATCTCTACATGCCGGGAGGCGGAAGTCTGAACCCAGCCACGCACGAGACCGTCGATCAGAAAATGCACTACATCCATCAGGACGGCAAAAATGTCTTCAAATATGCGGTGAAGAAAATGGCGGAGATGACCGAACGCATTCTTGCCAAGAACAGTATGACTGGTAAGGATGTGGATTGCTTCATCGCGCACCAGGCGAACCTGCGGATCATTACGGCCACCGCCGAGCGCTTGGGGATGCCGATGGAGAAAGTCATCGTCAACATCGACCGCTATGGCAACACCACGGCGGGTACGATTCCGCTTGCCATGCAGACGGCGCTCGAAGAAGGCAAGTTGAAGAAGGGAGACATGGTATTGCTGGCCGCCGTCGGCGCCGGGTTTACATCCGGAGCGACGCTGCTGCGCTGGGCGTACTGAAACGGGCAATTGAGGTTATCGAAGAAGCGAACCCGTACGCCAGGTTCAAGGGCAAAGCCCATGATAGTCCAACGGGAGAGCGTAACAAGCGCTTGCAAACGCTTTTCCAGGAGTAGAAGCGCCGGTCCGCATACTCGTATCCGGCCAGAAGCTCCTCCGGGCTCATGTGTTTGGGCCGGAAGACCACGTCAGCCCGGCCATTGTACTTGCTCCAGTCGCGCGTCAGAATCCGGCCCTCTGCTTCCAGACGTTGGTACAGCGGAGTTCCTGGAAAGGGAGTAAGGATGTTGAAGGTTGCATTCTGCACCCCCGCCTCCTCGAGGAAGTCCAAGGTCTCGCCAAAGATCGCTGGCTCGTCGTTATCGAAACCGAAGACGATACCCGCCTGCACCGCTATGCCATGAGAATGGATCCGCTCAATTGCGCGACCGTAGTCGGACACGCGGTTGAAGCGCTTCCGCACTTCATTGACGCTGCTTTGCGAGATTGACTCCAGCCCGACGAACAGTTGCTTGCAACCGCTGCTCGCGGCCAACTCCAGGAACTCGTCGTCCTGAGCGGCATGAATGCTAGCCTGGCCGCTCCACCACTTGCGATGGGGAGTGAGAGCCTGGAACAGCTTCTTGGCGTACTCCATGTCGCTCGCGATGTTGTCATCCCACAGGATGATCACCTTGCCGGGGAATGAGCCATATTCTTTTGCGACCGCGTCCACGCGTCGCTGGCGCACGTGACTTCGATACATGACGGCGACTGTGCAGAAATCGCAACGGTGCGGGCAGCCGCGCGTGGCAAATAGAACTCCGTCCGCATGATCTCGCCGGTGAAACAGGTCCTTCCGCGACATCGGGGCACGCTCCAGAGACGGAGGTTCAGTGGAGGAGTACCTGTTGCTGTGCTGCCCTGCGTCAAAGTCGCGCAAGAATTGCGGCCAGTGGGATTCAGCCTCACCGACGAAGATTACGTCCGCGTGCGCCTGTGCCTCATCGGGCATCAGAGTGACGTGCGGTCCTCCCAATACGACCGGAATTCCCCGCTGCCGGAACCGCTCTGCCATGGCGTAAACGTGAGGCGCGCTCGGGGTATGAAAGGTAATCGCCACGAGGTCCGCTTGCAGCCCGAAATCGACCGCCCTCACCACCTCATCGATATGGAGCACAGTCCAATGCGGTGGTGCGAAGGCGGCTAAGTACGGCATGGTGATTTGCTGAAAGTTCAGGACACGGGCACGTCGTACCTGCTGGATTTCAGGTGCGGAAGCGGTGATCAGAAGCAAGGTTCGCACAATATGTTGGACGTGAAACCTACTTGATCGCCATCACTCCTACCAGCGATTCGAAAATCTTGTATCCATCGGTACCGCCTAGTTCGGGTTCGGAGGCGCGCTCGGGATGGGGCATCATTCCCAGTACGTTGCGTCCGGGGCTGCAGATGCCGGCTATATTTTCGAGCGATCCGTTGGGGTTTGCTTCGGGCGTGATTTCGCCTTGCGGGTTCGAGTAGCGGAAGACGATGCGGTTGTCGCGCTTCAAGTCGGCGAGCGTCGCCTCGTCGCAAAAATAATTACCTTCCATGTGGCCGATGGGGATGGTCAGCACTTCGCCTTTGCGGCACGCGTTTGTAAATGGCGTCTCGTTGTTTTCGACTCGCACCTGCACTTGCTTGCAGACATACTTCAGGCCGATGTTGCGCATCAGCGCTCCGGGCAGCAATCCCGACTCGCACAAAATCTGGAAGCCGTTACAGATGCCGAGGACCAATCCGCCCCCGTCCGCGAACTTGCGAACGGATTCCATGACGGGCGAGAACTTGGCGATGGCGCCGGTGCGGAGGTAGTCGCCGTACGCGAAGCCTCCGGGGACGATGATGGCGTCGCAGTTCTGCAGGTCGTGCGAGTCATGCCAGAGAAAGGTTACAGGCTGCTTGGCAACCTGCTGGATGGTCCAGAAAGCATCGTGATCGCAGTTCGATCCGGGAAAAATTATGACGCCAAATTTCATGGAAAACCTCAAGGGTGTAGATGGTCTATGGTGACAAGCTCCTATTCTTGGGTCAAGGAAATTGTACCGATACTTCTCGGCGAAAGCCCCGGGCAACCGGCGGTGTCTTATTTGTTTGGGGCGATTGAGGGCGTGGCCGGAGACACGTCGGCTTGGGCTACTCCTATGTATTTGTCGGCGCCGCCGTAATAGAAGAGATAGTGATCGCCCTGCGGCGCGGCTCCTTCCACGAATACTACGTTTGGAACCTGGCCTGTCTTCTCCCAATCTTTCTCGGGAGCAAATATCGGATCCGAAGTGCGCATGAGCAGATGACTTGGATCTTTGCGATCGAAGACGGCGAAACCGGTGCGATAAACGGCATTATCGTCGGCTCCGTTGTACACCAGGATGATGCCGGTTGGGGTGAGGATGGGTGCGGGACCGGGTTCAACCACAGCCGAGTCGAAATTTCCGGGACGGGCCGGGAGGATGGGCTGGTCGAGCGCCTCGGTCCAGTGGACGAGGTCGGTGGAGTAGGCGAGTCCGACTTGGCCGAGCTTGGCGCTGCTGATGCCGTGAAAATACATCCAGTATTTGCCGTCGATTTTCTCCGGTACGATAGCTCCCGACTTAGTCCAAGCTTTGTACCACTTGCCTTTGTATGCGGGCAGGATCACACCCAGGCGCTTCCAGTGGACCAGATCTTTCGAGGTGGCCAGGCAAAGTTGGGCGTCTTTTTTGTTGTAGCCGGTGTAAGTGAGATAGTAAGTGCCGTCAAACTCGACCAGGCGCGGGTCTTCGACTCCTCCATCTTTTTCGTAGTCCGTTTCTGGAGAAAACACCGGTTCGGAGCGGCGGTGGAAGTGGATGCCGTCGGTGCTCTCGGCATAGCCGAGGCGCGAAGTGCCAGCGCGATCCTGAGCGCGGTAGAGCATGACCAATTTTCCGTGATACCAGTCTACGGACGGATTGAAGGTTCCGGCGGACTCCCAGTCATTTCCCTGCGGGGCAAGAATCGGGGTGTCCGAGGCGCGCTGCCAGTGGCGGATGGCCGGAGGCGCGGGTTGAGCGGCGAGGGAAGTTAGCAGGGTGCACGCGGCGATCGTAGCTAGAAAAATCCGTGAGAGGAAGTTCATGCGGCCATTGTAGCGGAGGTAGTCATGTACCCGGCTCCCAGGTCTCGAAAGGCGCGAGATTAGAGGCGCTCGGCTGCGTGTACACCCACTCATCGCAAGAACGCGACGAGTGGGACATCCGCAGCTGCCGAGCTACGCTCGGTTTGGACGGGCGAGGGCGCCCGTCCCTACACGATCACTTCTAATACTTGACGATGGCCGCGAAGGATTTGGGAACGAGCGAGGCTCCTCCCACCAGGGCGCCATCGATTTCCGCTTCGGACATCAGGGTGTGGGCGTTCTCCGGTTTGACGGAGCCGCCGTAGAGAATGCGGAGATTGTCGGCGAATTCCTGGCCGAAGGATTCGGCCGCTTCGGCCCGTATGATGGCGTGGGCATCGGCGGCCATTTGCGGGGTTGCGGTTTTTCCCGTGCCGATGGCCCAGACCGGTTCGTAGGCGACCACGAGGGTGGCGGCTTTTTTGGCCGAGACTTTGTTGAAGGCGCGGAGCGACTGGCGGCGCAGGACGTCGTCGGTAAGGCCGGCTTCGCGTTCTTCGAGAACTTCTCCGACGCAGACGATGGGGATCAGTCCGGCTTCGAGGGCGGACTTGAGCTTGAGATTGACGGTGTCATCGGTCTCGCCGAAGTACTGGCGGCGCTCGGAGTGTCCGATGATGACGTGGGTGACGCCGACCGCAAGCAACATGGCGGCGTTGATTTCTCCCGTGAAGGCACCTTCTTTTTCCCAGTGGAGATCTTGAGCGCCGATCGCGACATTCGAGCCTTTGGCTGCAGTGACGGCGGCGTCGAGGCAGAGATAGGTGGGGCAGACCACGATTTCGTCGCGGTCGTGATCTTTGACCAGGGGGAGGAAATCGCGGAAGAAGTCACGGGTTTGGTCGGGAGTTTTGTACATCTTCCAATTGGCGGCGATGAGTTTTTTTCTCATGAAGGACCTTTCTCAAATCTTAAGATAGCGGAATTTGCCTGCGGCTGCCGGGATAATTCTTCGGCGGCTCGGGCGTAGGCTTTGCTGGTGGCGATGTCGAAGAGCACGAAACGGACTTGCTCCACATGAGCGCACGGCGGCAGAACTTCAACAATGGTGCGAACGGCGATGGCAGCGGCCTCGTGAACAGGATAACCGAAAGCGCCGGTTGATATCGAAGGGAAGGCCACGGATCGGATTCCGTGATCGTCGGCGGCGCGGATAGATTCGCGATAACAACTGGCGAGCGTTTTGGCTTCGTGCTGTTGGCCTCCTCGATACACTGGGCCAACGGTGTGAATTACATATTTGGCGGGCAGGCGTCCGCCGGTAGTGATGACGGCTTTGCCGGCGGGGAGGTTGCCAATTTTGGCCACGATGCGCTTGCACTCCTGGAGAATCGAAGGGCCGCCAGCGCGGTGAATCGCGCCATCCACGCCTCCGCCGCCGAGCAGGGAAGAGTTGGCTGCGTTGACGACGGCTTCGGTGGTCTCCTTGGTGATGTCGGCGGGGCCGTCGAATTCGAGCGTCTTGCGGTTGGCGAAAGTCAATCGGGCTGCGAAGTCGGACATAGCGGCCAGTAAAGGGGCAGTTGGTACCGTGCAGGTCTGGTCATCGTTAGTCGTATTCCGACTACTCCAGTTGTGCACTTCTAGGGCACCACAGTCACAGCGATTATGTTGGACCTGACTCTTTCCTTGTTCTCTTGATCGTAGCGTCGCACTTGGACTGTGTATTTCCCTGCCATACTCAGGTCATATAGCTCACTGAGTCTAATCTCGGTTTTCATGACCTCTCCTGGAGGCATTGGAACGCGCAGTAGTCCATTTAATACAAGACCTGATGAATTATCCTCGGGGGTGTCTCGTCCAAAGACCAGCCTCCCCCACTTCGTCAAGGGGGGCTCCTTTCCGTTGGCATCTCTAACTATCGGGGGGAACCCCACCATTTCGCCGTGGATTTCCCCTCCAGGCAGGCTCGTCCTGTAGATAACATGATCCGATGTGTTCTTTAGTTGTACCTCAACGACGATCGGGGCGCTCATCTTTACGGTGTCGTGCGGCACACTGATGTCAAGGCTGAATGGCCGCGGTGCCTTCTGTGCAAGGGCCGCCGCCACCGCCGTGACGGCCAGGCTGCACGCAAAAGCTCTCACCATACAAGTCATTGTGCCCTCATCGTGGTGCGCGGACAGCTTGTCAGCTCAGGGTGCTGGCCGAGAAGCTATTTCTTATCCGTCAACGCTTCCACCCCTGGCAACTTCTTGCCTTCCAGAAACTCCAGCGACGCGCCTCCGCCGGTTGAAATATGGGTGATTTTGTCGGCTACTCCGGCGGCTTTCACAGCGGCCACGGAATCTCCGCCGCCTACGATGGTCGTGGCTCCGGCATTTTCCGCGACGGCGTGGGCGATCTTGAAGGTGCCCTTGGCGAAGGGCGGCAACTCGAAAACGCCCATAGGGCCGTTCCAGACGATGGTGCGGGCGCGGGCGATTTCTTCGGTAAAGGCCTCGGTGGTTTCGGGGCCGATATCGAGGGCCATCATATTGTCGGGGATGGGCTGGCCGGGGCCGACAATTTTGCTCAAGGCGCCGGCCTCGACGCGGTCGGCGATGACGTGATCGGTGGGCAGGAGGAACTTGAGCTTGTGGGTCTTTGCCTGCTGCAAAAGATCCCGCGCCAGTTCGATCTTGTCTTGTTCGACCAGGCTCTTGCCGACGGATTCGCCTTGCGCCTTAAGGAAGGTGTAGGCCATCCCGCCGCCGATGATGAGGACGTCGACTTTGTCGAGCAGGTTCTGGATGACTCCGATTTTGTCGCTGACTTTGGCGCCGCCGAGGATGGCAACGAAAGGGTGCTCGGGATTCTGCAGAACACGGCCCAGATATTCCAGCTCTTTTTCCATGAGCAAACCGGCGGCTGACTTCTCCACGAAATGGGTGATGCCGACGGTGGAAGCGTGGGCGCGATGAGCGGTGCCGAAGGCGTCGTTGACGTAGAAGTCGGCAAGCTTGGCGAGTTGCTTGGAAAAATTCTCGTCGTTCTTTTCTTCTTCGGGGTGGAAGCGGAGGTTTTCGAGCAGCAGCGCCTGGCCTTTTTCGAGCTTGAGCGCCACTTCTTCGGCCTCGGGGCCAACGCATTCGGGGCAGAAGCCAACGTTTTCGCCGCGCGACAGTTCTTTGTCCAACAACATGCGCAGACGCTCGGCGACGGGCTTGAGACTCAGCTTGGGATTCGGCTTGCCCTTCGGACGGCCCAGGTGGGATGCGAGGATGAGGCGCGCGCCGTGCCGCAGAGCATACTCGATGGTGGGTAGGGTTTCGCGGATGCGCGTGTCGTCCATAACGCGGCCGTTGTCGAGCGGGACATTGAAATCGACGCGCATGAAGACGCGGCGGTCGTTAAGCGGAAGATCGCGAATAGAGAGTTTTGTCATGAGTGCACCTAATTATCGCTGTTCGTCGTTCGCAAAACCTTTGTTCTTCTTTGTCCGCTGTTCGTCCTGTGCCGGTTGCACCGCACTCCTGTTAAGGGCGATTTGCGGGCAGCGAATAGCGAACGACGAACAGCGGACTCCGGATCGCGAACGACCAACGACGAGTTAGTCTACAGTCCTTTGGCCACTAGCAGGTTGATCAGATCGTGGACACGGCAGGAATATCCCCACTCGTTGTCATACCAGGAGATCACCTTGATGCAATTCCCGCCGACGACCAGGGTCATGGGCGCGTCGACGATGGAGGAGCGGGAGTCGCCTTTGAAATCGGACGAGACCAGTTCGTTCTCCTCGTATCCGAGATAGCCTTTCAGCGGACCGGACTCGGAGGCCTTTTTCAGGGCGGCATTCACTTCTTCCTTGGTCGTTTTCTTTTCGACGAACGCAACCAGGTCCACGACCGAGACATTGGGCGTGGGCACGCGCATGGAGAATCCGTCGAGCTTGCCGCCCAGTTCGGGAACGACGAGTTTCAGCGCTTTGGCCGCGCCGGTAGTGGTCGGAATCATGTTGAGCGCCGCGGCACGGGCCCGCCGCAAATCCTTGTGCGGGAAGTCGAGGATCACCTGATCGTTCGTATACGAGTGGATGGTGGTCATGGTGCCGCTGAGGATCTTGAAATTGTCGTTGATGACCTTGGCGATCGGAGCCAGACAATTCGTGGTGCAGGAAGCGTTCGAGATGATGTTGTGTTTGGCGCGATCGTACTTCTCTTCGTTTACGCCGAGCACGACGGTGAAGTCCTCGTTCTTCGCGGGGGCGGTGATGATCACTTTCTTCACGGAGCCGCGCAGATGCTTCTTCGCTTCGTTGGCGTCAGTGAACTTTCCGGTGGACTCGATGACGACCTGAGCTCCGACGGACTCCCAGGGCAGGACGGAAGGGTCCTTTTCCTTGAAAACCTTAATGACTTTGCCATCGACCGAAATACTGTCTGGCCCGGCGGTGATCTTGTTCGGCAGGTTGCCGAGGATCGAGTCGTACTTCAGCAGGTGGGCCAGCGTCTTGGGATCGGTGAGATCGTTGACGGCGACGAAATCGATGTTCTTGTCGGTGAGCGCGGTGCGCAGAACGTTGCGTCCGATGCGTCCAAATCCATTAATGCCAACTTTTACGGCCATGGTGCCTCCAAAAGGAAATTTTAATTGTCCCAGAAAATACGCAGCAGCTTCAGACAACCTTCAATGGTAACAGGGTCGAGCAGCCAGCGTAAATGTCATGGGGCCGGAGCCAACTTCCGCAATTGGAACACGACTCGCCGCAGCGGACAGCGAGCACGGCGGCCGAAGTGAATTCATGCGGGCGTGATCTCTATGTAGGTGTCGGTGTTGCGCCACAGGAAGGGGACACGGGCGAGCCAATATTTTGCTTTGATCGCTTGGCTGACGCGAGCGCACTCTGCCGGCGGCAAGATGCGGACGGTCGCGGAAAATTCGGGGCCGGTGATTTTTCCCCGGATCGTGCACGGGGCGATCTTGACTTGCGGGTTATTGCGTATGCGCTTGCACTTTCCCAGTTTGCTGTTGGTCATGAAGTAGAGTTTGTTGTCGTATTCGGCAAACCAGACGGGGGTGTAGACGGCAACGCCGGTTTTTCGGAAAGTTGCGAGACTGATGTAGCGCTGGCCGTGAATTTCTGCGGGGATGGACGCCATGCGGATATTGTAATGCGTGGCGATGGACTTTTGCCGGGGAGGGATGACGTGGAGCGACAGGCGTCTCGCGAGCCTGCCTCAGCGAAGTCGAAGAGGCCCGCCGGGCGGGGACGCCCGGCTCTCCGTCAGACAAGGTCGCTTTTAGGTCCAGGGATTGAGGATCGCTTTGAGCAGCGGAAAATCCGAAACGTTGCGAGTGACCAGAGTGAGTCGATGGGTTTCCGCGGTTGCGGCGAGGAAAGCATCCATCGCGCCGATCGGGCGTCCCGCTGCCTCGTGGTGTGACACCGTCTTGCCCCAGGCCTCCGCCACGTTGCTGTCGACGGGCAAAATTCTGCTCTCAAATCGCAAGGGCAAATCATGCTGCAGCCACTGCTCCAGCCGGTGTCGACGCCTTCCCGCCGCCATGCGTTCCACGCCGTAGTGCAGCTCCGCCAAGGAAACGACACTGATGAAAATCCGATCTTCATCAGCCGCTTCCATCCAGCCGATGAGGCCGGGATTGGGCCGCGGCTTGATCCATTCCGAAACCGCGTTGGTATCGAGAAGGAAGCTCACAGGTTAATCTTCCGAGGCCGTTGCTTGAGCCGGCGGATATTCAGGCCCGATTCTCGCAGGGGAGATTCGGCAAAGAATTCCGCCAGGTTGCCAACACGCGTTGTCTTTCGTTGCCATTCCTCCGCTCCCACTACCACCGCGGCGGTGCGCCCATTCCGAGTAATGGTCTGCGGCCCCTCGGACATTGCGCGCTCGATCATTTCACTGAATTTTGCCTTGGCGTCCGCCACGGTCCAGCTTTGCGAACTCATAGGAATCCTCGCATTATGGTCATTATGGTCATTATAGTCATGGACGAACTGCGTCGCAAGCCTGCCACTGCTCAAAGCGCGGCCAGCCGCCGTTGGATCAGCAGGAAGTAAAGGGCCACCAGGATAATCAGGAATCCGTTCACACTGAGCACCACCGGGGCCGTAAACACGGGAACGAGCCATCCCGACAACAGATTTCCCATCGGCATGCCGCCGCGGAATGCGAAGTTGTACACGCTCATCACGCGGCCGCGCATTTCGTTGGTGGTAATCAACTGCACCAGTGAATTCACGGTGGCAAAAACCGCCATCATGGATGCGCCCACGAGCACGATGAAGACCTCGCTAACCGTCAGCGACTTCGAAAGCGCAAATCCGGAGATGCCCGCGCCGAGGCACGCCAGCGCGCCCAGAGCGACACGCCCCTTTCTTTTCATATTGCCCTTGCTGGCGATGGCCAGCGAGCCGCAAATCGAACCGAGTCCCATAAGCGCCAGGAGATTACCGTAAGTTTCCGGACCGCGATGGAAGATATCCTTCACGAATACGGGAAGGTAGGTGCGCAGGGGCATGCTCAAAGCGGTCATGCAGAACGCGAGCACGATCAGCGCTTCCATCGAACTCTGCTTGCGCGCGAACTGAATGCCCTGCTTCAGGCTGGTGAACATCGACTCCGTGGTCTTCAGCGGCAGGAAGCGGGCGCGGATGATCGACAGCGACACGATAGGCGCCAGGAAGGAAAGCGCGTTCAGCCCGAAGCACCACTTCTCTCCTAGCTTCGCTAGAGCCTGCCCGGCGAGTGCGGGCCCGACCATGACCGCCACGTTGAACTGGATCGAATTCAGGGCGATGGCGTTCGGCATGTCTTCTTTCTCGACCAGGGTGGGAATCAGCGCCTGGTAGGCCGGAGCGCCGAAGGCCTGGGCCAAACCGGAAATGAACGAAAGGCAAAGGATGTGCCAGACGTGCACCTGGCCCGTCGCCACCAGAATGGTGAGCAGTCCGGCGGTGGACATCTGCACATACTGGGAGGCGAGCAGAATCTTCCGGCGCTCCACGCGATCGGCCACCACGCCGCCGATCAGGGAGAAAAGAAAGATGGGAATGCCGCCGAGAAATTGATCCAACGCCAGCAGGAACGCAGAATGGCTGAGGCGATAGATCAGCCAGCCTTGCGCCACGATTTGCATCCAGGTGCCGATGCTGGAGGTGCAGGCGCCAAACCACATCAGGCGGAAATCGCGATATTGAAATGCTTTAAAGACCCGGCCAATCAACTTACCGTCTCCGTGGGCTCGTAGAAGCCTAACATGCGGTTTCACGTGTTAGACGCGAGAGAGACGGATTTGTTGAGAGCGGGCCATCGTCTGCTGCAGAAGATACCGGTACAATTTCTCGATCGCGCCGCCGCGAGAGCAGCTCAGAGCATTTTCCTGCGTTAAAATTCTCCGAGGAGGAGGCTTATGCAGACTCGACAACTGGGCAACTCGGACTTGGAGATCACTCCCATCGGTGTTGGCGCGTGGGCGATGGGCGGCGGCGACTGGGCTTTCTCCTGGGGACGGCAGGAGGACGAGGAATCGATTGCGGCAATTCATGTGGCGCTCGATGCGGGCGTCAACTGGATTGATACCGCGGCCGTATACGGACTGGGGCACTCGGAAGAGGTCGTCGGCAAAGCGATCGCGGGACGCGCACACCGTCCTTACGTTTTTACCAAGTGCAGCTTGGTGTGGAATGACCAGCGCGAGATCGGGCACAGCCTGAAAGCTGCCTCGCTGCGCCGCGAACTGGAAGCCAGCTTGCGGCGGCTGCGGGTGGATGCGATCGATCTTTACCAGATCCACTGGCCCGATCCCGAGTCCGAGGTTGAAGAGGGTTGGCAGACGCTGGCCCAATTCCAAAAGGAAGGCAAGGTTCGTTACATTGGCGTGTCGAACTTCAACGTGGTCCAAATGAAGCGGGTCGAGAGGATCGCGGCCATCGCCTCGCTGCAGCCGAACTACAACATCGTAACCCGCGACATCGAAAAGGAAGTTCTGCCATTTTGCCGTGAACGGCACATCGGCGTCATCGTGTACTCCCCGATGAAGTCGGGATTGCTGACCGGCAAGATGACACGTGAGCGCATCGCGTCGCTGCCGCCAGACGACTTTCGCCCGAGAACGGCCAGCTTTAAGGAGCCGCTGCTGAGTCGCAACCTTGGGGTGGTGGAAGTGCTGCGCGGGATCGGTGAGCGTCACAGCCGCACGCCGGGCGAGGTTGCGATTGCTTGGACGCTGCGCGATCCAGTCGTCACCGGAGCGATTGTGGGTATGCGCTCTGCGGAGCAGGCGAAGCAGATTGTGCGCGCGGCGGAATTCTGTTTGAGTCCCGATGAGATTCTCGATATCGAGGGGTATCTCAAGGCGCATCCGATTGCCGCATGAGTATTGAAGGCTCGCATCGAAAATCACACCCGGTCGTTGACTTTCCATTACTTCGAGAAGAAACAGGGGGGCAACTATGAGTTGGCTGAGAAGCGCTAGGTTTCTTACAGGCTGCTTGGGACTGATGATGCTCGTGGTCTGGGGAGCTTCGGCGCAGATGCCTTCGCCCGCAGTGCTCGCGCTTGAGAAGAGTGACAACACGCTCGCCGTTATTGATCCTGCGAGCTTACAGATCGTGGCGCGCATTCCCGCTGGCCGTGACCCCCATGAAGTGATCGCATCGGACGACGGCAAACTCGCCTACGTTTCGAACTACGGCGGCGAAGGAAGCGCTCTGAACACCATTTCCGTCGTGGATCTGGTCGCGCGCAAGGCGCTTCCTCCGATTGACCTCGGGGCACTGCATTCCGCGCATGGTTTGGCGTTCACCGGCGGCAAGCTCTATTTCACGGCGGAAACGAACAAGGTGATTGGCCGCTACGATCCTGCTCAGCAGCGGGTTGACTGGGTTCTTGGCACGGGCCAGGACCGGACACACATGATCGTCGTCTCGAAGAGCCTCGACCAGATCGTTACCTCCAATGTCAGCTCGGGAACGATCAGCATCGTGGAGCAGATTACCCAGCAGAACGGCGGGTTCGGTCCCCCTCCGGGGGGCAACGTTCCACCTCCGCTTGGAGTCCGTGGTGGCCCCGGTGACGGTCCTCGAAAGACATGGGTTGTCACCAACGTCCGGGCCGGGAACGGTTCGGAAGGCTTTGACGTTTCCCCCGACGGCAAGGAGATCTGGGTGGCGAACGCCCAGGATGGCACGGTCACGATCATTGACGCTGGCAGCAAGAAAGTAAGTCAGACCGTGTCCATCTCGGTGAAGGGCGCCAACCGTCTGAAGTTTACTCCGGACGGCAGACAAGTGCTGATTTCTGGTTTGGGGGCGAGGGGCGGCAGCTCAACTTCGTCCCGTGGCGACCTGGCTGTGCTCGACGTGGCTACGCGCAAAGAAGTCAAGGTGCTCAGCCTGGGAGGCGGTTCAGCGGGCATCCTGGTTGCGCCGGATGGCGGGCGTGCCTATGTCGCCGTCAGCGCGAAGGACACGATCGCGGTTGTGGATTTGAAGACTTTGGAAGTCATCAGCCAAATCTCTGTTGGCAACCAACCAGATGGCCTGGCTTGGGCGGCGAAGAAATAGCTCGACGGAAACATGCTGGAACGGGGGGTTGCTAAAGCGCAGCCAGGCTTAAACCACGGGGCGGACCGCAGCTTCCTTGACGAATCGTTCCATCACCTTCATCCGTTCGGAAGGTAACGGCGCATAAGTGCCGGCGCAGCCGTTGGAAGACGTGAGACCGCCTTCGATGGCGTCCAAAGCAGATACGGAGCGTCCCAGCACGGTTAGAAGATATTTTTGAGCGATGGGCCGGTCCGCGGGATGGATGAGACTCCACCAGCGGCAGATCGACTCCTGCACCTCTGCTTCCGTCTTCTCACCGGCCACTAGGGCGTCGATCAAGCGGTAGACCTTGCTCTTGATCGCATGGTACGAAACTGACACTTCTTGCGGCATAGTAAGGTCCTAGACGGTATGGCTCGTCTTTAGACAGCAATCCGTGAGCCAAACTGTTAATGCAAGCAAAAGCAGCCCTTAGCCTTATTGAAGCTTCCATGAATGGGAGAAACGGGGGGTCTCGGATATGAAATCTGGAAAGGCTGCTGCTTGGTCGTCGCCCGCTGGGGCGGTTTTCGCCGTGCTTGGCACTGTCTGGATACAGCGGTCAGGAGCTCTCTCCGTAGACCGGTGTTCACTATCAAAACGGACTTGCCAAAACTCAATAGCGAGTTTTCACCCACATTTCGCCGGCGGGTGGGTGGCGTCGGGGGTGTGAAATGAAGATGACCCAATGGCGCGATCATCCGATCGCCGATGTTCCGGTTTCTTCTGCTAACATTCCCCTTTCATGAAACATGTGGGCGAAAATGTGGTGCGTATCGAGGCCGACGCGTTGCGGTCGCTGGCTGACCGGCTAGCGGGCCGTATGGCCGCGGACTTCAACCGGGCGCTGGAACTGATGTTCGACTGCCAGGGCCGTGTGGTGGTGACCGGGATGGGGAAGAGCGGGCTCATCGCCCGCAAGATCGCGGCTACGTTAAGTTCAACCGGCTCGCCGGCGCTCTACCTGCATCCGGTGGAAGCGCTGCATGGCGATCTCGGAATGATCGTCCGCGGCGATCTCGTGCTGGCGCTCTCGGCCAGCGGCGAGACGGAAGAAATTCTGCAGTTGCTGGCGACGATCAAACGGCTGCAGGTGCCGTTGATCTCTATGACCTGCGACGAGTCCGGAGCAAGAGCAGCGGGCGAGGGCGCCCGCTCCACACGGGCTTCTTCTACTCTGGCATCTTCTGCCGACGTTGCGCTGGATTGTTCGATTTCTCAGGAGGCTTGTTCGCTGGGGCTTGCTCCTACCGCTTCGACCACGACCATGCTCGCTCTGGGTGATGCGCTGGCGGTGGCGCTTTCGGAAAAGCGCGGGTTCAAGGAAGAGGACTTTGCCAACCTGCATCCGGGGGGAAAGCTGGGCAAACGGCTGGCGCGAGTCGAATCGTTGATGCACTCCGGAGAGGCGGTTCCGCGAGTGACGGCGCAGACGAAGATGCCAGATGTGATTTACGAGATGTCGCGCAAGAAGCTGGGAATGACCGCCGTGGTCGAGGGTGATCGTTTGCTGGGAGTGATCAGCGACGGCGATCTGCGGCGGTTGCTGGAACAGCGCGGCAAAGACGCGCTCGACCTGACCGCCGGGGTTTGCATGACGCGGACTCCGAAGACCATCGGACCGCGGGAGTTCGCCGCCACAGCCCTGGCGCGCATGGAAGAGATGAAGATCACTTCGCTCGTGGTGGTGGACAGAGTCGCGGACGACGATCAGCGCCTGCTGGGGATCGTGCACTTGCACGATCTGTGGGGCACGGAGATGGTGTAGCGATGGGGGCCCGTGAAGGGGTTCTGCTTTCGGAGGAGTTGCGGCATCGCTGAAGCGATGCTCTGATACGAAACCCCAGCCGTTCCGCGCGCCCTCTAGTGGCAGAAGCGCTGCAGTTTCGGCGGAGGCGGGGTGGGGAATTCGTCGAACTCTCCTTCCCAACCGGAGCATCCGCGCGCGGTTACGGCGCGGATCACGACTTGTTCCAGATCGCGCGCTTTCGCTTTCGCTTCCGAGACCTGATCCGTCGTGAGATAGCCGCCGCTATCGAGTGCGTTGAGGTCCGGGCCGGCGGCTGGATAGCCGGCGTCGGCTGCGATGGTGTACCAAATATAGGCGGTGAAGCGGTCCTGCGGAATGCCGCGACCATCGTTCAGTGCTTTGGCATAGAAATATTGCGCCTGCGGAAGACCCTGGTCGGCCGCAATCTTATATAGCTTTGGAGCCTTCGTATAGTCTCGGTCCGCCATCAGACGGCCGAGGTAGTAGGCGCCGTAAGCGTTATTCTGGTCGGCGGACAGCTTGAGCCACTTCTGGGCAGCTTCCCGATCCGCCGTCCCGCCGCTGCCGAGGAAGTAGATTCGTCCGGTGAGCCAGCCCGCAAGCGGGTCGCCCTGTTGCGCCGCCTTGCGATACAAGTCGAGGGCCTGGCCCGGGTCCTTCGCGAGAAAGGTTCCGGTTTCGTAATAGTAAGCCAGCGCAATTTGGGCGGGTCCGTAGCCGAGGCCGGCGGAGCGCCGAAAATACTCGACCCCCAGAGAGTCGTTTCGCGACGGCCCAACCCCAGTGATGGCGTCCATTCCGCGCTCGTAAAGAGCGTCTGGAGAGGCACTCTGCGCTAAGGCGATCGTGCTCGAGAGGACGAGAATTGAAGACAGAATCATTCGACGCATGGGCGGTTTTTCCCCGTAGAGTTGATGCAACAAGTATAGGAAATGCGCCGGTCAGTGTAGAGTTACGAAAGTCTAGAAGACTTGTATCCGCGACCTTTTCCGTAGAGACGCGGCCTGCCGCGTCTGGGGCAAGCCCCGTCTCTACAGCGGAAAAGCTTACTACGCGTACCTTTCACGCATGAAATCGCCAATCGCGCTGTACGCGGCGGTCAGCGTCTTTTCGTCGGGCAGGAAAACGATGCGGAAGTGTTTCGTTCCGGGACGCTGGCCGAATCCGGAGCCGTGCACGACCGTCACATATTTCTGGCGAATGAGTTCGGTGACGAAGACGTGGTCGTCTTCTGGGATATCGATGCGCGGATAGGCGTAGAAAGCGCCGCGTGGCGGCATACAACTTACGCGCGGAGTTTCGGCGCACCACTTCATAGTGAGATCGCGGCGGCTGCGCAGCTTGCGCTTCACTTCGACGAGATGATCCTGCGGGCCTTCGAGCGCGGGCTTGATGGCGTACTGCTCGGGATGGTTGGCGCAGAGGCGCGCCCGCAAGAGCTTGTTCACGCCTTCGAGGTACGGCTTGATGACGGATGCCTCGCCGCTGGCAATGCCCCATCCGATGCGCCATCCGGGGGCAAGGTAGTTTTTCGACAGTCCGCCGAAGGTAATGACCGGGACGTCGGGCGCGACCGCGGCCATCGCCATGTGCGCGTCGTCATCGGTCTCCCCATCAATAATGAGTTTGTCGTAAATCTCATCGGCAAAGACGATCAGATTGTGTCGACGCGCGAGTTCCGCAATCTGCTCGAGCATTTTGCGGGTGCAGACTGAGCCGGTCGGGTTGTTGGGATTGATCAACACAATCCCGCGCGTCCGGGGCGTGATCTTCTTCCTGATGTCGTCGAGATCGGGTTGCCAGCCGTCTTCTTCGTTCAGGTAATAAGTGTTCAGTCCGATTTCGAGCTTCGCCAGAACCGCGGAATAGAGGGGATAGTCGGGGCAGGGGGTCAGCAGGTTGTCGCCCGGATTGAGCAGCGCGGTCAGGCAGATGTCCACCGTCTCGCTGACGCCGGAGGTGACGAAGACATCCTGAACGTGGGCGATGCCCTTGCGGGCCGCCTCGCCGCGAATCGCTTCGAGCGCCGGCTTGACGCCGGAGGACGGCGAGTAGCCGTTCTTGCCGCTGCGCATGGCCTGATAGACGGCTTCGATCATGTGCGGGGGCGTCTGGAAATCAAAATTGAGCGGGTCGCCGATATTGAGCGGCAAAATCTTGTGTCCCTGCCGGGCGACTTCGTCGGCGATACAGGCCAGGTCGCGAATGGCATAGCGGACGTTTTCGAGACGGGCGGCTGGGACAATTTCGCGGGCTTGAGTGACGGGCATGAAGGAATTCTAACCGCAGAGGCGCGGAGGATGTAGAGAAATCCGGGTGGGCCGGGATGGATCTTTGCCGATCCGGAATGAGTTGTCATTCGTGGGCGTTGAACTCGATAGTGACGACCTCGTTGCTCGGTAACGCGGCCGCGGCGTACTTCCATGTCATCACGGCTTGGGCTGCGCTCTCGGCGAGAATCGGATTGCCGCCCAGGATCGAGACTTGAGCCACTGTTCCGTTGGCCAGCACCTTTGCATTCAGGCGAACGATCCCGCCGATTCCCAACACTTTAAGGAGTCTGGGATAATCGGCCTTCTGCGACTGAATGACCTTACGATTGGGGTGCGCGTCAGGCTGGGCTCGCACCGCAGGAACCGAGTTGATCGCCAGACAGAACAGCAGCAACGCCAACGCAAGCCTCGGCAATGATCGGTTCTTCCCATTGCCGTTCTTGGTCCGGGCGCCGCCGCGATCATTGGTCAACGCGATCATTGGTCGATCTTTACCCGCCGGGAGGGCCGAAATATGTATTCAACCCTGAACAGCTACGGTAGGCGCTGCGAAGGTCGAGCAGCAAGATCACAGATGGAGGCGTCCAAGAATGCGCGGGCTTAAATGACGGACGTATTCGAACTCAAACGAAAATCAGTCACCGCCGAGAACTGCAGATTCCTCCCCTTCAGCTGAGCTCAGGGTCAGGATGACAAGATTGAAATTGAAGACAAAAAATAAAAAAGATTTCTCGGCGCACTCTACGTCTCGGTGGTATCTTGCCTCTACTCCTCCCGGTCGATCTGCGCCTTCTGCAGCTTGTCGGAGTAATCCACGTACACGGCTTTCCACTCGGTGTAGAAATCGATCGCGCCGATGCCACCTTCGCGATGGCCGTTGCCCGTCGCCTTGGTGCCGCCGAAGGGCAGGTGAACTTCCGCGCCGATGGTCGGAGCGTTGATGTAGGTGATGCCGGCTTCGAGGTCGCGGACGGCGGCGAAGGCTTTGTTCACGTCCTTTGTGTACAGAGACGACGACAGTCCGTATTCGATGTTGTTGGCGATGGCGATGGCATCTTCGAGGCCGTCGCAGGGGATGATCGAAACCACCGGGCCGAAGATTTCTTCCTGGGCAATGCGCATCTTGGGATCGACGTCGATGAACACAGTGGGCTCGATAAACCAGCCATGCTGGTATTCGCCCTGGTCAAGGCGATTGCCACCGGTGACAAGCTTCGCGCCTTCGGCTTTTCCGATCTCGATATAGCTCAGGTCGGTCTTGAGTTGGTTCTCGTTCACCGCCGGACCCATCTCTACGGCCTCGTCTAGCCCGTTGCCAACTTTGATGTTCTTCGCGCGTGCCACGAAGTGATCGACAAACTCGGTATAAACGCCTTTCTGCACGATGATGCGGCTGGTCGCGGTGCAGCGCTGTCCGGTGGTGCCGAAGGCGCCCCAGAGTCCGCCTTCGATGGCGAGGTCGAGGTTGGCGTCGTCGAGCACGATCATCGGATTCTTGCCGCCGAGTTCGAGCGAACAATGCTTGAAGCTCTTGGCCGCAGTCGCGCCTACGATTCTGCCGACCTCAGAAGAGCCGGTGAGCGAGATGGCGCGGACTACCGGATGCTCGGTCAGCGGCGTGCCGACTTCCGCGCCGAAGCCGGTCACGATGTTGATGACGCCTTTCGGGATGCCGGCGTCGGTTAGCGCCTGCACGAGATTGAACGTCGAGAGCGGCGTGTCCTGCGCGGGCTTGATCACGCAGGTGTTGCCGCATACAACGGCAGGCAGCAGCTTCCAGGAAGAGATGGCCATGGGGAAGTTCCAGGGCGTGATCATGCCGCAGACGCCGATGGGTTGGCGGACGGCCATGGCGAACTTGTTGGGCAGTTCCGAGGGTACGGTGGGGCCGAACAGTCGGCGGCCTTCGCCGGCGTTGTAGTAGGCGGCGTCAATGGCTTCCTGCACATCGCCGCGGGTTTCTTTCAGCACCTTGCCCATTTCGCGGGTCATGTCGCGGGCATGGTCTTCTTTGCGCTCGATCAGAATCTCGGCAGCGCGGAAGACCATCTCGGCGCGGCGGGGCGCGGGCACCAGGCGCCATTTGGCAAAGGCGCGCTTGGCCGCATCCACGGCTGCGTCCACATCTTCCTTGTTGGAGCGTTGGAAGATGGCGACGACTTCGCGTGTGTCCGCGGGATTGCGGTCTTCGAACGTCCGTCCGCTGACGGACTCGACCCACTCGCCGTCGATGAAATTCTTGAAAACCTTGTGTTTGGTCGTGCCGCCCACCGTCGAAGGGCTGGTAAGGGTATCGGTCGCCATGGAAGCCTCCTGGGAATAGTGCAGAACACTCATGCTAACGCTGGGGATGAAGACCGGCAAGGAGACGCCGATCGTGTTTTCGGAGCGGATACGGCCAGCGCCAGCAGGTGGCCATTGCCAGTGGTCACTTTCGTAACCTCCACCCCCCCTGACCCAAGTTTAATACCCATCCCAGCAGGGATATGATGGTCATAGAGCGGGAGATATCCCATTTCTCAAAATTTTGAAGTAAGGCTGGCGCGGGCTCGTGTCGAATAGAAATAGCAATAAGCCGGGACTCTACGTTGCTTGGAAGACGGTGACGTACCGTAGCGTGCTCATGGCGCTGCTGGGAGTGGCATTGATTTTTGGCGCGGTCATGCACGTGGCGTTTCCAAAATTTACCGACACGACGGTGAAAGCGGCCGGGCAACTTTCCACAGGCCTGCTCGAAAAAGTTGCGGGGCTGGCGCCTCCGCTCAAGGGGCCGTCGGCGGCAGCTTCGCAGCAGGCGCACTTCACCGCGCTCGATGGCACGATCCGGGTAAGGAAAGGCAACGGCAATAGCTGGATCAACGCAGATTACAATGTGCCCCTCGAAAAAGGCGACGTGGTGCAGACCGGCGCCGAAGGCATGGCGAAGATCGTTTTCAACGACGGCACCAACTACACCGTGAAACAGGATTCGCTGATCGTAATCGAAGAGAACTCGGCCAACGATCAGCAACAAACCAACGTGTCGGTAGCGGTCACGACGGGCACCGTGGATCTGACCACGGCGACGTATGTTCAGGGCTCGAAGTCGCAGGTGATTGTCGCGGGCGCGAAGGCTTCGCTCGCTCCCGATTCGTCGGCCATGGTGCACAACAATCCCAAAGACGATCAGCATGAAATTCTGGTCAAGAAAGGCAGTGGCGAAGTCGAGCGCAACGGAGAAGTGGCTCGCCTGGCGCCTTGGGACAAGGTGAGTTTCCAGAGCACATCGAAGACCATGGAGCGGGCTACGGAGATCGGGCCGCCCGTGCCCATTACACCGGCCAACATGATGCCGGTTTTCATCAACGCAGATGAGAAGGCGAAGGAAGTGGAGTTTGCCTGGTCGCCCATGGCGAACGCCGCCGGCTACCGGCTGCGCATTTCGCACAATCCGTATTTTTCGTCGCTGCTGCTGGACAAGAAAGTGGAAGCGCCGAGTGTGGTTGTAACCGGCCTGCCGGTCGGCGCTTACTATTGGTCCATCCAGTCTTACGATGCGGCGGGCAAGCAATCGGTAGAAAGCGAAAAGAACCGCTTCACCATCATTGTCAAGGCGAAGGAAAAGATCGAACTGTCGCTCGATATCGATCCGCTGATTCAGCACGGACATGTGATCGAAGTGACGGGCAAGACCGAGGCGGGAGCGCGCGTCATGGTGAACGGCAGGGAAGTGCCCATTGTCGGCGACGATGGCGCGTTCCACTACTTCACGCCGCCTCTGCCAAACGGGGAGAACCTGGTCACGATCACGGCGCAGAATGCGAAAGGCGGGGTGAAAACCCAGCAGGAAAAGGTAGTGATTCAGTGAAGGATTCGATGTTCGGAATGAGGGTTGGAAGCACCGGTGCCCAGTTAGCAACCAGTTTTCCCGAACATCCAAGTAAAATGAGAGATTACGTAGAATAGAAGAAGGCAGCGGCAGATCGGCTCACGCGGAAACTTAAAGAGGGCTCAGGTTCCGGGGGTGAGACGAATTCCCGAGAGAGAGAAGCACTGATATGTCAAACAACGGGTTTCATAACGGCTCATTGCGTTCGCACAATCTGCGTTCGCTTTTCAGTATGTTTTCGAGCGACCTCGCCATCGATCTCGGGACCGCCAACACGCTGGTGTATGCGAAGGGCAAGGGCATCGTCGTCAACGAGCCATCGATCGTAGCGATGAACAAGAACACCAACGAAGTGGAAGCCGTTGGCAAAGAGGCCAAGGAGATGCTGGGGCGCACGCCTGGCAACATCGTGGCCATCAAGCCGATGAAGGACGGTGTCATAGCCGACTTCAAGGTCACCGAGAAGATGTTGAATTACTTTATCCAGAAGGCGCACAACCGCAAGATGCTGGTGCATCCGCGGATCGTGATCGGCGTGCCCTCGGAAATCACGCAAGTGGAAAAGCGCGCCGTCATGGATTCCGCCTATCGCGCCAAGGCCAGCGAAGTATTTCTGGTGGAGCAGGCCATGGTGGCCGCCATCGGCGCGGGGTTGCCGATTACCGAACCCAGCGGCAACATGGTGGTCGACATCGGCGGCGGCACCACCGACATCGCGGTGATCTCGCTCAGCGGTATCGTCTATTCGCGTTCCGTGCGCATGGCCGGCAACCAGATGGACGAGGCCATCATGAATTATCTCAAGCGGAAATATAACCTGCTGGTGGGCGAGCGCACCGCCGAACAGATCAAGATGGAAATCGGCTCCGCATATCCGCTGGACAAGCCGCTGACCATGGAAATTAAAGGCCGCAACCTGATCGAAGGCGTACCCAAAACCATCACCGTCGACGACAGCGAAATCCGCGAATCACTGAGTGAATGCGTTTCGACCATCATGAACGCGATTCGAGTCGCGCTTGAACGTACGCCGCCGGAACTATCCGCAGACATCAGCGACCGCGGTATTGTGCTGACCGGTGGAGGCGCGCTGATCAAGAACCTCGACAAGCGCATCCGCGAGGAAACGGGATTGCCGGTCTCGATCGCCGACGATCCGCTCTGCAGCGTGGTGCTGGGCACGGGCAAGATGCTCTCGGACTTCAAGCTGCTGCGAAAGATTTCGATCGAGTAGAGAAAGACAGTTGCCAGTGGTCGGTTGCCAGTTGCCAGTCAAACCAGGCTCCGCTGTGTACCACTGACCGCGGGCAACTGACGACCGGCCACCGACAACCATCACAAACTGGCAACTGACCACTGGCAACTGATGTTATGGATGTCCTCGGACGCTACCGCAACCTGATCGTGCTAGTGGGAGTGTTATTCGCCCAGATACTCGGTCTGGCGGTGCAGGTCAACGTCAAGCGGACAGCCGACAGCGAACCGACGCGCCTGATTCGCATCTGGGCGGTGGGAATGATCACTCCCTTGGAAAAGGCGCTGGTGTGGGCGCAAACTTCCAGCAGCAACGTCTGGCACGACTACTTCTACCTGCGCGGCGTGCGCGCCGAGAACCGCGGCCTCAAACAACAGATTGAGCGTATGAGTCTGGAGCGGGTTCGGATAAGCCAGGATGCCGATCAGGCGCGGCGTCTGCAGGCGTTGCTCGCCTTCAAAGAACAATTCATTTCCGCGACCATGGCGGCGCAAGTCATCGGAGGGAGCGGCAGCGAGCTGTCACGCGTGGTCTTCATCGACAAGGGTTACAACGACGGCATACGGCCGGACATGGCGGTCATCACCGCCGACGGCGTCGTGGGCAAGGTGCTGGAGGTGTACCGCGTCCCGTCCACATCGAAGGTGCTCTTGATCAACGACCAGAGCAGCGGAGTGGGGGCGATCCTCGACAAAACGCGGACGCAAGGTATTCTCCGTGGCACGGCGTCGGGCGAAGTGGTGCTCGAAAAAGTGATGAGTGACGAGACCGTGCCCGCCGGCGAAATGGTTCTTACCAGCGGTGGAGATGGAGTCTTCCCTAAGGGCCTGCTGGTGGGCAGGGTGACGAAGGTCGCGCCGGGCAGTGAGCTCTTTCTCAACATTCATGTGCGTCCCGCGGCCGATCTCAGCCGGCTGGAAGAAGTGCTGGTGGTGACGAAAATAGATGAGAGGCAGGCCGAGCCTGACCAGACGGGCGCAGTGCGCGCCGTCGACATCCTGGCCGAGCGCCTGCCGGCCGTTCCTTCCAAGCCGGAAGATGCGGTGAAAAGCAGTGTGCCGGGGACTGTCGCGCCAGGGACCATCGCACCGCCGAGTCCAGGCTCGGATGCCAAGCCCAAGGCGGCGTCCCCGGAAGCCTCCACCGCGAGCGGTTCGCCCGCTGCGCGAAAACCTGCGAACTCCGCGTCTTCTGCGGGGACTGGCTCCGGAACTTCTTCCGGGACCTCTCCAGTAACCAGGACGGCAAACGGCGCTGCGAAAATTCCGCCTAAACCGGTGAAGACGGCGACCGAACCCAAACCGCAACCCGCCGTTGAGGATAGTCCACACTAACGTGGCCATTACTTACACATCGGGAGAGCAGGTTGAGGTTTACCGTTTCAGTATTCCTGCGACGATTCTGATTCCGCTGGCTGCGGTTTTCCTGCAGGCTTGGCTGCCGCTCCGACTGCCTTTTTTCTCGATCTTCGATCTTCCGCTGCTGGTCACCATCGGTTTCGCGACGGCGCGGCGCAGTCCGCTGGCGGGCTTGTTTACAGGCAGCTTGATCGGCATTCTGCAAGACGCTTTGACGCATCAGGCCATCGGGCTCTACGGGATTGCGCTGACGGTGGTGGGATTCGGCGCGTCTTCGCTAGGGATCAAGCTGGACGTGGAACATGCCGGCGCTCGCTTCCTGCTTACGATTTTCTTCTACATCGTGCACGAGGTTGTCTACTTCACGATTGCGCGCGGCATGGTCGGGCTGCGCATGGCGTGGAGTTGGCCCCATGAATTCTGGTCGGGCTTGGCGAACGCACTGCTGGGCGTTCTGGTTTTCATGGTTCTCGATCGCGTCAAGCAGAGAACGTAATCCGCCGAAGAACCTCGTCGGTGCAGCGCCCCAATGCTGCATTCGGTCCGAGCCGCGCCTCTACGGTAGATTCTTCGTCAACTCCAGGATGGCAAGTGCCAGCACCGCCGCTGCCAGCGTGGCGCAGAAGTTCACCGCTTGATTGCTGATCCAACCGCGGCGTTGCAGCATTGCGCCCAGAATGCTGTCGATGAGCATGCCGGCAAATCCGGCGGCCACCGGAATCCAGAGCTGAGCAGGACGAATCATCCCGCCCACGGTTGCGACCGCGGCAATCGCCAGACCGGCTGCCACGCCAGCGATGCTTCCCGGAATCGTGATGCCGCCGTCGGTTCCTGCGGGGACGCGTTTCCATGTCGTGATCAATCGCGCCTCGGGTCTGCGAGTCTGCCCGATTTCGCTGGCCACGGTGTCCGTCGCCGCTTCCGCCAGAGCGGCCATTGCCGCAACCAACCAAATCCGATTTCCGGTGGTGCTGAAAAAAACCGCACCGGCGGCAGCTATGGACAGATTGGCCAGGACTTGCCACGCATTCCGGCCTTCGCGGCGCTCGGCTACTCCGAGCGCTAGCTTGCGCCGGTATCCCAGGCGAGTGGATATCCAAGTCATTATGAACAGCGCTGCGAGCGCGGCGAAAGCGGTTGGGCCGGCCCCGGCAAAAAGCAGGAAACAGGCGAGACCGCCCGCCAGAGTTCCGGGACCATTCACTCCCCGCAACGCCCGCGCCAGTAGCGCGAAGCCCAGCGTCACGGCGGCGGCGATCGCTAACCGTCCCGGAGATGATGCCCAGGCATGTAGATCATGTAGATGAGGATTCGGCATGGTTCAGGCAGCTTTCAGCTCTCGGCTCTCAGTAGAATCTCACGTTCCCTGACAGCCGACGGTTGAGAGGTGAGAGCCGACGGCTTGAATGCGAGAGCCGCGCTCGATAACACTATATTCGGTATCCACCGGCAGTGGGCTACGTCATGTAGTGCTTGACCTTTGGATTCACCCGTAATCTGTTGGCAGCAACTTTCACTGATTTAGGCTACACTGCTGTACGCTTGGGAGGATTCTGATGTTGCGGTATGCGGCTTGCCGCGTCTGCCGATATTGAAAAAAGACGAGGGGAGCCTCGTCTCTACTTGGGGTGAAAGCAATGGCGGCTTCAGTCTGGTCTGGATATCTCACGTTCGGATTAATCTCGATGCCGGTGCGGCTGTTCTCGGGCGCGCGCAGCAGCGGCATCTCGTTCAACCAGCTTCACCGCACCGATCACCATCGGGTAAAGCAGCAGCTCATTTGCCCCGCGGATAACCAGGTCCTCGAGCGCAGCGATATCGTCAAGGGCTACGAGTATCGCAAAGACGAATACGTCATCATCGATCCCGAGGAAATCAAGAAGATCGAACCCAAGACCGCGAAGACGATGGAGATCCTGGAATTCGTGAAGTCGAGTGAAGTCGATCCCGTGTACTTCGAGTCGTCGTATTACATGGTTCCCGAGGAAGCGGGGCGCCGTCCCTATGCGCTGCTCACCAAGGCGCTGGAGGAGAGTGAGTACGTCGCCATCGCCAAACTCACCATGCACAACCGCGAATACACAGTTTTCCTGCGTCCACATAAGGGTGGCATGATGCTGCACACCATGTACTACGCGGAGGAAGTGCGCGAGGTCGAGTCGTTCGGCGCTCCCGATGTGGAGATTAAAGAGGCTGAGATCAAGGTTGCGCATCAGCTCATTGAAGCGCTGGCGGGGGAGTGGGATCCGGAGAAATATCACGACACGTTTCAGGAAAATCTGAAGAAGCTGATTGAGACGAAACTGGAGGGCGGCGAAGTCGAAGCTGCGGAGCAACCGAGGAAGCTGGCTCCGGTGGTGGATCTGATGGCGGCGCTGAAGGAAAGCCTGGCGCAAACGAAGAAGCCGGCCGGGTCGGAAAAAGTTACGGAGATGCCCGGCGAGCAGCAACAGAAGACACGCCGCGGACGCGCCTGAATCCCGTCTCCGCGTTTCCTGCGAGCTGTGTCCGGCATTCTATTCGGCCCCGAGAGGCTCAAGCCGCGTCGGAGGACGCACTCTTATGAGAAACGATGCTAGGTGGGTGAGTTGGTTATTACTTTTGCTGCTCCTCTACCGGCCGATCACGGTGTCTGGGGCTAGTAAGGATGAGAGAGTGGGCTTTCTTGCCGTGACCGTCACCACAGGAGACGATCAAGGGCCGGCCAAAAATGCGTTCGTTTTGGTGCGCGGCTACCGCCCTGTGTATAACGGGGAGTCGTCGACGGTATTGAAGCCCACGGCTGACGGTTTTTTCGAGACCTCGCTTCCGCCGGGGTTCTACGATGTGTTTGTTAGTGAGGTTTCATCTCTGCCAATGTGCAAGCGGGTGGAGATTGTGCCCGGCAAGATTGAGCATTACGCCGCGAACCTCAAGGCTGACGAAGAGCATCTGGAGCAGTGAAGCCGTGGCGGGTTCATAGCCCAAGGATTCCAGAGCCAGGCGTCTTTGCATTGATTGGGAAAACTGCCCCGGCAACCAAACTTGCGTCTGCGGGCTTCTCACCAAAGTAGCGGAGACCGGTGAGTTTCCGTCGCCCGGACGGCCGAGGGCGGCCGTCCCTACGTGATTCAGGGCAGTGATTTCCCCTCATGGCCCGGTTCCCGATACAATATCGGATTCCGCGCAAGACTAACTTTTTCTCTGGAGTTTGAATGAAGCGGTTTCTCTGGCTGGGGTTCGTGCTGTGCGTTTATCTGATCTGTACCGGCTGCGGCGAAACGTTCCGCCCGATTATCATCCCGAATCCTCCGACGTTTCCGAACCCGGCGGCGGCCCACACCGTGGTGGCGATCAACGATAACGGAACCGTTGTGTCGGGCAGCGCCATGGCGATCGATGTCTCCGGCGACACCGATGTGAGCCAAGCCAACGTGGGCCTTGCTCCCGTCCACGCGGTACAGCAAACCGCCAGCCAGGTATTGGTTGTAAACCATTCCGTGACCGGCGCGCTGGCCGATTCGATTACCAAGCTAAACTTCAGCAGTACGACGATCAACAGCGCCATCACCATCAGTCTGCCGGCGAATTCGGCGCCGAATTTTGTGGCCGTTGCCCCGACGGATACTCTGGCGTATGTGACGTTGCCGGATTACGTGCCTCCTTCGGTCGGTGTGGTCAACACCGCTACCAACAGCGTGATATGGACGATTCCGGTTGGACCCACTCCGAATGCCCTGGCCGTTACGCCCGACAAAGGCAGACTGTACGTGGTGAACCAGGGCAACGGCACGCTCAGCGCTTTCAATACCGCTGACCGGTCTGCGAGGCCGATCACCGGCACCTTGACTTCAGCGCCGATTTGGTTGTCGCCTCGTTCCGACAGCCAGGCGGTGTACGTGCTGGAGTCAGATGGAACGCTCGCCTGGCTCGATACTTCTTCAACCGCTGGCCCCGACATCCTGACCGTGACCTCGAGTCCGCTGATCCAGGTCGCGGGCGCAACCACTATGACCTACGACCCCAATCTGATCCGGCTTTATATTGCAGGCGGACAGCAGATGGCGATCGTCGATGTTTCGCAGTCCGCGCCACAGCCTCTTGCGACGATTCCCATCCCACCCATTGCCCTCGGTCCGCCTAACTCCACGGTGCCCGCCAATGCGACTGCCGTCGCGGCTCTGCCCGACGGAACCCGCGCCTACGTTACCTCCTATGCGGCGGTCACCAGCCAACTCAATATCTCCGCTGTCTCTGGCGACGGAACCACGGCGACTTACGCCTACACCTTGACGTCCGGGCATGACATGACCCCAGGTGTGTCGATTACTGTCACCGGGACCGACTCATCCCAAGTGACCGGATTCGACGGAACGTTTATCGTTAGTGCGGTTGTGAGTGGCACGGCTGCTTGTCCGGGCACATGTTTCCAGGCACCCAACAGCACAGTGCTCGCCGCGACCCCCGTGTCGGGTTCGGGCACAGGCAACAACATTTTTCCGCAGGTCACAGTGGTTTGGGCGACGTCGAACACAATCAAGACCACGATCGGGATACCGCCGTTTCCGGACGCCACCATCCAGGGTTCCCAATACTACGTGGAAGCCTGCGCCAACGCGCGCTTCCGCTTCATGATGGCGGCCGGCGGCGACAGCTCCCGCGCCTACCTGTCCAGTTGCGATGGAGGCAATGTCAACATCATCGACACCACCAGCGACAACTACATCGAGAATCTGCCCGCCCCAGCCAGTGCGCGCGCGCCAATTCCGCCGAGTTCGCAGAACCCGCCGCAGAATCCGGTTTTTCTGATTGCCGGTCCGTAAGCCTAGTATTTCCGTCCTGCCCCCGAGCGGATCCGAAGGGAAGAGCTTCTGCATTTGAGTGTGCTAGGCAGGACAGGATCACATCCGAACGCATGAGGCGAGGTGGGCGTTGATAGGATCGGATGAGTTGTAGTGTTGAGCGAATAGCGAGCAGCGGCCTGCGCCGACTTCCTATCCCGCGACGACTGCTCGTTCCACCGCCCGGCGGCGGTTGTAACGCAGCGCCACATTCATGAACACGTTTCCACTGGAAGTATTGAAGCACATCACCAGGGCCTCGGTGTCTTCACTGCTCTTGCTGCCCTGCTCGGAGGTGTGCACGGTTGGGGGACGAACGTGAAAGTGGAATCCTTGATCGTTGAGCGTGGTGATGGAGTTGCCAATAATCTGATTGGCCAGCTCACAGACCGCCTCGCGCACCAGATCGTCGTCGGCCTCCGATACTTCGATGCCGGCCAAGCGGCTGGCGAGCTGTGCTGCCGTTCCGAGGTCCACATCGAAAATGATCCGCCCTTCAATCTCGCCCGTGAGGAAGACCTCGGCAGCGACCCCTTTCCGCCGGTACGCCTCCTCTTCCATGCTCAGGTTCTCGATGGAAATGGGCGACTCCAGCCCTTGCGCCAGGACGGCGTCGGCCGAGTTAATGAAAGGCTGAATCAGATCCATCCGCATGACTAGGCCCCAGCTCCAGCGCCGTGCGCCGTCGTTCCGTCGTCGCGCATCACGTACTTGATGACTTCATAGAGAACTTCCGGCTTCACCGGTTTCTGCACGAAGTGGCGCGCGCCGCGCTGCAAGGCAGCCACGATATTCTCCTGGTAGCCGACCGACGACACCATTACGATGCGGGCGTTCGGGTGATCGCGCACGATCTTCTCCGCCGCCTCGATGCCTTCCATCTGCGGCATGGTGATATCCATCAGAACGATGTCGGGCGTGAGCCGTTCGTACTCGCTGATGGCAGAAACTCCGTCGCCAGCCTCGCCGACTACCTGTCCCCCGAAGGTTTCGACCATCCGGGCCAGGTTCTTGCGGGCAAACACGGAGTCGTCCACGATCAGATAGCGCACCGGCTGTCCGTCTTCGCTCCGTTTTACGGGCGCAAACTTTTCCATGGCACTCCTCCCCAAGTATCACTTAATCACGATCTACACACTTTCGATAGATAACTCTAGTTACTTCCGGTACTGGTCGCCCGCTTGACGTCGGGAGTGTCTCCTCGGCCACGGTCGAGCGGGCATTGTGCCTGCAAAATACTGGGCAGATCCTGGAGGTCCGCGACTCGCATCACGAAGCCCCGTTCGATGGCCGCCTTCGGCATGCCGAAAACCACGCATGTTTCCTGGCTTTGCGCCACCGTAAATCCCCCAGCCGCCCGGATCTCCCCCATGCCGAACGCCCCGTCTTCTCCCATGCCCGTCATCAACACGGCCATTGCCTGCGCACCAAACCCCTCGGCTACGCTGTGGAAGAGCACGTCCACCGAAGGACGGTGCCCGTTCACCGGGCCCTCGTCCGCCAGCACTGCCACATTGCCGAGTGGCATTTTCTTCACTTTCATGTGCCGGTTCCCCGGACAAATCAGCGCTCGCCCGGCGACCAGCAAGTCGCCCGATTGCGCTTCCTTTACACGGATGGGGCAACTATCGTCCAGCCGCTTGGCGAACAGTTCGGTGAAACCGTCGGGCATATGCTGCACCACCAGGATGCTGCCCGGAAATTCCACCGGCAGCTTCGAAAAAAGATATTGCAGGGCGTTCGGACCGCCCGTGGAAACGCCGATGGCGACAATGCGCGTGGGCGCGACAGGCTGCAGCTTGCTCGGCTGTTCACCGTGTGTTTCCCCCGGCAGGAACTGCGTCTGCACCCCGGCGCTTTGCGCCGCGGCGTGGATCTTCTTGATCAATTCATCGGCAATTTCGGGCATGCGCGCGGAAACATCCTGCGGCTTGGCCACGAAATCGAACGCGCCCAGGGCCAGCGCTTTGAGCGTGATCGAGGCCCCCGCCGTGCTGTGCGAGCTGACCACGATGACCGGGAGCCGCCCGTGCCGCATGATTTCTTTCAGAGTATCGATCCCGTTCAGCCCGGGCATTTCCAGATCGAGCGTCAACACTTGCGGCGACAAGTCCTCGATTTTCTTCAGCGCAAAGTGGCCGTCCATCGCCGTGCCTACAACCTCGATCGAGTCATCCCGTTCGAGGATCTTGGGAATCAGCTTGCGCATCAGAGCCGAGTCGTCCACCACCAGGACCCGTATCGGCTTTCTCATGCCTGGCCCCCTGCCGTGCCACGGACCCGCACCGCGCCCATCGCGATTCCACCGGCGCTCGACTCTAAGGGCACGACACTCGACAGCAAACCCGCCGTCCGCATGCCTTTTGCATCTGCCCGTACGCGGGTGAAGCGGTCCATCAGGGCGATGATGTTGAGGATAAGAACCACCCTTCCATCGCCCAGAATCGAAGCCCCACTCACCAGGTCGGTCGCAATGGCGTGATCATCGAGCGCCTTAATGACGAGTTCGTCTTCGCCTTCCAGCGCGTCGACGATGACCCCGAACTTGCGGTCTCCGCTGTTGATCACCAGCACGAAGACCTTGCGGCGCGCCGTTCCCGGTCCGCCCGGAGGCTTCGAGCCTAGGCGCAGCAGCGGCAACACGTCGTTGCGCAATTGCAACACCTCGTAGTGCTCCACCTGGTGGATATCTTCTTCCACCGTCCGCGCGATCTCCGCCACCGCGTTCAGCGGCAGGGCGTAGAGCCGCTGCTCCACCCGGAACAGCAATGCCCGTATAATCGCGAGTGTCAACGGAAGCCGCAGACGGAAGGTTGTTCCCCGTCCCCGCGCGGTTTCGATCTGCACCGTTCCCTTCAGCCGGCCCAGCACGCTCTGCACTACATCCAGTCCCACGCCGCGGCCGGAGAGTTCGGTGATCTCTTCCGCCGTGGAAAATCCCGGCTGCAGGATCAGATTCAGAGTCTCCGTCTCGGTAAGGCGTGCTGCCTGCTCCGCGCTCAGCAGGCCCTGGGACAGGGCGCGCTCGCGGACTTTTTCCGCATCAATGCCAGCCCCGTCGTCGGAGACTTCGATGACCACCTGGTTTCCCTGGTGATAGGCGCCCAACCGCAATATCCCCTGCGGCAGCTTGCTGGCGCGCACGCGCTCCCCGGCGGTCTCGATGCCATGGCCCACGGCATTTCGTATCAGGTGAGTGAGCGGCTCGGCGATCGCATCCAGAATGCTTTTGTCGAGATCGGTTTGGCCGCCCCGGATGACGAACTCCACTTCTTTCCCGCACTGATGGGCGACGTCGCGCACGATGCGCGGGAACCGGCGGAACAACTGATCCACCGGCACCATGCGAATCTTCATGACCGAGTGTTGCAGGTCATTTAGAACCCGTCCCTGGAAGGCCATGGCATCGGCGAACTTTCCCCGTAAGACGTCTTTCGGAAAGCGTTGTCCAAATTCCAATAGCGCCTGCTGCAACATCGATTTCGCCAGGATCAGTTCCCCGACCAGATTGAGAACGCTGTCGATTTTTTCCGCATCCACTCGGAGGACATTGTCGGGGGCGCCCGGCACGGCGGGCGCCGTGGCCGCTGCTTCCGCAGCCAGCCGCGACTCGATGTCCGCGACCCCGTCGGCAGCGGGCGACGCTGCTTCGTCCTTGAGTTGGAAATCGGCGGGTTGAGAATCGGAGAGTGGAGAGTCGGGGAGTTTGGCACCGGCAGCCGCAGCCGCTGGCAACGAGCGCGACGGCGGCTGAGCGCGCAAGACCTTTACTTCGACCTTCAGCGCGATCGTCGGAATGCTGCACTTCGCCCGGACCTGCTCCACCGTTCGTTCCGAGGCGAGCGCCGCTTCGATGCGGTCCACGGGTTCGTGACTGCCTTCGGCCGGATAGAGAGCCAGCACCTCGCCCAGTCCCGACATGGCCAACTGGACCATCTGACGCGCGGCGATCGGCATCCCGCACTGGGGGTCAATCTGCACCACCACGTGATGAACGCGCTTGCCCCCCGCCACCGCATGGTTGATTGCCAGTTGCTCGTATTCCGACCAGAGGATCTTTTTCACCGCGGCTTTCTTGGCCGTCTTCTTTGCCTTGCCGGCGCGGCCCGGCGCCGGGTGGGCCAGACGCGCAATATCCGAGCGCAAAGATTGGATGCTCGGAAGTTTCGTTCCCTTCCGATACGCTTCCAGCAAAGCGGCAAACACGTCGGCAGCGCGCAATGCGATTTCAGGCACGGAAGCCGCTGCTGCCGTGTTCTCCAGCGTCAGCACGTCCTCGAACTCATGGCACAGTTCACTGAGTTCCCGGAAACTGCAGGCGGCCGCGTCCCCTTTCAGGGTATGCACGGTTCGCCGCAGGCTGCGGGCGGTCTCCGCATCGCCGGGCGATTTCTCCAGCCGCATCGCTTCGTCGTTCAACTTCTGGACCAGTTCCGCCGCGGTTTCAAAGAACAACTGGCGGAGTTCAGTCATCCGGTCCTCGGGGGGGACGCTCACACATATACCTCGACTCTTTGGTAGGCCGTGCCGCTGTTGTGATGCACCATCTGAAATTTTTCCGTCAACCCCAGCAGGCTTTCGGCATGGCCGACAAACAGGTATCCCTGAGGATTCAGGCAGCGATAAAACTTCTCGATCAACCGCTTCTGCTCGGCTTCGTCGAAATACATCATCACGTTGCGGCAGAAAATGATGTCGTTGCGCTGCGGCAAATATTCGGTCTTCAGGTTGTGAAAATCGAAGTGCACCAGTTCCTTGACGTTCTTCTTCACCGCGTAGCGGTCGCCCATTTTGTCGAAATAGCGCAAGCGGTAGCCATAATCGACTCCCGCCATCTGGTGCTCGCCGTAAGAGCCCTCTTGCGCCGCGCGCAAGACCGAATAGTTGATGTCGCTAGCCAAGATCTCCACTCGCCAGGGGGGAGGCACCATAGGTTTCGGAAGGGGCGATTCGAAGGGCAGAGGATTGCGCAGATAGTAGTAGGCCAGCGCATCGGCCACCAGCATGGCCAGGGTGTAGGGTTCCTGTCCGGTGGAGCAGCCCGCGCTCCAGATTCTTAAGTTGTAGCTCCGGCGCTCCTGCTTGCGCCGCAGAATATCCTCCATCACCTCGCGCTGAAACAGGTCCAACTGCGCCTTGTTCCGGAAGAAGCTGGTCTCGTTGACCGTCAGGTTTTCCAGCAGCCGCGACAGCTCTTGTTTCCCCTGCTGGCTGATGAGCAGGCGATAGTAGCTGTAGAACGAATCCAGCTGGCACTCCTTCAACCGGCGCTGCAAACGGTCCTGCAGGAAGTGGGTCCGGCGATCGTCGAAATGCATGCCGCACTCCTGATAGACCAGCGCCTGCAGGAGCTTCAATTCTGCGTCGGTGAGTGCGGGTGTTTCGCTCGTGTTCATGTAGGTTCGGTTCTGCTTGCTACTTTCCGGCCGAGGCGCTCTTGGTGGCTGTCCCCGTCCCCGCTGGGCTCCCCGCCTTGCCCGTAGCGGCTGCCGCCGGGCCGGCGGCGGAAAAATCTCTTCCCGCCTCAGGCGCCGCTAACACCTTGCTGATATCCAGCAGAATGATCAGCCGTCCCTGGTATTTGCCCAGGCCGGTCACGCAGTCCAATCCGCCTTCCTGCATCATGGCGGGCGCGGCTTCGATTTCGCTTTCAGGAATTTTCAGGACCTCGGACGCCGAGTCCACAATCATGCCTGCGAGCCGGCCCCGGTGCTCCACCACCAGAATGCGGCTGCGCCGGTCGAGCGCGGTGGACGGCTTTCCGAACCGCTTTCGCAGATCCACCACCGAGACAATTTTCCCGCGCAGGTTGATGACCCCTTCCAGATAATCGGGCGCGTCCGGCACCGCGGTGATCTCCGGCACGCGGACGATCTCATGCAGCGAGGTGATGGGCACGCCGTAGGTCTCGCGGCCCAATCGGAAGCCCACAATGTGTGTTTCGCGGCTCATGAATGAAATTCCCTCAACGAGATCCCGCCGCTGCGGTGCGGCTGGCGTTCCCGTACCTTGGCGTATCCTCGTTCGACCTGTCGTTCGACTTGTCGTCCGACCGCAGCGCGAAACGGTCCATCGAATCCAGCAGACCCCGCGACATCTTCGACATCTGATCGGAGGAAGCGGCCAGTTCGGTCGAGCCCGACGTGGAGGACTGCACCAGTTCGCGCATACGTTCCATGGCCTGGACCACGGCCTGCGCCCCGGAAGCCTGTTCTTCCACCGCCGAGTTGATTTCGTGCGTGATTTCGTTCAAGCGCGTGGTGGCGCGCGCGATCTGCGACGATCCGTGCGACTGCTCGTTGGTAGCGGCCCCGATTTCTTGCGCGAACTTGTAAACCTCGGTCACCACGTTCGAGATTTTTCGCAGCGCGGCATTCAGTTCTTGTCCCAGGTTCAGTCCTTCGTTCACGATCGTCGTGCTCTTCTCCATATTCTCGACCGCTTTGCGCGCTTCCTTCTGAATGCTCTCAATCAGCTCGGAAATCTCCTTGGTGGACTGCGCGGATTTCTCCGCCAGCTTCCGCACTTCGTCCGCCACCACCGCGAATCCGAGGCCGTGCTCGCCCGCCCGCGCCGCTTCGATGGCGGCATTCAACGCCAGCAGGTTGGTCTGCTCCGCCAGATCGTCGATCACTTCGACGATCTTGCCGATGTCGTCAGCCCGCGTGCCCAGCGAGTCGATAATCTCGCCCGAAGACCGGGTCGTGGTGTTGATGCGATTCAGCCCGTCGGCCACCTTTTCCATGGTGCCGATACCGCTGTGCACCTCTTCCCGCGAACGATTCGAGATATCGAGCAGAACCTTGGCCGTATCCGCAACCCGCTGGATGGAGGTCACCATCTGGTCGATGGAGGCCGAGGTTTCGCTGACGCTCGAGGCCTGCGTCTGCGTGCTCTTCACCATGTTTTGCACGTTGACGCTCATCTCGTGCATCGTGCTCGTCACTTCGTCGATGGCCGACGAAGTCTGCAGGCTGTTTCTGGCCGACTCGTCGGAAGCGCTGGCCACCTGGGTGGAGGCGCTGGCCACCTGCGAGGCGGCGTCGCGCACGTTGCGCACCATGCCGCGCAAGCCTTCCACCATGCGCGTAAAGGCGTTCGCCAACGTATCGTTGGCCGAGCGCGGACGGACTTCGACCGACAGATTGCCTCCAGCGATAGCTTCGGAAACCCCAGCCATCTCCTTCAGGTACTTCACCATGGAATCGAAAGTCCTGGCCAGCTGTGCGATTTCATCCGTACCGTGCACGTCAATGGAGTGTTCCAGATCTCCGGACTGGCCAATCTGGTCGGCTACCTGAATCAGGCGGCCCAACGGTTCCGTAATTCCGCGCGCGGTCCGGTAGGCGATCAGACCGCCGAGTATAAGAGCGAGCGCGGTACTAACGACGGCGAAGATAATCGTGTAGTTGGTCGCCGACTTGTCGTCCCCCTGACGTACGGTCAGCAGTTGATGGTTTTCCTTGTCGACATCCTCGACTACGTCGCTGGAACGGACGACCCAGCTGTTGGGATCTTTCTGCAGATAAAAGATCTGCAATTCGGCGACCGTAGCGTTGCCGCTGTCGACGGCTCGGCGCTTGTCGACTAGAGGATTCGCGAAGTCGCTTGCCCAAGACTGTTCGAGGCCCTGGACTTTTTCGAGATTCGTCTTCTGTTGCGTGGAACTCGCCAACTCCCCGGCGAGGTGGAGATCGTCATTGAGCAGGCGCTCTCCATCATTCATCTTCTCTACGTCGCGGGTGTCACCGCTGAGGAGGTAGTTCTGGAGATGAAGGCGGTTTTGCATCATCTGGAAGCGCACTTGCGAGGTGGCTTCGGTCATGTTAACGGAGCGCTGGGCCGCATCCTTGGCTTCCTGCTCGCGATGAACCCCATACATATTGATGATAAAGAGCATCAGCAACGCCACGAGAATGCCGCCAAAACTCCAGTACAGCTTCTTTTTGATATTCATACTTAACCCTTCCTCGCCCACTACCTCGCACCCGCCCACTTACTGGGGAGTATCAAAGCGAAATTCCACAATCCCCGTTGACTCTTGCGGAGCCGCCTCGAAACGCCACTTCTTGATCGCATCCAGAGCGGCGCTGGCCAGCACCGGATGCCCGCCAACCAGCTTTGCGTCCTTGACCGATCCGTTGGCGGACACGGTGACCAACACCTTCACCACGCCTGTGATGCTCATGCGCTTCGCCAGTTCCGGATACACTGGCGCCACCTTGAACTTTGCTTTTCGATTGATTTCTTCCTGTCCCCATGCCAGGGGAGCGCTGGTCGCAGCCCATCCGCCAATCAGCAGCAGACCCACCGCGATCGCACGATTCAGGGCTTGATATGGCACGGTTCCTCCCTTGTCGCTGTGCATTTACCCTATATTCGAGCAGGGAACCCACCAGCGCATACCAAAAGTTCTTTCTGCGCATTACTTTGGTGATATGCGCAAAGAGATGAACCATCGGGTCATCGGGTGATCGGGTGATCTAAAACCTGAAACCCGAGGGCTCTTGACTTTTACATCGCCCGATCGCCCGATGTTCACCTTGAGACGCCGTATCACTTTGGTGCCATTTCACAAGTCGGCACCGCCCCTGCATATTCCCTTGACTCAATTTGAGAATCAAGCGTACGTTTACTGTGTAATTCAATTGTTTTCAACCGCTTAGCTTGGCAGATGGGTGTTTCACTGACTATCCGCACCGGAAACTCGGGTCCCGGCGACTCGTCTCAGTCTGACGAGGCATTTCAGAAGCTTCTCCTGGAGTTTTCCCGGGCCGCTTTTCAGAGCAGCGATCCCAGCCAACTCATCCGGTCTTTTTGCGTTCTCACTCGCCCTTTCTTCCAGGCCAGCGGCGCTTACTTTTGGAGTTGTTCCGCCGACGGAGATTACATCGGCGCCGAAGCCGATGGCGAGCACGCCGATGATTTTCGTGGCACTCGCCTGCGCGCCGCGGATCCATCCAGCTCCCCATCCATCGCCCTGGAGGCGGTTCACAAGCGTCGCCCCTTCTTCCTCGACCATGCCGACGTAGCCCGTTACCCGTGGCTGGCCGACTGCCACGCCCATACCGCCATGGCCGCGCCTCTGCTGGTTTCCGGAGAAGTGGCGGGGGCCATTGCGTTTGTGCGGACGGAGTTCGATGCCGATTTTGACGACGATGCCGTGGCCAAGGTCACCATTCTGGCGGCCCAACTCGGCACCGCCCTCGAAGCCCTCCGTCTGAACCAGCTTTCCCGCGAAGAGCACCGCCGCGCCAGCATTCTGGTCGAGGTCGCCACCGCCCTGCATGGCTTGCCGGACACGGCGGCCGTGATGGAGAGCATCGCCGACCGCCTCCGCATCCTGCTCCATTCGCCCGCGGTGCTCGTGTTCGTGCAACAGGAGAAAGTGTTCCAGTTGCAGGCGGTGTCGACCGAGGCTCCCAAGCTCGCTCTTTCCATCCGCTCGCGTTTCGAGAAGAGCGACCTGCGCTCTTCGCTCGAGATCGCCGCTCGCGCGGTCGCCGCCGGCGAGCGCATTACGGTGAGTATCGACGGCGCTTCTCATTTTGGAGAAGACTCGCCGCCGGGAGTTCTCATCGCGGCACCCTTTCGCACCTCGCGCTCGCACGGCGCGATTCTGGTTTACCCCCGTCTCGCCAATCCGTTCACTCACGAAGACAAAACCCTGGTTTCCGCCCTGGCCGGCTTCGGCGCGGTTGCCATCGCCAACGCCGAGTTGTACGGCATGGCCCGTGCCCAGGCCCACGAACTCCACGAAATCCTCGAAATTTCCTTCGAACTCGGTTCCGCCGGAAAACTCGACGAGTTCATGCAGACCTCAGTCGTCCGCGCCGCCAGTTTTCTGGGCTTCGAGCGCTGCGTCATCGGACTGCTCGAAGAGGCCGCCTTCCATATTCGCTGGGGAGTCGAGAACGGAGTCGCTCGTCCCGTCGATATCCCGCTCTACGATGGCGCCGCCAGCCACGCCCTGAAGAAGAAGAATGTGTTCTTCACCGAGGACGCCCGCAAAACTCCAGGCGCGAATTTGGATTTTGTTGACGCTTTCAAAATCCGCCAGCTCCTGGCTGTGCCCCTGCTCGGTTCGAATGGCGATGTGCTGGGAATGTTCGGCGTCCTCGACCGCATCGAGCCCGGGCCGATTAACGATGAAGACGTCCGCCGCGCCCGCGCTTTAGCCGCGCAAGTTGCCATCGCTCTCGAACTGACCCGTAATCTGCACCAGTCCGAGGAGCATCGCCGCCGCGCCGAGGCTCTGGTCACCATCGCGCTCGAACTCAACACCGTCCTGCATCTGCCCGAGTTCATGCGCAACTTCGCTCGGCGCGCCGCCGGCCTGCTCGGCAGCCGCTCCGTTGCCCTCTGCCTTTTTCAGACCGCGGAACTCGATACCGTCCTCATGTGCGGTGCCGCCGAAGTTGACGATAAGCCGCTGCTCCGCCGCTTCAGTCAGGCGCTGAGTGCGGCCCTGCCCAAATACCCCACCGATGTCGCCTTCGCCCCGGCCACCGATATTCTGGGGACCGCTCTAGCCTCCAGCCTGGGATGGACCGATTGCACTCTGGTCCGGCTGGCCGGTTCCGCGGGAGAACTGGTGGGCGTGCTTTGTCTCGCCGATCGCGGTGCTCCGCCCGCCATCGAAGACCACCAGTTGCTGCGCGCCATCGCCGGCCATGCCAGCATTGCGCTAGAGAATGCCTGCCTGTTTACCCGCATGCAGCAGGCCAACCGCCACTGGCTCGAAGTCTTCGATGCCATTGGCGACTTCATCGTGGTCCACGACGAGCAGCACAATATTCTCCGCGTCAATCGGTCCCTCGCCGATTTCGTCGGCATCGCCCCCGACCAGTTGGTCGGCATCAATATGCGGGCGCTCGATGCCCTTTCCACAGCCGCTTCGCCGCACTCCTGTCCCTTCTGCCGCACCGGCGAGGGACTCGACGAATACGTGCATCCCGTACTCGAACGCACCTACCTGATTTCCACTTCGCGGATTCATGCCGCCAGCAGCGCCCAGTTGCAAACCGTGCACGTGCTCAAGGACATCACCGACCGCCGCGAAGCCGAACGCCGTTATCGCGAGCTGTTTAATAACATTCAGGAAGGAATTTACGTCTCTTCGCCCCAGGGCCGCTTCATCGAAGTCAATGACGCCCTGGTTCGCATCCTCGGCTACAGCAGCCGCGACGAAGTCCTGCAACTCGACATTCCCACCCAAGTCTATTTTTCTCCGCAGCGGCGGCAGGAGCTTGCGGAAGTGCTCCAACGCGAAGGCGGATTGCACAATCACCAGGAAGTTCTGCGGCGCAAGGATGGATCGCCCGTCCACGTCTTCATGAACTGTTTTGCGATGCGCGATCAAGCCGGCAACATCCTGCAGCACCGCGGCCTGATGCTCGATGTCACCGGCCTCCACCAATCGCAAACGGAGTTGCAGAAAGAACGCGATTTCTCCAGCAAAATTCTCAGTCATACCCAGAGCCTGATTCTGGTCACCGATACAGAAGGCGTGATTAGTTATGCCAACCGGCGCTGGAGCGGTCTCGGTTTTCAGCAGAACCAGATCCTGGGGCATCCTTTGCCCGACCTGTGCGCCCCCACGCGCCGTGCCGCTCTCCGCGAAGCGCTGGCCGCCGTGGCTCGCGGCCAGCAAGTCGATAACTTCGATCTGCCCCTGGTTCGCGGCGACGGCGTCAGCGGACAGTTCTCCGTCAATCTCAGTCCCATCAACGGCGAAGACGGCCGGGTCAGCAGCATCGTCGTCGTCATGACCGATGTGACCGACTCCGCCATGTTGCGCGCCAAGCTCGTGCACGCCGAAAAAATGGCGGCCGTTGGACAGTTGGTCTCCGGTGTCGCCCACGAAGTCAACAATCCGCTCACCGCCATCCTCGGATTCACCGATCTGCTGATGGAAAACCCCGAACTCCCCGAGAGTGCCCGCCGCGATCTGAAGGTGATTCTGCAGGAAGCGCAGCGCACCAAGCGGATTGTGCAAAACCTGCTCAGCTTTGCCCGCCAGATGCCGCCGCAGCGCCAGCCGGTTCAGATCAACTCCATCCTGCAACGCACCGTGCACCTGCGCTCTTACGACTTCATGAGTCATGGCATTCAGGTGGTCGAACGTCTCGACGAATCCCTGCCCACGGTGGTCGGAGATTCCCACCAGCTGCAGCAAGTGTTTCTCAACATCCTGAACAACGCTTACGACGCGGTCCGCGAAAGCACGCGGGCCGCGCGGATTGAGGTTATGAGCGCCCACGCCGGCGCCTTCATCGAGATTTCTTTTCGCGACAATGGCATCGGCATTGCCGACGCCGAGCGCATTTTCGATCCTTTCTTTACTACCAAAGACGTCGGCAAGGGTACTGGTTTGGGCCTGAGTATTTGCTACGGTATCGTCCGCGAACATGGCGGCGAGATTATCTGTCACAATAATTCGGACTCTGAAGGAGCGACTTTTATGGTGCGCCTCCCGATTGCCTCCGAGACGGCATCTTTTGGAGCCGTTGCAGGAGTGCATCCCCAATGACGCAAACTGAAATGACGCAAACTGGAACGAATCCCGCTTGCGCGCCTGTGCTTCTGATTGAAGATGAACCGGCAGTCATGGCTCTCGTGCGTGGAGTCCTGGAGCGACGCGGATATGCCGTAGTTGCGACTGAATCTGGAGCCGAAGCGCTGCGCCTGCTCGCGGACAGCAATTTTCACGGCGTCGTCTCCGACATGCGCACGCCCGGGGGCGTCGATGGCGCTCAGGTCTATGCCTGGATCGAAACTCATCGACCCGAACTCGCCTCCCGGCTCGTGTTCATCACCGGCGACATCGCCAACGAGGAGACTGCGGCCACGCTGCGCCGTACCGGTGCGCCCTGCGTGGAAAAGCCGTTTCGCGTCCATGACTTCATTTCCGTGGTCGAGCAAACCATGGGCAGGGCCGCTTCGTGACGCAGAATTCGACGAATTTGACTAAGGACGACTTCCGCATCCGACTGCTGATCGTCGATGACGAGCAGACCATCCGCCGTCTCTGCATGACCGTCGGCGAATCGCTGGGATTCTTCTGCCTTGAAGCCGAGAGCGGCGACGCCGCCCTGGCCTTGCTGGAGGAGCAACCGGTCCACATGGTGCTCACCGACATGGTCATGCCGCGCATGTCCGGAATCGAATTTCTGGAGCAGGTCAAGCGCGCTCACCCCCGCATCGAAGTCGCGGTCATGACCGGCCACGGATCGGTCGAAACCGCGGTCCAGGCCATGAAACTGGGCGCCTACGATTACATTTCCAAGCCCTTTGCGCCGCTCGATGAACTGCGTCTTTTCCTGCGCCGCATGGCCGACAAGGTCCGCCTCGTCGAAGAAAACCTCTATCTCCGCGAGCGCTCCGAAACCGAGACTGCCGTGCACGGCATCATTGGCAATTCCACCGGAATTCAGAACGTCCTGCGCCTCATCTCGCGCCTTAAAGACACCCGCACTCCCGTCCTGATTTCCGGCGAAAGCGGAACCGGCAAGGAACTGGTTGCCCGCGCCCTGCACTTTCGCGGCACCATGGCCAACCTTCCCTTTGTTGCCGTGGACTGTGGGTCGCTCGTCCCCACCCTCATCGAAAGCGAATTGTTCGGCTACGAAAAAGGTGCCTTTACCGGCGCTCTTCGGTCCAAGTCCGGCCTGCTGCAATCGGCCGATACCGGAACCATTTTTTTCGACGAGGTCGGCGAACTTCCTCTGGAAATGCAAGCCAAGCTGCTGCGCTTTCTCCAGGAAAAAGAAGTCCGCCCCGTGGGCAGCAATCAGAAAGTCAAAGTGGACGTGCGCATCATGGCCGCCACCAACCGCGATCTCGACACCGAATACAAGAAAGGAACCTTCCGCAAGGATCTTTATTTCCGCCTCAACGTCGTCACCATTTCTCTGCCTCCGCTGCGCGAGCGCCGTTCCGATATTCCCATCCTGGCCGCGTTCTTCCTGGAACGCCTCGCTCCCGGACGCGGCGTCCAGGTCTCCAGCAACGCCATGAAAGCCCTGCTGGCCTACGACTGGCCGGGGAATGTCCGCGAACTGGAGAATTGCCTGGAGCGCGCCGTAGCTCTCGGCGATCAGCGCATTATCGAAGTCAGCGATCTACCCCCGGCCATCGCGAACGCGGAAGTCGAAACCCATGTGCCCGCTGCGCAGGAATTCTCCGGCCGCGCCACCGACCTCGAAGATATCGAGCGCGCCACCATCGAGCGGGTCTTTTCCCAGGTCAAGGGAGACAAAGCCGTCGCCGGCAGGATGCTGGGCATCAGCCGCGCCACGCTCTATCGCAAGCTGAAGCGCTACAACATAGGCGCCCGCGAAGAGCCTCCGCAATCGACCACGTTGCAATGAGAAGCCGATATTGATGTCAACCGATGACTTTGGGAAGGGCACGACTTCATTCGCGGCGCTGAGTCATTTCGGTGAGTACCCGCGCAATTAGGTTCCTGAACTGAGACACTTGTTTCACAGTGAGACGCGCTCTGCCCGTGCCCCCAAGAATTAACGCGCTTCGACCTCCATGTGGCCCCGTTAACTAGCTTGTCCTTCTTTCACTTGCTCTTAGGGCCATGACCTTCGAGGTTTTGGTGGCACCCGTGCACTAGGGAATGGCGATAAGGCAGAACGAGTCTCCTTGCAGCTCTTCCAAACCGGGAGGAGGGGAGGCTCGTCTGCTCCAAGTCCCCCGGGATTGAGGTTTTCGTGCCCAACCAGGCAACTGCTCGCGCTCTTGAACCAGACATCGTAAGCCGCTTGGCCAGGTTCTTTCCCGATGCCACGCCGATGCGGATTCCCATCAAGCTCAGCCGCACCAATGGCAGCAGCGGCACTAACGGCAACGGCAGCGGCATCGCCGCTCACGAAAACGAGAGTGTTTTTTTTCAGGAAACCGTCATCGAGTTTGGCACGCCGCGCGAAGTCCTGTTTGCGGTCAACCGTCCTCTGGAATTCGCCGATCGCGTCCTAGTCGAGAGCCACGACGGCTGGCTTCACGCCGAAGCTTCCGTGGTCGCGGTTCAGTATCATCCGGAGCGGACCGTGGTTGCTGTCCGCTTCCTTAAAGATGTCCCCAATTGGATTGTGAAATCATGACTGCATCCGCCCCAACTTCATTTGAAGAGCAGGGAGCCACACTCTGTGCTCTGCAACCCATGTACGCTGCGCTGGTGCGCGAATTTGTGATTGAGGTTTCCACCTGCCCCATCGACGACGCTTTCACATCTTCGTCGGAGTCGGTCAAGCACGCCGAAGCCTGGTTTAAGCAGGTCGACGTGCAGATCCAGGTGCACCAGTTGCGCCAGTTTCTCCAGACTACGCCCCTGGCCAACGAACTCGTGCTGCGCCATCTTCTTTTGCATCACATGCACAAGACCGCGAAGTCGAGCAGCGACCGCGACAAGACTGACTTCCTGCTGGTGCAGTATTTTTCGCTCTGCGCGCCCTCGGGCCTGGAAGACGCCGACCTCGATCTCGATTACGTCGCCCAGGTGCTGGAGCCCGTGCTCGGCCCGCAAGAGCCCAAGCTTCCCGCCTGGCTGGCTTCGCTCGAAACCATCATGCAGTCGGCGACGCGTTGCCGCCGCCTCAGCGAACTGCTGCACAGCGGCGCGCTCGAGCAAGGGCGCAAGCTCAAGACGCAGAGTGCGGCCCGCTACTTCGAGCCCTCGGCCATGGTGGCTTTTGCCCGTTTCAGCTTCATGATCCGCCGGATATTTTTCCGTCTCATGCACGAGGATCTCAACGCCATCCAGGATGGCCTGCGCGAACTGGAGCGCCGCAGCGTCGATACCATCGATTGCCGCCGCGCGCAATTCTCCGCCGAAGAACCGATCGGACGTCTGCGCATGATCTGCCAGTCCTGGAAAGTGATGTTCCACGCCGAATATTCCTCGGGCCAGCCCTTGCGCATGTTGGTCGATCTGCGAGCGGCCGTCGACGACGCGCTTCAGAACGGAGCGCACAACAAACCGCTGGCCGCGAGCGCCGCCGCGTCCGCAAAATCCGGCGGAGGAACGAAAGAGTAATTTCTTCTGCCTTTTGAGACAGGCTTGCCCCGTCTCAGGAGACGCAGCAATCCGCGTCTCCACGGGAAATCAGACTCCCCTTCTGGGGCTGGGCAACTGCGGTCCAATTTGCCGAGTCAGAAAGCGCCGATGATTACAAATCGCCCGACCGTCCTGATCCTAGCCAGCGACCCCGCGTTCGCGCGCGAGATCACCGCACATTGGCCGCAGGATCTTTCTCCCCATCCCCGGGGTCCTGAATTTATCGTGCTTGACGAAGGTTTCTCTAGCGGTCTTCAAGGCAGCCACTACGATCTGGCGATTGCCGATGCCTCTTCGGTTGAAAAGATCAAGAACGACAAGCGCAGACCCCTGAACAAACGCTTGCACCAGGACCTGAAGCAGTCCCTCGCCGCCGCTGGCAAGCCTGCCATCCTGATTCACTCCGATCCCTCGCGCGGTCTCTACAACATCGAAGGAGCGGTTCTCGAGTTGCGTCGCGAGCCCGGACTCTGGCCGTCGGTGGCAGGCCTTGTCGGACGCGAAATTCTTCGCCGTGTCCAAGCCGAGTTTCGCTCGCGTGAAGCCGAAAAAAATTGCGTTGCCGCCCAAGCCGAGGCCACTCTCGGACGTTATATGGTCGAGATGCGGACCAACATCAACAACGCTCTCACCACCGTGCTCGGCAACGCCGAACTTCTCGTTTTCGAGCCGGGACTGCCCGCCACGGTCCTTGCGCAAGCCGATTCCATCCGCAACATGGCGCTACGCCTTCACGAAGTCTTCCAGCGTTTTTCTTCGATCGAAAAAGAACTCACCGTGGCCGCGCGCGAATCCAGCAAAAGGGCCGCCCGCGCCGCCGCCGGCAGCTAAGTTCGGCAGCGCCATTCGCCCGCTAGACCGTCCTTCGGTTACTCATTGGCCTTGGTCAAGAAGCAGCAACTGCGAATGCGCAAGACTCAAGGAAAGCGTTCCAACGGGCTACCTCGTTGCTTTTGCCTCGGTGTCGTTTTCAGAGTCGTGGCTGATCTGAAATACCTGGACGCGCCCATTGTTGGTGTCCGCAACATAAAGGCGGTTTGCGCCATCAATCCACAGTCCGGCGGGAGAATTAAACTCTCCAATCTCCATGCCGGATCGGCCAAAAGAACCGAGCAGGGAACCATCGCGGCCGTAAATCCGGATATGTGAGTCGCTGGTGCTGCTTACATAGATACTGCCGGCCAGGTCGACGCCGAGTCCGAACTGGTCCAGCATGGGCGGGCCTGAGGTGGCAGAGATCGAGAATTGCGCCACCGGATGACACCGCAGATCCATGACGTGGATGCGTGAATTGGCCGAGTCTACCACCACCAGTTCGTTGTTCCCGACGGCGATCTCGGTGGGATCGTCAAGGTCCATCGGGATGGTCTCGCCGCTGATTCTTCCGAACGCATGGGGGCGAGGCCGGCCGACGCGCTGCAGGATGTTGCCTTCGAGGTCGAGCACAAACAGAACGTGACGAGGCGTGTCGAGCACAAACAGGCGGCCACCGTTGCGGTCAATTGCAATCGCAGTTGGATAGTGAAACAGACTTTCGTCTCCGCGTTTGCCGATGTAGCGGACGAACTTCCCGTCGGGGCCATACACCAGAACGAGTCCGCGTTCGGAGTCGGCGATGTAGATGTTGTCGGCCGCGTCCACCGCAATTCCACTCGGCAACCGCAGGCGGCGCTGCGGGCCTCCGGCAATACGAAAGGAACCGCTGTCCCCGAGGACGTGAACGGCATGGATCTCCGGGTCAACAACCAGGATGCGTCCGCGGGAGTCGACGGTCACACGATGGGGCGCCAGAAGAATTCGTTCCCGTCCGTAGACAAAGGTCACAATGTTGTCCCGGAGTGACGCCAGCAGGGACTGCCCTTTTACCGGTTTTACAGCATGGGCAGGAGGTTCATAGTTCTCTTCGATACGCTCCCTGGGATGAAGATTGATGAAATCGGGAACCTCGCTGGGGCGCGACGAACCCGGAGAAAGGTTAGAGGACGAGGCCCAGCCTGAGAAGTTGTTACGGTCGGCTGGCGCCGTCGTTCTAAATTTTCCGTCCGACGAATAGACGCCGAGATAGCGAATTTCGCTCCCGCAGCACAAGACGGCCCCGGTGAGCGCTCGCGGTTGTCCTTCACATCCAGGCAGGCATGCGGGAACGGCCGTACTATGTAGCGGCCGCGGGGCGAACGACTGGGGCAGGCTGATCGGAACAGCGGCGATGATGATCCACGTCAAAAACAAGCCGCGGGGGAAACGGCCAACCGAAGAAGGCTTCATGGAAGTGCCTCTCGACTGGTGCAGGAACCCTGATGCAGGCTGACGGTAAATGGGGGAAGGAGCCAGCGTAGCTTACAAGGTCGGGCAATGGCCGCGCAGTGACGGGGATCACTGATGCCTGTGCTGCCACGCTCCCAAAGGCCGCTGGCGCCGTTGAATTGTGATCTTGCCCGATGCGACGGCCGGCCGAATGCGGCGAGCCGCTATCCGGAGCCAGATCGAGGCCAGCCGCATCGGCACATCCACCCGCTTCAAAAAACGTGGTAGACGAAATGAGCAAAGAGAATCGCCAGCAGCAAAAGTCCGAGGCCACAAATCCAGAAGAGAAAATGCTCGGTTAACTTTGGGGAGTTGATTTCCTTCTTGTCCATGAGTGAAGGATACTCCGCGATCGTTGGATTGCGTCTATGACAGCGGAAGAATGTTCTAAAAAAAGCGGGTGACGCCCTCTTCGAGGACGACCACTTTGTCTTGCACACCGGCGGCCAGCGCTTCTTGCTCCAGCAACTGCAGGGGCTCTTCGATGGGCTCATGCGACAGGCGAAACGATCCATAATGCATGGGCACCATCCAGCGCGACTTCAGATCGAGAAAGGCTTTCGTGGCGTCGGCGGGACTCGTGTGTACGTTGCGGAAGTGCTCGGGATTGTAGGCGCCGATAGGCAGCAGCGCGAGTTCGGGCGACAAGCGGCGTCCAATCTCGCGAAAGCCGGTGAAGTAGGCGGTGTCTCCGGCGTGGTAGACGGAGTGTTTGCCGCTGCGCAACACGTAGCCGCCGTAGCCGCGGTGCGAATCCTTGATGATGCGCGCTCCCCAATGCCGCGAGGGGACGTGCGTGATGTCGAGCGCGCCGTGGCGATAGGTGTTCCACCACTCGAGTTCGACGATCTGGTCGAAGCCCAGATCGGAGACGAGATCGAATAAATGATGAGGAACGACGAGGGTGGGCGCGATTCCGGTCTGGCGTCGGGTTTGGCGGGCGATGGCGCGCAGCGACTGGCGATGCAAGTGATCGAAGTGCGCGTGCGTCACCAGGACCAGGTCCATGGGAGGCAGGTCGCGCAGGTTCAATCCCGGTTGACGCAGGCGCTTAAGAACGAACAGCCAGCGCGCGAAGTTGGGATCGATGACGACGTTCTGTCCGCCGATTTGCAGAAAAAAACTCGAATGTCCGATGAAGGTGACGCCCAGTTCACCGTTTAAAACCAGTTTCGGTTTGTGAGTCTTGCCGGTGCGAGGCGTGACCGCGGAATTCCGCACCAGACGCGTGAATTGACTGGCTCGTTTGCGCAGCGCGGGATTTTTCAATGAGGACTTTAACATTGATTAGACCAGTACGATTAAGCCGGTACGATTGGATTCGGCGAGTCCGATGGAAACGCGGACCACTGCTGTAAGTATCCGCTTTATTTGCTCAAGTCGCTAATTACTTTAGATGCTCCAGACACCGACATCGACGCCCGGACGACTGGATTTCTTCGGGCCGTGCTTTCTGGCTGGCTGATTCTCGCTGTAAGCAATCTTGTTTTCGTTGAACCTGTTTTCGTCAACCGTTACTTTACCGGTCGTATTTATAATCCAGAGGTCAGGCAAAAATACGTTTGGAGGAACCAACGCCGATGCGTGTCGCATTTCTTGGTTTAGGAATTATGGGCCGGTCGATGGCCGCGAACCTGGTCAAAGCGGGACACGAGGTCGCAGTCTGGAATCGAAGCGGCGGCAAGGACGTGGAAGGCGCGCGCAGTGCGGCTTCTCCCGCGGATGCGGCGCAGGGCGCGGAAGTGGTGTGGATGTGCCTCTCCGACACAAGAGCGGTTGAGGCTGTCCTGTTCGGTCCGGGCGGCGTGGAGCAAGCTCTGACCGCGGGCATGACGATTGCGGACTCGAGCACGATTTCTCCCTCCGCCACGCTCCGCTTTGCGGCACGCCTGAAGGCACGCGGCGTCGACTACGTGGACGCTCCCATGACCGGCTCGAAGATTGCCGCCGAAGCGGGAAGCCTGATTTTTATGGTGGGCGGCGACGAAGCTGCGTTGGCTCGCTTGCAGCCGCTTTTTCAGGCGATGGGCAAGCAGGTGTTCCACATGGGCGAAGCGGGCAAAGGACAAGCTACAAAGCTGGTCATGAATCTGCAGATAGCGCTCATCTACGAAGGCTTCGCTGAAGCGCTCACGCTCGCCGCCAAGCTGGGCGTCGACGTGGAAAGGCTGTTGCCACTGATACAGGCATCGATGGTGCGTTCCGGAGTGGTGGACTACAAAGCTCCGTTCATTTTGAAACGCGACTTCTCGCCCAATTTTCCGCTGCGGCTGATGCTGAAGGATATTCGCCTGGCGCTCGATGCCGCCAAGGAATCGCGTGTGCGCCTGCCCGGACTGGAAGCGGTGGAAGAGGTCTACGACGTCGCCGCCGAGGAAGGGCAGCAGGATCTGGACTACGCGGCGACACTTACTCTGCTGGAGAAATGGGCAGGGGTCGAAGTGAAGGGGGCGGTGTGAGGGATCGCATAGGTCAGAGGTTGAAATCCAGGGCTTCTACCTCTGCAATCTGACCTCTGACCTTTGCAATTGCCCTACTTCTTCGCCAGCGAGCGGATATAGTTCACCAGGTTCCAGATGTCATCGTTCTTGGCGCGGTCGCCCTCGGGAGGCATCTCGCCTTTGCCATTCCGGATAATATAGAAGAGTTCGCCGTCGGTGCGGTTTTTCAACGCGTCCGGATTGGTGAAATCGGTGACGTTCTTTATATCCGACGCCATGTCGCCCTTGCCGTCGCCGCCTTTTCCATGACACACCTCGCAGTCGACGCCATACACCTTCTTGCCCTTGGCGAGCGACTCCGCTGTCGGCTTGACGGGATTTGCCTTGGCGGCTGCTTCGGGGGGAATCTTATATTCGGCGGGCTGATCCTTCTGCGCCCATAATGCGAATCCGAAAAAGAGCAATGCCAGAAGGACCAGTGGAGTTTTCCTGAAGGCTTGTTGGTTCCAAAATTTCTTTTTCAATACACACCTCCGGTTCGGCAACACGGTTGAAACAACTAACGATACTCCACGGCGCGGGAACGTGCACGAAAAGGTTGCGGGCTGAGGAAGGCCGAGGAATCACGCATGATACCGCAACCCGTGATCTAATGCTGCGTCGCGACCCAGTCTTAGCCGGCAATGGATTACGCTCGTAACCCCTTTATCCGTCTGCAATTACAGAAGTATTACAACGTTGCGCGTGGCCTCTTGCTATTGTCTTCAGGGGCACTTCAGCTAAACGGTTGTGGGGAGAGAAAGACAATGGCAACGACAACGAGCGAGGCAGTGCGCGAGAAGACGAGCGAGACTGGGAGCGAAAGGCTGAGTCAGGCTATGAGCGAAGCCGGCGAAGGCTCCAATCGCAGAGACCGGGCGAACCGGGATGGCTTCAACTGGGGCACGGCGATCGCTATGGGCTTTTTTCACGCGGGCGCAATCGCGGCGCTATTTTTCTTTACCTGGTCGGCATTTTTCGTCGCTTGTTTCCTGTGGTGGGTATCGGGCAGCCTCGGCATCGGAATGAGCTATCACCGGCTGCTGACCCATCGCGGATACAAGACGCCGAAGTGGGTGGAGTACTTCCTCACCTGGTGCGCCACGCTGGCGCTTGAAGGCGGGCCGATTTTCTGGGTAGCGACGCACCGCATTCATCACCAGTACTCGGATGAGACGGGCGATCCGCACTCTCCGATCGACGGCAAGTGGTGGTCGCACATGGGATGGATCCTGATGGGCAAGTCGATGCATCACGACACCACCACCCTGGCTCGTTACGTTCCCGATCTGACCAAAGATAAAGTTCATGTCTGGCTGACCAAGTATCACTACACCTCAGACATTATTTTGGGCGCCGTTCTTTATACCATCGGCGGATTGCCATGGCTGTTGTGGGGAGTGTTCGCGCGCGTGGTGGTTGGACTGCATTCTACCTGGATGGTGAACTCGGTCACACACCTGTGGGGCTCGCGGCGCTTCGCCACCAAAGACCTTTCGACCAACAACTTTCTGGTGGCGATTCTGACCTTTGGCGAAGGCTGGCACAACAATCATCATGCCCATCCGGTTTCGGCGCGTCATGGCCTGGCGTGGTATGAAGTCGACACCAACTGGTATTGCATCTGGGCGCTGAAGAAAGTCGGACTGGCGCGGCATGTGTACAAAGTCGAACTCGATCACCTGCCGCCGAAACCTCCGCTGATTCGTGATGTGCAGGCGGCTGCGGTGTTGGCTGCGGCTGCGGGCAACGACTGAAACGCAGGTCTCAGGTCTTAGGTTGTCAGGTCTCAGGAAAATCCTACTCAGGCTAATTGTCGGTATCGCCGCCCCGAATCGCTGACAGTGCTCACGAGAGACGCGGCAAGCCGCATCTCTACGGGAATGAGTTAGCGTTTGCTTCGGTTTAGTTTTTGCCTTTCCTAAGACCTGACACCTTTCCCCCGCCCCGCTACAATCTCCCTGTGCGCATCATCAGCCGGCGAAAGGCGATTTACTTCGTTATCACGCTGGGCGTTTGCCTGATTGCGGCGGCCGTCGCACTGAACGTCAGCTGGGTCATCCTGTACTGGCGCGAAGGACTGAAACTTTTCTTTGGCGCCATACTTTTTCTAGTAATCATCGCCGGCCTCGCCCTCAATACAATTTTTCTGGTCCGCGAAATTCGCCGCAACGAGCAGCACGACAGCTTCATCAACGCGGTCACCCATGAATTGAAGACGCCGATTGCGTCCATCCGGCTCTACCTGCAAACCTTGCAGAGACTCGAAGTGGGAGAAGCGCAGCGGCGGCAGTTCTACGAGTTGATGCTGCTCGATACCGAGCGCCTGCTGCACACCGTGGAGCAGGTGTTGAAAGCGGGCGAAGCGGCACACAAGAAAGGCCCACGGCAGCGCTTACCGGTGGAATTCAACACGCTGGTGCGCGAGTGCATGGAACTGGCGCGAGTGCGCCATCACTTGCAGGCCGCCGATCTCGAATATCGCGAGGTTCCATCTCTGTCTTTGCAGAACGGCGGCGGAGCTTGCGTGCTGGGCGATGCGGAGGAACTGCGGACCGCGGTGTCGAACCTGCTCGATAACGCCGTGAAGTACTCGCCCGATGGTGTGCACATTTCGGTCGAGTTGGATGCTAACGATGAGAAGCTTCTGGCGCTGCGGGTGCGCGATCAGGGCGTGGGCATTCCGGAGCAGGAGTTGAAACATATCTTCCGGAGGTTTTACCGGGTGACGCAGCGCTCGCTTTCACAGGTGAAGGGCACTGGCCTCGGATTATTTATCGTGCGCGCGATCGCGCGCAAGCACGGCGGCCGTGTATTCGCGCAGAGCGACGGAGCCGGCAAGGGAACGACCGTGACCCTGGAATTGCCTAGAAAAGTGAGTGCGGCATGAGCCGCGTCCTGGTGGTGGAGGACGAAGCGCATCTGGCGCAGGGCTTGCGCTTCAACCTGCAAGCCGAAGGACACGCGGTGGAAGTTGCCGGGGACGGCGAGACCGCCCTGGAAAGGCTGGTCGAAAAAAGCGAACGCTTCGACGCCGTGGTTCTCGACGTGATGCTGCCGGGCAAGAGCGGCTTTGATGTCGCGGCCTTGCTGCGCGAGAAAAAAAATTACGTCCCGATTCTGATGCTGACCGCGCGCGGGCGTCCGGAAGACGTGTTGCGGGGATTCGCCGCAGGCGCGGACGATTATCTGCCGAAGCCGTTTGAGCTGGCGATTCTGATGGCGCGCCTGGAAAGCCTGCTGCGGCGCAGTGTGTGGATGAAGGGTGCCAATGCGGCCGGCGCTGGCAATGACGATGACGGCAACGATGACAAGACGCGGTCAGCCCGGTTCGGGGAGCGGGAGGCGGGCGGCGATACCTTCAGTTTTTGCGGAAAGACCATCGACTTCGCCGAACTGGAATTGCGCTCGCTGGGCAACACCATCCATCTGACGGTGATGGAAGCGGAGTTTCTGCGCTATCTGGTGCGCAGCGAAGGCCGTGTGGTTTCCCGCAAGTCCATTCTCGAAGATGTGTGGGGATTGCACGAAGACACCGATACGCGCGCCATCGACAATTTTGTCGTGCGGCTGCGGCGCTACATCGAAGAGGATCCGTCGAGCCCGAAACATCTACAGACGGTGCGAGGAGTGGGGTATCGGTTTGTCGCCGAGCCGAAGTAGCTGAGGTCACTCGTAACGCAGCGCTTCGATCGGATCCAGTTTCGCGGCGCGGACCGCGGGGAACATGCCACTAGCAACGCCCACGAAGCCGAGAATTGTGGTCGCGATGGCAACGGTTTTTGGAGAAACGAACAGCCGAATATCCCCCGCCTCGGCATGCGCGGCCATGGCGCTGTACAAGGTCAGGCTTCCCACGGAAAACGAAATTGCGTAGGACAAGAGAATCCCGAAAACTCCGCCGACCGCAGTGATGACCAGCGCCTCGGCCAGAAACTGAAACAGGATGTCGCGCTGGCGGGCGCCCAGGGCTTTTTCCACGCCAATCTCCCGTGTTCGCTGCGTGACCGAGACCAGCATGATGTTCATCAGCCCAATGCCGCCGATGCCCAGCGTCACCGTCCCAATGAATGCCAACAGGATTTTCAAGCCGATGGTGATCACGCTGAATTGCTCCAGTTGTTTTTTCGCATCGAAGACGAACACGGCGCGCTCGTCATCGGACTTGAAGCCGTGCGCCTCCGCCAGGGAATCGCGAATCGACTTGGTCACTTTCGTGTGGTCGAGGCCCAGCGAGTCGAGCCACAATCCTCCCACGTAATGCGTGCTCTGCAGTGTGTCCATCGAGTGGAACGGAATGTAGACCACGCGATTGTCGTCGTTGTCCGCTTCCTGCATACGCGGGTGCATCACCCCCACCACCTGGAACACGACGCCGTTCACGCGAATGTCTTGTCCCACGGCGGGCATTCCCGAAAACAGTTTGTCCTTCGCCTCCGACCCGAGCACCGCGTACATACCGTGGCTGAAATTGTCCTGATCGTTGATGAATCGGCCAGTATCGACTGTAAGATTCCAAATATCCTGAATGCCCGGGTCAATGCCGAAGGTTGTAAAACTGAAGGACCGTGACCCCGCCTGCACCGTGGTGGTCATGTCGAGTGCGCGGGAGACATGTTTCACCAGCGGCACGACATTGCGGATCATCTCCACGTCGTCCTCGGTGAAGTGGATCTGCACGCCGGCTTTGTTGCCGCCGGCCTGTTGCGAGGTGCGGCCGGGAAAGATACCCACAGCCGTCGAACCGTAGCTGTCCCAGATCGCCTGAATGGCGCGCCCGAAACCGTCGCCGTATGCCAGCAGCAGCACCACCGTGGCAATCCCCCAGGCCATGCCTAGCATGGTCAGCACGGTTTTGCGCAGGTCGTGCCGCATGGCGCCATAGGCTTGCTGCAGCAGGTCGCGACCGAGTACTCGCCGTGGGTTGACGTTGGGGATCATGATTATTCTTTCCTCAGCGCATCCACCGGCTGCAACGCGGCGGCCTGCCGCGCCGGATAGAGGCCGGCGACGATGCCTGCCACCGAAAGCGAAACCAGCGCCAGAATCGCACTCGAGGGCACCAGCGTGGGTGGGTCCCATCCTGGAGGCGCGGGCAATTTACTCAACGCCGCCATAAGAGCCGCGGCCCCTCCGATGCCAAAGCCGCCGCTGAGCACGGTCAAGAACGCGCCTTCGGTAAAGAACTGAAACATGATGCTGTGATTAGTCGCGCCCAGGGCTTTCCGCAGCCCGATTTCACGGGTTCGATCGGCCACAGCAACCAGCATGATGTTGACGATCCCGATCGCTCCCAGGCTTAGCGTCACCAGTCCCACGCTGCCCAGGAACACATTCATCGCGTCGAAAATTTTGCCCACTTGATCCGCCGTGCGAATGCTGTCCCATTCGTCGTAGGCGTCGGGCGTGTCGTAAGGAAAACCGTGGTTTCGCGCCACCACCTTATGCATCTCCAGCCGCGCCGTTTCGTGAATGGCGCGGACCTTCGGCTGATATACGAGGAACGAAATCGCGTCGTCGATCTCGCCCACGTTCAGCGGGGGAAAAAACTGGCGCATGGTCGTGAATGGAATGAAGATGCGCAAGTTCACGTCGTTGTTGTTACCATGCCCCACGCGCTTTAGCGTACCGATCACCTGGAAGCGAACTCCGTTCAGCAGAACTATGCTGTCAATGGCAGGCCGGCCTGGGAACAGCAACCGCCGCGTCTCATCGCCCAGAACCAGCACCGATCGTTTTTGTGCAATGTCCATCTGGTTCAGCCAGCGGCCATCCTGTAGCGGCAGGTAACGAATCTTGTCGTAATTGGCGAGCACGCCATTGAGTTGCCCGCTGCTCTGGAAGAATTCGCTCACCGCACGCACGTCCCCCCGCGAGATCACGGGCGCCGCGGCCCGTATGTCCGGACAATCCGTGAGCAGGCCCTCGTAGTCCTTGTAGGTGAGTTGGTAGGAGCGCATGCTGGTGAAGCTGCCATTCATTGCGGGCGCTCTTCCACCCCAAATGAACATGACATCTTCGCCCAATTCATTGAACGCTCTTCGGTTGCCGGAGCGGAAGCCCTCACCCAGCCCCACCAGCAGCAAAAGGGACCCCACGCCCCACGCAATTCCGAACATGGTCAGGAACGAGCGCAGCTTGTGTGCCCAGAGCGTGCTCAGGGTCTGACCGAAGATTTCCAGGAGTATTCGCACTAATCACTATACGGTAACGGCTGCCCACGAGTTTCACTCTTTCGCGGCAGCCACCTTTCTCAGTGCTGCTTCGCTGAGGAACTGGCAGCCAGTTCGCGGAAGAGGCCGAGCAGCGCGGCTGCGGATCTCCGATCGGAGAGGTTTTCCAGCGCTACCGTTGCGGTGAAGTGGGGCGAGGTGGTGTTGAAGCGGACGCCGACGAAGTCCTTGTCGCGCCAGGAGGCCAGCGCATTCACCACCGGGCTGAGTTCGACGGGCCAGTCCTCCTTCGTGGTCAGAATCACGGGGCCGGGGCGCGTGATGGTCCAGGATCGAGTGCCGGTCGAGTTCTTTGTCCCCGGATCTCTCGCTCCCGAGTGGCCCGACCAGCGATGGCGCATGACGTCGAGATGGAAGCCTGGGGGAAATCCCATGTTGGCCTCGAAGGTGAGGGTTTCCTGCTGCTGACGCCAGCGGCTCAGAGCCCACTGCACCGGCAGCGGGCGCGGCAACAGGCTAACAGTGAGATGGGCGTCCTCAAACCAGCGCGAGGATAAATGAAGCGTGGCCCTTAGCCGTGAACTGCTAGCCTGCCACCGCAGATTAGCGATGCGGCCCTTTCCCAGGCACGCCGCCTGCACCCATTGCAGAACATCGCCCGCCCGCCTGCGGTTGTAGTGGACAAACCAGGCATACCAGAGAAAAAAGAGCGCGAGCCCCACGACTACGTCGATGAGAATGAAACGCCCCACGGTGCCTCGTGTCAGAAATCGTACTTCTTATGGATGCTAGTGCGCAAGAGGCCGGATGAGGAAAACTTTTGTCCTTAGCGTGTGCTGAAAATAGCTGGAACGAATGAGTTGCGACGTTTATCTGTTCTGATTCAGCGCTGATCGGATCTCTTCGTTGCTCATAAGCGCGGCAACTTTGTCCTTCATGTACCTGAGAGAGATTTCGTGATGTTCCCGATCATACGAGTCGATGCAGTCCTCCGCCAGGATTACGGGCCAATCTCGCTGATAGGCGTCGATGGCTGTCGTGCGAATGCAAGCGTGGGTATTGATCCCTGCCAAGATTATCGCGTCGGGTCCGAGTCGAGCCAACGTCTCATCAAGAGTGGTTCCGTAAAACGCGCTGTACCGCTTCTTAACGATGACAACATCGGATGGAGCGGCCCCCAGCTCCGGGAGAATTTCGCAACCCGGTGTTCCTCTGATGGTGATGCGGATTCCCTTGGCTCTCATTTCCGGGAACGCGTCCCGCAGATCGGGTTCGAACTCCTGTCGCACCCAGATTACTGGGAGGGAAGAGTCCCGCATAACGGTTACGAGTTGTTTGACGGAGTTAACCAGCCGCTCTTTGCGTTCCCGTTCCCAGCTCGTAAGAAAGTCGCGCAACATGTCGATTACGATCAGGACCGGCTTTTCCATGAACAAGAAACTACCAGAATTCACGGCCTGTCATCCTGCATTCGCAGCGAAAAACCTCGCCGTCTCGACAAACTCGAGAATTGGGGTGCGACGGCGGATCGAAATCGCTTATTCCCGCTACAATGGCGGCGTGCCGTTTCGCATTCGACAATTCGAGAAGGCCGATTTTGACACGCTGTGGCGCATCGATCAGGCCTGTTTCGATCCGCAACTGGCGTACTCGCGGCCGGAGATGGCTTTTTACATTCACCGGCCAGGATCATTTACGCTGGTGGCCGAAGGCGACGGCGGTGTTCTCGGCTTCGTTGTGGCGGAGATTCGCCGCAAGAGTGGGCACATCATTACCATCGATGTGGTCGCGGAGGCTCGGCGAGCGGGCGTCGGCTCAGCTCTGCTGCGCGCCGCGGAAGATCAATTGCTGCGGGCGCGCGCGCGCGCAGTGGCGCTGGAGACGCCCGTGAATAATGCCGCTGCGATTCGCTTCTACAAACAGAAAGGATATTTCGTGGAAAAGACGGTCGCGGGATACTATTCTGGCCAGCTCGATGCCTTGGTCATGACGAAAGAGTTGGCGCGGCCGGTGGTGGGATGAGTTGCAGGCGAGGCGGTTGTGATTCCGGGTGCGAAGAGGAAATGACTTAATGAAGATTGCGATCCAGGGAGAACTCGGTTCTTTCAGCCACGAGGCGGCGGAAACGATGTTGCCGCGCGCGACGGTGGTGCCTTGCGCGCGTTCGCTTGAGGTCTTCGACCGGGTGAAGCGGGGAACGGTGGACGGCGCGGTGATCCCAATCGAGAATTCCCTGGCCGGTTCGGTCGCCGAGCATTTCGATCTTCTCCTCAGCCGCGACGTTCACATCGTGCGCGAGTTTCGTTTGCGCATCGTGCACAACCTAATCGCGCTGCCGGGTTCCAAGTTTGGAGATGTCCGGCGCGTGTTCTCGCATCCGGTAGCGCTCGATCAGTGCCGCGACCTGTTTGCGAAAAATCCGAAGCTGGAGCCGGTGCCGTTCTACGATACGGCGGGAAGCGTGAAGCACGTTGTCGCCGAGGGCTTGCGCGATGCGGCCGGCATTGCCAGCCGGCGGGCCGCTGAAGTGTATGGGGGAAAAATTCTCAAGGCCGGCATTGAGGATGACAAGAGGAACTTCACCCGCTTCTTTCTGATTGAACGAGGAGAGATCAAGCTAAAGAAGATCAAGCTGGGAAAGTTGCGGGCGGCGCGCAATCCCGATAAGGCGAAAGCGGAGAAGACTTCGTTGGCCTTCAGCTTGAAGAATGTTCCGGGGGCGTTGTTCAAGGCGCTCAGCGTGTTTGCGCTCCGCGACATCAGCTTGAGCAAGATCGAGTCACGGCCCATGCGCGGGCGTCCGTGGGAATACGTTTTTTTTGTGGACTTGCTGCGCGGCGACGACGAAGAGTCGCGCCATGCCCTGCGGCATTTAAGCGAGGTTGTGGAACTGGTGAAGGTGCTGGGGATTTATCCGGAAGCGTGAGGCAGTGACCAGTGGTCACAGGAGTGCAACCAGCAACGGGCTAGTCGATTACCCGACAGATGTTTGCCCAGGATGACCCCAGGTCTGGTTATTTGTCACAACAGCCTGTGAGGCCGTGCACAGCGGGAACCCCACCTTCGGTCTAGCCTGAAGGTGGGCCGGTTTGGCCCGGAGCCAATTAAGGAGGGCTTGGTATGCGTAGTATTTCTACAGGGGTTGTTATTCTGACGTGCGTCTTAATGTGTGTCTTTATGCTGAGCGCGTTTTCAGCGGCTGAGAATCAGATGGGAATTGCCGACAAGTATCGGGCGAGCTTTCCCGAGCAGTTCCGGGTGGCGGATACGCTGCTGCCGCAGGGGAATTATGAGATCCTTCACGTGATGGAAGGCGCGGATCACATCATGGTATTCCGTCAACTGGGCGCGAAGAAACCAGTGGAAGTGCGCGTAAAGTGCACACTGGTTCCGTTGGCTGCAAAGGCGGATAAGGATCAGAAGATTTATCTCTTGAACGCGGCGAATGAGCGAGTTCTGCAAGAGATGGTGTTCAAAGGCGATTCCGCGAAGCACGTATTTTAGTTGGGAGCACAAGAAAGTCGATCGCTTGACCGGGACGGGAAAGAGGCGAGGCCCGTCCCCGGCAAGAACCCGCTTTGGCGGGGGCTGAATCCCTTCCGTGCCTTGCAAAAGTCTAGAAAAGTTATAGAATTCAACGACCTAGCACGAAAGCTGCATCTTTTTGGCAGTTGACTTCATCCAAGGTTGAGTGGAACTCACTCAAGGGGAAATTATGAGCGATCCTATTTCTACCGAGCAAACTTCTTACGAAACCACAGAGCGGTCGCTGCCGATTCTGCCGGTACGCGACACGGTGCTGTTTCCCCACGCTGTGCTTCCGCTGACGGTGGGACGGGAAAGCTCTGTGCAGTTGATTAACTCGCTGGGTGACGACAAGACCATCGTGGTGGTGGCGCAGCGCGAGGCGCGGGTGGACTCGCCGCAGCCGACCGATCTCTATTCCATCGGAACGCTGGCGGTAGTGCACAAAGTTGTCAAGATGCCGAATCAGAGCCTGTTTGTCTTTGCGGAAGGACTGGAGCGGGTGCGGCTGGCGGATTTCGCGCAGCTTACGCCGTTCATGCGCGCACGGGTGACCGCGATTCCCGAGATGCTTCCGCCCAAGGACTCGGAGATTGAAGCCCTGCAGCGCAACGTGCTGACCCTGTTCCAGCAGATCGTAGCGGGTTCGCCAACGCTTTCGGACGAGCTTTCGACCGTGGCGATGAACATCGAAGAGCCGGGACGGCTGGTGGACTTTATCGCCTCTTCGCTGCCCTCACTCTCGACCGCCGACAAGCAGGAGACGCTGGAGACGAGCGACGTCCGTGTGCGTCTGGAAAAAATCAATCAGCACCTCGCCAAAGAGCTGGAAGTGCAGCAACTGCGCAACAAGATCCAGTCGGAAGTCCAGGACCGCGTGCAGCAGACGCAGCGCGAGTACTACCTCCGCGAGCAGATGAAAGCCATCCAAAAAGAATTGGGCGAGCAGGACGAGGGCCAGCGCGACACCGACGAGCTGAAGCAAAAAATCGAATCCGCTGGCATGCCCGACGAAGTAAAGAAAGAAGCGCTGAAGGAACTCGGGCGGCTGGCGCGCATGTCGCCGATGGCGGCGGATTATTCGGTCACGCGAAACTACATCGAGTGGCTGGCGATCCTGCCCTGGGCGAAGACTTCGGGTGGAGAAATTGAAATCCCCAAAGCGAAGGAGATTCTCGACACCGATCACTACGACTTGCAGAAGGTAAAAGACCGCATCCTGGACTACTTGTCGGTGAGGCGCTTGAAGCCCAACATGAAGGGGCCGATTCTGTGCTTTGTAGGACCTCCAGGCGTAGGCAAAACTTCGCTGGGCAAATCGATTGCGCGTGCGCTGGGACGCAAGTTCGTGCGTCTGTCGCTGGGCGGAGTGCACGATGAAGCGGAAATCCGCGGGCACCGGCGCACTTACATCGGAGCCTTGCCGGGCCAGATCATTCAAGGCATCCGGCGCGCGGAGACGAAAGATCCGGTTTTCATGCTCGACGAAATCGACAAGGTTGGGCGCGACTTCCGCGGCGATCCGGCGTCGGCGTTGCTGGAAGCGCTCGATCCGGAGCAGAACGCGACTTTTCGCGACAATTACCTGGACGTGATGTTCGATTTATCCAAGGTGCTGTTCATTACCACCGCAAACATGCTCGATCCGATCGCCGAGCCACTGCGCGATCGCATGGAGATCATCGAGTTGCAGGGCTACACCGAGGAAGAGAAAGTTCACATCGCCTTCCAGTACCTGATTCCGCGGCAGATCGAGGAAAACGGAATCACCAAAGAGCAGATCGAATTTCCGGAAGAGGCGGTCAGCTACATCATCCGTCACTACACCCGCGAGGCGGGCGTCCGCAACCTGGAACGCACCATCGGCACTATCTGCCGCAAGCAGGCGCGCCGCTTGGCGGAAGGGAAGAACGACAAACTGGTCGTTACCCAGGAGATCGTGCAGGGATTTTTGGGAGGCATCAAGGTGCGCAGCGAAGGCGAAATTGCCGAGCGCACCAAGCGCGCCGGCGTGGTGGTGGGACTGGCGTGGACGCCCTCGGGCGGCGACGTGTTGTTTGTCGAAGCCAACCAGATGAAAGGCAAAGGCGGCCTGACCATCACCGGACAGATTCAGGACGTGATGCGCGAGTCCATGCAGGCCGGGTTGAGCTGGGTGCGTTCGAACGCGAAGCAGTTGGGCATCGACGAAGAATTCTTCGCCACCCATGACATACACATTCACGTGCCCGCCGGCGCGATCCCGAAGGACGGTCCCTCGGCGGGCGTCACTATCGTGACCGCGCTGGTGTCGTTGCTGACGGCCAAGCAGGTGCGTCCGCTGACGGCGATGACGGGCGAGATCACGCTGAGCGGGAACGTGCTGCCGGTGGGCGGTATCAAGGAAAAAGTTCTGGCCGCCAAGCGCGCTGGGGTGCATGACGTGATCCTGCCGGCGGAGAACAAGACCAACGTCGAGGAGGACTTGACGCCCGAGCAGTTGACGGGATTGACCCCACACTACGTGAAGACCATCGACGAGGTGCTGGAGTTTGCGCTGCCCACTTCGCCGCGTGAAGAGCTCCAGGACGCCGAGGAGCGCGAGAAAGTACTGAGCAACTAGGAGGCGGGCCACACTTCCGCAAAGAACACGAATGAGTGGGGCCATGCGGCCAACCGCCAATAATTGTACGTACAATGTTCCACGTGAAACATGGCAAATATGTACGTATCGTAGTGTACATATTCAGAAGCGATGGGACGCGCACAAAAAGCGAAAAGATGGGGATCGCTGGCGTTTTTCAGTGACCCATGGTCGCGTATTTTGACTGAACCGGACGTGCAAGTTATTGATAATGCTCAGGGTCAAGTGTGGTTAAATAGGCACAAGCAGGTATATTTTACACTGTAATTATTACAAAACGCATTATTGGTGGGTGGAAATCTCGATCGTGGGCCGCATCCCACATCCCGAAAGAAATCTACTTTGGGTTCTGTGTTTCTGCCAGACCCTTCTTCACGTTATCTGAGTCCTGTGAATCCAGTGCAAGTTTCCGATATTCCCGAAGGTGAGAAGCAGCATCGGCTGAGTCGTGCTGGGCAGCGTAAATCTGAGCAAGTAAGAACTGTACCAATGGCTCGTGGTGATCCTTGTCAATCACTTCGGCTTGCAATGCTCTCTTTTCCGCTTCGGGTAACTGGTTAAGATTGAAGTAGGCGATCGCACTGAAAAAATAGGCGTAGGCATCATTTACCGGGTCGAGATCAAGGGCGCGGCTGGTCAGGTTCAAAACCTCATTCCATTCCTGCTCGCGCCCCGCGATCTCCGCCAAACAAAGATACGCGGGCAAGTACTTTGGATCGGCGCTTGAAGCCCGCGAACAAGCCTTGCGGGCCGCTGCTGTTTTCTGCCTGGTCTCGAGGATCTGGCCCAGCATGACCCATCCAGCGACGTATTTCGGGTAGATTTCGGTTGCCTTGCGCAAATGTTGCTCTGCCTTAGGCAGTTTCTTACTCTGGAGGGCCGTGCAGGCTTCTTCGTACTCTTTTTGAGCCTTGTGGGGAATCTGCAAACTGGTAACGCTGGCAATGTTGGGCATTCCCGGAAACGGCTGGATCGAGCACATTTTCTCTTCGGCTGCACCCGGTTGTGCGTCACCTTTATCGACCACAACGCGGTCGTCCGGCGTTCTGGGGAGCAGATTTACCGGTCCCGACTTGTAGGTCATTCGTGGTTTTTGTGCCAGCAGCGCCGCAGGGAACAGAGCAATGATCAAGGCGCAGAACACTACTTGTTTCCAGCTCAGCATTGCCAACCGGAGCCCATGCTGCTTGGGTTGTGTCATCTCCCTACCCCCTTGGGCCGGTGCTTTGGATGATTCTCCGCCTAAGGCGCTCTGGAAAACAAGTCGCAAGAAGCTGTGGGTAGGCTCTCGCTGCTCTCGCGGCGCGTCTACAGGTTTTCGATCTTGGAGTCGCCGGAATCGCGAGCGCTAGGCTGGCCAGCGTCCTTCCTCGTCGCTTGCTATTGCGCGAGAGTTTTCACGAGGTGAAGTTCTGGCGCAGTCGAAGGGACCTACATCCTCTCTGTGAGCGCTATCATCCCCCACTTCTACCGCCACGCTCTTCGGGGTCGCCCACAATCACCCACCGCGGCACGCCGCCCACGATCGCGCCGATTAGCAGCGCCCCCAGAAACGTATATCCCCCCTCAATCCACAGCAGGCCGGGCGCCATGCGCGAACCCGTGACCGCCATCAGGGCCGCGGCGATCGCCAACCAAAGCGCAGCCGCCACTTCGATGCCGTGCGTCAACGTACGCGAACCCAGCCAACGCAGCAGTCCCGCGACGCCATACGCGAACAGCACGCACGCACCCACGCTCAGCAGATGCGGCGCCATCATTCGTGCCAACGCTCGCGTCTGGGGATCGTTCAATCCGAGCGCCATCGCCCATTGTGGACGGAACAAGTATTCGGAGTGCCAAGCCATGCCCAGCACCCACGCCGCCGCACCGGCCAGCAGCACAGGCAAATGCACGACTCTTCTGGTTCGCCACGGAACGTGGTCCACGAAGGGCGCGGGCTTGGCTCGCAAGGCATCCGGGATGCACTCCTGCCGGCAGTTGGCGCGCTCCGGCCAGCGCGTGCAATCGGCCAGTCGCAGTTTCGGGGGGCCGGCCAGGCTGGTCCAGGCTGCCCGCAAGGCGTTGAACCGCACCGACACCGGCGCATGAGTCTCCGGACAGTTCACCGTCCGCCCTTCGCGATATGAGTGGTAAATCTGTTCGCCCCAAAGGGCTGGCAGCAGCAGGATCAGGCAAACCCCAGCCAGGAAGAGTAACAACAGGAACAGCAGCAGCATAACGTGCCTCCTTTCCTCGCACGAAGGACTCGTGCCAGGCGGAAGGTCGAACCGTAGCGGTGTCAAATGTGCAGTATCGGACGAAGCGTCGGATACTACAGATTAAGATTATTCGCAGCACAAACGGCGCGCAGTGAGCGTCATCACCATAGCTCGTGATGCGCACACAGAACCCGAACCACGACAATGCTCAAGCGGCTAGCAAACCATTTCACTCAGAACCTCCAATGAGCGATATGGCGATTTTTCGACAGTGATTGACAGAGCACTATCAGAGGCGGACAATTTGGGCCGTTCTTTCAAGCGAGGGCCCCATGCCTCAGCCAACAGAGCTTGATCGGGCCGAAGTCGAGCGTAGCGCCAAGGAAGCCGCCCAAATCACCATTGGACCGCCCAATCGTGACCAGATCGAGCGCTACCTGAATCCACCTACCGACACGGCATTTCCACTGGAATATTCGTTTTGGCTACTGGGGGATGTTCGGGGTAAGACTGTGCTTGATCTAGGGTGCGGTGCTGGAGAGAACATCGTGCCCTTAGCGGAGCGTGGCGCTCGTGTAATAGGTATTGATATCTCCCCTGAACTCATTTCGTTGGCCCAACGGCGACTTGCCCTCGCTAAGGTGAAGGCAACGGTCCAAGTAGGCTCTGCTTATGAGACGGGACTCGCAGATGCGTCTGTAGATGTTATTTTCTGCATTGCTTTAGTGCACCACTTGGACATTGAGCGCGTTCGCAAGGAGATGCGACGCGTTCTGGCCGAGGACGGTAGGATTATCCTGCAGGAACCGATTCGCTTTTCCCGGTCCTACGCTCGTCTTCGCAGCCTGCTACCGGCTCGAACCGATGTTTCAGAATACGAGCATCCTTTGTCACGGGCGGAGTTTGCGGCGATCAACGAATCGTTCAAGGCGGATGGAACCCGCTATTTCAGGCTTCCTTTTGTGCCGCTTCTGCGGCCGATAATTGGTGCTCGGCCTCTGTTTAAGATGGACAAACGTTGCCTACAGACTTTCCCCGCTGCCTCGCACTACGCCACGTGCGTAGTTACGAAACTGAGCCGGTAAGCGTGGATTAGCGATTCGAACCGTGGCAATCACCGTAAGACAGGCGACCATTGTCGCAAACCGCCTGGATCGCAAGGCGGCAGAGCCCTGCGGACGGCAGTTTGGCGAGAGACATGCGCAAATCAATCAGTAGTTTCTTGCGAGGTATGCGCGCAGGCGGTCAATCCTGAAGCTGGCATCGCCGGTCTCGATTTGCAAGAGCAGTTGCGCCGCCGTCAGTTGGTTGTTGAAGTCGAACGCCGCCGACGTGTCCGGATTGCCAACCAGCTGCAGGCTTCTGTCGATCTGGTTGCTTTCTTCCTGCAGAGATTTAAGCTTGGTTTCTTGCACCGACATACCGTCCACCAACTGCTGGCGCAAAACCTCCATGCTGCGCACAACATCGCTCTCCTGCACTTTTTTCCATTCGTCGTAGGCTTCCGCGGTCCGATCCAGATGCTTGTTGATGGCGCGGCTGGCGAGATTGTAGTTGACGGAAACGGCGCCATACGGTTGTGCGCCCCCGGCAACCGGATTGACCTGCTGATGCACGCCAACGGAAAGAGCCACATCCCAATTGTTCTGACGATTTAACTTATCGAGCGCTTTTTGCTCGTTCACTTCGCTGCGCTGTTTTTCGGCGACCAGTTCTTTCAATGGCGTATCGCTCGGCGGCGGAGTATAGAGCGCTGCGATTTTCGACTGCGTGTCGGCCCGGTCAGCGTCCAGCTTGATCTTCGTCGTCTGCAGCGAGAAGAGCATGAGTTGGGTCGCATTCTGCGCCTCGACCATCTTTGCGGTCTTCTCCATCAGCGCATCCAGCGACTTCGAGGCCTGTTCGATCAGAGCGAGCCGGTTGCGCAGAGCTTCCTTCTCCAGGCTGGGGACCGCATATTGGATGTCCTGCTGCGCTCCCGTAGTCGCCCGGTACAACTCGCAGTTCTTGCGAGCCGCATCCATGGTCAAACCAGCTCTTTTTATAGCGGAAAGGCCAACGGAAGCGCCGCCTATCAGTTGCACTGGAAGGCCAGTCTCAGGCTGAGTCATGCCGGCCATGGCCGTGGGTGTGCGCAGCAGATCTCGTTGCGCCTCGGCCTGCTCCATGATGTAAGTGCAGTAGGCCTGCTGATCCGTTGGGTTGATTGCAAGAGTTTGCGGGTCGGCCGCAAACGCCCCGACGGAAACAAGAAAAAGACATGAGGCCATCACCAGCTTCCAATGCTTTAGGAACATTCTCGTTCTCCTCAAAACAACAGCGGCTTGCGGCCCATGAAGACCGTCTTCGATTTCGCAGAGTCGGCGTGGTTCGTGTCCAGATTCATCTGGATCAGGAAGCCGCGAAGCTGGGTCTTGAAGATGGGATGGATGGCCTGTTCTTCGCCGGTGAACATCTGCTTCACCGTGCCTACCTTGCGGCATACAAACATATTCAGATAGCAGTCGTAGACCGGAGCGCCGGCCACCGCGCTCGTCTGGTTGTCATAGGGAACGAAAGCGAAGTAGAGCCGCTGTTCCCCGGATGCATTCAGGTAGTACGGGCTTTGTTTGGCTGTCTGGATGGCCTGTCTTAGTCGATCGATCTGTCGTGATTCTTCTTGAAGCTGTTTCTGCGCGACGGCGATGGCAATATCGAGCTGCGCCACCTCAGACCGCAACTCGGCCTGCTTTTCAAGCACATCGAGCGAATTGGTGCCCGTCGTCGTTTTGTCCAGAACGCTGTCGGTCAGCAGGATCTCGGCAATTTTGCTGTCCGTGTAGGCGCCCTGTGCCGTGTTCAGCGCCGCCAGTTGCGTCGCCGCGTCGCCCTTGGTGATCAACCCCGCAGCCAGGTCTTTGTTGATGTTCGATTCCACTTCCTTGAGTTGTGCCAGGACTTTTTGTGTTTTCAGGTTGTCGGACTGCTTCTGCTGGTCGAGCGCTGCGAGTTCCGGGCCAGTAGCGCGATTATGCGAGCGCTCCCTTGCGATAGCAGCCTGTAACTCGGGCTCCAACTCCAGCAGGGCTCCGCGATGCTTGGTCATTTCAGCCAGGCCGCTCTGCAGTTTGTTCGTGTCCACCTTCAAATCTTCGATGGTCTGCTGGCTGGTCACTAGCTTTTCCCTGAAGTCGAGGCTCTTCTCGTCCACGGCAGAGACAATCACCGGCGCCGCCCAGGAGCTATTCACGGCATAGAACCCCATCACGAACGCATAGGCGATAATGCCCGCCAGCACCAGATACAGCACGCTGATGGCGAAGATCCGGTAAAGCGCAATCACGAGCTTGTAATGCAATGATTGCAAACCCGGACCTTTCTTAGTCCTAGAGGGAAGCGCATTCACTTTTGTTTCGGAAGGAAGCGTACTAACTGGTGGTGTTGCCAAGAGGCACCTCTGGTTCTTCTTCTTGTCGTTCTTGAAGCTCGTCTGGGAGCTCCTTGCTCCGAGTGCCCCAGTCCGCGGAATCCATGGTGCACAGAGCAAGGGGCGTCAGAAACAGGCTGCTGACCAGCGACCACGCGACATAGGCGGCAAAGGCCAAAGGATGTGCGATCGCTTCCTCGGCGCTATATTTCTTGATCACCCAGGTAAGAATCGCTCCAATTCCAAGCGCTGTAATCAGCGGCATTGGTCCCGCCCATGCCAGGGGATCCGAAGTGAGCGCTGTGACCACGACCAAAACCCCCACCAACGCTCCGATCGGCATCAGCATAAGCGTTAACACCGTGTTGGGATGCAGTTTCCAGACATGTTGCGGCAGGGTTCGAAGAGTAAAGAAAAAGTCGCGCACAATGCTGCGCCGCCACCGGAGTTGCTGTTTAAACAGTACGGAGAGCGTGTTCGGTACCGTGGTCCAGCAGAGCGCGTCATTGTTGATATAAGTTCCGTAGCCCCGCAGCAACGTCTGATGCGTCAGGAACCGGTCTTCCCCCTGATTCACGGAAATACCGAACCAGTGGCGTGCGCGGATCGCCGGCTCGATCTCAAGCAGCAACGTGCGTCGTATAGCGAACAGGCACCCGCTGATACAGCACACACTGCGAGTCCAATTCTCCGGAATCTTATAAAGTTGGAACGCGGAGTAGTAAATGATCGTCTGAATGGCGGTGATCACACTGTCGTTGGGGTTTCGGACTCCCACCCTGCCGCCGACCGACCCCATGCGCGGTTCCGCGAAGCAGGCAGTCAGCTCTCGAATCGCGTCCGGATGGAAGATGCAATCCGAATCGATCGAAATGATAACCTCTGCCGTGGAGTGCTGCAGCGCATTGCAGACCGAGCGCGCCTTCCCGCTATTGACCTCATTCCGCCCCGTCCTTATGCGTATGTTGGTGAAATCGCGCTGCGCCTTGAGCATCCACTCGTAGCTATCGTCGACCGAACAGTCGTCCTGCGCGATCACTTCAAAGTTCCCGTTCGGATAGTTGCTCTTGCTGATGCTCTCGATCGTCTCGTAGACCGTCCTGCCCTCGTTGTAGCAAGGCATCAACACGCTCACGGTTGGCTCATACGTGTAGTCCTTCCGGGCCTTGGTGCTGGGAAAAGAAAATTTCATAATGATCCCCATCAAATACTTGACCACGGAGATCAGCAGGCAAAGAACGAGGATGAGCCAAAGCAAAATGGGGGCCATTACCGCACCTCCGGTCGCGAGTCGATCATGCCAGGGGCACAGATGTGTCGGCCAGATTGGGCGTCCATATGGCGACCTTCTTCTCGATGATGGGCCACGCGCGGCTCTCCCGAACTATAGCATTCAGGTCGGTACCTCAACTGCCGGAAACGACTTTGGCAGAATCGGATTGAACGTCGCAGCGAAACATCCGGCTGTCAACGCAGGTTATTTAGAAACTGATGCTGTCAGCAAACCGGGTGATGTGGCAGAGTAGAAAAATCGGTGAGCGGAAACTGGAAATGGCCTTGTCGAGAACAGGAGTGGCTGTTGAAAAACGAGCATGGGAATGCTGAGGGCCAACCATAAGCTCAGTGTGTGTATGCTGTCTTTCGGAACAGAACCCCTGGGAGGAAAAGTCAATGAACAGCTCTATCGCCGACCAGCAGCTTCTTCAAGTCCTAAGCGGGCCTGAAGTCACTGCGATTGCAGACGTGATGAACAGGATGGAGGCGATGGACGGTGTATTGCTGAGCAGCGATGGGCTCAAGTGGTTCAACCTGCTCTACTTGAAGGTCACGCAACAGGTCGATACTTGCCCTCCGCCGGGCGGATGGAAGAATCCACTCTGGCTCACTCGCCTCGATGTAGTATTCGCCCAGTTCTATTTCAGCGCAGTGATAAGTTGGCTGCAGAACTCCGCCGATGTCCCCAGTTCATGGAAAGCGCTGTTCGAGGCGCGCTTTGCCGGTGGGATCGATCGTATACAGTTTGCTCTAGCCGGAATGAACGCTCACATTAACCATGATCTGGCGCTGGCCCTGCTCCAGACCGACGATGAAATGCAGCTTGTGCCGCTCAAGGACAGTCCGGAGTACAGCGACTTCGAAGCCGTCAACGGAATTCTGGAAGCCGTTCTTCCTCAGGCTCTGCAGTTCCTCGCGACTGGAATTGCCGGCGAGATGGTCGAGGACACCGGGAAGATTGGGCGCTTGCTCGCGATCTGGAACATTCGCGCCGCCCGCGATTTGGCTTGGGACTTCGCCGACCATCTTCGTCCATTAAGCGGGATCGCACGCAACGTGGCTTTGGCAGCACAGGATCAAATTACCGGAGTCTTGGGCCGGAGTTTGCTGCTCTAACCGGCTACGGTACTGGTCGCAATGTCATGCTGTGGGTTTTGGGCGGACGCTTGGAATCCCACCCTTGCGCACAGAACGCGCAAGGATGGGGCACCCTCGCTCTAGAAGAATCGGCGCAAAGAGGCGACAATGGTTCCCGTCAGCATTCCACGAAAGTCCTGAGCGGGACGCGGTCGTGGATACCCACCGTTGCGCACGGAACGCGCAAGGATGGGACACCCTCGGCGCGTAATGGTTCCGCAAGGGAAAGGAATCGCGGTGGGAGCCAGTCCTAGTCTGAAGCCCAGTCCGAAACCTAGTCCGAAGTCCAGTCTGAAGCGTGCGAACCTCAAGCCGAAGCTTGGGCTCCGCGCCTGGATGGAGCGGGTGCTGGTGGAGTGCGATCGGGCGGCGGGGTTCGAGACCGATCCGGTACACGATCTTCGAGTGGCGCTGCGGCGCTGCCGCTCTCTGGCCGATGGATTGATGGTGATCGATCCCGATCCTTCGTGGAAGGAGATGAAGAAGGCGGGGAAGAAGCTTTTCCGGGCGCTGGGCGAGTTGCGCGACATGCAGGTGATGGAGGAGTGGATCGAGAAACTCGGCGCCGGCAGCGACTCGGCTGCGTCGGGAGACGCGCCCACGCTTGCGCAAAGAACGCGCAAGGATGGGGCACCTGCGGGCGATGCAGAGTCGGGCGATCTAAGTTCTGACGATCCCGGTTCTGACGATTTAGGTTCGGGCGATCCAGTCGTGGTCAAGCTGCTTGATTATGTGCATGCGCGCGAAGCCGAGTGCAAGCAGCACGCTTTCAAAGATCTTAATCAGTTTGACCGCAAGCAGTGGCGGCAGTGGAGCCGGACTCTGCCGCAGCGCGCGTCACGAGTGCGTCCGGGAAGCTTGGTGTATCTGCATCTGGCGCTGGAAAAGTGGACGGCCGCTTACGATCTGCACAAGCACGCTTTAAGGTCGCGGTCGCAGACGGGTTGGCACCAGCTCCGCATCGGAATCAAACGTTTCCGTTACACGGTGGAGAATTTTCTGCCGCGCCAGCACGCGCGGTGGGGCGGCGATCTGAAAGAACTGCAGGATCTGTTGGGAGAAGTGCACGATCTGGATGTGCTGTGGGCTACGGCGGTCGAGAGCGACGTGAGTGCGTTTCCCGACGTGGAGAGCCGCAGCCGCTGGCGGGAGAAGTTGGACGTGGAACGCGGCAAGAGGATCGATCGCTATCGCGAAAAGATGGTGGGCCGCGAGTCGTTGTGGCGCGTGTGGCGGGCGGAGTTGCCGTCGGGCCCGCGGTTGCGCGCGGCGGCGATGAGCCGTCTGCGAGCATGGGCGGGATATCTGGGCCCCGATTTTCCGCATTCGCAGCGCGTTGCCCATCTCGCGCTTCTTTTGTATGACGGGCTGAAGGATGCGGGGTTGCTGACGCCGGGCGCTGCGGCCGGAGATTCCGATGCCGAAGATTCCGATAACGACGCGCGCGAAGTGTTGCAGGCGGCGGCGCTCCTGCATGACGTCGGCAAGGCCAAGGGCGCGGAAAATCATCAGAAGAATTCTTATCGGATGATTCGCGGGATGGCGCGGCCTTTGGGATGGAGTGCGCGAGAACTGGAAATGGCGGCGGTCGTGGCGCGCTATCATCGTGGGGTCTTGCCGCATCCGCGGGGAAAGGCCATGCAACTGCTGGAACTGGCGGATCGACCTATCGCCATGGAGTTGGCTGGCATTCTGCGGCTGGCTAACGCGCTGGACACACGGAAGGGGCGCAAGGGAAACGAAAACGTTCGGCGGATCGAGGTTAGTTTGCGGGACCGGTCCATTGTGGTGCGGGCGGCGGGATACTCGGCGCTGGACCGTTCGGCGGAAGATATCGCCGCGGCGCGACATTTGCTGGAAACCGTGCTGCATCGGCCGGTGCTGGTGCGGACGTTGCGCAGTTCGGGGGGAGACAGCCGCAGTCGCCCTCAGCGGTCGCCAGAAACTGGCCAATTATCGCAGCGCTGAAGCTTGTGCGTGATCTCTCGGTCGTCCCTCCGGGACTTGAATCATTTGTTCCACTTTCCCAGCGCTGAAGCGCTGGGCCAAGCTGGGTCGCCCCTCCGGGGCTGGATTTCTCCTGTGCCTGGTTTCACTGGATTGCCCGAAAGCGTGTTCTGACGCACACTGAAGCGCTGCGCCACCCAAAAACAAGAGCTAAGAGCTAGAGCCAGAAGCCGATAGCTCGAAGCTACTCTGACACTTCTCAGAATGGCGTTCCCCTTTCAAACTTCTCTTGTGACCCATGCAAAATTGGTTTCGATGGCGGTGTGGTGGTTGCGGCACTATCGCTGCGGAGTGGTGTTGAGTGAGCAGGCTTGCGTCAGCGGCGAGATGCCGGACGCCATTGGCTGGAAACGGGCTTGTCATTCGGTGCTGGTCGAGGGCAAGGTGTCGCGCGCGGATTTCCTGGCCGATCGCGACAAGCCCTTCCGGCAGAAGCCGGAGATGGGCGTCGGATGCGAGCGGTATTACCTGGCGCCGAGGGGGTTGATACGGACCGGGGAACTTCCCGGAGGATGGGGGCTGCTGGAGGTGTGCGGGCGCGAGATCGAGCGGGTGAAGGCGTCGGCGAAGAACCTGCGTTCCGAGATCGGGTTCCAGAATGAGATGAATCTTCTGCTGGCGAGTTTGCGGCGGGTGGAAATTCGCATTGAGCCCGAGAGCATTACCGATTTCCTCAAGTGGAAGAATCGGATGGCAGAGTACAACCGGGGCAGGTTGCCGGAAGGACTGGTGGCCGCAGAAGAGGAAGCCAACGGATTTCTGCTGGAAACGGCTGGCGACTAGGCTGACGGCCAATACTTCAGCGGGCGCCGGATTTCACGTGGAGACGAGGATTGCCGCATCTCCTGGCTGCGGCGTGATACGGGGCTAGAGCGGGTCCACAATTGCTGTGCCCACCGGCAACTGCCGAGCTGCGCTCGGCGTGGACGGCCGAGGGCGGCCGTCCCTACGCGTTCTGGGTACAGCGACGCTAAATCCGCCCTAGGCCCGTCGCTACTGGTATTCTCGAAGCAAAAAATGAAACCGGGTGGTTAGGCCCGGTTTCGGGAGCGTCGGTTGTGATGCGGTTACATCTTCCGGCGCTGGCTGGCTCGGAGATTTGCGCGGGCGCATTTCACGTCCGCTGGTGCGTCTCGCGCCAGCAAAGTGTTCAAAGGAGCGCGGAGACAATCGTCAGGGAGGGAGCAAGTATGTGACCAGTGCCGGATGCCGGGCGGAGCTTTCAAATGGAAATGCAAGTGAAAGACAATACGCCATTTAGTCGCTGGATTCGCCGGTGCTTGGCATGCGAACCGGGGGCGCTTGCACCGAAGTGCTTCAAAGTATTGCACACGTATCGGGTGCAAGCGCGCAAAGGCGTGGATTGCGATTCCCGCAAACTTACTTCGCGCACTTTTCGTGCAATTTAGTTCAAACCGGAGGTCAGCTTCACCGCACAATATGGATTCGCGGTTCCGCCGGTTACGTGGCACGTCTGACTGCTAACGTCTCCCGGCGCCAGGGTGGTGAAGTAGATGTTCGTCCCGCCGTTCGATAACTGGTTGTCGATCACGATTCCGCTGGTCCCTTCGAGAGCGCTCGGGGCCGTCACGCAGGTCGATGTCGGTGGGGCCGCGCAGCTCGGGGTGGTCAACGAAGAGGTTCCAATCGTCGTGCTCTCCAGGTAGGCGTTGCTCGAGCCGCCCACCCCGAAGAACATCAGGTCCGTGGTTCCGTTGTAAAACTCGGTCAGAGGCGAACACTCCTCGCCGACGTTAGCGTTTACGACAAAGGTGTACTGCCCGGTGCTTGTGATTTGGCCTCCAGAGAAGGGGAACATATACATCTGTGGATTGGACGGCTGCAGCGGGTTGCTAGCCGAGCCGTCCACGAATCCGCATGTGATCATGTGCCCCGATTTTGTCCCGGTCAGCCAGAACGCGTTATCAAACGTCCCGGAGTGAAGGTTGCCCCCGGTGCAGTCCCCGTTCCCGTGCCCCGATCCCAGGTCCACGGTGGAGCCTGAGGTTTGCGTACCGTCGCTGGTGAAGTTCGTCGGAAGCTGAGTGACCGCGCCGCCAATACCCTCCACTGAGCTGCATCCGGTAAAGGCGAACACCTGGTTGGTGGTGGGATAGGCGAGATCTTCGACCACAATCGGCGCATCCACAACCCCGGTCCCTGGCCCGCCGCTGCCATCACTGCTTCCATCGTAGATCCAGCCGATCCCCTGCTCCGCGGATACGGTCTTAGCCGGGCTGGTCATGAGGACTGAATACAAGTATCCAGCCCCGTCTCCGATAAAAATTCTGCCAGAACGGTCATCGACGACCGGATCGGTTAGTATGCTTTTTGTCTGGGTCGAAACCGTGACCGGCCAGTTACTCGGGTCGTTGACCAGCGCCGGCGCGCCGCCGCCGAAAACGGGAGCGATCTTGTAGAGCATGCCATTGTCGGCGCCCACGTAGACTGTATCCGAGGCGTAGTCCACCCAGGGCGAGGAATTCGAATTCGTCGCGGTGTTTTCGATGGGGAGCGTGGTCATGCAGCCGGGAGTCGTCGGTTTCGTGCAGCTAGTTGGAGTCTGCGGACTCAAGACCGTTCCCACTTGAGACGGCGGCGTTGGAATCGGATTGGGCAACACCAGAACGTGGAAGTAGGAGCCGGTGCTGGTGCTTTCCACGAATGCCACCTTCGTGCCATCTTCGGACAGCGTCGGCGAGGTTTCGATTTGGCCACCTGTCTGCGTCACCGTGTTGTAGGCGAATGCTACCCAGGGCGTTCCGCCATTGCACTTCGGAGTTGCTGTCGTATACAGGTTGTTGATGCCGACCAGGTTGGCCTGCGTTCCTGAAGCCACGGTCAGCGCGAACACGACGTAGTCCGAATTGCAATTCTCCGCGCTAATACCGAACTGGTATTTCGCCGGGAACTGGTTCTGCGGCACGTAGCCGTTCTCGAGCGAAACCGCCCAGTCGATTTTCGTTGTGCGGCGCGGAATCCGGCGCGGAGGCCACGGCCGCCAGATTCCGATGCGCGCATCTTCCGCCTCTGTGCGCGCGTTTTCCAGTGCCACTTGCCGCATCACCATGTTGTAAATATGGCGCGGGTCCCGCACTCCCGCCGCCAGTACATCCTCGGCGCGGGTGCCCGGCATCAACAAGTGACGCGAACTCCAGTCCTGCGGATATCCGAGGCGCATCTGCTCCTCGCCGGCGCCACCGGGTGAAGCTTTCTCCGTCGCTGTCCCTACCTGCCCCGAAAGCGGAATGCCCAGCCAAAGCAAACCCGCCGCTACAGCGAACCAATGGAATGCGCATCCTCGAATCATGGCCCACCTCAGACGTGCATCCGGGAAGTCCCGTAGCAGACGCCTCCGCCGTGTACCGCTCGGCCTGCTCGCGAGGTCCCGAACATTCGATTGTAAGAAGGACAACACCGGAAACCACAGAGAAAAAACAGAAGTCCAAGATGACGTTAGTAACGCACACTGTCGTGACCCACCCCAAGACACACCACTCCCGTGCCACTCCACATGGGCACGCTACGACGTATGTTGGTTAAACCGGCAATGCTTCTGCGTCGCGTTTATCTTCCCGCACGAGAGCGCTGTTGTCTCAAACACGCGCTCGCACTGGAACGCCGGCTTCTGATAGGGTTTTCGACCGCGCGTTGGTTTGGATTTCGCGCCGGCAATTTCTTCCTCATGGGAGGACTCCCCGCCCTTGCCTTTCTTTACACCCACGCGACGCCCCTTCTACCGGGATTCCTGTCCGGACGATTCAATGCCGAGGCCGCTTGCGTCTCGCGTTGAAAGCGCGCACGCGCCTGCAGTTCTTTGAAAAGTTCTTCAGGGAGGGACTTCAGCGCAACCAAGCGGAGCAGTCGCGCGTCTGCACTAACGCCACCGTCAAGCTTCTTGACGATGCGGTTGCGCAAGGCAATCTGGACGATCATTGAAGACGCTTGGGCCGAGGTTGCTATTATCTTAAGGGCCGCAGCACACGCTGGTCAAGCGCGGGCCGGGCGGGGGTACTGTCTTAAACACTGTTTAAGACACAACCCGGGCGGGGCAGGGGTGCGGTCGAAGCAGGAACTCACGGAGTGCGCGAACCGGACTGGCTGCTGGAGGGAAGTCGATCTACATTTCCCGGCGGCCTTCCATGGCTTTCAGCATGGTGACTTCGTCGGTGTATTCGATGTCGCTGCCTACTGGAATGCCCATGGCGATGCGGGTGACACGCAGTCCCTGACGCTTCAGTTGCTGGGCGAGGTAGGTGGCGGTGGCCTCCCCTTCGACCGTGGGATTGGTGGCCAGGATGACTTCTTCAATTTCGCCGCCGCCGACCCGGCTGATCAGATTTGCGATGCGCAACTGTTCTGGCCCCACTCCGTGCAATGGCGAAATCGAGCCGTGGAGCACGTGGTAGACGCCGTTAAAATGACGCGTCTTCTCGACGGCGGCGATGTTGGTCGGTTCCTCCACCACGCAGACGAGTTTTTGATTGCGGGTCGGGCTGGCGCAGTATTCGCAGGGATCGACGTCGGTGATGTTATTGCAGATCGAGCACAAATGCAGCTTGGCCTTTACGTCGCGAACGGCGGAGGCTAGAGCTTCGGCGTCATCCTCGCTTGATCGAAGAATATGAAAGGCGAGACGCTGGGCGCTCTTGCTGCCGATTCCCGGCAGCTTCTTGAGTTCGTCGATGAGGCGGGTCATGGGTTCGGCAAAACGAGACATAGCGATTTTGTAATTTTGTAATCGGGTAATTTGGTAATTTGAAAACCGGCTGGCCGTGGGGTTCAAATTACAAAATTACAAAATTACCAAATTACAACATGCCTCCGAGTCCGCCGAGCATTCCGCCCAGGCTCGACTGCATGGCCTGATCGACTTTGCGGCTGGCTTCGTTGAGTGCGGCCGTCACTAGATCCTGCAGCATCTCTACGTCACCAGCTTTGACCGCTTCGGGGTCGATCTTGATGGCTAGTACCTGCTTGCGGCCATCCATTTTGACGGTGACGGAGCCGCCGCCGGCGGTGGCTTCGACCACGGTCTGCTCCATCTTCTTCTGCAGCGTCTCGTACTGCTGCTTGGCTTGCGACATGAGTTCCTGCAAATTGAATCCAGACATAAGAAAACCAATCGGGTCATCGGGTGATCGGGCCATCGGGTGATCTAAAAAGCAAACGCATTTGTTTTTGAATTTCGATCGCCCGATGACCCGATGATCCGATCACCCGATGGCGCTTCATCCTTTCTCCCGATAATCGATCACGGTGCGGATTTCGGCTCCGAATTTTTCTTTCATGCGCTGCACGATTGGGTCTTGTTCGGCGCGGTTGCGCGCGCTTCCGTACGATGTCGCTGTGGATGCCTGGCGTGGCACAGTCGCCGATGGCTGAGCTCCACCGGGCTCGACTTGCAGCTTGATCGGTCTTCCGGCCAGACCGCTGGCGGCGGCTCCGGCGACGCGGCGCGCCTCGGCGGGGAATGACATTTCGATCATCGTGGCGGAAGCTGCTGCTTTTGCGATCAGCGCATTTCCGTTCAACGTCCACTCTGCGTTCTCCAGCATCGAGACCAACATCGGTTGATCACCCAGCGCGTTGAGCACTGCGTCGCGAAGAGACTCGGCGGTGGCCGGAGACGGGGCAAGGCCCGTCTCCACGGTGATAGCCGTTTCATAACGCGGGTCTGGAGAGATCTCGGCAACTGCGGGCGCGGCCGATCCCATGATGACGACGTTGGCGGTGGTTATATCGCAGCGTTCGCGGGCGGGGGCGCCCGCGCCACACAACCCGGACGACTCCGCCTTGGGAGCGCCTTTGCGGGCGGAGTCGGCTGCGAAGGGCGAGACTGAATTCGATCTTGCCGATGCCGGCGGCTCGTTGCGCCGGGCTTCCATGGGCGAAGCAAGGACCGGCCTCGGCGCGGTTCGCGCTGGAAGGGAACTGGATGCCGCCACATCGCTCAGCAATTGCTCGATGGGCAGCAGACGCTGGGCGTGCGCCATTTTCAGCAGTCCCAGTTCGAGGTGGAAGCGCTGTTCCTGGCGGTATCCTAGTTCTCCGTGAGTGCGCAGCATGATTTGCAGATGCCGCGTCAGGTCTTCTTCGCTGAACAGGTCGGCGATGCGGCCCGCGCGGGCGCGCTCATCGGACGACACTTGCAGCAGCGCTGAGTCTTTGCCCGCGATCTTCGCCACCGTGACGTTGCGCAGGAAGCGCACCAACTGGCGCGCGAAATGGGTGGGACTGTGGCCTTCGCCGATCAGCTCATCGACCAGCACCAGGATTTTCTCGGTGGAGCCTTTTTCGGTCGAGCATTCCGCTACAGCTTGCATTACCGTTTCGAGCGCCGTTGCCGGAGCCGAACCGATCAGGCCGCGAACGGCGTCGGCGGTCAAGCGTTCGGAAGTGGAGGCGATGGCCTGGTCGAGGATGGAGAGCGCGTCGCGCATCGAGCCGTCGCCCGCTTCGGCCAGCAGGGCGAGCGCGTCCTCGTCGGCGGGGATATTTTCTTTGGCCACGATCTCGCGGAGCTGACCCATGATGTCGTCGAACTTCATGGCGCGATAACTGAAGTGCTGGCAGCGCGAGCGGATGGTCTGGGGAATATCCTCGGGCTGCGTGGTGGCCATCATGAAGATGACGTGGCTGGGGGGCTCCTCCAGCGTCTTGAGCAGGGCGTTGAAGGCCGCGTCGGTGATCTGGTGGGCTTCGTCGAGAATGTAGATTTTGAAGCGATCGCGGGCTGGACGATAGCGCGCGGCCTCGCGCAATTCACGGATCTCGTCGATGCCGCGATTGGTGGCGGCGTCAATTTCAATCACGTCCACGGAATTGCCGTTGCGAATCTCGGTGCAGGAATCGCATATGCCGCAGGGCTCGAGGACGGGCTTGTCGTTGGAACCGGAACCGGAACTCGAGCGGCAGTTCAGGGCCATGGCCAGGATGCGGGCGACCGTCGTCTTGCCGATGCCGCGATGGCCGCTGAAGATATAGCCATGCGCGATGCGATCCTGCGCGATGGCGTTTTGCAGGGTGCGGGTAACGTGTTCCTGGCCGATGACGTCGGAGAATTTCTGCGGCCGGTATTTGCGCGCCAGGACCTGATAGCTCATGCGAATCCCTGATTATACAGTTTCATCGGAACGCGGAATTGGTGGAGTGACGTGTGTTCCGGCCTTCGGCAGTCTGACGGCCGGGCGGGGACGCTCGGCTCTCCACAGGCGATCAGGAGCTGCGCCGAACATGTTGGCGCTTGCATGGCTCCCGCATGCGGGGTACGCTCTTGAAACGCTTTTACTGCGATACGGGGGGAGAATCGCCTATGCAACTGAGAATGAGCACGCGACAGGTGGGGGGCGTGATGGTGTTGGATTGCAGCGGTCGAGTATTGTTCGGCGAAGAATCGGCCAGCTTGCGCGACACGGTGAAGAAACTGCTGGCCCAGAGCCCAAAGCTGGTGATGAATCTGCGCGAAGTGAATTACATCGATAGCGGCGGGCTGGGAACGCTGGTTTCGCTTTACACGACGGCCCGCAACGGCGGCGGAGCGGTGAAACTAGCCAGCTTGAGCCGGAGCGTGGGTGACCTTCTCCAGCTCACCAAACTGCATACTATTTTTGAAGTGTTCGAGGACACAGACGCGGCCGCGCAGTCGTTCAAGAAGGATGCAGCGTAGCGGGCCGAGGGAAGAGCCGATATTGGATTAATTGAGGTCTTGCAGCACCAGCGGAGTCGGGGACATTCCGTTATAGCCGCCTGGGTTGTCCAGGAGCACGAGGGTGGTAATCGATCCGTTCGCCGGCCACGCGGCGCTGGGGGCATAGGTGGCGATTGGCGTCTTGTTCCCGTTTACAGTAACGATCATCCAATAGCCACTGGCGAGGTAGGGAAGGTTTTGGTAGGCGCTCGCCTGCCCGTTGCCGAGGTGGGGGATCTGAGCTGCGTAATCTGTGATGTCGGTGGTGCCGGAGGGGACGAAATAAACATCCGCCCCGGTTGTGGGGCCGCTGGGCGATGCGTTGATGACGCGGAATTCCACGTAGCCGGTCGTCGGCGGCGTGTTGAAGTCCTCGATCGCCTCGGCGATGGCTTCGGTGCTGTATCCGTCCAGCACGACCGTGTATGGCGTGGCACCGATCAAGTTGGCATTGACGTCCGCGGGGACGATGGCGCCGCTGTTGGTGCTGGTGTTGCCGGTAGTAAACGCTTCGATCGGGATACTGCCCGAAGCTACATTCGTGTAAGCGGCGGGAGTCGAGGGGGTGGGCGAAACTGCGTCGAATGCCATGTCGGTGACGATCTTCGCTCCGTTGAAATAGACATCCAAGTTGTTAGGCGCGTTGGGGACGGCATTGATCACGCGAACCTGCGATTGAGTCGACGATCCGCAACTGGTGGCGACGATGCTCAAGGCGGCAACGGCCAACGTAAGCGGCAGGGCCTTCAACAAGCGGGACAATTCATTATTCTCCAAAAGGCAGTTTGGCGGCGAACGAGAAGGTTTGTCAACAGCTTGTAAGAGTGGTTCTCCGGGCCTCGGTCGAGGCCCGGTTCCTTTCTCGTAGGGTTGCAGCGGCTCGCCCGGCTGCGCCCGTGCGGTTCGCCCGCGATTAATCGATGTCCTGCAACACCAGCGGATTCGGATTCATGCCGTTACCGGACTCGTTGTCATAGAGCACCACGGTGAAAATGGCTCCGGTTGGCGGATCGTAGGTAACGCCGGGGAACAGCGGCGTGGTGGAACCGTGTAACGTAACGACCACTGAGACACCGGTGGTGCCGGGATAAGTAAGGGACTGGTAGCTGCTCCCCTGCGTCTGGGCAAGACCAGAAATCTGGGGGATGACGCTGCCGCCGATGTTCGTGTTGGGAGGGATGAGATAAACGTCGACGCTGCCGGGTGTGGTGTACGATGCGTTGATGACGCGGAATTCCACGTTGCCCGTCGTCGGCGCCGTGTTGTCGTCCTGGACAACAAAGGCAGTGGCGGTGTTGGTGCCGAGTAGAGTTCCATACAGAACCACGGTGTAGTCATTGGAGCCGCCGAGGGGAGAGGTGATGGGGTTGGCCCCGAAAATGGGGCTGGTGGTGCTGCCAGCTACGTAGGCCTGGATCCCAACGGTGCCCGACGCTACACTGAGGTATTGCGCGGGGGGGGTGGTCGGCTGAACATTGCCGAAGGATATGCTGCTCACGACCTTGGTTGAGTTGAAATCGACATCCAAGTCGGAGTTGGGAATGGCGTTGACCACACGAATATGCGCCTGATTCGAGCCACAACCGGTGGCAATGAGGCTCAGGGCGGCAACGGCCAACATAATGGGCAGGGCTTTCAGCAATCGAAACATGTTATCGATTCTCCAGAAGGCAGTTTTGGGGCTTAAAAACATGGGATGCACATATCGTAACCGCTGGTTTTATGGGCATGCGTAAATTTTTGTATTGGAGAATCTAGGTTACCATGATTTTCCGGCAAGCATTGCCTGGTGCATAGCGTCCGGCAGATCTTGTCCGGTATATGGATTTGTGAAGCGGCGATTCCAATCTTCTACATCGAAGCCCGGGAGAAAGACGCCGGAGGATAGGCGGGCGCGCGTGGTGCGCTGCATACGGACCTTGCCGGCGGGAACGGTGTCGAGCTACGGAGCAATCGCGCGGGCTGCGGGTTGGCCCGGAGCTGCCCGTCAAGTGGTGCGCGTCCTGCAACAGGTTCCAGGATTGCCATGGCACCGCGTGGTCGGAGCGGGCGGGGCCATCAAGCTGGGCGGAGAAAATGCCGCGGAGCAGAGATTCCGTCTGCGCATGGAAGGCGTGACTTTTCGCGGGGCGCGCGTGGATATGAAACGGCACGAATTCCACTGGAAGCAGTTGCCGGTTGCCAGCTTCCCGTTGCCAGTGCCTCGTACCCGGTCGCGGCGGACCTGAATACTGGCAACTGGGTACTGGCAACTGATTTACAACGGCAAGTTTCCTTCCAGCAGGTCGTAGAGGCGGTTCGCCGGAACTCGCAATCCGATGTAGAAACTTCCGAACAGCGCATAGACGGCGCTGACTTGATCGAAGCGCATTTCGTAGATCAGCTTCTTGAATACCAGAGGATCGTCGGCGAAGAGGTCGACACCCCACTCCCAGTCGTCGAAACCGATGGAGCCGGTGATGATCTGCTTCACCTCTCCTGCATAGCGGCGTCCGACCAGGCCGTGCTCGTTCATCTGGCGCTGGCGTTCCTCCATGGGAAGCGTGTACCAGTTCTTGTCTTCGCCGCGGCGGCGATCCATGGGATAAAAACAGAGGTAGCGGTTCGGCGGCATGGTGGGGAAGAGGCGCGACTTCATCGCTTCTTTCTGGCGCGCGATTACTTCCTGGATTGTCTGGTTCCATGCTTCCGAGTGCGGCTCCACGCCCTGATCGGCTAGCGCCTTGTAGGCCTTCAGCGTCGATTCGTAGAGGCCCAGCTCAATCACCGATAAATAGGAAGTCGCGGGTTCGAGGAAGTCGTTGAGCCGGAGCTGGGCCACGTCGAGTTCCACCTGATTGAGCTGGTCGAAGCGGTTGCGGAAGTGGACCAGCATCAGGTCGCCTTTGTGTCCCAGCAACGAGAACAGCGCAGACTGACCGTCGGACTTTCCTTCGGACTCGGCTTCCATCTTGGCCAGCAGGAGCGCGGCTTCGGCGGCGATCTGGCGGCGGTCGTTGTCGGGAAGGGCGCGCCAGACGGTCCAGCGGAAGCGCATCATCTGATGAAGCGTGGCGTAGCCTTCGAGCGTCAGCGGCACGGCGGGGAACTGGCTGGCAGCGACCGGGAGAGTTGGGGGATGCGTTGGATTCATGGATTTACCTTGTGAGCTATTGTAGTCGCGCGCGTGGAACTCATGGCGCATTGACGGAGAGTGCCATCATCTGTGGCGGCGAGGGGTCCGCGGAGGAAAGCAAGAGCTTGAACCACGAGGCACACAGAGGAACACGGGGGAAACCCTGCGGTCGCCCCCGGGTATCCTCGCAGCCACGGGGCGCGGATTGCCCGAGTGTGCGCCGGTGTGCTACAAGCAGCTTATGCGCAAATGGATGAACGAGCGTTTAAAGCGCCGCAAGAAGGCCGGAGACGGTTCCAGCAAGGAACCGACGAAGGCACCCGAGCCCTTGCAGCCAAAATACTATGACAACGAGCCCGCTGCGACGGAGGAAGTTCGCGCCGAGGTTCGCGCCGAAGTTCCAGCCGAAGTTCCAGCGATCGGGTCGCGCAGGGAGTCGCGCGGGCCGTCGAAGCCGGAGCCTGAGCCGGCACTGGAGTCGGTACCGGTTGCGGCATCTGGGGCGGTTACCGCGAAACCACGCACGTCGCGCCGTCGTCGCGGCCGCGGAGGCCGGGGCGGATCTCGTCCGCGGCCGGTAGCGGCTACGCCCGCACCCGCGGTCGCAGCGGAACTCTCGGCGGCAGTAGCCTCCTCATCTGAAGCCTCTGCCCCGGAAGCAGCGCTTGCCCCGCAGTTGCGGGCTGAAGTTGCGCCTCAAGCGGCCCCGGCCGAAGCGGCGCCGGTTCCGGTTGCGCCTGCGCCCGCCGGCGCCAGCAAGGGAACGGTGGTGCTGGCGATCGGGCTGCCGGGATCGGGCAAGAGTTCGTGGTTCAAGCGGCACAACATTCATCCGCTTTCGAGCGACCTGCTGCGCGAACTGCTTTTCGACGACGCGCAGGAGCAACGCTTTCAGGATCTGGTGTTTTCGAACCTGCGATCCATGCTGAAGGCGAGACTGATTGCGCGGCGTCCAATGAATTACGTGGATGCGACGAACCTTACGCCGCACGACCGGCATAGCTGGATCAAACTGGCCAAGGATTATGGCTACGATGTGCAGGGATTGTTCTTCGATGTCCCGCTGGAGATTTGCATGGAGCGACACCAACGGCGCGGCCGCGCGATCCCCGAAGAGATCATGCGCAAGATGGCGGGCAAGTTGAAGGCCCCGACGTTCGAGGAGGGTTTCTCGAAGATCACGGTGGTGCGGGTCAAGCAGAAAGAGGACGCGGCGGGGTAGAGACGGCGGAGACGGTCGTTGGTCGTTGGTCGTTGGTCGATGGTCGATGGTCGATGGTCGTTAGTCGTTGGCAACGGCGGAGACAGTCGTTAGCCGATGGTCGTTAGTCGTTGGCAACAGTCGTTGGCAACCCCACGAACGACTAACGACCAACGACCTCAGCCCTTTAAATAAGGCAGCAGTTCTCTAAACGCGGGGGCGCCCGAGGAGCGCAGCAGTTCGTAGGTCATCATCTCGGCCGAGGAAAGAATGGCTCCGGCGGCGCGCATACGGTCCAGTCCGATGCGCCAGTTGAGTTCTGTCCGCGAACTGACGGCATCGGAAGCCACGTGCACCAGATAGCCTTCCCTTAGCGCTCCCAGCGCAGTTTGCATCACGCAAATGTGCGCTTCCATGCCGCACAGCAGGACGGTCGTCCGCTGGCCCGGTAGGCGCTTTAGCAAGGAGCAGAACACCTCGCTGCCGAAGCAGGAGAAGATCTGCTTGTCGATGGGCGGAGTGTCTGGCAGTAGGGACGCGATGCCGGGCAGCGTGTTGCCCAGGCCCTTTGCATATTGGGTCGTCACCAGCGCGGGGATCTTCAGAATTCCAGCCAGGCGAATGAGCAACTGCACATTTCGCACCAGCCGTTCTTTTTCCCAGATCGGCGGCAGCAGTTTCTCCTGCATGTCGACGACGAGGAGAGCGCATTGCTCAACTTCCAGTGGACGGCGCGCCATCTCGGCGTAATCGCTATCGGTTGGGATTGTTCCTGACAAAGTTTGTGGGAGAGTGCCACTGCTGGACATGGTAACTCCTGGTGCCGCTGTCAGAGATTCTAACGCGGCTCGGGTACGTTGCGCGTGCGTTGCGACGAAAGCGGTGAAGAGGGTGTGCCGTTTTGCAGTCTTCGCAAAATGATTTAGAATTCTCCAGTACAGCCTCGTCGTTCAACGGTAGGACATCTGCCTCTGGAGCAGAGTATCGGGGTTCGAATCCCTGCGAGGCTGCCACCCCTTTCAGCGCGGCAATTTGCTCCGCCAAGCCCTGCGAAGGTTGACCCCCTTAAGAAAACTTCTCCGTAAGAATACGGCTTTCAATTCAGAGGCGCTTGTGACGGGTCGGTTAGAGCGATCAATTTTCCAAGCGGATAGTCTTGCTGGGTAAGAGGCGAGTCGGGCTCAGGATTGACGATGGTCAGCACCTCACCGCTGAGGACTCCGCGGATGACCAGGCAGTCACCGTCGATGGCGATGACCCGGTATCTCTCGTCGAAGATTGACATCCTCTCTGCCATAGGTCGATTGGATGCGTAACTTCATAGCGGCGATTCTTGAGTTGCCGTGGATGCCGGCGAAAGCAATCCAGTTATCGCAGCGGTGAAGTGGGTGAGAACTGGGTCGTCCCTCCGGGACTTGAATCGTCTTTTCCACTTTCCCAGCGCTGAAGCGCTGGGCTAAGCTCGGTCGTCCCTTCGGGACTGGATTCTCCTGTGCTTGAGTCCACCGGATTGCCCGAAAACGACGTTCTCAGGCACACGCTCTGGGGTCGAACATCCGGTTCCACCAAGTTGCCCGAAAATGAGTTTGACGCACACAGCTTGATTCTGCAAGAAATGCAGGCCGCCCGACGCGATGGACCCACTGCTTCTAAGCTGCTCAAGTCTGGTCCATTTTCCGACGAACTACTGTGCGGAATGGCTCACTTTCAGAAATCTAACCAATAAAGAAGCTTGGCGGCGCGAGGTCACAATTCATAGCAGGGAGATGTTCGTCAGGATTAGAATTACAGTTAATGGGGGCCTCTTCACCAGCGAATAAGCAAGGCCGGGAGTTTAATCCCAGCACCTTCCTCGCAACTATTGGAGAGGGCAGGAAGAGCCTGACTTTTGCCAGGAAGCAGAAAATCTTCGCGCAAGGGGACACGGCGGACGAGGTCTTTTATATCCAAAAAGGCAAGGTGAGGCTTACCGTCGTTTCCAAGACGGGCCGGGAAGCGACCATCGGCTTGTTAACGGAAGGAGACTTCTTTGGCGAAGGCGCGTTGGCGGGCCGGACTCGGCGCATGGGATCGGCGGCTGCCCTGACGGATTGTGAAATTCTGCGGATCGACAAGAAGGCGATGATCGATGCGCTGCACCGCGAACACGCGTTTTCCGATCTCTTCGTGGCCTATTTGCTGGCGCGAAATATTCGCTATGAGGAAGATCTGGTCGACCAGTTATTCAACTCCAGCGAAAAGCGGCTGGCTCGAATCCTTCTTCTGCTCGCTCATTTTGGCAAGGAAGACGTGCCCGAGACTGTGATTCCAAAAATCAGCCAGGAGACTTTGGCCGAGATGGTAGGGACGACTCGTTCGCGGGTGAGCTTTTTCATGAACCGGTTCCGGAAACTGGGTTTTGTCGATTACTCCGGCGGCCCGGAAGGCGGATTGCAGGTCCACAGTTCGCTGCTTAGCGTAGTTCTGCACGACTAGCCGTTCTCCGCAGCGCAAATCCATAAGAAATCAGATAACGGTGGCTGGTATGAAATCGAGAGTGCATCTTACGGTTTGAGCAATCTTGAGCAGCTTTCCAATTCCAAGTGTCTGACAATGGGTCTTTGAAGGTGATCCATGCCCCCATCGTCCTATCCGGCACGCCCAGGCGCAGTGCTTCTTTGCATCGACGATAACCAGGACGTGCTGCAATGCGAGAAATTGTTCCTCGAGAGCTTCGGGTATACGGTCCTGACAGATCCCAGTGGCGGCAAGGGATTAGAACTGGCCTCCATGCACTCGATTGACGTTGTGATCGTTGACTACCTCATGCCCAAAATGAACGGGCGCGAGTTTGCCATCGAAATGAGGCGGCTCCGGCCGCAAGCGTCCATCATTCTGCTCACCGAAGCGACGGATGTTCCGAAGCACACGTTGAACCTGATAGATGCCCTCATCGCCAAGGATTGTTTAGCCAGCGAGTTGTTACCCGCGATCGCACAACTACACGGATGCGGCTGGATGCCTCCGCCTTCGTATGACGCATGATGGCGGAGGAGCCGACTATGAAAATCTTGCTGTTTGCAGGCCTTGTGTTGTTGGTGCTCGGCATCGCATCTCTGGTCGTGCCTGTTCCCCATACTGAGCGGGAGGGCATTAAGGTTGGAGGTGCGAACTTCGGGGTTCAGACCAGTCACAGTGAGCGGGTTTCGCCCATCATCAGTGTTGTGCTGATCGCTGGCGGGATCGCGCTGAGCATTGCCGGTTCGCGTTCGCGAAACTGACGGGCGTGGGCAAGTCGTTCTGCGCGACTCATTGCGGGCAACGGAGCGCCGTGCAAAAGTGTCGCGAAAAGTGTGCAAATTTGAACAGACATGGCCGGGCAGATCGTGGATCATCGTGACACGATGTGGGGCCAGACATGTCTAATTACCCAGGACGAAAGACGATTCTCTGCATCGACGACGATGACAGCATGCTGGGTTACCAGCGAGCCCTGCTCGAGAGACGTGGATTTGAGGTGCTCACGGCCGCCTCCGCACGACAAGGTTTGCAAATTGCGTTAGCCTGCGCGGTCGCTGCCGTGATTGTCGACTACCACATGCCCGAGATGAATGGGCATGAAGTAGCGACCGAGATAAAGCGCCTCCGGCCACAACTTCCGATCGTCATGGTGTCCAGTGACGACGAGGTTCCAGAACACGCATTGAAAGTGGTGGATGCGTTCGTTTCGAAGGACGAAGCGTCCAGCCGCTTATTGCCGGTGATCACTCGAATCTGCGGCGAATACCCTCCGGGGTCGAGCGCTCTTCCACTGCCAACCGGCGAGAAAGATGTGCCAGTCTCGCCAAGACCGTGGAGAATCCGGAACGGGAGTGCCCAATTCTGAGACAATCCTCCCCGGCTTGGCCTTACACCACACTCCGTCCGCTCACCAGGTTAATGATCAGCACCACCACCGCAATAACCAGCAGCAAGTGAATGAGCGCTCCGCCCACGTGGAGGCTGAAACCAAGAAGCCACAGGATCAGAAGCACAACGAAAATTGTCCAAAGCATGATTGATCTCCTCTGCTTATTTGAGGGTCGCCGAAATGAGCGTCCCCGGGAAACTCATCTGTTATCTTGCCGACCCAACAGGAGCAAGCGACTTCCCGCACTCCAGGCAAGACGATTTGGACCGCGATGTGATTAACCCGCAAAACGGGCACATCCTCTGCGAGGCAAAACCGCGATCCGGTGGCGTAAGCGACGCAAACAGCTTAGAGATAGCAGCATTGACGGAGGCAAGCCGTCTATGAAAGCGATCGCGCAATCGGCGAAGAGCGCGTTCCATCACGATCCACCTTCGTTTTTTCTCCTCAAGTACGAATGGTTCCGTTATGAGGCAAGTGGCGGAAGTGCTGTTAAGGAGGGTCTACCTTTCCGCATCTCAGCCAAACTAAAGATGACACGTCAGGGGCTTGCTATTCTGTGCAAGATTGCTCACACCTGCCGAAAAGTGTCAGTCCGCACGCAGCCAGACCGGCTCGCTGCCTTTACATATCGGAGAAAGTGAGCAATGCAGACCAGCTATGCTCTCGTCGGTTGAGCGATCATGAACGCTGAGACGAGACGCTTCTGTTCTCTCTTTCAGGTTGCCTGAACTAAGTCAGCCCATCTGGAGTCCTCCCCTCTTAGTTCAAGAGATCTGTTCAAGAGATCTCATAAGGAACAATTTCATGAAAAAGATAACGTCGCTGCTGTTGATGAGTTTGATCGGCCTTGTTGGAACCCTTGCGTGGGCAGGGTCGGATCGCGAAAACACGGTCGAGCGCATGCAAAAATCCGTGGATGTTCTCCAATCGATTATGGCAACGCCCGACAAAGGCATCCCGGAAGAAGTGTTGAGCGGCGCGAAGTGCATTGTCATCGTGCCCAACCTAGTCAAAGCCGGCTTCATCATTGGCGGCAAGCACGGACGTGGCGTGGCCTCCTGCCGCACGCCGGAAGGCTGGAGCGCTCCCGCATTCGTTTCGGTGGGCGGCGGAAGTTGGGGATTGCAGATCGGAGTCGAAGGCGTGGACCTGGTTCTTCTGGTCATGAACGACCGTGGTTTGCAGCATCTGCTTTCCAGCAAGTTCGAACTTACCGGTGAGGGATCGGTGGCAGCGGGCCCGGTGGGCCGTCATGCATCGGCCGGAACCGACTGGACGCTGAATACTGAAGTATTAACTTACTCGCGCGCGAAAGGCGCGTTCGCCGGCTTGACGTTGGAAGGTGCGGTAGTGGAGCAGGACAACGACTCCACGCGCGCCATCTATGGCAAGCACATGAACTTCCGCGGCATTCTTTCGGGTAGAGTGGCAACGCCACGAAGCGCAGATGCGTTTGTGGCCGCTGTTTCCGATGCAGGTCACCAGGCCCACATCGCAGAAGTCCAATAAGACAAGAAGTAAGTTGATAAGCATCTGCTGAGAGATGATTCTCCGCTGACCGAGACCGCGTACCGGTTTCGGTCAGTTTTTTCTTGATTCGAGAAAGGCGGGCGCGATGGCCTCAGCGCGGAGTAGACCGTAGGGTGCCAGGGTTCGTCAAAGTCGGGGAAATGCAGGTCGTGCCGACGCTGGAGTGGGAATGTCAGCTAACTTCGTGGTGGTTCCAGGCAACTTCGGTATTGACGTTGGTTATGCATAGCCGGCGCGGAAAGCTTGACAACAGTAGCGTGGAGGCTTACGATTAGTGTTGAGTAAGTTCCTTTTCTTACCCTTTTAGATACTCTCAGTTAGCCTTTCTGAAAATTGTCTCCTTCTGAGATTCGGAGGAGAAGTCTGAGTCACGACGTTGATCCGCTGGGGGTCTTTCCGACACCAAACCCAAGCCGATCTAAGGTTCGTGCTGACAATGGGATTCCCTGCTTATCCGTCTGTCAGATCGTTTTTTGTCAGATCGTCTAGAGACAGAAAGGAACCATGAAAAATATCAAATTTGTCGTGAAGGTGAACCGCGGCGGCGCTCATGCTCCTCAGTACGTGCTGCGGATTGACCGGCTTCCCATTCAGACGACGACCAACCGCAAGCTCGCCTTGATCATGGGAAGATTTACAGCGGAAGATGCGGTTAAGTCCATGCAAAATTCCCACTGCAGCCCAGAGTTAGTATCCGTTCGGGTTAGCGCCTAGCATTTCGAAGTGTGGCGCGGGCGCCTCGCCCGCGACAGCTCGGCTATTCTACAGACCTAAGGCCCCTGTAGCAGATTGCGAAATGCGGTGAGGCTCCCCCACAAGACAGCCTCTCGTGGCCAGCGACCTTACAGCTCGGCGACTCGTTCGTTTCTGGATGAGTCAGTGATGAGGGTTATGCAAAAACGTGAATGTTCGGAGTGCGGCGGGGAGTTGGTTCTGGCTGTACGCGCGAACCAAACCCAGACGAGCAATGATGGAACAAGCCTGCTGACCAGCGCATTTACGAGTTGGAGATGCGGTACTTGCGGCTCCGCTTTTACCGCGGCACAACTTCGTGAAGACAAGCGCGAGCGGTCCAGAGCAGCACTGCACGCTTGAGTGTTTTGGCCGGACGCTGTGTCCGTTTTACCTCAGATACTAGAACCCGCGTTTCCTGGCTCGGGCTGCGGCACGACTGAAGCTGAGCCCTCTAAAGCATTTCCATCCCTGCTACGAACTTATGGCGCACAACGCCATCGCTAAGACGGCATCAATCGCCAGGCTCGATCCCTCCCTGATGGAACACCGCCCGTCCAGTGACGCAACTTGCGATAGGATATTTCGCAGGAACGATTTGCCAGCGATCTGAAGCGGCGGGCAGGCGATCCAGCAGGGGCCAAGAGTGGTGCACGCGGGCATGTGATTTGTGTCACTTGCCATAGGCGAGTAAAGTAGTAGAGTTAGTTGCATTAGGCGGAGCCGGGAAGGTTGACGCCCGCAGCGCCGATTCCAGGAAGTGGAGAGAGTCAAACCGGACTATGAAAATCGCAAAGGATGTGACGGAACTGATCGGCCACACGCCACTGGTGCGTCTGAACCGGGTTACGCAGGGC
>Ga0326727_10000492_pt1 | contig 163209 bp, 154 predicted proteins | sample MB2enrmetagenome_FD_207643 | JGI IMG/M metagenome (GOLD analysis project Ga0326727, IMG submission 207643) | Lab enriched peat soil microbial communities from McLean, Ithaca, NY, United States - MB29MY | ecosystem: Environmental > Terrestrial > Soil > Wetlands > Peat | place: USA: New York...
GGCCTTGCATTTATCCGAACGCCTTGCAGGGCGTTTCCCGTGTGCAGTCTGGCTAGACATGTGTACGGGAAATGCAAGGTTCCTTTTTAAGACCTTTAAAAATGGAGATCAATTTCCCCCGTTACTGATTTCAAGAAGTATAAGAGATGAATCGGAAAATATACTCACGTTTAAATCATTAGGGGCTGAATGAGATGGAAGAGCAACAAGATAATTCTACGTTCATTGGAACAGTACTAAGCAAGGCGTCGACCGCTGAAGCCAACTTTCAAATCTTGAAAACATTTGAACACGGAATGTTATTTGAGGGTATGTTAGCAATCGTGAAGTGTGGATTTCAAAAAATTCTAGCACGGATCTCAAGCATTTCTCCCTACAATTCATTTTATCAAGACGGCGATTTATGGAGCTCCGTTCGGCGCGTAGATAAGGAATTTCCTGCTGATATTGCAACAGAGTTTGAAACGGGTACTTTGGATCTATTAATGCGCCTTGGGGGAGAGTTTGGTACCGCTATTGGTTATCCGCCAAAACCTGGAGATAAAGTGTGCCTAATCAAACCTGAAGAGAACATAGAAGAGCTGTTTAACATCGGGAAGAACAAGAAGGGAATAATCTGGTTGGGCACGCTCGCCGGATATGAAAGAGTACCTATTCCTCTGGACATCGAAAAAATACCGATGCATATGGCAATTTTTGGAATAACGGGAAGCGGTAAATCCTACGATACCGGTGCTATTTTGGAACGATTAAGCGAAATTCCGGCAGGTAATAATAAGAATATTTCATATCCAATGCTTATAATCGATGCAAATGGCGATTATAACGATTATTACAAGCAATTCAATGATGTGAATATAAATCCAAGTAAGCGAAAAATTGGGGCTATTGGGGTTGTAAAAAAATTTGTGTTCAAGAGCTCATCGGAATATAAAAATAAAAAAACTGAAAATCTAGATACTATTGGGATTGACCTAGATTTGCTTAATCCAAATGAAATTGCAATGTTAATTTTATCCTTCTATAAGAGTGGAACAGAAGACACAATAACTCTATCACTTTCTTATCTTGAAAAACTCTTCTTTGATATTAAAGAGAGCCCAACTGGAAGAATTAATGATTATTTCCAATCAGAGGCAGAATACAAGCAATTGCTTAAGAAGGTTGATACACTCAGCTCCGGTGAGGAGGATAAATTCCAATTTTCGAAAAGCACTTCTAAAGCCGTTAAACGGGCATTAAATAAATTCTTCGAGCTGGAGAATCAGTATAATCTATTTTCAAATGAATCGGAGTTAAAATCTGATGCATTTATCGATAATCTTGTAAATAATGGCAGTATGTATATAGTTGATTTTTCCGCGGACGGCGCGCCTGATGTAAATATGGAAACCAAGCAACTTGTTATGGGTTACATCGCAAAGTTGCTTTATAACAAATTTTCTCGATATAAGTCCCAAGATGCGACAAAGACCAAGTATTGCATATTTCTAATTGAAGAGGCTCAAAATTTCTGCCCAGGAAGCAATTATCCGATCGGCGCTTCTGTTGCGCATAATATCATAACCTTAATTGCCACGCAAGGACGAAAATTCGGGTTATCTCTTTGTTTAGTTAGCCAGAGACCTTCATTTATCGATAAAATCGTGGTTTCGATGTGTAATACTTTCTTTATACACAGAATTTCTCCAGATGACATCTCCTTTGTAAAAAATGTTACAGGCGGATTGCCCAAATCGTTAGAAAACAAATTAACTTTATTAAACAAAGGAGAATTCATAGTAACTGGTCAAATGACCACTGTACCATTTTCATTCTTGGTCCGGATTAGGAAAGATGTGGATAGAAAGGTTAAACACACTGCAGGAGAAACAAGAGTATTAGAATCACTTGTTCTTTCAAGAATGTAGAAAGTGGGAAAAAATGTTCACACCGCCAACAAAAAAAATCAATCCAACTGGAGTTAATTTTACTTTCGTGGATAGTTCCTTCATTCCAGATAGTCGAAAGAAGGTCTTTGAAGACATTAAATTGGCAATTCAAAATAATCTACCATCTAATACATCCGCAACATCAATTATCGGGAATTGGGGTGAAGGTAAAACATATCTATTTGAAAATTATATTCCTATTTTATTGACTGAAGGGCAGATTTCTTACAAGATTCCTACCAAAACAATTTTAAATCATTTAAGAAATATAGAAGAAAGCGATATTTCGGACGACGGGGAGAGATTGCTCTTAGCGCTCTTCAAATCAATTAGTGATTACAATTATGAATCTGATATATTCCAACCCGATAGTTGTGCTATTGAATCTGAGAAGGAATGGCTAAAAGAGATTTTAAATCGATTCCAAAAAAAGTATAGTCTCAATATTTTTTTCTTGATTGATGAATTTGAAGAAATTATAACAGAAAGAAATAATCCCGAATTACAAAATAGTTTATTAGGTGGTCTCAAATCCTCCTTGAACGAAGATTCCTCAATCTTGAGTTCGAATCCCGGATATTTCCATTTCTTTATAAACTGCACACCTTCTGCGTACTACCAAATTGAGCGGGATCCTAACTTTAATGAAACTTTTGGAGGCATCATTAGGAGAATTCAAAAGTATGTGCTTCCTAAAGCAAAAAAATCCGAATGTTTTGATTTTATTTCGAAACTGTTCGAATACGCTTGGGATGGCACTCATCCGAAGAATAATTTTCTCGAGTTTTCCGATGCCTTTACAGAGCTTTTTGTTCGATTAGGGTTGCAAAACTTTGGCTTCATACAAAGCTTAATTTCCAGAATTTGTGATGTAAATCGATATATCTCTCATGAGATGCTCTGCGATCTGCTTAAAGAAACAAATGTAGTTCATGATGTAAACGAAGCTTATATAAAGCGTGATATATACTCCATATTGTCCCAATTTACAAAGGATATTTTTTCCAAAGATATTTTGGACTTCTTTATTACTCATTATGCACCGTTTACTCTTGAATCAGCAAACTTATCATTACAGGTCCAAATCGATGAAAGTGCGTTAGATTCATATAATAAAATGATTTACAATTATTTTAATAAATCATTTTATCTCCGGGTGAAAAAAGTAAACCCTGCTTTCGGTGATGTCGAATCACAAATTAAAAATCGCTTTAAAGATGAAAATTTTCTGAAAATAACCGAAGATAATGCATATTATGAATATCATGGTTCTCAGATTGAAAAAGCAGCATTTGAAGATATGCTGACCTACCATTCTTGGGATGAGGTTGAGAAGAAAACAGTTACTTCTTGGTTTATTCCTTTAAATGAAGACGATTTCTTCGTTCTATTCCCAGAATTCTCCAAACAGGATAGGCAATTATATATTTCTTTAATTAAACTCTTTGAGGGTCATTTTGAAGATGAAGAATACGTTCTGATCAATCCTTATCTCCTAGATTCACTGTTCCCGACTATTATTCCTCCTGAACTTAATTTTATTGAAGATTCTGAACAAAGAACAAAATTATGGCGGGATATTGAGCAGCACTTCGAAGACAATTTTAAAAATTTCTTTTTCCAAGGTATAATTAATCTTTTTTCTTCTTCAATTCTTCTAGAGTTTCAAATTCAAAACAACCTTGGAAGTGAAAAGGATTTCGAGAATATTTTTTCTTTTAAGCTAAATCGCGATAGCGAGATAAAATATAACATAATTTTTGCACCCTATAATCGAAAAATCATGCAAGATGATATTTTGGAGTTAAAAAACTTTGTAATTTCCTCGTTTCAACAGTTTAATCCAATAAATATGTGTCTCTTATTCCTTTCAGAACCATTATCCTCGGATATACTAGAATCATCAGATTTCAAGGAACTTTCTGGTGAATCGTCCATATATCCAAACTATTTGGTTTCTAATACCCCAAATTTACTCCAATTGAAGGAAATTATTTTTTTAGGTAAATTATCTGCCTTAAGCGGTATTTCATTAAAGATCGACGAAAAGAAAAGGATTGATTTTACAAATTTCTTATTTAACACGTTTAAGTTCCAAGATAGTTTGCAGAAATATCGCGAGTATATAGATACAAAAGGATTTTTGATACCTGCGATAAAACTCCAGCAAGGTATTGAATTTAAAACGTTCTCAAAGTTTTATCACCAAATTATTCGGTTGATTCAGCTCCCTTCTTACGATCCTGATGAGTTCTTCCCTAATTATGAAAAAGTCAGGAAATTAAAGAAATTCTCGGGCGGTACTAAAGAACAAATTACTTATGCTGATTTCTCCGAAAACGATTTCAAGAAATATATACGTGCTATCAAGGAAAACTTCAGCAATCCAGGATCTTACAATATTGAATATGCATTTACGAAAATCGAAGAATCAATTCTCCAAGTTATTAAACATTCTCAAGATCTCGCGACAATTCAAAATTTAAGAAAGATTTTTTACGATGAGACCCAAGATGAGAATATTTTCAATTTTTATATTGAAATGTTAGAATTTAAAGGCAAAATCACTTATGATGGTGAACTTATCAATTATCACGACATTTTACAAGATAAAAATGCAATCTTGGAAAGTGTTGAAGATTTCAAGAAAAAAAACCAATCATTATCAAAGAATATAATGATCTATCACTATTGTAATAGGAAAGAACGTGAATTGAATATCATTACTTTATCTGATTATATCGAGGTTCTTACTGACTATCAAAATGCGATCGAGTCCAACCAAGACCCGATTTTAAAAGCCTCATATCTCCTTTTGGTAAATGAAATCATGTCGTATTACGAAAGTTCTATGAAACCATCATTCCAAGATTCATTATCCTTTTTTAACAAGGCAACAAGTTATTCCAGTTTTTCATCAAGATATATTAAGTTAAAGGAGGAAATGGAGCAATTATATGCTAAAATTAAGGAAATAACGAAAAATGCTCCAGATATTGAGGATTTGAAAGAATATAATGACTTGATCGAATCCAGTTCCGATTTTTATGATGATAAATCCTTTTTTGAAGGGTTAAATGACAAGGCAGATCTGATTGCGCAATTCGATAATTATGACGATGATTTTAAGGATAAATTTTTCTTCCGAGATTTGAAAGTAAAGAAAAGAGGTAAAACATCTGAAAATGACAAGCTTCTTCAGATTGCAAATATTTTCATCACGAGAATATTACTTGTCCATAAACCAAGAATCGACGCTATTCTTGAAAAGTATAACAGCCAAAAGAAGATATTTGATCCTCTTCTCAAAAGCCCCAATTCAAATAAGCAACGTTATCAAACTCAACTCTCGTCTTTGAATATCCGTGATGAATTAAAGATTAGTTCGATTCTCTACAATCGAGTATTTGCGGAAATAGATTCTCAAAAAATTGAAATTAATATAGATCTTGCCCCCGCAAAAAGTTTTGAAGATATTACCCAGATTCTAATCCAAGAAAATTCATCAATTAGCAGTATTTCAAAATCTTTCGATGGAAAGATCGATGCCTTAAAAAATTGCATCTTAAAAGAAGAGAATTTCCTTTCGTCTAAAAGCCAAATTCTTCAATTTAAAGTAGAATATGAACAACAATTTACTGAATATGAAAAAATCCTGGCCCTCATCACAAATCGCTGTGATATTGCGATCGCAGGATTTGAGATTGATGATACTTGGACTTTGGAGGTAATTAATTCACAATTTGATGCAATAAATGCACAAATATCGTTTGATACTCTCTTTAATGAAATACTGGACTTCTTTAAAGGATTATACAAGAGTAAGCAAAATAAAATATCTGTTTTAAAACGCGTTTCTAACGAAAGTTGGAATTTTGATGTCGTTAATCAAGCCTGTGAAACCGTTGAAAGCATCATTAAATCAAAGAAAATGATAAGTGCCGAGAAATTGGTCGAGTTATCTGAAAGCATTAAAACAATCTCGGAACAAATTGAAGAATTAATAAAGACCGTAGACGAGCGCCTAATAAAAATATTTGAATATATCGAAAGAAATGAGCATATCTTTACTTCAATCAAATCCTCAGCAAATTCAAAAGAAGATATTACAGCGCTGTTCGGAGAGTTTATGAGTGAAAATGATATTGATGAGGATCATCTTTGGGAATTATTGAAGCGATTTGGTCTAATCCAAGAGGTTTTTTTCATAAACATTTGAATTTTTTTCAATCAATTTTTAGATCACATAATTTATTTTCATATTTTCGAATAATAAGGTTAGACTTTTCTTTCGATAACTCCTTTAAGCCTTTGCGTAAAGTCACTTCGGTAATGTCGAACAATTGTGCGATTTTTGCTTGATTCCTGTTGCTTACAACCTTATATAGACCTGCTGCAAGAAACCCACTTGATGGATTTGGATTACTATTTAGTAATTCATAATAATATTCTCTGAGCACTTGATGGCTCTTTGTAGGACGAATATGATTTAAATTCTGTATCCCTTTCAACAATTGAACTTCTCTTAATTTTAATGGAATAGCCTTCTCTCCGTACATCTCTTCATATTGCTTGGATAAAATAGACTTAAAATGAAAATCTGTTTTTGCTAAAAAATAATAATCAATCAATTTTCCTGGCTGCATATTTCTTATTCCCACCTTTTTAAAATGTTGTGCTAAGATAATCGAGGTAGCATGCAAAATGTAACTTTCATAACTCCTTCCAATACAATCAATTTTCATCAAAAAATCTAATAGCTGATTCTGAAAACTATCCTCTAATTTAATATTCAATTTTATTAAATGTTTTTTTAGTGCCTCAAGTTTTCTATTATAGCCATCTTTTTTCAGATACTCAAATCCGTTCTGCTCCTTTACTTCCACTGATTTTTCAATGACGTCCTTTGAATTAAAAATATTACATCCAAGGTTTGAGTTATCCTCAACAACTAAGTTGTCTTGAATCGAGTTTAATTCTTGTCTGGATATTAGTTGTTCATTAGGATTAATAATTTCGTTGATTTGTATCATTCCAAGAAGTTTTTTAATGAAATTAATCAATTCAATTAAATCACTCATTTTTATTGGCTTCAATAATGCTTGGGTGGAACTCAACTCTGAAATATTATACCAATGGGTCGTAATATCGAGTGTTTCATCATTACTTTCTGTTCGTAAAAGAATTGTTTCAGGTTTAAACTGAATGTATAATCTTATATTATCCATTTCGGTTTTATCCGGTCGATCCTTTTCGTTTGAATGGATCTTTTGGAAAAAAGCGTCAATTTCATCAAAAGGAATAATAAAAAATATTAAATCTTGATCCTGAAATATTAATTGGAAGTACCAGGGTGCATTTTTCCTTTCTCTCAATCTTTTTACTTGATCGAGCTCATTCTTCGAAATTTCAAATGGCGCTTCAACAATTCCCTTATCCTGAACTATCCAACTCGAAGTTAATATATAATGGTAGGAATTGTCATTGACACGTATAATTTTTGAATTCTCGTTAAAGATTTTCAAATTAAACAACTTTCTTAAGAAATTATTGATGAACATATTCTGAAGTTCATTTCTTTTTATCGATCGAAGCATATCGAAAAGAAAATTCTTGAATTTGTTATATCGGAACCCCTCAATTGTTTCCAAACCTTGATTCCTCAAGACCGTAAGATAATTTTTGAAGCAAACTATATCTATGCCTTCATATTGCTCCCATGACCGGAAAACTTTAATTAATTCTTCATTTTCATCAATAATTGCATTTTGGTTGTCGATGTTATTACTCCCAAGCGTATTAAAACTGATTTTGGGCCCTATTATCTGGGTTGCTCCCTCTTTTTTGCTCTGGTTAGGAGTTATCTCTGAAAGCCGGGTTCCCCATTTATTAAGAATCTTTTCTATATTATTTTGGCTATCTCCTAACCTTGTTTCGTAATATTTTATAATCTTATTCCATAATAACGTCACGAACTTTTCTTTATTCCTTTTTAGGATTTCAAGAAATCGTTGCGAAAATCTAGTTGCATTTGCTAAAAATCCCGCATCAACTAAGATTTTGACAGGATTTTTCATAAGAATCGGCAATATCTTATCTTTGTCCCCCTCTTGAAGCGGATTGCAATTTTTCAAATCAATCTGAAACCCTGCATCCATTCGTATTTTATAAAAGGAAATAAAAGACTCAACAAGATCCTCCTTCTGAAAAGTTCCAAAATTATCGTGGATTTTAATGAGACCATAAAGAAGGATTAATTTATACGAGCACGTTAAAGGCATTTTGATAATCTGGTCATAATAATATTCGAAATCATATTTTTTTGATTCTGTATTATTATCAGAATCATTCTTTCCATTTGTAGAACCCTTTTTCTCACGATTTTGTAGCTCAATAGCATTTTGTTGTGTTTTGGCTAAAGGGTGGGTGATATTCCTCGGAGGGTTTATTACTGATTGATCTTCTGATAGATTGAAGAATGCTTTAAATTCTTCTTCATTAATATGAAAATCGTTTATGAATTTCTCAATACTATCTTCATTTTTGTAAATAATCTTGCAAATCTGATGAATGTCAATTTTCTCACCTTTTAATACTTCTGAGAATATTACAGAAATATAATTTGAAGCAAGTTTGATAGGCGTCTCTTTATACTGCTGAACCCAGATATTTCCCCTTGACAAATCGCATTTATATGTTTTTCCTGGATTCCTCTGGTCACAATCTAGTTTTTCGCAATTGACTCGTGATTCTATTCCCCAATAACAGCCAAATCGTCGTGGGATGTGCTCATAAAAAAAGGTTTGATAAGTAATATAATTTCTAGTAAAAAAATTATAAAATTTGACAATATCGTTTTCAATTTTTATTGATAAATTAAAATGCTTATAGAATTTAAGTAGTTCTACCCGTGATGTGGAAGATATTCCATCAATCGTTGAAATTCCTTCCCATTTATCAAACAGGAATGTAAGAAATGTTGGAAGGACTCTGAAAGTAGAATTAATTTCTGATTTTTCTAAATTATTTTCAGTATTGTTCTCAAAACTTTTTAAGCCCATATATTTTGTCTTTGATTCAATCGCCGTAGTAAGATTTCGTTGTATTTCACTATTTGACAGAATTAGTCTCGCAATATCTCTTTGCGATGTGCCTGGAATATCTTTTAATTGTACTATTCCTGCTCCAAATGATATTCTGTCCGGAAAGCATATTCTAAACTCTGGTATTGTCTCTTGTAAGTAATGAAACTTTAAAGGAGAACCGAATAGAAATGTCTTACATTTCGCCCTGTACGCTGGTATTATTATAAATACTCCTTCTTTCTCTTCACTACATTGTACATCTTTATTTTTAATCTTTAGATTGAGGAATTCTCGTGTTTTTATTTTATTATCTGATTTATCCCAACGACCCCTATCTTCAATCCATTTCTCCATTTCGATTTTATCTTTAAATGGTTGGATTTCTTCAATAATCGTATAGCCAATAATGGCCAATTTTCTCTGCTCTTCCAACTTTTTATCTGGATGTTCATAATTTCTTGAACAGTATAAAAAGCAAAAAGAGCCATTTTTAATTAAAGTTGCATTCGGAGTTTCTTCATGATAGATATACTCATCAAAAGTATCTTTGAATATTGATTTACTTTGAATAACTATCAAGAAATTTGGGGCGGCTTCAAAATAATCTACATCCATAAGTGCTACCCTTGATATTTTTTCAATCCCACGTATAGGTTAATTACATTTTTACTTCCTAAGAAGTTTTTAATCTGTAATTGATGCATAAAAAAATTTTTTATATGGAAGAGCAGTGGTGCTACTCGGGCTCGGTCGGGTCGGTTTCGAATCTATCCGGCGGGTCTGTATCGAAGTCGTCAGGCGGATCGGTGTCCAGGTCGGCAGGCGGCTCGGGGTCCTTGAAATCGTCGGCGGGGTCAGGCGGGACGAGCCTGGCCTGGTCGCGGGAGCCCGGCCGCCACGGCTGGGGGCCTGGGGAGGTCATCGAGTGCCGGCCAAGTTGCCGTGCCACGGGCAGGGCGCTTGGCACTGGGCGTGCGGCCGACACCACGGCCCGCCATTCCCGCACCGTGCGGCCCAGCGCCTCGCGGATGGTCGTGTAGCTCGCGTGGAACAGCCCGGCGAATTTCCCATGTGTTAGGTTCCTGCCGTCGTCGTGCGTGGCCCGGATGGCCAGCCTGCGGGTGGCCTCCTGCCGGTCGAGCGTTCGTGGCATGGCATCACTAACTCGCTACTGGGTTTCCGATCGGCAGGACCTTGATAAGCAACAATAGACAATAACTGGCGAAAGATCGGGCTACAGGATTCAGTGCAGTAACTGCTAGGCAGCTTTCATGCTTTCGAGAGATTCAGAAATATCTGCGAATCTAGCCTTCATGTAGTCTGCGTATGGAAGACTGCTGGAAACCCCTGGTTCCTCAGGAAGATGCAGGAACCCGTCGATCTTATCCGCGACATCAACCACGAATATTTACGAATGGAACACGATGTAGGCTTGATGAATACGACGAGCGCGAATACACCCACGACGCGGGATGCGGTCATCTCGTTCCTGAAAACCTTGCCAGACGACGTCACGTTGGAAGATATCATGTACCATCTCTACGTTCAGGAGAAGATCTTAAAGGGTTTGAACGAAATCAGGGATGAAGACGTCATTGAAGACGAGGATCTAGACGAGATCGTGGAAACATGGTCATAACCCTATTGCGTGGTGCAACAACCAATTTTAACGATATTTATAATTGTGTATTTGTATACATGTATTATAGGCATCATCAAATTATAGGGATTGCAGTATGAGCACGGTTCGGCTTGATGCGCAACATGCGAAAATGCTTGACGATCTCAAGGCAAAATTGACATTGCAGGGAAAAAAATCTCCAAGCAAGAATTAGTCGGAAAGATTATTGAGGTTGCTAGTAAAAATACAGATTCCCTCTTTGAAGACCAACCACCAGAAGCAATTGATGATGACGAGCTCAAGGTTTTCGATTGGGGCGTTTCTGACACCTCGACGACGGTCGATGAGTACTTGTATGGATTGAAGCGAGACAAGTGCGATCCGTGAGCAGCCATGGGCGTATTTCTCGACACGGGCTACATCCTGGCGCTGAAAAACTCGTCGGATGTCAACCACCCGGCTGCGATGGCCACCTATTCAAATCTCAAGAGCAGGATCCACGGCGATGTCTACACGTCCGATTACATCTTGGATGAGGTCGTGACGCTCGCCTTGGCGCGAGCGTGCAGGCTCGAGATAACCCAAGATATCGAAGCATTCATTCGCCGTACACGTTGGATCAATTTCATCAAGGTGGCAGATGCAGATATCGATACGGCGTGGAAGCTCTTCGTTCGGTATTATAGCAAGGGTCTATCGTTCACCGATTGCATGATCGTGGCCCAAGCAGAATCCCGAAACGTCATGAAAGTATGCACGTTCGACTCCCATTTCAATGGTATTTTAGAGATCGTGTAATGCTTAACATGTAGGTGATGATCATGCCAGATATCAAGAAAATCGCCATCAATGCCATCCAGGACCTTCCAGACGATGTGACCTACGAGGATATCTTTGAAGTCATTTTCCTTCAGCAACAAGTCGCTATCGGCAAACAGCAACTGGAGATTGGCGATTTTTCATGCACGGGCAAGTCATGGAAGAAATGAAGGCTCGGATGCGTGTATCGAAAACGTGAAACATCGATTGGCACGATTGATGAAGTTTTATACAGAATAAAAGATGCAAACCTGATTTTCACGCGAGTTGCAAAAAGGACAGTTTATTCCTCGAATGAGATCAAAAAGATGGCGAGTAGACCCGTTACCGTTATATTATTCATCCATAATTTTCATTTGCCCAGACCCATTAGCCTAAAAGAACTTCAGAACAATGCAATAATTGAAACAGCTCCTCAATCAATACAGGCAGTAAAAGAAGGGCAGTATAAGGATATCAAAAAAATTGGGCAAGTGGACCGCAAGCTTACCATTGCCTAACCTATGTTCGTAGCCTGATCAACATATCGATATGATTCCGGGGCGACAAAACCAGGTATCACGCGAGTTGGATCTACCGGTGTCTTGAAGACATCAAGATCCTTTATCTTGATCACAAATCCCACGTCCTTGTTTTTAAAATACTCGAAAAAGGAATTCCTATCGATTCCTGAGACTGATTGGCAGCGATTCCACAACGCTTCTGGATGATCTGCCACGATCTCGCCAATCAAGAACGACGCAACAACGTTGATCGGAATAGGATTCTCCTGTATGTCAGGCTCCTGTCGTCGTCGTGCGTGGCCCGGATGGCCAGCCTGCGGGTGGCCTCCTGCCGGTCGAGTGTTCGTGGCATGGCATCACGGTTGCCGCTACTGGGTTCACGATCGGCTGGGCCTTGATAAGCAACAATCGAAGGTATCTCGCAGGTGAGTCGCTATCGGATTCGATTCAACAGGTACTCTAAAATGAGGAGTTTCGCCGATCGATGTCAATCCCGTATTCGTGTAAACCAATCATTCGGTGTCTTGTGTATCCTGGATATTCTGCAAATCCTTTTCAATATTATTTTTGAGAAAGTCCAAAAGACCTTCCTTTAGCAAGTAATCATTCGCAGAGTCCGCATTCAATAGTTCGGACATTTTTCTCGAAAAGGAAGGGATATACGAAATTATTTCGAACAATGGAAGTCGAGTTTTCGCTTCTGTTGCATCAAATAATAATTCCATTACCGGAGTGCCGTCAAATAACAATGTCGTTCTCCAAATGAACCTGGGAAAAAAGCCAAGCAAGAGTTCATTTCGTTTCTGCTGTGGCAAGGTTTTGATAATCGGGGAGTGAAGGTATTCCTTTTTCAATTGATTAACGGACGAGATGTAACAATCCCACTCCCATTTGGTTTCATCTTGGATTTTGCTGTCAATAATCAAGGAGTAAATTTGATCGAGCAGAACCCTGATCTCAGAATAGGGATAACGGATCTTGTGATATAACGGAATCACGATGCTTTCTGGTTTGATTTCTATTGCTTCACCGCCTTCTTTCCTGTCTTCGCAGGTGAGGATTAAATGGTTTAATGAAGAACTGGGTTGGACTTCGTATTTTGCAAAAGGTCCTATGTTATCATCGTGAATGTAGAATTTATCGATCTTATTTCCAATTAAAGGGAATACGGCTTGGACAGGTTGATCTTCAAGCAAATGGTAACCAAGCATGGCAAGAGCATGAAAATCCTCTGTGATTTGCACCCCTAAAAATATCGGAAACCCCCCTCGAAGATAAGCATAGCACAAACCGAGAAAATCTTCGAGGGTTAGCGACTTTTCGGGGTTCTCCTCGAGATCAGTCACTTCAACTTCCATTCCGTATTCTTTTATTGCATTGATCACTTGGATCAGGTTCAACCCCGATGATGGCATAGGACGGTTAACGGAGAAACTCTTATTTGCTGCTTTGGTTATCTCAAACGGCGTTGGTAGATAATAATCATATTGATATGCAGTTTTTTCCAAAACAGACCAAAGAGCACTAGTTGCACACGCAGAAATAATTTGATCTTGTTCCTGAAATGCAAGGCTCTCGATCGATAGTTCGTTTCCGAAGAGATTGCTCGAATATTTTCGCAGGGTAAGAATATGACGGCACTCTGGGTTGGAGCCTGAATCTGTATTGCAATTTGTATCTTCGTACACCTTGACAAGAGTTCGGCCCATTAGATTCGGTATGGGTTTGATTACTGTGAATCCGAGGTAACTAGTTTGAAGTTTTTTTTCGTATTCCGAATCGTGGTTGATCAAATCATCAAGCGTGATTTCTGCATTGAAAAAGTGCAATCGTGTGCATGTTCGTGGATAGTAAACAAAACAAGTGCTGTAAAAATGCACGTAATCATCCAAATAATATTTATCGATGTATTTTTGTTCGCAAATGATCGTTCTACAGTGCAGATGGTTTAAATAACCGTAAAGGTACTCGATTTGCGCCTTTGATTCTGCCTTCACGTCAGTTCGACTGTCTTGAATGAGCTGGAAAAAATTTTCTCGAGTAAATTCAAAGCTCAAATTGGATTCTGGCGTGATTGGTTCGATCAATTAACCACACCTAGATAGTAAATCGTTGGTACAAGGTTTTATCACTAACGCGTTGTGCATCCCGCATTTCCTGTTCAAAAAGTTGGATCCTTTTCTTGGCTTCCTTCGCATTCTTTCTCAGGTTATCGATGTCTGGGCTGTTAAATTTCAATTCTTTTATGTCTGCAAGTTGCTCTTCTTCAGTTTTCATCTCGATCACGTTTCTTCGTGTCCGAGTTGAATAACACTGAGCAATATTTGGAATATTCTCTTATTTAAGATCTTCGTCCGCTGAACCTTCTATTCGAAACATTTTTTCGTGTTGGGAAGCTCAGGCAACCTTCTAACGTACATCACATACCTTTTTGTCGGTCTTGTTATCAGTTAGGTGTACTACTTTGCAGTCATTCTATCTCTTGAAATTGTTAGGAAGTTTGGATGTGTCTAGCAGGACGGTGTTGATCGCAATTTTCTTGCAAAACCTGGTGCTCATCGGCCAAGATGACGAGTTTGGATGCAAGGACACGTGCCACGACACGTGCTAGGCAGATTTCAAACTATCGAGAGCTTCAGAAATATCTGCGAATTTAGCCTTCATGTAGTCTGCGTATGGAAGACTGCTGGAAACCACGACGCCCTTCAACGAGGCCGTGAGCGGGTGGGTGCCAAAGTCGCAGATCGTGTCGTACCATGATGCAGGATCCACGGACGTGCAACAATTCAGGCTTACGCCCTGGTTCCTCAGGAAGATGCAGGAACCCGCCGACAAGACTTGTTAAAAACCATGCAATTTTTAACATGGAAACCGAATCTTGATGCGAGCAGATTGAAGGCAGCCCTTGCTGGACGTGCTCGATCTTGATTAACCTGAGAGCTCTGTTTTAGATCTAAACCAGGCCAGCGTGGCTGGGGCCTTTTGCCGGCCGTGCGTTCGGGAAATTCAAGGACCTTGATTGCTGTCACCTTATTTATTTTCGATGCCTGGCTGTGAAGATGCAGAGTTCCTACAGGGATTCCCTGTCTCGCAACAACAATTTCTAATTTGATTTCGACTCGAGGACTTGATGATTATGCCTGATATCAAGAAAATCGCCATCGATGCAATTCAAGGCCTTCCAGACGATGCGACCTACGAGGCTATATTTGAAGTCATTTTCCTTCAGCAACAAGTCGCTCTCGGCAAGCAGCAACTGGAGAACGGCGAATTCTTCACGCATAGGCAAGTCATGGAAGAAATGAAGGCTCGGATACAGGCATTGAAAACGTGAAACAGAAAAAAAACGGGTCATTTAAATGCCCCGATGAAATATCTGCAAGAAACCTTAATTCTTCATATCACGTGATTTACTTGACCATGGAACAGAAAAGCACCCGCGACGTCGTAATCTCCTATCTCCAGACTTTGCCTGATGACGTCTCGATGGAAGACATCATGTATCATCTATACGTGCAGGAGAAAATCTGGAATGGCTTGAAAGATGTCGAAGAAGGAAAGATCGTGTCAAACGAAAAAGCAAAGGAAATCATGGACTCATGGTTGAAATAAATTGGTCAGAACGGTCATTGGATGATATACAACAGATTCAGAGCTATATTGCCCGCGATTCTCGTTATTATGCCAAAGCATTCGTCGAAAAAATTTACCAGCGAGTGCAATTACTGGAATAGTTTCCTGAAATAGGTAAGATCGTTCCCGAATTTGAGGATCCATCTTTGCGGGAGCTTATTATTCAATCATACCGCATTATCTACGAATATCACGAAAATTTGGTAGTTATTCTTACCGTGATTCACGGAAGCCGGGAGTTCATGAGTAAAGAAATCTAAATCTCTTTCAAAACGGTTTCCCTGCATTTTCCACCACGGCCCGCCATTCCCGCACCGTGCGGCCCAGTGCCTCGCGGATGGTCGTGTAACTCGCGTGGAACAGCCCGGCGAGTTTCCCGTACGTCAGGCTCCTGTCGTCGTCGTGCGTGGCCCGGATGGCCAGCCTGCGGGTGGCCTCCTGCCGGTCGAGCGTTCGTGGCATGGCATCACGGTAGCCGTTACTGGATTCCCGATCGGCTGGGCCTTGAAAAGCAACAATCGGTGGAATCTCTCAAAGGTAGGAGTTATCGGATTCGATCTAACTTTCATGCTTGCGAGGAGGATTTCGAACCCCCCAGAATCGGACCCTGGCATAAAATATTTGATCGAGAGCAGGTCGATTGGTTGATGAATGCACCCGATCTTGCGGGTAACACTTGGTTAACAGGTTGATACTTAACCCGGCAAGCCGTTTCTTCCTCGACGCCCGGCGTTTTCTACGCGGGCCGCATTTCACCGCGGTGACCAAGGATGGAAGCCGACGTAATTACAAATGCCCCGAGTTCAAGCGAGTCTCCAAGAATGGAGATAAAAATCGATCCAACCAGGTGCCTATTTTGCCAGCTCGACTGCATCTTTCCCGTCGAGGGCCTGACGAAACATGAGATCAAGCAGCACGATCATCAAGCCCGCATCTCCCGCCTTCCTGTCGAGCAGAAGCTGATCTACGTGTTCGCGGAACTGTATTCCAAGTACACGCACATGGTGAACGACATCAGGGAGGTTTTTTCTGCAGACAACGTGAATGAATTCTTTTCACACTATCTCCCGAACACGACCATGAAGTTCGAGCTCTCTGGCATCCAGCTGGGCAAGATCGAGAAGACCTTCCGCAAGGTGGTGAACGTGTACGTGGCAAATGGCTTGATCTCCGAGGACGAGCGGCGTACGTTCTTTGAGCAAATGCTCGATCTCAAGGCGATCAAGACCAAATACAGGGAAATACGGTCGGACATCGCCCGTGAGCTATCCAAAATGGATGTTGCTTGGTTCGATCCCGATGAAATACGCAGGAAGGAGGACTACGAGGCCTCGATAAACGCGGCCATCGAGCAACACGACGCGGAACAAGCGGCCAAGCAGGCGAGCGTCCAGGAAGAAATCGATGCAGGTCTGGAACGCGGCAATGAGTCCGGTGGTCGCCGATTTTCGATGTCGTCGTTCGCGCACGAGCTGGCCGAAAACATCCGCCGCACGATTATGACGATCGTCCGGAACGAACCCGACCACTCTGTCGGCCATCTCGATGATATCATCTATGCATGTGCGGAGCTAGCTAACTTCGGCGAGGAAATCGCGAAGGCTATCGTGCGGAGAGATATACCACTGAAAAAACTGCCGGTGCTGTTCCATGCCAATCTCTTCTCGCCGGATAACAGGCATATCATCGCGGAGAGCAGTTTCTTCCTCTTTCCACTTGACACGTCGATCATGGTCGCTGATCTCCTCCAGGAACACTTGACCCGGGACTGCAAGCGATGCGATTTCAAATGCCTGCGCGAGCCAAGCACGTGGCCAGATGGTTGGAAAAAAGACGAAAACCGCCTTGGGTAGAAGGAGTACTCGTGAAAAAACAAAACACATCCCGGAAGGATGATGCAAGCCTACCTTCCTTCACGCAGGAAGAACTGGACGAGATCGTGGAGGAAGCGACCATTGACACGTATGGCATCGATGAGGAACGTGGTTCTTGGGTAGCCTATCTCGAGGACGAGCTGGCCTTTCCGTTTCCCGTCCGGGTCATCGGATACCTGGCCCAAGCCAATGGGGTCGACGAACGTGGTGGCATGGTCAAGCTAAGGGTGATGTCCGAAGGCGCGGAGTACTGGGTGAACTTGACAGATTGCGAACTCGTGGACGCCGGCGGTGAAAAGAATCGCAACGATCTATTGCTGGCCGCGTATCGAAATTGGTTTTCACCGGGTGATAATGACTTGGATTACGAGGAGATTTAACTGGATGCCTTGAAATGCTGAGATTAGATTAGGGCAATCTTTCTTGATAATCATAATTATTCGTCCTCTTCATCGGAGGTTTCCCCTTCCAAGTTGATTTCCCCCTTCTTCTTGATGCATACGGGGTATTTCGTGCCAGACTCGGGAGGTGATATTCCTTCCAGCAAGATCACGTGCTCGTTCATGTCCCCGAAATCATACGTGTAGGTGAGTTTTGGATTTTCGGCATCGATGAAATCGCGCAAGTACACCCTGTCCTCGACGAGCCCGTCACGCGCATGATCCGGTTGGCTTCCATCGGGCAATAATCCATCGATTGTGAGCTTGTGCTTCCCCCCCGAGTTCATGGCCATCGAAAAATCGTGCAGGTGGTCACCATCCCAGCCGAAATAGGTCTGGATGGCATCATGGAGTTCCTCGAACGTGGCTGTGTCGGAAATGAGGATTCGGCGCCAAACAGGTGGCTTGGTCCCCTTCAGCGTGATTTTCAGCTGCATGATTTCTGGATCGCGGGGTGGTCCCGATCGCGAGGGTACCGTTATCACATTGGGCAATTTTCCGGCACGTTTCCCCTCCTCTTCCGATTCCTCTTGATCTTCATCGAAGATTTCATCCCAGAACTCATCGGGAAACTTGGTATTCTCCTCCGCGAACCATTCAATGGCATCGTCGTTGGATTCAGGCTCATCGCCGAACTCTTCCCCGAAAGCATCGTACGAATAGCCCATCCGGATAGCCAGGATGGCGAGGCTGGCGTCTAGATCGCCGTGTGGATCAACCCGTAGCAGGTTCCTGAACAGGTCGAGGGCAGCCCCGGCTTGGTTGTTCGCCCACAACCACGCGCCACGGATGAGCAACATTTCGTGAACGTGCTCGTTTTCCTCGTGGCGGACCTCCATGCGGTCTGGCCATCGACCCGTATCATCGAGGATCCGATTCATTGCCCGTTCATACCCGGTTTGTAAAATCTCCTCGCACTCATCGAGCTTATCGTGTTCAAGGTAGTAACCTGAGAGGAGCACGTAGGGCTCAAAGTAGTCCGGGTCCGCATCGATGAAACCTCGCAACTGGTCGAAGGAGGCATCATCCATTTTCGAATTCTTGACCCTGTCGAGCACTGCATCAAACTCGGTCGAGAGTGGATGGTGTCGATCGATGAACTCACGCATGGAGTTGATCAAGGTGCCAGAACAAAAATCACTATCGACGGCTGATCCGGTGTTTAAACTTATCACCGAATCACTCCAAAGGTCCCATGGCAGGCAGCAAATCGGGTAGCTGCCTTCCCCACTGATCGTGGAAAAGGGGCACTTGGTGACGTCTTATGATGCGGTCACGGACATGAAGATCGAAGTTGAGAGAGCCACAATTGGTTGGCTATTCTTGTCGCGTTCCCGCGCGTGTAACTCGCGTGGAACAGCCCGGCGAGTTTTCCATACGTCAGGCTCCTGTCGTCGTCGTGCGTGGCCCGGATGGCCAGCCTGCGCGTGGCCTCCTGCCGGTCGAGTGTTCGTGGCATGGCATCACGGTAACCGTTACTGGGTTCCCGATCGGTCGGGCCTTGATAAGCAACAATAGATGATACCTTGAAAGCGACAGCCCTATCGGATTCGTGAGTAATTTAGAAATTAGTGAGAGTGGTCATAGAAAATAACGGGGATAAACTATGAGTTTTAAAAATTAACGGTGACGTGAATTTTGAAGGGTTCATCGTTTGGACGAAAATTCGTAGTTGATTACATGCACGATAACGGCACGCTTCGCGTTTGGCACGGGACATCACGGCCCGATCGGATTAGCCGACCCCGCTCAGCTCTTATCCTGTTTATAGTGAATCACGATAAATTTGGTAAAATTAATCGAATTCTCTTATGATTGGTTAAATCCATCCATGATGTCGGAAAGAATTATAGGCGTGCAAAAATCACCTAACGTGCTCCGTTTTTTCAGGATTGAATTTAAGATTAAGGACACGAATGGGCTTTCCAAAGACGGAAGACCACGGAAGGTGTTTGCCTTGCTTACAATGTCCTTTCTACGGATTGACCGCGTTCGTTTCCATCAAGAACCCATACTTTATTGGGGGCGATTCCATTCCTATTTCGCCTTTTCACCGCGAAGCGAGACGAATGGTAGCATATCTTCACGAATTTGCACAAAAAGTGCAACCGGTTTATATACATCAGTAGGAATTTCCAAAAAAAGAGGTTTTTTCGCACGAATTTACCAAAATATCACTATCAAGTTTATTTAGAAATTAACGGGGATAGGTTGTAAGTCAGGCTTCAGAAAGGTCGACTATTTTTTGGTCATTCTCAGTATTTGCCAAATTACTCAATTCGATCAGTGAACCGTGCGAATTCAGGATTCCGGTACGAGTAAAACTACCTGAACCACTCATCATTTGTGGCCATCAGGCAATTAGAAAGTTCTTGTATCGTTAACTTCGTGCGTTCTTCTTGAGCGGGCCAAGATCATGCATTCGCTCAAGATTTAGGTCCACCTATTTGCTCTTGATTGCGTCATACACGTTTTTTAAGATGGACTTCTCTGGTTGATCAACCGGAATTCGGTTAAAAAGATACCCGGTCTTCCATGATAAAAGATCTAAATACGGGCGCTTTAATCGAGAAAGTATTTCAACATTGCTCTGGCTGAAAAAGGTGGCGAGATTCTCTGTAAAGATCATGCCCGGGTCGACTATAAAACCATTATTCTCTTCCATTCCAAACTTCGCGTGAAAAGGAAAATACATGCTGTGATTATCGGTTTGTCCGATAAGATTTGCCCACTGATCTCTTGAAAATTCTTGAAAAAAGGCATCAGGTATGGGTTTCAAGGGGATCAAGTGAATAAATTCGGTCTTGCGCTTTCCACCTCTCGATTCCAAGTCGCACGCATTCGTAACCACAATAACGAGCTCTTTCAATGTCTCGGAGACGAAAATGTCGCCTTGAGTAATCTCGTTGATGTCTTTGGCCTCTTCATAATCTGTAAAAAAGGTTACGGGAGAAAGATATTCACTAACTTCCATGGGATTTCCCTGGCTCATTCCTCTTCCTCGTCTTCAAGTCTTGATCGAATCATGTTGAAGAATCGATCGTCAGGTATGTCAAATGTATCCATCCGCATCGATTGGGTATCACCCGCTGTATTTTGTTCCAGCTTTTCGAGCTTGGCCTTGAGTGTCGCGTTTTCTGCCTGCAAAATGGAAATCTTTCCAATTTGCTTTTCCAGCTCTTTAATTCGATGCGATAAACCCGCATTTTCGACTTGAGCAACCAATGCTATTGATCTTGGTTGGTTTTGCCTGCACGGAATATTTCGTTCCGTTGCCAACACGGTTGAAACCGTGTTCAAGATTATTCCTTCCGTATTGCGTTTTAATGCGTTAACCAATGCCACTTCCTCTTCTTGTGCCATTTACGGTCCCCCTTGTGTGGTTTTCAAGATTTTTTCGATGTTCCTTCTTGCATCGTCAATATCGGCTTGCTCGGGCCATGTATGACCTCTTGCCTTGCACAAGTAAAGACATTCGAGCGTGAGCTTGCGAAACATATCACTATAATATGATTTGAATTCCAAGTTCGTTTCTATTTCCATTTTCAATATCGAGTCCGAGAAGTCTGCAAGGACATCTTCGTTCTTGATAATTTTGTTGTATATCTCGACATCATATGCTAATTTTGATGGTGAAATGATTTCTTCGTCCTGGTATTTTGCATCCTCGTGCTCTCCGTATGGCTTTTCTACAGGAGAATCACATTGTTCTATCATCAGCGTGCAGATTCGCCAATAAGGTCTTAACACGATGCTATGTGGTGAGAGATTAATCAATTGCAAAGGAATTATCCCTTCATAACCTGGGTTCATGTTTGAGGCTAAATTGACCATTATCCCAAGGCGTGCTATACTCTGCCGTGCCTCAACTTTCCCAACCATGTTATTCGCAATGTTCACGTGCTCAACCGTTTGGGCTAAAAGAAAATCACCTGGTTTGAGAACAAGAGGTTCGAACTCCTCTATCGTCATGAATTCCATGCTTTGGGACTGATCATCGATACAATCCAAGAAAGGCAAATTTGACTTGAAACGTTGAAATTGATTGGATAGTCTCAAGTCTATCGATGCAGGTTGTAGTTGAACCTCAAGGTCGAATGGATGCGAGTCATCTGGCGAAAATACCAACGGCGGGTCCGCGAGAACCATTTTTTTGAGTTCCCCGTTGATCAAGAGACCCATTAATTTCACTCATGTTTAGTGTTTTGATTAGTTCAGGTAACGTAATTCTTCTTTCGTCAATATACTAAAACCCATTAAGATATTTTCAGGATCCACCCTCTTAATTTTATCCACGCAGATAATTATCTTTTTCGGTTTTTCCTCTTCAAGGTGAACGATGGTTGGTGCAGTGTGTCATGGATCGATGCAAATTGGTATGTCCAGAAACACGGACGACATCCTCAAAATTGAAACCAAAATCGGGAAGAAAATGCCAGCGAAAACGAATGACAAAAAGATTATTCCAGATAATGCTTATGTTCTACTCAGAATTAGATGCTTATGTATGGTGAAGTACACCTAAGTTAATTGAATTTTCACGATCTAAGGCGTCGGTTATCCTACCTAAGAAAGATCATAAATAACGGGTTAGGATATTTAAAAAACCGCTATAATTACATCTTTTATGAGATCGCACACACCACGCGTTTCCTTTCCAGCTTGGATTCCACGGTTGAACGTTTGGTGGTGCTGAGTTGTACAGACTTCTTGGCGGATCTGCTGGTATTAAGACAGGTGCGTATGCCTTCGCCATCACAGCCAGCCATTCCCGCACCGTGCGGCCCAGCGCCTCGCGGATGCGGATGTATCACGGTAGCCGCTATTGGTTTCCCGATCAGCTGGGCCTTGAAAAACAACAACAATTAGTATCTTTCGGAAATGATCGCCCTACAGGATTCGAAATGTCTTGAATATCCCACCTAAGGATCGCTGGTGCAACTCCTCTCCTGGAGTTTTAATGCCGAGTCACACCTAAATCGCGAATCGCTTCTCCAAAGTCTCATCACTAACACGTTGGGCATTCTGCATTTCCTGTTCAAAAAGCTGGATCCTTTTTTTGGCTTCCTTCGCGTTCCTTTTCAGGTTATCAATATCTGGGCTGTTAAATTTCAACTTTTTTATGGCAGCTAGTTGCTCTTCTCCAGTTTTCATCTCGATCAGTTCGAGTCGACTCAAGTCGGTTCTCGAAGCGGCGATCCGCGTTTAAGGATTGGCGAATTCAAACAATAGATTCATCAAAGCTTCATCGAATCTATCTCCCGGTCCGGTAGACCGGATCTGGAAGCCGACGTTTTTTCTTGAAGCAAAGTGCCTATACACGCTCATTGCAACCATTTATCGAGACGTGCAGATTTTCCCCATTTCCTGTTCTCGAAATCGACGAGATCTTTGGCTTTCTTGAATTTCTTTTGTGGCTGATCAGGCCCGACATCTCCTGGATTTTGTCTTTCTGCCTTGATCCTTCCGACATCTTCCAAGGTTTCCGTAGCCCGCGCCAAGGCATCATCGATAAATTGCCACTCGTCGAGGGGCATGGGATAATCGCCAACCGCTTCTGCCTGATCGAGGCAATGCAAGCAGGCCTTCGCATGCCGCGCCCGCCCGCGGGTATCGTCCTCGAGAAGGTTGATCGTCTCCCACGCGTGGAGAATGCCGCTCCACGTGTTTAACATGGCGTAATTTTTCGGAAATGATTGAATGGAATACGGCGTAACCGCCAAGTCAAATGAATCGAACGCCCGCTGGAAATCCTCGATTCGATCCATGAACGGCACGTGTGTTGCCAAAATGCCGGCATTTGCATGTGCGTCTGCAAAAGGTATCCCGAGCTGGCGGTTCAGCGAGATGAGGTAGCTGTACGCGTTCATGGCCTTGTCGAAATAAATGAAATTTTCTAACTTCATGGCAAGAGCTGACAGGATCTCAGCCATTCGTTCGCGTTCGAAGTAATACCCGAGGCTATTGAACTCGTGGTGAGCCGTGGACAAGCGGTGTTCATCGTAGAGCATGATGAGCTGATGCTCATCCATCCCATCGAGCGAGAAGGAAAAGGACATCACGTGCCCGTCGATGCCAAATTCCTGGAATGCTTGTGCGTCGTACCTTGAATATCCTCGTTCGTCGTGCCTATCTTTATCGAAACGCCTTAATCGGTTATCCATTTCACTTCCCCGGTCAGATTTGTTCGACCTCCTTCAAGAACGACCTGCGCCGCCGATTGGCATCCTTCAATGCCGAGAAGCGTGTTTCCCACTCTTTCTGTTTTTTCAAGGCGTTGGTAAACACATCTTTCGCGAGGACGAGATAGCGCCTGGCATCGCGATAGGCACCGGCATTCCCGCATGCCACTGCCACAAGGGCCATTTTCCAATAGTACTCGGCGATCTTTTCGGGAAACTCCTGCACCAGCTTGGCTGCAAATTCATCTTCTACAGGGTTGCTTGGAGCACGGTGCACCTTCTTGTCTGTTACTTTTGGGATGGCTTTAATGATCGTCGCCAGGATCTCGCGTGTCAACCCGTTGTCCATGCAGATGCGGAGGTATGCACGGGCGCTCTTTTTCTTGATCGCGGCGACGATAGCTGGTTCCATGGCCGTCCAGTCTTCCGTTGAGAGATAGTTCCTGAGCATCTGATAGCGGTCGTAAGGATCGTCCTTGTATCCAAGCAAATCGATAGACCTGAGGAGCGCATCCTTGGCCCGGTCGTAATCGCCACGATCCTTGAAATACAGAAACAAATGGTCTAGCAATTTCGTGTCCGCCACCCGCTGGCGTGTCGCCACGTCAACTATCCTGCTCAGGTCTTCGGACCGCTCCTCTTTCGCGTAATGGTCGAACAGGAAATCGACAAGCTTTGGTCCCCCGCTTCTTGTCGAGAGCAATCCTTTCTCTGCGACCTCTATGGCATGGATTATGTCGCCCCTCTCTGCGTGATATTCGGCCAGATCGAGGTAATCGGCCTCCGTCGCGAGCGCTGCTTCCCGTGCTTTCAAGTACTCCCCGTCATCGTGAAGGTGCTCTTTGTAGATTCTCGCCACCAGCCGGGAATTATCTACATCCCCTGATTCTCGGAGCATGTTAACGAGAAATTGCCAGTCCTCTCGATCCTTGCATGCCTTGAAGAGCACGGATGTTGCCTCCGTGTTGAACCCGTAATCGAAAAGGTCGTCAGTCTCGAGCAGGTTTTCCAACAGTATCCTCCGACCGCCCCGCGAGACGTTCCCGTTAATGAGCAGTGCCTCGATTTTTTCCAGGATGTCCACAACCTCGAATCCCTCGTCATCCCCGTGGGGATCCGATTCCTGGAGTGCGACGATCGATTCCTCTAGTTCGTCCCAGTATTCCTCCAGCAACCGATCGTCGACGTTCGCGATTTCATTGGTCGCGGGCTTGGCAACGTTCTTGCTCATCCATTCCAGCATAATCTTGTGGTTTTTAGGCCCGCTCCTGACCAAGGAGTGAATCAAGTCGACCAGTTTTTCTTTTTCGAGGCCTCGGAGAATCTCGTCGATGGTGCTAGTCACGGTTCCCGCGGCTGGAATGGCTTTAGACGTTCCCCGTGGGATCTGGTCATCATCGTCTTCACCTTCTTCCTCCTCGTAGTCGAGTTCATCTTCCTCACCTTCGTCCTCGTCATCTTCCTCGAAGACTTTTTCAGGCGTGTTCCTGCCTGCCATTTCATCTCGTCTCCTGCACTAGCAATTCATTTTCTCTATTCGGGTGCCTGTCCGAGTATTCGTTCGAACGGGAATTCCGGGCCGAGCATCTCAACGAAACCCGGTGGCAATTGTTGGTCCCTGAACAGGGCTCTAAATGTGCTAGCTTTTGCCGCAACGAGTGCAGAGAGCGATTCCTCCGTGATCTCGTAGGCAGCAAGCGAATCCACGGGCATGAACCTCTCGTTTTTCCAAGCTTTGGACACATCTTTGACCAAGTTTGGCGCGTTGACCAGGAACGCGCGTGTGAGATCGTCCTCGAAAGGTCGCAAGAGCTGGTACGCGCAAAACGCCGCAATCACGTGCAAGCTGAATTCTATGGGAAAGTGCTGGAGCAATCTGTTGGCGAGCACATATGACGCGTTGAAGTAGCCGCACATGTAAAGCACATGCGTCATCGATAGAAAAATATCGACGAGAGGCCGCTCGCGGGCAAGGCCAAATGCCCGTTGAAGGAGCTCGGCCATCTCCGCCTCGTTCGACGGCTCATGGCGTTCCGAGAGGCAATCGAGGCATTGTTGGTGGATGTAAAATGCTACCGGGTTGGAAGACTCCCGGGATTCCAAGTTGATGCATATGGGAAGGGCAGCGGCAAACTGGTCCTGTTCCATGAGATTCTGGATCCGCTTGGCTTGCTGCTTCGATTTCGGCCTGGTGAAATAGGCCGAGAACTCGCGGATGCGTTCGACTTCGGGCTCCAACTGGTCTGGGCTTGGGCCTCGTACCCCTTCGAAGATCGAGTCCAAATCGGCCAAATATTCCCGGATAGGCACGTCGAACGAAAGGGGCTTGTTGTACATGTCAGTAATGGAATACGGGTCGCTTTCCCCGAGGGGCGTGATGTTGCCAAGAATATCAGTTAAAGCGGGATGTTTGCCATTGGCCAACATCGGATGTGATTCCACGTCTTCCTTGATGCCATCCATAAGTGCGTTCATGAAAGAGCTCATCATCGCATCGCTAACGTTAAATTCGTCGTAAAGATCTAATAGCGTATTGTTATCAACGAATCCGTGCCCGTCCAGTGCTGCAATTACGAACAAAAGCGAACAGAGTTGCATGCTATTCGTTGGTGCACGACGAGCCTCGGAAAGGAGCTGGCTTGGCAGGCTAGGAAGTTCCTTGATGCTATCAACCAAGATCGGCACTTCCTTGAGGGAACCAGGAACAGTGGTCTTGACAAAACCGACGATACACATGCCCAAGGTGAGGCTCTCCACATCATTCAATTCGAGAACAAGATTGGCAAATTTGTTTGAATTTTCGGCTCGATCTTGGAGTAACTTAATGGCCGTCGCGATGAGATTGGAAATGTTGTTGGTAGCTAACGTAGATTCAGGCTTGGATCTTTTGGAAGTCATGGTTTCACGAACTCAATAAATGTATGAGAACGATTACTGCGAGGATCTACCGAGCATTTCTACCTGTTTATCAACGCGTTAACGAACAACATCGATGCAATCCAAGACCTTCCAAACGATTCGACCTACGAGGACATCTTTGAAGTCATTTTCCTTCAGCAACAAGTCGCTATCGCCAAGCACCAACTGAAGAATGGCGAATTCTTCACGCACGAGCAAGTCATGGAAGAAATGAATGCTCGCATCCCCGATGCCTTCGGTGTCGTTCCCGTGCAAGTGATGACGCACCCCGCGTCACGCATCCTCACCAAGCGGGGATGTTCCCCATCGTAAGAACGAAATCCTCAATCCTCGTTTCACGGGTTCTCGGGATCCTCGCGCAGCCTTTGCCAGGTAACCTCGGCGACGTGATCGTACAGCTCGGAAAGGATATCAGTGAGATTCTGGTCCCCGATGGAAAATGGGCTTTTCCCGGCACGCTTGAGCAATGCCTTGTCGATTGCGGGCCGCGACAGGGCCATATCCACTGCTGGTAACGGTGCTCTCATGTCCCAGAAGCGATCGATGTTTTCCCCGGTAGTGGCACCTGTATTCTCCATCGCGGGCGATTCTAGGCCAGTTCCATTTGCCGGTAGGCAGGCTTCCTCCTCCATTGGAGCCGTGCGCGTGTTTCGCAATGCTTCCAAGAGCACTTCCTTTGGCATGCCCCGCAACTTGAAAATCAGGAATGGATCCCCGTCGAACATCTCGGCGAGGATGAAATGGACGGCGGCGATGTGCTTGCACGGGTTGGCATCGTCGGGGCAGGAGCAATCGGTTTCCAGGTCCTTCATCCTCGATGGAAAGAGCGGGACGCTGGCCTCGACAAACGCTTCCTCGATCGCCTGCGGTATCTCGCCGCACAGCAACTTGGCGAGGAACACCGCCCTGCCTGCCATCACCCCGATGATGGTCTCCCAGTCGTGTTCCGAGATAGGCTCGAGCGTGATGCTCACGTTGTAAGGCCTTGGCTTTGACCCCTGCACCTTGGCATGAACGGTGCCGGCCTCGATATCGATCGACACCACCTGTCCCTGGCGGGCGTAGGTCTTCCCCCTCGCCAGCCGTGCCCCCATGCCGAAGGATTCCAGGACCGAGATCCAGCGCTGCGACCACCACGTGTTCCCGATGGCCCCCCGCTGGCTCTTCAACTTGATCCCATCTTCGACCGCTTTGGGCCGGCTCGGTGTGTAGGAAGGGTAATAGCCCCACGATCGTGAATATCGTCCCATGTTATGTCAGCCTCTCGTCGTATGTCTTCAATCTTCCTCGATGGCTTCCCGGTTCAAGGCCAACAGCTCCCGCAGCTGGTCCGTCGAGAGCTCGGTAAGCATGGCCTCGCCGCTCGTGATGATGTCGTTTGCGAGGGCTTTTTTTTGCTCGATCATCTCGTCTATCCGCTCTTCCAGCGTTCCCGCGCAGATGAACTTGTACACCTGCACGTTCTTGGTCTGCCCGATGCGAAATGCCCGGTCGGATGCTTGGTTTTCCACCGCCGGGTTCCACCAGCGATCGAAATGGATCACGTAACTTGCAGCGGTGAGGTTCAGCCCGGTGCCGCCTGCCTTCAGCGACAGGAGGAACACCGGCGCGGTGGAGCCCGGGCGCTGGAACTCCTGGACCATGGCATCGCGCCGTGCTTTCGGGGTTTCCCCGTGCAGGAACGGGATCTCGACCTTCAGCTTGGGTTCGAGATAGTCGCGCAACATGCCTCCCATTTCCTTGAATTGGGTGAAGATGATTGCCTTTCCCCCGGCTGCGATGATGTTGTCAAGCAACTCGAGAAGCCGTGCTAATTTGCCGGAGCGCCCCTCCACCTGGCTCCCGTCGTGCAGGAACTGCGCGGGATGGTTGCAGATCTGCTTCAATTTCATGATACCGGCCAGCACCTGCCCCCGCCGCTGGATGCCTTCCGAGCTGTTGACCTCGGCGAGCATGGATTGCACCGTTGCCTCGTATAGCGATGCCTGTTCCTTGGTCAGCGTGCAATACATGCCTTGCTCTATCTTGTCCGGCAGGTCGCTGATGACAGCCTTGTCCGTCTTCACGCGTCGGAGCACGAATGGCTGCACGAGCTTTTGCAACAGCTCCCGTCTCGATTGGTCTCGATACCGTTCGATGGGAATCGAGAATGCCTTGTGAAAGCCATCGTGCGAGCCCAGATAGCCCGGGTTGAGATTGTCCATGATAGACCACAGTTCCAGGAGCCGGTTCTCGATGGGCGTACCGGTTAATGCCAGCTTGAACGTCGAGGAGAGGGATTTGATGGATTGGGCCTGCTTGGTCGTGAAATTCTTGATGTTCTGCGCCTCGTCGAGGATGATCGTCGTCCACGAGGCTTGCGCGAGCAGATCCCTGTCCCGGCTGGCCAACGCGTACGTGGTGATGGTAATGTCGCGTGCTTTTGCCTCCTGCCAGAACGCCTCCCCGGTTTCGCGGGTCGCCCCGTAATGGACCAGCACGCTCAACGATGGTCCGAACTTGGCCAGTTCCCGCACCCAGTTACCGACGACGGTCATCGGGCAGATGAGAAGGGTCGTGGCTCGCGTGCCGACGATATCATCTTTTTTCTTCGCCCTACCCTTTCTCGCCTTCGATCGCGGGGCGCCGGCACTTGTGTGTATTGGCGTTCCCTCTTCCGTTGAGCCGATGGTTTCTTTCTCGTGCAGGAGCAAGGCGATGACCTCGATGGTCTTTCCCAAGCCCATGTCATCGGCGAGGCACGCCCCGAATCCGAACCGTCTCAGGAATGCCATCCACGAGAGTCCTGTGACCTGGTACGGGCGAAGGGTGCCGGCAAACCCGGTCGGGACGGGAACGGGCGTGATCGCGTCCGCACGTTTCAGGGCATCGAGCATCCCACCGATTGCATTATCTGTCGTGATCGTGTTGATTGGCACGTCCGGCCCGGTCCCGAGAGCGTCCAGGCCCAAGCTGACTTTCATGGCATCCCCGAGGGTCATCTCCCCGGTCGTGGCCATGCCCGCGCCGTTTCCCGCTGCCCCGCCTTTATCCAAGAACGTGCGAAGTTTTTCCATGTCTCCCCGGTTTAATTCGATCCACTCCCCTCGAAATTTCAGGACCGGCATCTTCAAGTTCACCAAGGCCTCGAATTCCTCGGGAGAAATGACTTGATCGCCCAAGGAAATCTGCCAGTCATATTGCACGATGCTATCGAGGCCAAAGACCCCTGACCCCACCACGGGAGCCGGCTTGGCCTTGATGGTGACGGCAAGCCCGAGCCGGGCTGTTAGCTTCTTCCACCAGTTCGGGACGACCACGCCAAATCCTTCCTGCTCGAACAGCGGTGCGACCTCGTGCAGGAACGATATCGCGTCCTGCACGGGTAGGTGCAGGTCCACCGGCTTAGCCGATTCAAGGCTCTGCTCGATCGCAGGATACAATTTCGATGCACGGCCGAGATCTTCCAGGAGTCTCTCCTGCGGGTTTTCGAACCGGTAGTCGAGGTGCTTCAGGACACGCGAGCGTTCCTTCCAGACGGCCTCTGCGGGGACGAGGAGGGAAGGATCCTCGAGGGCTTGGAGGTGAAAGGTCATCACCCAGTCCGGTGCGGCGATGGAACCTGTATCGTCATCATCGGGAGAGATCTTGAAGCACGTCCGGAAGGTGGCGGACGCGTGGCTTGCCACGACAGGGGTAGCCCATTCTCGATACCCGGCGGAGAATTCTTGAAGGTAAACCTCTTGGCCCTCGAAAAGATCCTGCGTGGACATCAAGGCGTCGATCCAATGTTTCGCGACCCCGCTGGCCTTTCTCGGCCTCTTGTTGCTCGGGGAGGATTGAAGAATTCGATCGGGCGTGCGTTGAAAAGCCAAGCGGATGTAACCATCGATAGTCGCGTTCAAAAAGTCGAGGATTTCTCTTCTTGAATCTGTATTTAGGCCTCCGGAAGGGGATTGAAACGTTTTGCACGAAGGGGGCATGCACGCTGCCAAATCTTCGACCAGCTTGGCCTGGGCAGGGGCGAGAACGGCGTTCCACCTGGAGTGCCAAGCATCTTGCCCGCCACTTTCGTGCACGACCGACGGGAAGAACGATTCCTGCACGATGAGGCCTTGTGCCAACTTGGCAATCTCGTTCCAAAACCGAAACGACGGCCCGAGCATGATATCGGTTGATGGGGAATCCTCGAATCCCATCCAAGCATCGAGCACTTGCATCGCTGGCAGCACCACGACCTCGACGGCCCACGGCTGGAGCGTTCGGGCCTTGGCAGGAACTTGATCGGGATCACCGGGCTGGTTATCTGGTTCCGGTGTAGGTTTGCCTGTCCTGGGCTTTCGACCTCGGCGCCCTTTTCGAGGCGGGGCTGGTCTTTCGACAGGATCGAATCCTTGGAAATCCGCCTCGTCGTCGGGCCGAATCTGGCTTTCCAATGCATCTCCGGGCTCGTGAAACATCAGCGAGCATGCTGGCTCGCGATCAAACGAGGGAAGCCATGCCCTCTTCTTGTGAATATCCAGGTACGTGGCCACGCGGTTGCCGAACATTTCATTAATGGCCGAGCGCAATTGGCTCCCGGGAGCCGAAAATGGGTGAAGATCCGCGAGGTCATCGTCGTTTGAGACAACGGACCCCCTTTTCGCACCCTTCTTGCGTGATGGCTTGCCTGCAGGTCGGGGCGCGTTGTGGATCGACTCAGCCCAGAACCACACGGCTGCCGGGGTGTCATTCCACGTGGCGTGTACGATAATCATGCTTGGCAATCGCTCCGGCTTTAAAAGACAGGTCCGATTGAGAAGATCCTGTTAACAATAACCACGAAGGCCCGGTTTATGACATCACTTATTAGATGACTAATAATTGGAAGAAATCCACGGCTTCAGAAACCAAATCCTGAGCTTCTTGTAAAACCCACGACGGAATTGATGCTCGGGAAATACAGCACACATCCGCACCAAGCCGAGGCCATTCAGTGTCGTACGGGTCCATAAATTGGACTCATTGCGGCGGAGGTAGCTTCGTGTTCGGTCTCGAACCGACCTTCGATCTCGAGAAACACGGTCGGAAAGGCAAGGCTCTCCCTCGTTCGCGGATGAACTGCTCCTACTCGGGTGTTGAATTTATCTTTCGGACTTGAAATAGTTCTTTTCGATTGACTTGGCTGTGAATAACGTGGCCAACGATGGCGTGAACCAATTGCCCCGCAATAATGGTGGCGTAACGATCTTATCCGCGACGACTACCGCGAATATTTATGAATGGAACACGATGTAGGCTTGATGAATACGACGAGCGCGAATACACCCACGACGCGGGATGCGCTCATCTCGTTCCTGAAAACCTTGCCAGACGACGTCACGTTGGAAGATATCATGTACCATCTCTACGTTCAGGAGAAGATCTTAAAGGGTTTGAACGAAATCAGGGATGGAGACGTCATTGAAGACGAGGATCTAGACGAGATCGTGGAAACATTGTCATAACCCTATTGCGTGGTGCAACAATCAATTTTAACGATCTTTATAATTGTGTATTTATATACATGTATTATAGGCATCATCAAATTATAGTGATTGCAGTATGAGCACGGTTCGACTTGACGAGCAACATGCGAAAATGCTTGACGATCTCAAGGCAAAATTGACATTGCAGGGGAAAAAGATCTCCAAGCAAGAATTAATCGGAAAGATTATTGAGGTTGCTAGTAAAAATACAGATTCCCTCTTTGAAGACCAACCACCAGAAGCAATTGATGATGACGAACTCAAGGTTTTCGATTGGGGCGTTTCTGACACCTCGACGACGGTCGATGAGTACTTATATGGGTTGAAACGAGACAAGTGCGATCCGTGAGCAGTTATGGGCGTATTTCTCGACACGGGCTACATCCTGGCGCTGAAAAACTCGTCAGATGTCAACCACCCGGCTGCGATGGCCACCTATTCAAATCTCAAGAGCAGGATCCACGGCGATGTCTACACGTCCGATTACATCTTGGATGAGGTCGTGACGCTCGCCTTGGCGCGATCGTGCAGGCTCGAGATAACCCAAGATATCGAAGCATTCATTCGCCGTACACCTTGGATCAATTTTATCAAGGTGGCAGATGCAGATATCGATACGGCGTGGAAGCTCTTCGTTCGGTATTATAGTAAGGGTCTATCGTTCACCGATTGCATGATCGTGGCCCAAGCAGAATCCCGAAACGTCATAAAAGTATGCACGTTCGACTCCCATTTCAATGGTATTTTAGAGATCGTGTAATGCTTAACATGTAGGTGATGATCATGCCAGATATCAAGAAAAACGCCATCAATGCCATCCAGGACCTTCCAGACGATGCGACCTACGAGGATATCTTTGAAGTCATTTTCCTTCAGCAACAAGTCGCTATCGGCAAACAGCAACTGGAGATTGGCGATTTTTCATGCACGGGCAAGTCATGGAAGAAATGAAGGCTCGGATGAAGTTTTATACAGAATAAAAGATGCAAACCTGATTTTCACGCGAGTTGCAAAAAGGACAGTTTATTCCTCGGATGAGATCAAAAAGATGGCGAATAGACCCGTTACCGTTATATTATTCATCTATAATTTTCATTTGCCCAGGCCCATTAGCCTAAAAGAACTTCAGAACAATTCAATAATTGAAACAGCTCCTCAATCAATACAGGCAGTAAAAGAAGGGCAGTATAAGGATATCAAAAAAATTGGGCAAGTGGACCGCAAGCTTACCATTGCCTAACTAATGTTTGTGGCCTGATCAACATATCGATATGATTGCGGGGCGACGAAACCAGGTATCACGCGAGTTGGATCTACCGGTGTCTTGAAGACATCAAGATCCTTTATCTTGATCGCAAATCCCACGTCTTTATTTTTAAAATACTCGAAAACGGAACTCCTATCGATTCCTGAGACTGATTGGCAGCGATTCCACAACGCTTCTGGATGATCTGCCACGATCTCGCCAATCGAAAACGACGCTACAATCTTTTTGACGGGTGCGGTTGCATAGATGAACACCTTTCCAATCTCCTTTGCATTCTTGAAAATCGCCCTCCTGAAGTCGTATTTTTTCGTCCCTTTGATTATCTCGTCTACAAACCGCGGTTTGATCGAGATGAGCACGGTTTTCATTTTTGTTTTCACCCGATTTCACATTTCGTTTTGAGTATTGCCGAGCATCTAGTTCTCGAAACGGCGAACTACTTTCACGGATTGGTGAATTCATTTAAGAAATTCGTCGGATCTCATCGCATTTGGCTTGCTACCTTCGATGCGCGTGCTTGCATGTTCGCCTTTTGATTTTTAAGCTTTTGCTGGTGATCAAACAATAATTCCGCCCTTTGCCGATCATGTGGCACGGAACAGCTCGACGAGTTACCCATGCGTCAGGCTCCTGCCGTCGTCGTGCGCGCACGCTCTCGTTCCAAGCGAAATATGTACAAGCATCTGGTTCTCGAAACGAGATTCGATTCATTCATATTCAAGTTTCATGTTTTGCGGGGTGCAACAACATTTGGATTGCCTCGGTTAACGGCCACACTTGGATGATCTGTTGCTCCTTGATCTCATCAAAATGCTTATCATTGGTGATGATGATCGCGTGTTCTTGCAATGCTGTCGCTGCATGAAGTATATCAACAATTTCTTCGGAAGGGAAAAACGGCTTGCAAATTAGGATTTCTTCATCATGTATGTCCACGACTTTGGTCTTGAATATGAGAAGGGATAAAATCATGCTTGCCGAAGGTGAATTGAATATCTCTTGGTATTTTTGCATCTCTTCGATGAGGTATTTGTTGCCTATCAACTCCATATCGGCATTCTTGATACATTCCAAGATGAGCTGCAAGGTTGAAGTCATTTTCAAGGGATTCTTGATTGCAGCGATGAAGACATTATTATCAAGCAAGAATCTCTGACTTTTCATTTCGGGCTCGTTCATTCATCTCTTCCCGGATGGTCGTGGCGATCGTTTCAACATCGATATTTTTCAGCTCATCTTGCAGACGCTGAGCGATTTCAGACAGGTCCAATTTCTCGAGGAGGATCTTGTTGCCAATCGTGACGATCACGAGTTTAGAGTCTGCATCGAGATGGAGTTTCTTCCGAATCTGGGCTGGAATAATCAGCCGTCCCGCCTTATCGATCGACGTGATTTCCATGTGCATCGAGTAGCTCGAAGAACACTGACATTAAAATGTTTACCATTTTACCATAATTACCATAATGGTATGCAACTTTACATTATTAATCACGATTCGAACTCGAAGAAACCATTCCCGTGGATTTACTCTCGTCCGGCGCCTATGACAGCTCTTTTTCGCCATCCGCGTGGCAATCGCGCAAAAGATTATGTAAAGAAACGGCGGTTATCAATGCTCGGCGTGGAGATGGTCCCACCCGTCCAGCTCTCCTTCCACGACCACCTTTGTGTCTACCGGATGGTCCCGTACCTCGGTCCAAGTGAAGATGGCGTTGACGGTGACAAGCGAGGTGGAAACGCAAGTCACGTTTAACCCGGATCCGGATTATATTATTTTCGAGACGATTATCGTGAAATGATGCATGATTTGGGAAAAAGGGCAGGTTGGGCCTAAATGACGAGGCTGCAGGAAATTGATGAAAATATATATTAACATGAACTTACATTGTTACGCAGAACACACAAGTTTGCACGGGTGATTACATGGCAAACGTTACATTTTCGGTACCATCCGATTTGAAGGCAGCAATGGATGCTTTTCCCGAGGTAAACTGGTCCGAAGTGGCCCGCGCTGCAATTCGGCAAAAAATTGCCGATTTAACCTTCCTGCGTGCATTTAAAGCAGATAGCGAGATCACGCCGGAAGACGCAGAACGCTTGGGGAGAGAACTCAGTCAAAAGGTCGCCCAAAAACTAGGATTGGAGCAATTCCATGAAACTTGCAATTGATGCGAATATAATTTTCGCAGCTTTGATCAAGGCGGGTTTCACGGCAGATCTCATCGCATCTCCCAAGCTAGAGTTACGTGGTCTCTTGCGCCTTTAAATTGAAAATCGTGGCCAACCGCCAAAATAACCAAATCTAATGAAAAGGCAGGAATCAGAAATTCCGTGGTCTGCCGATCCTTAAGTAGCGTGCAATCGATACACTCGTTCGTTCACTCGAAGGTAAAGAGATGATGCGATGGCGTTATGGTATGATCGCCCGGTAAAGATTCGGCGTGGAAATGTCGAGGCCGTGCTGCGGGACGACGTTTCCGAGGAAGAATTGCTCTGGGCAGCGAAGGATCATGAAGAGCCGCCAGAACGGTGCCGCGTCATCATCAAGGTCGACGGCAACGTGGTCGCGGAGTACACCAGGACGTTCGATCGGCCTGCCGATGACCGGCACGTGTCAAATTTCTTGAAGAAGATGTTGCTGGACCCAGCATACAGGGCACAATACCTCGCCTCGGGATCGTGGAATGGCGTCGTGGTGGATGACGATCCCGTGAATGTCGCGACGAGAAGCGATGTTGCTCGCATCAACTCTCGGCCAATGGCAAAGCTCCGGTTCAAGGATTTTGCGACGTTGAAGGTCGGCGGCAGGGACGCGTTTTCATCGAAGCACGGGACGGAACTCGATGCAGCCATCCCGCAGGCGAGCATCGCGCCGATCGAGATGGCCTTCGGTTCCGAAGAGATGCGGGATCAAGCAAAGCGGTGGGTCGCGCGCGGGCTGCAGGTCGTAATTCTGCTGATCGGACTGCAATATCTTCTGTAACATCGTGCACGATGTATTCCATTCGCATCTGCTTGAGGATCGCATTGGCTAAAGTCTTTCCCTTCTGCTCGATCAATTCCTTGGTCAATTCGTGGATCGTGATGACCGACACGTGCCGTTTAGCGCAATTTCGGTTAATTTCACGCAATTTTCTTTGGATTTCTTTATCCTCGTTCAGGAATAGTTCGTAAAAGAACCGTGTATCGAAGCAGGCTTCAATCGGCATTGGACCTGTCCTCTTCTCGAAGGGCGTCTAATTTTCTCTTTCCTTCCTCGGGCGTCATTACATCAGCTAAACAGCCAGCATAATCAAAGATAGATGCTTGAGGGACAAGTAACACACCGTTACCAGTGTCTTTAGCAGCTAAAACCGATGCCTCAGTAATGTCGTATTTTTTTCGCAAGCGAACGGGGATAGTGACCTGCCCTTTCTTTGTCACACTGACGAGGACATCCTCCCCATTCAACGCCGTTCGCTTTCCGCGTGGTCGAGATTTCACTACTGTCATTGACAATCACGATATTTTCTTACCTTTATCATGAGGAAACATTGATTTAAAGTTGTACAGAATTGTCGTTTACCTGATTTAAGAAGTAGATACAAAAAATATTGAATTTTTTCTTACTTAAAAAAAGTAAGTCTTTTTATGATCGAGAACGACTGGTGATTGAACAGCATTTCCACCCGTAGCAGAATATGCAATACGGAAGAGGTTTGCGAGTTTCCCGTGCGTCAGGCTCCTGTCGTCGTCGTGCGTGGCCCGGATGGCCAGCCTGCTGGTAGCTTCCTGCCGGTCGAGAAAAGGAAGCGCCACCGGATTCAATCCTACGCTCCATCTGGTTTGCATGAATGGTGGAGTAAACGTCCGAGATGGCATGGTTTATCCAAGATAAAATGATGTATTACTGAGTGAGATAGTGCTTGGCATCACGATAGCCGCTATCGGGTTCCCGATCGGTTGGGCCTTGAAAAGCAACAATCGAAGGTATTTGTGAATGGAAGCCCTACCGTATTCGATCCACGCCCCAAGCCTTGGAGCGGCCACGGTTGAACCAGCCATTGTCTAACGTTCCATCGAAGCGCCCGGCACGTGCCCCGATCTCGCGGGTTCACGCCACGTTCTACGTGTTTTTGTTGCTGCCAGTTCGGAGCGATTCAAGTTCCTCCTCGAGCCTGTCCGCTCTTTCTTTCTCTCGATCGGCTCGTTCTTTCTCTTGATCAGCCCGTGTCTCCACTTGTTCCGAATGCGAATAAAGCATCCTTCTTTCGGCAGAATCGAGAAAGATTAACCTGTACAAGGAAAGATTATTCTCGTGTTTCTGATCTAATTCCATGATCCCGAATTGAATTGGAAGGCGGTCCCCGGGGTCTATTATATGGTATTTGAGCTCAATGAAGTGATGCGGGTTCTCGAGGAAAAGTTGGACGCCAGCTCAGATAGACTAGAAACCAGTTGTGCAAGGTCACAATGAGATTGCGATTTCCTTCACTCCTTCCTAGCCTGTGCTTATGGCCTGATTGCATTATTAGATTCGATTGATATATTCCTATTCATCTCGATTTCGTTCGTCGTTCCTTGGCGCGGCCGTGATCGAGAAGCGATGTGCCATTATGCAGTATATTTTACACGGATGCGACGACTTGGATCGCATCCAGAATGGCTTGGCAGATCCGTCATTCAGCGGCATCGAAGTGGATTTTCACGTGGCCAATGGGCAGGTCTGCATCGGGCACGAAACGCGCGGTGCGTCACCGGACACGATTCTCACGATCCAAGACGTGGCGAGCGCGTGGCGCGACACTGAAAAAATCCTGGTTGCCGATATCAAGGATAAGGGCTCTCCCCTCCTGTTTTCTGTCGATGTCGGGAAGGAAATATTGGAAGCCTTGCACCAGAGCATTCCATTGCAGGTTCCCATGTTCGTGGTCGGGTTCAGCGTCGATTGGAAAGCCTTGGTCCGCCAGACCATCGACATGTGGGGCGAGCGGCAGGGGGCTTACTTTGTCGATGCGGGAAGCCTGGTGTATTGTCAAAAAACCTTTCGGCACCTGGGGATCAGGTTCGGCTTGAATCTTGGCCTCCCTGTTTCAAAAATAAAGCTCGCGACGACGGACTTGGTGTCATCCCTCCTCGAAAAATCCGACGCGACGGCAATCTTCGGGAATCTTGCCAGGACCATCTCAAACGTTCATTCGGAGTTTGATCGGGCCATGTGGAAACGAGCGCAGGTGAAGATGGTATGGACGGTGACGAACGAGGCGGAACTGCAAGCCGCGCTCCAACTGAATCCAGATTATATCATAGTCGAGGCCTGAATTGACCATGGGACCGTCCCCAAGACGGTTATGCGGATGGTCGTGTAACTCGCGTGGAACAGCTCAGCGAGGACTCGCATGGAACAGCTCGGCAGGGACTCCAGCACGAAATTTTCGAATTTCCTTCCGAGGTAGGTTTCGACAACCGCCCATCCAGCCGTTTTCACGACGGGGATATCCGTCGTGATGAGAAAGTCGGCATTCGCGGCTGTGGCCGTGACTGCGATTAATGTATCGTGAAGTTTCATCATCAAGAAAAACGGTGGCCTGTTAACACGTTACCTGTTTGGATAGCATGAAGGACTATTTCCACCCGAGATCGACCATTATCGATGGTCCGGGGCAACTATTTATCCATGACTACGTGCAAGTACATATGATTCCAAAGGTCGATCTTGAAAGCATGTCCATTTCCCGCCTCGTGTGCGGGACGAACGCGTTCTGCGGCATCTCGCATTTCACGGTGAGCCGCGATATGTTTCTCAGGGAATATCTTACGCAGGATCGCATCGTCGAGATCATGACATTCATCCTGCAGGAATTCGGGGTCAACGCCATCATTTCCTCGCCGAGGGACCACATCTACGAGGCGATCCAGACCGTGCAGAAGGAAACGGGCGAAAAATATCACTGGATCTGCACGCCGAGCTCGGCCCGTGAAACCGCGACCGATCTCCCGCCGAACATGGCCGGTCAGGTCCAGTGGTGCGCCGACCACGAGGTATCGGTCTGCATGCCTCACCGGTCCTACACGGATGCCAAGATGGACACCATGACCATGGAGATCGAGGGAATCGAGGAGATACTCGCCGACATCCGCGATCACGGCATGATTCCAGGCCTGAGCACGCACTATTATGACGTCATCCGGATCTGCGACCTCCGGAACTACGACGTCAGCCTCATCGTGCAGCCCCTCAACGTGCAAGGCTTCCAGAGCAACATCGAAGTCAACACGCTGATCGCCGCGATCCATGGCACCAAGCGCCAGATCCTAAACATCAAGCCCCTTGCCGCGGGGCGCATCGAACCGGAAATCGGCCTGAATTTTTCGCTGAACAACATCAAGCCCAACGACTTTGTGGCCTGTGGGTTCAGTTGCATCCAAGACGCGGATTATGACTGCCAGCTCTTCCAACGATTGGTATTCGGTTAGAAATAACTAAAATTGTGTGGGAAACACAATTTAGTCATAGTTCACGACTAAATCGGACCAAATCGCCGGCTTTGGGGGGAACCTTGCCCCGGTTGCCTTTTTACCAGCAGGCCCTAACTAATCTGATCATCGAGGTCGAAGCTCATGGAGGAATGCACTGAAGAAATTCACCTGCACGGCCATCTCATCGACTCGCTCATCATGGCCAAGGTGCTCGACAAGATCATTACACTGAAGGGCGATTTTGACATCCTCGAATTCGCGGTTGGCAAGACCAACAACGACCCGAGCGACGCGCGGATCCTCGTCAAAGCCGGCTCTCGCGACGTGCTCGATCACGTCCTAGACGAGGTAAAGAAGCTCGGGGCCGAAATCGAGGGCGAGTTAGATGTAGCCCTTGAACCCGCGCCGAAGGACAATGTGTTCCCCGACGACTTCTATTCCACGACAAACCACCACACCAAAATACGCCTAGATGGGAATTGGATCGACGTGGCGGGCACGCGTATGGACTCCGTCATCGTGGTGAACACGGAAACGGGCGAGGCAAGCACGAAAAAGTTCAAGGATGTCCACGAGGGGGATATGATTGTGGTCGGCTCGGCCGGCGTGCGCGTGATTCCCCCGGAGAAATCGCGGGACCGGTCGACCATGTTCGACTTCATGGTCTCGAAGATATCGTCCGAGAAGCCGTCAGAAATGCTCATCAGCAAGCTCGCCGATGAGATCGCCCTTGTCAAGGGGAACGTGGTCATCGTCGCGGGGCCCGCGGTCATCCACACGGGCGGCGCCGCTCACCTCGCCTCGATCATCGAAAAAGGCTACGTAAAGGCACTCCTCGCGGGCAATGCCCTCGCCACTCATGACATCGAGCACGCGTTGCTCGGCACGTCTCTCGGTATGTCCCTCAAGACCGGCGAGAGCATGGAAGGCGGGCACCGGAACCACCTGCGCGCGATCAACACGATTCGCTGCGAGGGGTCGATCGAGGCCGCAGTTGCCAGCGGCGTGCTCACGAGCGGAATCATGTATGCTTGCGTGAAAACCACCACGCCGTTCCTGCTCGCCGGCTCGATCCGGGACGATGGACCGCTTCCCGAGGTGATCACGGACACGCTGGTCGCCCAGGCCCGGATGATAGATTTGCTCGATGGTGCCGAGATGGTGCTCATCCTCGCCACGACGCTTCACGGCATCGCGGTCGGGAACCTGCTCCCCTCGTCGGTCAAGACCGTGTGCGTGGACATCAACCCCGCCGTCGTCACGAAGCTCATCGACCGGGGATCGGCCCAGACGATCGGGATCGTGGAGGATGTCGGGCTCTTCCTGGCCAAGCTCGATGAATGCTTGCCCTAGACGAGAGGAGGGTGGTGTTCTTCCGTGAAGCGACGGCTCCTCGCGGTATTCATGCCGGTCATCGTCGATGACCGCACCAGTCCCTTGATTTCCTCGTGCCGATGACCTACTATTGCCAGACGCCTTACGAGTACGAGCAGTTAATCGACCCGCTGATCCAGCAGGTGCCCGTCGTCATCGGGGTGGGATTCACCATGTGCAGCGGGTTCGGAGCCATGCTGGGTGTCCTGAATAGCACCGCGGCCTATTACCAGGACAACCCGGATTTCTTGGGCTTTTGCATCTTCCACGAGGACCTGCTCGAGATGGTTGAAGCCTCGTTCGCTCGTTTCTGAAAGAGGGACGTGCACGCGAATCCCGAGAAAAATCGGGCTAGATTTTTCTTGCCTTTCTACCACCGAAAGACATTTATTGTCCACGCACATTTGCGTCTTGAAGCCATCCGCAAGCTCGTAAATGGAAGTCGATAGCCGTGGAACAAAAAACCAAAGACAATTTGAAAGAAATCGCGATCAAGGTGAGGTTCGAGGGGATCGTGACGGTCATGGTGCCCCCGGATGCCCTCCTTCCGGAAATCTTGGCCCAGAAAATAGCTTTGTCGAGAGCCTTGGCAACTATCGACAACCCCGATGCGCCAGATGAAGATGCCTCCGCGGAGTACGCCGAGGAAATCGAGAAGGAATTCGGTAGCGTTGATGAAGACGAGGCATCGGCAGCTTGGGACGAGACGCTAGTTGAGGGCATCGGCGGGACGTGGGAAGTCGTGGCAGATTGCTGATGCATACATTGCGGGACGGCCAACCACGCTTGATACTGCTGCCAAGATAGCTGCGCATGCATTCCTTGAATGGGCTGCGTGATTTTTTTTATATGTGGCATCCAAACCATTTGTAGGAGGCAGATGACCGTGACTTATTGCACGATCTGCGGAAAACCTGCAACCGTCGGTGTCTATTGCGATGAGTGTGCGCAAAAACTCGAGATGCGCGTGAACCGCGGACTGGTGGTTACTAAGGGCGCCGTCACGACGCGGAATGATTACAAGCAATCCTCAACCGATGCCGCCGCTCGCAGGCATGTAACATCCCGCCAGCCGGGTTCCCGACCATCCCCCGTCCACGGGGAAAAAATGCCTGCAAAGCGCACCGTGCTGGGGGGCATCGCGATAGGAAAGGACGGCTTGCCCGTTTACTGTCCCGAGTGCGGCAACATGCTCCGCAGGGACGGTCCAACCTTCAAGTGCAAGGCTTGCAATCATGAGGAACCAGCAACGTGATCAGGCATTGTACTGACCTTCGGTTTCTGGGAAGTAGCCGGCCCGGGTCGCCTGATGCGGAAAGCGGAAGCCGACGGGAGAACGGAATGGAAAATGAGGTATAAGCCCGGCTCCTATAACTGGATGAAAGCACGTGTAACAAATTCCAGGAAAGAAAACGGGAAAGAGAAGCTTTCCACCTTAAGGTGGAGGGCGTGGCGGGTTCTTCATTCCGGTCATGTTTAAAAAAACACGAGAATGTAGTAGACGAGCGTGAGGAGACCAGCGGCAACGATCATGATCGTGAAGACGGCCGGGCTCCACGCGAGAATCTTCCTGCCATCGAACGGGCCGAAGGGGAGCATATTCCACAGCGCCACGATCGCGTTCAACGTGTAAAGAGCGAAGATGAAAAGAGCCCACACGTCCGAAAGGACAAGGATCCCTTCCCAGATCATGTAAAAGAGGGGGAGCATCGCCCCGGCGACCAGGATATTCGTGAGCGGCCCGGCCATCGAACTGATGCCGTATGTACGGCGGCTGAGGCCATAACTTTCGATGACGACGGCACCTGGTGCGAAGAAGAGGATGCCCGAGATCGAGATCAGGACGCCTAAAAGAATCATGAAATAATTCGGCCTGAAATGGGCTTCCAAGCCATAATGCATGGCCGTGAACTTGTGGGCCATCTCGTGACCGACGAACTGTATGCCGGACACGGCCATGCTGATCAAAAAGAACATGCCAATAGGCACCTGAAATATATACAGTAATGACCGGAAGGCCAGCGTGTAGGCAACGGCAAGCGCAATCCATGAAACCAAAATGTCGAATATTTCCCTCGGCGTGAACGCCAGACCGACTTCATTCCTTTGCATAAGTCTCTACCACTTCCAATCCCGGGGGTTGCTGTCACCGGAGATAGCAAAATCCTCTTTCGAACTAAAGAAAAAAAGCTTTGGCTTAATCCATCGCGAGGCCACGGCCCGTCCATCAGGCAGCTGCGCAAGGGCAAGTGGGGTATGGTGCTTGATTTCGCTTCAAGAATCCGGTATGACGACAGCCGCGGCATTCGGGCGAATGTGCTCGGCAAGGTCGAGCCGGGCCCTGTATTTCTGTTCCTCGCGCCTCTGTCTCGACAGGTACTCGAACTTGTAGCGCAGGTCCGGCACGTTCTCCATGCACGTCTTGAACAGTTCCATGGACTTCTGGGCATACACGGCGATGGCGGCGTCGAACCGGAAGCCCCGGCTCGCGTCGATGACCTCGCGGTAGGGGATGGTCCGTGCATCGGTCCACCAGCGGGGGTAGAAGACCCTCGTCCCGAACTCGTGCTCCCACCATCCCAAGCTCGAGAACACGCCATCGCCCGGAAACACGTTGTACAGCTGGTCTGCAAGCGTGAATTGGATCTCTTTCCGGGCGAGTTTTTCCAGGAAGTCAAACGTTTCGGTGATCGTGGCCAGCGTTTCGCCCGGAAAGTTCTCGATAAGGTTGATCACGAACGGGCCATAGTCGATCTCCTTGGCGAGGACGAGCAGGCGTTCCAAGTTGTCGATGAACTCGCGAGGCCGCCTCGTCTTGTTCATCAGCGAGAGTATGACGGGCGATCCGGATTCCAAGCCCAGCATGAAGTGCACCCCTGCTTTCTTGAGGCGATCGAGCTGCTGCCGGCTGATCGTGTCGATGCGGGTCTCGGCCCAGGGAGAATAGCCGCTTTCCAGCGAGATCAGGTGGTCGAGAACGGAGGAACACCATTTCCTGTCAAAGCCGAAGATCGGGTCATAAAACATCATCGATCTCTCCGCATCCTGGCCAAGCATCTCCTCGGTAACGGCTATGACGTGGTCTATCTCTTGATTGGCCCGTGCGGGGCTATACGCGCGCCATTTCGATGCACCGTGGCGCAGGCCTTTCGCGGTTGGCTCGCAACAAAATGTGCATGCGCGCGAGCAGCCCCGAGAAAGCGCAATGGCCAACCGTTTGAAATGCGGGAGGTAAGGCTGGTACAGGGAAAAATCCGGGAGCGGAAGCGAATCGAGATCGTCGACAGGGATGCCCTTCACGATGCGCGGTCCCGAGCCCGGGTCACGCCCCCGGCGGGATGTCACGTGCCGCAGCACGATGTGCGACAAAACCAATTCGCCTTCGCCTTGGACGATGTAGTCCACGCCCAGGTTCGTGAAGTCCTCGGGCACGGCGGTCGGGTGGTACCCTCCGACGATGATGACGGGTTCCGGGATTTCCCGTCCGGTGGCCGCGTCCCGCAGGATTGAGACGATTGCGCGCGTCGCCAGGTACTGGAGGCTCGTGAAACACGAGATGACGACGAAAAAGAGGTCACCACCAGCGAACGAGAGCGAGCTGTCGATCTTTTCCTTAACCTCCCGCTCGATGGTGCCCGGATCGTTCATGTCAAGGCACGGGTGGAGTCTCCACTCCGCCACGAGATCAAGTACATTAAAACAAACAGACGCCAATCCTAAGGCCGATTCCAACCGGGCTTTCAGGTACGTCGCGTTGTAGATGATGTGCACCGGGAACTCAACCTCGAATTGTGACCCGTGGAACGGGAAGTGCGGGTTGATAAAGAGGATCTGGTCTGGCATGGCCTTGCATGCGATCTGGCCATAAAAATCCGTGAAAAAAACCGATGATGCTAACGCACCATGATTCAGGGATCGCCCACCGAAAATGCACGTTCGAGCAGGAACTTGGCGACCGCCGTCGTGTCGAACGGCCACGCGTAGACGATCTTCGTGCCGGGGTGCCTCGTTGCCGCCCGGTGGATGGAATTCGGGATTTCGACCTCGGCGTGATCCCCACCGCGTGTCATCATGGGCGTGATCACGACCACGCGTTCCGGATTTTTGTCCGCTGCCCGGTCCAGCGCATCGTCCAGTGTCGGGGCGCAGAACTCATTGAAGCCCACGATCGTCTCGAATCCAGATTGCGCTTCAATTTCAGAGGCCAGCTCCATGGCAGCGAAGAAAAACGGGTCGTTTTCTGGAGTTCGCTCGGTGCAGAGCATCGTGGTTGTCAATTCCTCGTACCGCTGCCGTGCGCGCCCTTGCAGTGCACCCAGCGCGGACTCGGCCCCGGCACGCAGGCCCATGTACTCGCCAATCTCGGCCTGCGGCATGTCCTTGGGGGGAACGCCGTGCATGGCGAGGACCATGATCACTTTCGGTTCGCTCATGGACTCCCTTCCACGATGATCCATTTAAAAAATGCTCCGGTTTGTTCACCGCGCCTTGAAATTCGCGTCGAGCATCACCGTGAACTCGTGCTCGCAGATCTCGTCCCGGTAGACTTGTAACGCCAGCATCGAGTCGCCCCGGTCGCGCATCCCGTCGATGACGATGCCCGCGTCCACCTCGATGGTCCCGACCTTTCCGCAGCGGGGGCACATCAACCTGATCCGCTTGGTGCAGGTCGTCTCGATTCCAGCCCCGCGCGCATCGACCGCGAGAATCTTGCTTTCCATGCTGATTTCGAGGACCGCTGGTTGATAGCACAAACGAGGGCCAGTTCTTGTCAGGATCTCGGTTCACTAAAAAATCGTGATGTTTTCGCCTGCTATGGCCGAACAGGGCATCATTTTCATCAGGAGTTAACTTCGAGGAAAAAAGGTCGATTACATGGACAAGGAGCAGCTCAAGAAGGTCGTGATGTGGATACGGCACGCTGACAGCATCCTGATCGGTGCCGGGTCGGGCCTATCGGCTGACGCCGGTGCGGACTACACCGACACGAAAGATTTCGCGGAATTCTTTCCCGGAATGGTGAAACGTGGCTTCCACATGCGCGCGGAGCTCATCGGCTACACGGCTTGGCCCGAAGCGCTCAAGTGGGGATATCTCGCAAAGCACCTCAACCAGATACGCTTCGAGTTGCCTCCAGCTCCCGTTTACGAGCGGCTACTAGATATCGTTCGGGATAGGGAGTATTTCGTGATCACAACGAACGCGGATGCCATGTTCGAGAGAAATGGGTTCGACACCGATAGAATCTACACGCCGCAGGGCAGCTATGCCCTACTCCAGTACGAGACCCCGTGCACGACCCAGACTTGGCCGAGCAAGCCGATCATCGATCAGATCCTCCCGTTCGTCGATCCCGGGGCGCAGGAAGTGACGGACGAGTCCGTGATCCCGAAATGCCCGAACTGCGGCGGGCCCATCTCTATGAACGTGCGCGGTGGAGACTGGTTCATCGAGGAGCCGTATCTCGAGCAGGCCGAGCGCTACGATGCGTGGCTCCACGCCCACGACAAGGAGAAAATCGTGTGCATCGAGATCGGCGCCGGGTTCAACACGCCTGTCTGGATACGGTTTCCCATGGAGCGCGTCATACGCCAAAATTCTCGCGCTCGCCTGGTGCGTATCAACCTCGCGCAACCCGGTGTTCCCGAGGCGATAGCAAAGCGTTCCATTTCCTGCCGGGATCGCGCGATCGATGCGATCACCACGATCCACGGCGAGCTCTTCGGCAATGATGAAACTAACGAAAAACTTTTATAAATCTTGTTAAAGAGCGTCCGAAAATAAAGAAGGAAAATGAAAGGGCACCTTAAGTACCACGGTGCGAGCTTTTCACGACTTGAGCCAACCCAACTTGATGAACACGTAGAGGACGATAAGCATGCCGAGACCAACGATGATTATCACTTGCCAGAGAAATGCATGAAACTCCGAAGGCCCCAAATCCTCCAAGTTTTCGCCGAGCAGGCCGGTGATTATGGCCGGGATGATCGCAAGGGCCGTGATGATTGCGAGGACACGCATGACCTTGTTCGTCTCGTACGACGTGCGGTTCAGGTGCAGGTCGATGATCGACAGGATGCTGTCTTTCGCGTTGTCCGAAGACTCGTTCAGGAACGATGCCTCGTCGGCAAGCACGTTGAACGCGTCATCCCACGATTTGTCGAATCCCTGCAACGGCACCCGCTTGGAGCTGACCAAGTTGATCACCTCCCTGAGATGGCGCAAGTTGGACGAGACTTGGGTGACCTCCTTCTTGAAATTGAAGGTGCGCTCGAGGAAGGCGCTGGAATCTTGTGGCCTGACGATCCGTTCCATGTGCATGAGCACCAGCTCGATGTCCGAGATTATGGCCCGGTATCTCTTGATGATGTAGTTAAATATCTCGTACAGGACCACGATGATCGAGGGATTCCCCTTTGAACGCTTCCTGGCCGCCTCCAAGACGGTCTCGAAGAGATCGGTTGGCTCCCGGGAGATCGAGATGATCTTGTTGTTCGCGCATACGATCATGATCCCAGTCCGCTTGATCGTGAAGTACTTGTTTTCTTCATCCGGGGGGAGGGATTCGCCCGCGAGCACGAAGATCAAGGCACTGTCTTCGAGGTAATCCAACCGGGGAAATCCCTCTTCCATCAGCCGGCTCTGGAAATGCAACACTGGAATATTACAAATCTCGCTCAGCCGATCAAAATCTTTTTCCGAGACGTTGTAGAGGTCTATCCATTGCTCGGTGCCCTCTTCAAAAAAGGCTTGCAACTGGGGCCAAGTGACGAGTTCTTGGACGTGAGCGAGATCCGCGTCCACCTTCCTGATCAGGACCTCCTCCTTCTCCTCTGCGCCCTCGCCTTGTCGTTCTCCTTCTCTGAGCTTCTTCGTGGCTGATTTGCTTGTAAGGGCCACCGCTTGGAAGATCCGGGCCAACCGGAGCAACAAGATGTCCCGCGTCGGGGCGCCTACCGAGTTTACGCCGTACACGATGACGCCGAGGATCCAGATAACGGAGATCACGATGATGAACAGGTCCAGAAGATGCCACGGGGACTTGAAATGTTGCCACTTGTCCTTGGCAAGGTAGAGCTTCGAGAAATACTCGAGTATGAACACGAGGACGATGATCAAGCTGCAGATATCGAGAACCTGAAGTATCGCTGTTCCCGAAGGCAACGATCCCAAGTCAGGTATAAAAACCGGGATCAGGATGATCGGGATCATCAAGATCGACAGGAATACCATGAAGCCATCCGAGAGAACGGCGTCAACCCCTTCCCTGAATTCCCGGTGGGGATCTTCCTTCGGCTTGAACTTGGATTCCCGTCCGGCGGGTTTATTCTCTTTCGGTTTCAGGCTCGCCTTTCGCTTTTTCTCTTCATTCTTCTTTTTTTGTTTTTCGAGTTGCTTTTCGGCCTTGGTTTTTTTCGACATGACGGACCACTTTTTTGCTTCCATTGATCGAGTGTGGTGAAGTCGAACCGTTCTATGCGATCATGCATGATGCACGGCTTCAAGAAGTTTGCAACAAGATGCCGGAATCTCCAAAAAAGAAAGGTAATATCTAGTCATGCCGGCCAAGGTTCTTGCGTTTGGTCTTCCCTTGGACCGCCGACGCGCTTGCACGCACCTCAATGATGACGGCCCCGGCAATCATCACCACGACAGAAATATTGATACCGGTTGCGCGGGGGGATTGCCATATTCCGTGAGCGTCACGTTCGTGATCTGGAAGCAAATGGATCTCCAGTTGCAACCGCCGCAGAATCCAAAGCCATTGTATTAGAGGTTGCCCCATGGGTACTATAGATGTCCAAGTTTGAACACATTTTTATCGAGTAGTTGTGACTGTTTTGTAAACTGGCCTCTCATTCAAGTATGCGGCCTGGGGAAGCCAGTGAAGGGGAAATTTGCCCCGGCGCAGGATGGCAACAGGACCAACCTCATAAAGCGTTATAGCGTATCTATTCTTCGATTTCCAATGATTCATCACCTGTATATCATCGATCACGGAATGCTCATCTACTCGCACGATTTCGTGAAGGAATCGTCCATTGACCCCGACCTGCTCTCGGGATTCTTGTCGGCGATTGGCTCATTTGCCCAGGAAACGTTCAAAGCCAGCCTGCAGGCCATCAGCGTGCGCAACGGGGAGAAACTAAATTTTCTCATCGTCGACAAAGAGCTCATGTACTGCGCTGTGAGCAACGAGAAGGACAACAACCGGCTCTTGGAAAACGTTTTGAGATCGATCGCGGCTACATTCACCGCGCAATTCGGCGATGTGCTGAAAACGCCAGCCCGGTCGAACTCGACTCAGTACCTGGTGTTCGACGAGCACCTTCCCGGCATCGTGAGGCACATCGACAAGAAGCGCAGCGTGACCACGATGGTCGAGGGCCTCCTGCTCGGGGCGGCGTTGCTGGCCGCGTGTATAACCGGTTTTTTCTTGCTCCTCCCGGTGATGGAGAGTTCCTTCTTCCTGCCGCCGGTTTTCCTCGTCACGTGTTATATCGCCGCAGCTCTTTTCTTCTCGACCGCCATTTCCGGGTTCGTTGCCGGCAACCCGCGCATGGGCGTGGAAAACGGGCTCATCTTCTTCGCGATATTGACCGTTGCGCTCGTCATTCTCTACAACGTCAATCCCATCGTCCCGTTAATCATCGAGATCCTGATGCCGTTCCTGTTCATCGTGTGCCTCGCGAGCGGCTGGTGGGGCGGGATGCGCTGCGACTTGGCCAAGCTTTACCCCCTCCCGAAGGCTTCTAAGCAGGAGATCTGATAAGATTCGTTGGCATTCCTTTATTTTAATTTTTCTCCCGTCCGGGGAAACTATATTGTGTACCGACCATTTGGAATTATATCATGAACCGGCCGTCAGCGGTATATACATCATGCAGAATGTACGACACGCGAAAGTAGGCCTACTTCTCGGAATCTGTTGCGTCATTGGACTTTTGGTGGCCGGCATGTCGCCCGGCACGCAAGGAGGCTTAACCCGGCGGGGTGGCCCTTCCGCTGGAATAATCCTTCCAAGCTCGTCCCCGACCATTCGCATTGGCTTGATCGACAATTTCACCAACTCGAAACTCGCTGGATCCCTCGGTATCGATCCGAGTTTTGCCGTCACGGACATGTCTTCCGACCAGTTCCTCGGCGAGCTAGGGAACGGTACCTTGGCAGTCAACGTGCTCGTGCTCGCGAATCTAACTTATTCGCCAAGCTTTATCGCGGGTATCAAGACCTATCTAGATTCTGACAATGGTAGCGTGTTCTTGGCAATGGGCACGGATAACGTGACTCAAGGGAACCTGCTCTACAGCCTTGGCCTGCTCACATCGCCTTCTCTCGGCACGGCAGTCGTTGGTACGGGAAATCCCGCAGTTCCGGAAGCGATCTGGGCACCCGGGTTGAACGCCTCCGGTTCGCTCGTGAACGACATCGACTGGAAAGCGGTGCCCAATATCCAAGTATATTCAAACAGTAGCTCGTGGAACCTGAATGAGATCACGCAGATACAGAACGATAGCGCTACGGGAGCTCCCTTATTGTTTGGAGCGAAGGAGTACCCGAGCCGCTTGTACGTGGCCACGTCGTGGATCTGCTCGGTCAACTTGGATTTCGAGCTTTGCCTTTTCTTTAACTACTTCAACTACCACGTCGTGGAAAACCTTTCGGGTCTTACTGCGATGTCATACCTCGCATGGCCCTATTCTCCCGTGCCGCACACGACGCAGGACATCTGGATCTACTTGTATCTCGTGATCATCTGCATCATCGGCGTAGGAGGGTTTTTTATCGTGCGCCGTTATTCCAAGCGGGCGGGCGCGGCGCTCAAGCATGTGATGGAGTTCGGGGTGACCCCCAAGCCGGGAGAGGGGCCGAGCGAGGAACCAGCATCGGGCCCTCCGGAAACCCCCATGCCAGCCGAGGTTGTGAGCGAGGCACCTCCGGAGGGCACGGTCCAAGCACCCGTGCCTCCAGAGAACGAGCCGGCCCCGCAGGTGGTGGAGGGGGAGGAGGACAAGTCCGTGATCAAGTCGGAATGGGACCGCATCGGCATCCACCGTCAGATCGCCCAGTTCTTCCTGTACATGATCATGAACGCCTTCATCGCCATTCCCATCATGGTGCTGGCGCTTTTCGTTTATCCGGATATCGTGCTCAAGTATCCGATGGCCTCCGGCTGGCAAACGATCGCGGGGAACTTTTTCAGTTGGCTCGCAACGATCGCAGATATGGGCATGACGGTCGCTGCCGGGAAATATTTCGCCCAGTACCGCGTCCACAACCCGCAAAAAGCCGTTCATTACCTGCAGATGCTCGTGTGGTGGAATATCCTGACGAGCATCGTAAAGACTCTCATCCTCGTGTACGCAGGCCTGGTTCTATTTAGGACTGGCAACCTCGGCTACCTTTCATGGATGTGCATCCTGATCGCGCTCCAGCAATTCCCGAACTGCCAGGGCATCCTCGGCACGACATTGAACGCGATGCAGCGGTGGGATTACAAGGTGCTCTGTGACACGGTCGGAGGATCCCTGCTCAACACGCTCATCAACTACGCGATCATCATCCTCTGCAGGGCCATCTACGCACCGATGCCCCTGTACGGCGCCGCGTTCGGCACCGCCGTCGGGCTATACGTCGGTAGCATAGTCACCTCATGGACCAGTTTCCTTTATTACGGCCTCGCCTTCAAGAAACTCGGTTTTCACATTGGTACCCTGTTCAGGGCGGAATTCACCAAGGACGAAGTGAAGGAGGCGCTCAATTTTGGTTGGAAGCTCGCTGTTGGCAACGTCATCGTGCCGCTCGTGACGGTGCTGGAAACCTACATGGTCGCCACGTACGTGCTGAATGCCGCCGCCGAGGAAGGCTACTATTCGCTTATGTCCTCAGTTGTAGGTTTTATAGGAATTGATCTCGGTTTCTTCAGCAACCTGATGCCTGCCATGTCCGAGGCCTATGGCAACGGGAAGAATGAACTCTTGAAATATTATATCACCGAGGGATTTCACTACATCAACCTGTTCCTTCTCGTGCTCTTCACGGTCATCCTGGCCATCGGGGGGCCGTTGCTCGTTGGCTTTGCAGGCCAGGGGTGGGCCCCGGCAACGAAATACGTCGTGCCGCTCGCCCTAAACCAGCTCCTCACCGCGTACTCGGGAATCGGTGACAACATTCTCCAAGGAACTGGAAACACGCAGTGGGACCTCGCCGCTTGGTGCATCGAACAACCAATTCGAGCGGTCCTGCTCATCATCATTATGCCCGCGTTTCACCCCCTCTGGGCCATCCTCCTCGCCTCGGTGCCAGCGGCGCTCGTGAAGGAGGCGTTCATGTTCACCGTCATCAAGAAACGCATCGCGAATTTCTCCTTCTCGTTGGGCCACAACTTCATCGCACCCGGCCTTTCGGCATTCATCCTGTACTTCTACTCGAAGATGCTCGTTTACTACCTCGACCGAGGCACCATCCTTTCGAGCATCGAGATCTTCGGCTGCTCCGTGTTCGGCGGTCTAATGATATACCTGTTCCTTGTCGGCTTCTTCGGGGGTTGGGATTCTAACACGATCGGCCAGTTCAAGCGCGGGTTGGAGGTCGTCAAGTTCACGAATGCATTCTTCCTGATATTCTACAAGGTCACGGCCCTCGGCCACCGCCTGTGCCCGTGGCGCAACCGCTTCACCGTGAAGGAGTTCGAAACCGCCACCGCCGAGGCGAAGGAGCTGACCTCGGAGAAGAAGAAACTCGTCATGTAGGCTCCGTGAAATGCCGAGGGCACGGGCAGAATATTTCTCTTTTCTTCCCCCTTTTTTCAGAATATGTCGCAGTGCGGGCCGGAACGGCAATAGAGTGCTTCTTGAATGGTGCCGTCGTCGATCAGGCCTGCCAGATCGGTGGAAGTGGACATCCTGACGAGCGTGATCCACAGCGATTCGAGAGTGATCGCCACGCGGGCGAGCCTCATTTCCTTTCGACGAGACCGCATCGCACGCGCGATGTTCGCGATCTCGGCTTGCCGGACCGCATCGTCGAACAGAGCGACGCCCTCGATGATGTGGTCATAGCAGCTGATGCAACAATTCACGATGTTGTCGTGGAACAGGTCATCCTCGCCGTCGCACCAAGAAAAGTTCTCGGATATCCCTGCAAAGAACGGGCTCCGCTCGATGAGTATGTCCACGGCACGGAGCTCGTCGATGCTTGTGTCCCCGCCGCACGAGTAGCAACGATGGATCTTGGCGGCTATTGATGCGGCAACGTGTGTTTTTGGATTGGTCATGGTCTCACCAACACCTTGCATGCCAGCGAAGGCTATAAATCGCGATATTCTCTGTGGAACACTTTTAAGCAACAAAGGTGGAGCCTGATTCATGAACGCACATGACTTGTCGTTCGCGGCGCTGGATGGCGTGCCCGAGGCTATCCCGTTCAACCCGATCGTCATGCACCTCGCGGCCACGATCCTCGACGTGGATTATTCCCGCGTGTATTGCGAGAAGCCCGAGATCATGGTCGAGGGCCAGATCAAGTGCGCAAATTTTTTCGGCATCCACCACGTGCATGCCATGAGCGACGCGTTTCGCGAGGCGAGCGCGTGGGGCACCAAGCTCTACATGGACGGCCACACGCCCGTGGCGGCGGATGGCGGCTCGCTGAACTGGGAAGAGTTCGACAGTATCGAAACCCCGGATCTCTTGACCTGCCCCCGGATCGTGCAGCGGCTCGATGCCATCAAGTTGTTCAGGGAAAAGGCCCCGGAACAGTGCATCGTGGGTTGGATCGAGGCCCCCTTCGCGGAACTCGCCAGCATCTTTTCGTTGGTGGGAGCGTTGAAGGTCTGCGGCCGCAAGGACTGGCAGGCCATCTACAAGCGCCTGCTCGACCGCATCGTGCCCGTGCAGCTGGAATTCGCGAAGCTGCAGATCGAGGCGGGTGCCGACATTATGGGTGCCGGCGACTCTGCCATCTCTCAGATCGGCCCACGGCGCTACAAGCTTGCCACGCTCGATGCGACTCGGGACCTGTTTGCTGAGCTAAAAAAGCAAGTGCCGGTGATTTACCACTGTTGCGGTGATAATTCTATGGTGGACCGGGAGGGAAATGACATGCTCCAGCTCATCGCCAGCACCGGCGCGAGCGTGATCGACATCGACACGCAGGTCGACCTCGCTATGGCCAAGGAAAGGGTCGGCGGGAGCGTCTGCCTGCGCGGGAACACGAACACGACGCTGCTCGGCGATGCGAGCATGCCCCTCGAGCGGCTGGTCCTCGCCATCGCCAAGAACATCGAGGATGGTATGCCCGGCGGCCGGTACTGGTACGCGGCGGGCTGCGAGTGGCCGTGGGCACCCAAGGACATGGCGTTTCGCAACATGGCAGCCGCGAAGGCGCTCGTGGAGAAGCTGGGAAAGTACCCGGGTTAGCAGGGCCTTACTAGCAGGATCCAGTTGAAGAACGAATTTACACGGAATATATGTCATCTATTTTAGTTCCGACCCGGAGATAGCTATCATGGAATCTGTGAAGATGAATTTCATTATCATCATTTCCGACACGTTGCGGCGTGATTTCCTATCGTGCTACGGTAACGAAACGATCGACACGAGAAACATCAAGCAATTTGCCGATGTGTCGATCGTTTTCGACAATGCATATTCCGCGAGCTTCCCAACCGTGCCCAATCGCCGGGACGTGTTTACCGGGTGCTACACGGCCACTTACACGCCGTGGGCTCCTTTGGTGATGGGCAATGGCCCCGCGGAGCCGACGATCCAGATGCTGCTGGGCCAGCACGGCTACACGTCCATGATGATAGCCGACGAGCCGCACATCCTGGAAAATGGCTACCATTACGACAAGGACTTCGACGGGTTCGAGTGGATCCGGGGCCAGGAGCACGACCGGTGGAAGACATCGCCGAAAAAACCGGCCTTCGTGTCCGATCCCGAGGTGTACCGCGCCCCGGAAGTGCTGCAGAAAACGCACATGCGACAGAGGGCGCACTGGCACCACGAAAGCGACACCTTCCCCGCGCGGACGGGCACCTGCGCATGCGAGTGGCTCGAGGAAAATTATACTGAGGGGCCCTTCTACCTCTACGTTGATTTCTTCGACCCGCACGAGCCGTGGGACGCGCCGGAGTGGTTGATTCGCAAGTACGCGGACCCGGCGTTCGACGGCAGGGACATCGATTATCCGAAATACAGCAAGACCGAGGGCTATCTCACCGATGCCGAGGTCAAGAACTGCCGTGCCCGCTACGCCGCCGAGGTCACTCTCATCGACCGCTGGGTCGGGCGCATCTTCCAGAAAATCGACGACCTCGGGCTGCTCGACAACACGGTAGTCCTCTTCATGACCGATCACGGGTTCTTGCTGGGCGAGCACGGGTTCATTGGGAAGAGCCTGACGAACTACAACAAGGAGGGCAAGTATTCCCTGTCGTACCTGCCGCTGTTCGAGGAGATCAACCACATCCCGCTGGTCATCCATTACCCGGGCATGGAGCCCGGGCGGCGGCAGGCCCTCGTCCAGCCGCCCGACTTCTTCCCGACCATTATGGACATCGAGGGTCACCCGTTCGAGGGGGTCCACGGCTTGTCATTCAAGGACGTGATCCTCGGCAACAAGGACCAGCACCGCGAGTTCGCCGCGAGCTTCCCGTATCTCAGGGGAAGCGGCATTCCCATCTCATTCGTGAAGGACGGATGGTCGGCGGTCTTCGTGTCGAAGGCGCTCCCCAGTCCCATCATCGACAAGGCCGTGGACGGCCTCGAGAAAACGCTCGAGCCGTGGGAGGAGGCCCGCGATATGCTCTTCGACCTAAAATCGGACCCCTGGCAGGAACACGATGTCGCGGCCGACCATCCAGACGAGATGGCCGCGTTCAAGGAAGAGCTGATAGCCTTCCTTGGTGATCTGGGCACCGAGGAAGATTTGCTTGCTGGCTGGAGAAGCTCTGAAGAATGATCTTTTGCCTTGATTCTCTTTTTATATTGCCACGAGAGCGCGGGCAGCAGGTAAATCAGGCCCGTATCGTTCGCTTGATCGCCCAAGACACGAGATTTCCCGCGACGATGACGATCGCGAGCACGACCACGATCGCGACGATATTATGGGACGCAAACCACGTGACGATCGCGAGGCCGGCAGCAATGACGAGGGTGGCGAAAAAAACGTCAATCTGCAGCTTCGACACGCGCAGGTTCTTGGAATCCGCTGCCAAGGCCTTACCTGCAACCAATTTCGAAGCCCCGGCTTCGATCAGCCGAGATAATCGTTCGGATTCCTCGTTTTGCTTCCGTATTTGCGTTCGGAGGGCATCTTGGTCCTTCAGCGCTTGATTCAGGTCTTGTTGAAGGGAACGCCTGCTCTCCAAGTTAATGTCCGTTGATTTCAGCTCCCGTTCCACGTCTTGGACATGCGCCTCGCATTTCCGCAGCTGGATGGCCAGTTTTAACCGGTCCGCCTCGATCGTTTCGAGCTGATCCTTGAATTTAACTAATTGGTCATGCAATGCGCTGGCGTGTCGCTCGGCTGGGTGATTCCCGGGGGAATCATGATCGCGGGGCATGGTAACTGATCTCTAACCTTTCATGGATAGTGGAGCTTAAAAATTGCCATGATTGAACACGTAGATTGGCGATGTTTTAAACAGCACTTGTCGGACGGTGCCGCGTTTCTGAGGCGATGCGCTCGAAGAGGGCGAGTAAAAAAATGATAACGAATCGTCTGGGATAGCGAAGCTAACCCGAGGTTTCCTTTCAACCTTCAGGCGTGGAACCTTCATAACCCGCGCCGACGAACCGTTTAGCATGGCAAAGCAACTCACCGCTCGAGATCGGTTCCGGGCGGTTTTTAACCACGATACTTCGGAACTCGACCGGTTACCAATGCTTTCTCTTGGAACCCCGAACGTGGGCCTGTTTTACCGGGAGTGGGAGAGAACCATCGCAACAGAAGATCTTCCAGATGAATTCATTCGCATCACGCGATTTGGCGACAAAACAGTCCAGAAATGGATCAATTCGGAGTGGACGAGCATCGGGCTTGGCTGGCCCCACAATTATCCGAGCGTGGAGCTTCCCGCGTGGCACCCGGAATGGTCGAGAAGGCTAGAAGGCACGGGGCTGGAAAACCTCAAGATGCATGTTGGATGGGCCGGTGGCATCAGCGTCTCGGGCACGAGGCTCCATGATCAAGATTACGGTTGGTACGTTAATGGCTACTTCAATCGCCAGGTGAGAGACGGCAGGACGCTCGAGCCGTGGGAGGTTCGAGATGAATTCTACGCGGAGCACGGCGAACCATGGGATGACAAGTTCGCACCCGATGATGTAGCTAGGAAACGCTTCAAGGACGACCTGCAATGGTACGAGGCCCATTACAACGATTTCAGCGACGACGGGCTCTGGGATTTCGCCCTGATGACCAGCGCGGGTGGCCTGTTCGAGAGCACGTGGGAAGGCATGGGATCGGGCAATCCGGCCATGGGCATCATGTGCAGGAAGTATCCCGGCAAGCTGCGCACGTGGCTCGACCAGGTGAAGACCGTCGCGCTCAAGAGCGTCGCGCTGCAATACGAGCTCGCCGAGGAGGCTGGTGCCCAGATCGATTTCGTCTGGTTCTGGGACGATTCGGGGCAAAAGGGAAGGCCGCTCATCGACCCGAAGTACCACCACGAGTTCTGGGTGCCGATCTACAAGGAGGTCTGCGACTACATCCACGCCCACGGCGGTCACGTCATCATCCACAGCTGCGGGTTTGGCGAACCGCTGGTGCTGAACTGGATCGAGGCCGGCATCGACGCGTGGCAAACCATCGAGCGGGCGGCCCTGAACGACCCTGCTCGCATCCGGGAGAACAACGGCAACAAGATCATCCTGATCGGCGCCGTCGACGCGAGCAACACGGTCAGCTTCGCGAAAAAGACCGGGGAAGTCGATACGCATGTTAAACAAACTATGCAGGACGCGGTATTCTCCCCCGAGGACGCAAGCTACATCCCGGGCTTCACGCACGACCTGCTCGATTGCCCGGTCGCCAACGTGCGTGCCGCCGTCGATGCTATGCTGGCCTACGGGCAGATGGATTCTCTCAAGCAGTTGAAGGCCTGAGCTGCGGTTTTCCAACTTTTTTACCTGCCTTACCATCCAGGTTGTAAGTTCTGCTTCAGCACGTGGCCAAAAAAGTCGAATGGAAACTTCAAATACGGTCAGTTGCGTAATTTTCATAGTCGTCATTGGAGGAAATGTCATCGATGCAAGGGTATCCGCAACAGGCCATCGATTATTTCGTGGAAATTGCCATCGGGGCGCAATTCGGACAGACTCTGACGATCCACAAATGGACGCAGGACGTTCTCATCCAGGTCATCGGGCAAGCCACTGGGGAGGACAAGGACGTGCTGGATCGCGTTGCGACCGAGCTAAGCGGCCTCGTGCAAGCACAGGGCATCCGGATCGATTTCGTGGGCTCGTCCCCGACCACGAAGCTTTATTTCGCCTCACCAGCGAGATTTGCACGCATCGAGCCGCATTATGTCCCCCCGAACACGGCATTCTTCTGGTCCCAGTGGGATGCGACCTCGATCTACGCATCTACGATCCTCATCGCCAGCGAGGGCATCACCCAGCACAAGCGGGACCACCACATCGTCGCCATGCTCGCCAAGAACTTGGGCCTCATGAAAAAATCGAGTGCGGAACCAACGAGCATCTTCTTCAACGGCGAGAACGAGTCGACCGAGCTCGCGGGCATCGACCGGTTGGTGGTCCAGATGCTCTACAACCCGGCAATCGAGAACGGCATGACGGCCGACGATGTCCGTGCGGTCCTTCCAGTAGACTCGTCCGCGGGCCAAGAGTTCCTGCGGGGCACGGCAGGGCAATCACCGGGTGCCCCGTTCTACTGCCCGCAGTGCGGGACGATGCTGAAACGAACGGATCAATATTGCTACGTGTGCGGTGCGCCGGTCGAGGGCACCGCGTGATGGAGGTTGAAGTACAATGTATAGCAATTATAACAATTACCGAATGACACCATATTATCGCCGCAGAATGCATATCATCTGGGGTACGGTCATCATCTGCTGTAGCGTGGGCGTGTTCTTCCTGATCGCTTCCCCGCATTACGTTTATGGAAACGGCTACGCTGGATGGGTCTGGTTTGGCGCCTACTATTATGGTTCTGGGACCTATAACCCGGGCGGCACTGGTGGCAACGGTGGCACGGGTGGTACAGGAGGCAACACTGGTGGCGGCACGGGCGGCGGCTCCGGCGGCGGCGGTGGTGGTGGTGGTGGTTCCGGTGGCGGCGGGAGCGGCCTTTCTCCGATAATCGTGCGACAGGGCTGTTGCACGAGTTTCCCACTCCCTTGCACTTGGCGCCCGCCCGTGAACTGCGGCCAAGTGCCTCTCGCGTGTTAAATAAAAACATCGTCTCTTTTTCCGACCTTCATTTTTCGACCTTCTAACACTCACGCTTCGACGTGCGTGAACTTCGTCCTGGTTGCTTTGTGGAACAGGTGCAGGTGCAAGATGAAATAGAGGGTCTGCGGCACGAAGAAGACCAGCTTGTCTATCAACACGTTGCCCACGAACGCGCCGAAGTAGGCGGCTGCAAGGCGCGGGTAGATTTCCCCGCCGAACAGGAGGAGGAGGTAATAGATCGAGAACTCGTGGTAAAAGAAGAGCGGGACCACCATTATCAGCATCCATAGGATGGCAGAGCCGAATGGCCCGATGTACTGGAAAACGAAATCCTCAGAGATGTATTTTGCCGTGAACACGATCCAGAACACGTAATTCTTCCTGCTGCGGATTTGCTTGAAGTAGGCGAGGAAGAACAAGAGGGTCCAGATGATGCTGGTCTGTGTCCACATGTATTGAACGGTGTTGGGGATGATGTCCCCGTGAAAACCGACGAACTCCCACCACTTCATGTCGATCGCGCAGGATTCGATGGCGTAGCATACGATGCCCGTGAATGTGGCGACGCTGATCAGCAGGGGCAAGAGGCGTTGGATGAAGATCATGTCGGCCTTGGCCCTGTCCGCGCCCTGCAGCTCGTTGGCGATTTCTTGGCAGCTGAACCCGAAAATACGCTCAGCAAAGCATAGCCCGATGTAGAAGGTAAACATCCAGCCAAGTGGAATTACAGGCGGGACCCCGAAAATCTTTATCGAGAGCCCAGAGTAATTGTAGAGATGCTTGAAATTGGCATAGAAGAACTCTCTCACGAACCCGAAAGCAAAGCCCCCGATGAAAAACAGCAACGTGAATCGCCTGCCGCGGACCTTCCACGAATGCAGGATCAGCAGCACGAAGGCCCCGATGGCCGGGTAAAGGAAGAGATCCTGATACATTACTCGTCACCTGCCGGTTTCGTGGTTTCAGGCGCCACCCGCTCCTTGGATCCGGCCTTTACTTTGGAATCGCGATATTCCTTGAGCCAAAACAGCACGAGAAAGACCGCCAAGGGCAGGAGAATCCAGCCGACGAGGTCTGCTCGGCCTATAATCGAGAGTGAAATGGCGATCACGGCGACCATTACGAGGATGGCGATATCGGGGAGGCGATAGATCAGATCCGGAGCTCGTCGCGGCATGAGGCACACTCGAGAGAATGATCGCCGTCACGACTTATAATAAGATCCGATGTGCGTCGTGGCGTGCGCTCGCCTTTTAGTTCATTGGAAACCAAGATCGAGAGAAATTGATCACGCGCTTTCGACCCTGGTGCCCTGCGATTCCAGGAACTCGAAGGACTGGTGCTTGAAGTATAACTCGTATAAATTCGCATACGCACCCCCCTTGGCCATCAGCTCGTCGTGGGACCCCTGCTCGACGATCTTGCCGTGGTCCAGCACGATGATGCGGTTCGCGTGCCGCACGGTCCAGAGCCGGTGCGCGATGATGATGGTCGTGCGGTTTTGCATCGAGGCCTCGAGTGCGTCTTGGATCTTGGTCTCCGTGAACGGGTCCACGGACGCGGTGGCCTCGTCGAGGACCAAGATGGTCGGATTCGCGAGCATGATCCGGGCCAAGGCAACGAGCTGCCGCTGGCCCATGGAGAGCGCCTTGCCCTTCTCGGACACGTCGGTCTCGAGACCTTGCGGGAGGTCGTCGATCCAGTCCGCACCGCCAGCCTGCTCGAGCGCTCGCAACACGTCCTCTCGCGTGGCGTTGGGAACCCCGTATTTTATATTACTTTCAACGGAATCCGCCCACAGGAAGGGAAGCTGCGGGATGTAGCCCACTTGGCGCCGGTAGGTCTCGAGGTCGACGTCACGGATGCTGCGCCCGTCGACGCGGATATCTCCATCCTGAAATTCATAGAACCGGACCAGCAGTTTCGCAAGGGTCGACTTTCCTGCTCCCGTGTGCCCGACAATCGCCACTGACTCGCCCGCTTGAATGTCCAGCGAGAAGCCGTCAAAAATTTTCTTGCCCGGTACGTATTCGAAGATCATGTTGTCGAACTCGATCCGCCCCGAGAGGATGGGGAGCTTCTCGCTTCCCGTCTGGACCACCGTCTTCGGGGCATCAATCACGGCGAAGACTCGCTCGGCGGCGGAGAGGCCGGCTTGGAACTGCGGCCAGAAGGCGGCGACGCTGAAGAGGGGATAGAATAGGTTCCACGCGCTTTGTATGAACAGGTAGAGGTTGCCCGGCGTCAGGCCATGCGACGTGATTAGCGCCCCGCCGAAGTAGACGAGCAGGGCGACGAAGATGCCCCACGAGATATCGAGCGACGGGAAGATGAAGTTGAGCACCAGCGCCCGGTTGAAGTTCACCTTGTAGGACTGCCTGTTGATCTTCTTGAACTTCTCGAACACCTTTGCCTCCTGCCGGAACGTCTTGGCGATCTTGATGCCGGTGATGTTCTCCTGTACGAAGCTGTTCACCAAGGCGAGGGACCGCTGGCCGAGCAGCGTGCGACGACGGGCCACACGGCGATAGGCAGTCGCCACGACGAAGATGACTGGCACGATGGCGAGCATCCACAGGGACAGCGTATTGTTAATGAGCACCATGGGGATGAAGAGGATGATGACGGTGAAAAGCGAAGCGGCCGTCTCCATGACCATGTCGGCCATGTCGGAGAAGCTCTTCGTGTCGCTGTTGACCCGGCTCGTGACCTTTCCGGGCGCGTAGCGGTCGTAGAAGTAAAAGTCCTGGTCCATGACAGCGGCTTGCGCGTCCTTCTGCATGTCCAGCACGATCGAGGTGAGCACGCGAACCGAGTTGAGCTGGCGCACGTAATTCAGCAGCCACCCAATGACGTTCAGCAAGAGTGCCACAAGCACCATGAAAACGAGAAAGCCTAGGTTCCTGTTGATGTATGCGTCATTAATGATGATCGACGACACCCACGGTATCAAGCCGTAGGATAGCGACGAGAGCACGACGAGCATCACGACCACGGCCATGCGCCTGCCGTAGGGTGCGAGATAAGCGAAGATGCGTCGCAGCAGGGCGGTGTCCTTGTACTGGCGGTCGTATTCCTCCTCTTCCAGCCCCATCCAGCCCATCAGTTCGCGCCTCCCTGTCCCTCGAGCAAGAGAGCCGGAGGGATGTCGAATCGCTTGACGAAAATCCTTCGGTATTCCTCGTTCGTCTGCAAGAGTTCCTCGTGCGTGCCTTGAGCTTCAATTTCACCGCGCTTCAGGACGATGATGCGGTCGCACCACCTGATTTGCGACAGTCGGTGGGTGATCAGGAATGACGTGCGTCCCTGCATAACGCGCCTCATGGCCCGCTGGATCTGCTCCTCGGTGGCCGAGTCGATGGCCGACGTGGAGTCGTCGAGCACGAGCACCCGCGGGTTGCTGAGGAACGCCCGGGCTATGGCAATGCGCTGACGTTCTCCACCGCTCAACTGCACGCCGCCCTCGCCGATGGACGTGTCGTAACCATTATTGAGTTTCTTGATGAATTCGTCGGCTTGGGCGTCACGGGCAGCGATGACCGCATCGCATCGCTCGATCTCCCCCTCCCGGCCGAACGTAATGTTGTCGATGATGCTCGTGCTGAACAGGAACACGTCCTGCTCGATGAAGGCGATCTGCGACCGCAGTGATTGCAGGGAGTACTCGGTGATCGGGTGGCCGTCCACCAGAATTTGGCCAGAGTCGACGTCGTACAGCCTCGACAGCAGCTTCGTGAGCGTCGTCTTGCCAGAGCCGGTCGTTCCCACGATGGCCACAGTCTGCCCAGGCTCCACGGAAAACGTGATGTCCTTGAGCACGGGCTTGTCCGAACCGGGGTAGGTAAACGTGACGTGGTCGAACGTGATGGCGCCGTCGAGCACCTTGGAAATGCCCGCCGGGTTCTCCGAGATCTTGCTTTCGGTGTTCATGGTCTCCAGCAAGCGCTCCGCGGAACTTTCTGCTTGGCGGATGGTAGCGAAGGCCCAGATGGACACGTACGTGGGATAACGGAGGTTGGTGAGCAACCCGACGAAGCCGATGACGTTACCCGCGCTTTGACCTATGAAAATCGCGTGGGCGAGGCCGGCGGTTACCACGACCGCGACGACGAGCACGGGGATGTAGCGGGCTTGGAGCTGGCCTTCCTTGAGCATAGCTTGCCTGTACAGGTCCGCGTGTGCGAGATACTTCTTTTTCTCATCTGCTTCTCGGGCCAAGGTTTTCACGACATCAATGCCCGATAATGACTCGTTCAGCATCGCGTCCATCATGCCGAACTCGTATCGCTCCTGCTGGGTTGCCGGGGCGAGACTCTTCATGTAGGAACGCAGTGCCAAGACGTAGAGGACCGAAAAGACGATCGGCTCGAGCACGAGCTGTGCCGGGTAGTAGATCAGGATGAGGATCGCAGGGATGACGATGTTAATGGATGACTCGATGATTATGGACAAGGCCGGTGAAATCAAAAAATTCATGTTTCTGACATCGTCGGCGGTCCGGGCCATGATGTCGCCCACCCGCTGCTGGTCGTGGAAGCTCTGGCTCTTACCGAGCAGGTTCATGAAGAACTCGTGGCGGGTGTCCCGCTCCATTCGCTGAGCAAGGAGTTCACGTAGGATGTTCGTCCCTATCGCGACGATGGGAGCACCGACGCCGAGGCCCAGCACGAGCAAGGCAAGTACGATGCCCCCGTGCAGATCGCCCGCCGCAAACGCGTTGATGGCCTGGCCGATCACGATCATCACGTAGGACGAGAAAAACACGCCGAGCACCTCGAAAAACGACCACGCGACCACGATGGCCTTGTTCGACCCCGCCAGCACGTGTGCCAGAATCCACCCGGTGGTGCCACGCTTTCGTGCATCACGAAACCTGTCGTCCTCCGGCTGGAATTCCGAGCTCGGCTCGGGGATGGTCTGTGTCTCGACAATCATGGCATTACACAAATCCGAATTCGATGCCCTCTGCAATGATCGACGTGGATTTGTTGCTTTCGATTTCACGTCAAACCCGAACACGGCGGCTTGGATTTATATTATGTGAATCAAAACGATTTATATCCCGTCGAAAAAACGATTCATGTCCTTTGTATAGGAAAAAGCTTGTTTCCAGACTCGAGCAGGGCTATATAAACTTCGTAACGCATATTGTAAAAGGAGATCAACCCCATGAAGGCGCGCTCCGGTACACGTTCGCGTGAAACCGGCAAGGAATCCCTCGGGAAAAAGGAGAAAGTGCGTCAGCCTTGAAGTTTTTCATCACCGACGGCGAAAACACTGGGTGGAGTTTTCACCATCTCATGTGAATCACAGGTCATCATTCGCAAGTAACACGTGTGAAGGATTGGAGAAATAAATGGTGCATTTATCATGCGATCTGGAGAAAGGCACGAGGCGGGGCTCACGGCACGTGGTCCAAAAGTGCCTCCAGCCGTATGTCCCGGGACGAGCTGCCGGCCATGATCGTGAACGCGCCCGGCTTTGCAACCCATGCATTGGCGCGCTCGTCGAAAAACGACAGCGCATCCGTTCCCATTTCCAGCGTGACGGTCGTGGTCTCGCCCGGGGCCAGGAATACCTTGGAAAAACCCTTCAGCTCCTTGGCCGGTCGCTCCACGCTCGTCTCGATGTCCTGGACGAAGAGCTGGGCGATCTCGGTGCCAGCTCGCTCGCCCGCCCGCGATCGTGACATCGACATGATCTTTTCTTCGAAAGTAGGACGACCGAGCAAGTCATCGGCCCGTTCATCGACGGGCAGGGACGGGTTCATGAAGGGGAGGCCCGAGACGTCCTCGGCCGGTTGTTGTTCTGCCATGATGCTTAGGAGCGTCGTGGAAGGTTATTAGGATCGTGTTCGGATGAGTGCATACCATGGACGAAGGCAAGGCGACCAGCAAATACCGCGTCGAAGCGGATCGCACGAAAATCGTCGTGCAAGTGGACTTTCGGGACAAGCGGGCCTTGCCATCCTTGGCGTCGGGCATCGGCCTTCTCGTGCTTGCCGGCGTGTATCTCGTCGTGCGATCGTATTTCATAGCCCATCACGGCTTGTACTTGATCGGTGCGGCGTGCTCGTTTGCCGGCGCGGTTCTCTTGGCATTCGTGTATTTTCGCGGGTTTTACCACATGCGTGACATCACGCTGTCGAGCAAGGAGAAGAAAGTGTTCGTTCGCGACGACTTCAAGTTTTACACCCGCTCCCGCCAATTTGCCATGAGTGGCATCGATGGCCTTTCCTTTGACACCCACCTGCTTGGCACCATGGGCCGCTACGTGAGCCGCCACACCATCTCGCTGTTCTCGAAAAACCAGTCCTACCTGCTCGTGGACATCGTGTCCATGTCCGCCGCCGAATTCAAGGACATCAAGACGATCTACGATCTCCTCTTAAATTACCTGCTCGCGGAAAAGGGCTCCTTGAAGAAGCAACTCAGCACGGAGGAAGCCAAGGTCCTCCTGTCCGAGACGCAATTGCTCGTCGAAGCCACGACCACCAGTTACTTCACCAAGCAGCTGGGCACCGTTGCGGTCATCGCCATCGCGGGCACGCTGGTGGCGGCATTGCTCGTCACGGGGTTCAACATCGAGCTGGCCGCGATCTCCGGGCTGATCGTTGCGTGCATCTCGATTCCCCTGGTCGTGTTCGTCGTGAGCCGCACGCTTGGGTACCGCGTCACGCGCGAGAGGTTGGCGCTTGATAGCACGACTCGCGAGCTGTACCATCAAGCTGTCAAGCGGGGCTCGATCAACGCCATCAGTTTCTACCCGTTCGCAAGTATCAAGGACGTGGAGGTCGACCAACAAGCCTCCGGGCGTATCGGCAAGCAGGCCACGAACATGCTGAAACTCCTTCTTGATGACTCGACGCGCGTGACGATCCTGGAACCGGAACGCGAGGTCATCGCCCGTCGCCTTATTATGCTCGTAAAGGCCTATTTGGAAGAAAAACCGATTTCTCCAATTGAACTCGATTCCGGTTTTCTTGTAGAAGATTAAGCAAGGTTATTCACCAGCAAATGGCGTATAGAGGTCATGCCACGGCTAATCGAAACGAGCACGAGGATTCGGGCTGCTGGGACCAAGGAAAAGCTCATCGACGAGTATGTCGGAAACGTTGATACCGGCACCGAAGGCGTGAACATCGCGATCATGCACAGCCCGGTCGGGTGGGAGGAGCCCGGCCAGTGCCCCGATTTTGACGAGTACACCATCGTCCTGAACGGCACGCTGCAAATAACCTGCCAAGACGACATGATGGACGTGTCTGAAGGGCAAGCCATCATCGTCGAGGCCAACGAGTGGGTCCAATACAGCACGCCTTACGAGGGCGGTGCCGAATACGTTTCGATATGCATTCCCGCGTTTTCGCCGGGCACCGTCCACCGGGACGGGGAATAAATGGCAAAGGTTTGATGTAAATCGCACCGTTGGGGGACTGGTCGTCGTGAACTTCCTCATTCGCAAAGGGTTCGATTGGGATTCCGCAAGGCTTGGCAGGCCGCGCGAAGTCCCGATCGAGGTCCTGCTGGATCGCGGCATCGTGCTCCTCGACAAGGAGGACGGGCCCACGAGCCATGACGTCGCCGCCACCGTGAAGCGCATGTTCGAGGGGACCGTGGTCTTCAAGGTCGGCCACGGCGGGACCCTCGATCCTGCCGCGACAGGCATCCTTCCCCTCCTTCTTAATAAAGCAGCTCTCGTCCAAGACGTCATCCTCTCGTCGCGGAAAGAATACGTGGGCATCATGCACCTCCACGGCGACGTGCCGGAAGCGAACGTGGAATCCATGGTGAAGACGTTCACGGGGCCGATCTTTCAGCGCCCCCCCGACCGATCGGCGGTGGCCCGCGTCGTGCGCATCAGGCAAATCGAGCAGATCGATATCCTCGAACAGGTTGGCCGCGACGTGCTCCTCCGCGTTGCGTGCGAGGCCGGCACCTACGTGCGCAAGCTCTGCGTCGATATCGGGGAGGCCATCGGGTGTGGTGCCCATCTCACCGAGCTTCGGCGGACCCGCTCGGGATGTTTTTCGGAAAGCCAAGGGCTCGTCACGCTCGGGGAAATTGGACTGGCTGTCGCTGCGTGGCTCGACGATGGCGATGAAACGTCCTTGAGGCGCATCGTGCATCCGGTCGAGCGGGTATTCGATTGCCATCCCGCGATCGTCGTGGGTGCGAGGGGATCCGGGGGTCCATTGCCGCGCGCGATCGACACCGGCACGGTCATAGCTGCAAGCGATTCCATCGAAAATGGAACCGAGGTGGCCGTGTTCGACGAGAATGGATTCATTCTCGCGCGGGCGACGGCAGCCATGCCTGCCGCGGCGCTGATCGAGGCACCCGGGACCGTCGCGGCCAAGATCATCAAGTTATATGCCGGCATCGGCAACTTAGTCTGAAAGCACTGCAGGACTCGCGCCACGTGCCGCGTCAGCGGTACTGATCACGGCACCGCACGCCGGGCACGCCTTGACGTCCAAGATGTAAAAGTGCACGCAGTCCTCGCAAAACCACCGGTGGCAAAACGGGCAGTAATAAGTGACGCCTGAAATGGCATCGCCGTGCCTCGCGCACGTTGGAAGCGATGAGGCTATGCAGCAACATTTTACCAACTTGGATTTAAACCGGCTTCATCTAAAAAGGGGTACCTGCCCCTGAAGCCTTATTTAATAATAACCTTGATGCAAACTGCCTCAAGCCCATCCTGACGACGCATTTTTTATGCGATGCCCTTTAAATTTTTCCGCGCCATGAAAACGCTCATGGCACAAGAACAAGAGCTGGTGGGCCCGTCAGTCCCGGTCATCGAGCAGGATTCGCGACCAGTCATGATCGAGCGCCCCGAGCGCGTCGCCATCGTGCACGTGGAGGATTACGACCCCGAGAACGTGAGAAAGGGACTTGAACGGTTGATCGAGTTACTCGATCTATCGTGGATGAGCGATCTCGAGGGAAAAACTGTCCTGCTCAAGCCGAACGGGCTCGCCCCGATGGCGCTTGCCTGCACGCATCCCGTGATTTTGGACAAGGTGGCAACCCTGGTCGAGGCGAGGGGTGCCACGGTGATCGCTGGCGACTCCAACATGAATAAGGCACTCACGACCATGACGCACAAGCGGGTCGGGTTCACCGCGGTCGCGGCTAAGCACGGCTTTCCCATGATCAACTTTCTCCAAGAAGGGAAGTTCGTGCACGTGTCCCACGTTTCCTTCGAGATGGAACCGGTGATGGCCATCCCTGAAGCCGTTGCCGAGGCGGATGTCGTGATCAACCTGCCGAGGCTGAAGACGCACGGCGGCCAGGTATACACGGGCGCGATCAAGAACTTCATGGGCCTGCAACCTAACAAGATGCACCTGCACGCCAAGTTCACCAACAGGCCCCGGTTCCAGAAGCTGCTCGGGGACATGCAGCAATCCGTGCTCGTTTCTCCCAAGGACGGGTCGACCAAGCCAGTCCTTCACGTTTTGGACGGCATCGTGGGAATGGATGGAAAGAAAGGGCCATCAAGCGGCAATGCCAAGGCTTACAAGGTGCTCATGGCCTCGACGAACCCCGCAGCGCTCGATGCGGTGGGCTACTCGATCATGGGCGGGAATCCGAAGGATCTGGTCATGATCCAAGACCTCGCGGCCCGGAACGCGTGGCCCGTCGACATCGACCAGCTCGAGATCGTCGGGGACGACTGGAAGACCCACGTGCAAGAAAGCGTGCTACCAGCAGTCGTGAGCAAGAAGGAAAGTGGTGGCGAGGTGAATTCCTTCATGCTCAACATGACGCGCCTCGTCGTCAAGATCGACAAGAAACAGTGCAAGCGGTGCTTGCAATGCGTCAACACGTGTCCGATGGGAGCACTCTCAAAGCAAGGCGACGAGATCGTCGTGGATGGGTCCAAATGCATCTCTTGTTACTGCTGCGGTGAGATCTGCCCAAACGGAGCACTGGAAGTCGTATCGCGGGCCGGGATGCTCCTACCACGTCTTATCACGGCGGTGGTCATCATCGTGGTCGCCATCGTGGTGCTGGACCTGCTCTTCAGGTTTGGCGTGCTCTAAACTTCACTTTTTTCTCACCCCCCATACAGCTTTATACCTCCTTGGCCGCGTCTAGAACCAAAGGTGAAACAACGTGCAGATTGATGAAGATGATCTGGTACTGAAAACCATCACGGAGCGGCACTCGTCGAGGGGACCCTTCGATCCGAACCGCCCGGTGGCAAGAGCCGATTTGTTAAAGGTATTGGAAGCCGCGAAATGGACCCCAACGGCCCACAACATGCAAAACTTCGAAATCGTGGTCGTCGAGGACAAGGAGACCCTCGAAGCCATCTCGAAGGTTGAATCCCCCGTCAACGAGGCATTCATCCGGGAGAATTACGCCCAGCTCTCTTTCTCCGAGGAAGAATGGCTCGCCAAGAAAACGGGCATCCTCGGGACCTTCTTCCCCGACTATATGCTCCATCCCGACGAACCCATCGACGAAGCCGCCATGGAAGAAGAGGGCTTCTCCCAGGGCTCGCTGGTGAGCGATAGCCCCGTGCTCCTTGTCGTCCTGTTTGACCCGAGGAAGCGGGCACCGGCATCTGAAGGGGACTTTCTCGGCATCATGTCGCTGGGGTGCCTGATGGAGAACATGTGGCTTGCCGCGCAATCCGTTGGCCTTGCATTCCACATCGTGAGCGAGTACGTCGACGAGCCGGCGATGGGGGCGGTCAAGCAGATCCTGCACATCCCCGACGAGCTGAAGATCGGGTTCAGCGTAAGGCTTGGCTATCCTGCCTATCCGGAGGCTGGCTTGCGGGTGCGCCGGGATGTGGCCGACTTCACGCATCTCGACCAGTACGGCGAGAAGATGCCGACCGGCGACGAGACTTGAAGGTGGGTTGCCATGCTGCCAGACGAGCTTGAACCATTCATCGAATCCGCCAAGGCCCTCGGTGGTGCAGACGCCAAAATCATCCCGGCAGATAGCATCGTCGTGGCGGACTGGACCCGCTTGAAGTGCCAGTACGGGTGCGACGGCTACGGGTCGAGCCTGACTTGCCCGCCCAATAGTCCGACACCTGAGTTGACGAGAAAGGTGATCTCGAACTACACATGGGCGATTCTCGTGCAACAACTTGGTGGGCACGATGATGACCTGACCCTCACGCACGATATCGCCTACAAGCTCGAACGCGAGATCTTCCTCGCCGGCTACCACGCTGCGTTTGGCCTGGCGGGAGGACCGTGCCCGTATTGCAAGAAATGCAACCTGAAAGCCTGCATCCACACCGACATGGCGCGGCCGGCCATGGAGTCCATGGGCATCGACGTGTACACGACCGCGAGGAATGCTGGGTTCGAGATATCGGTCGTGACGAGCCACCGCGACAAACCAGTGTATTATGCCCTCGTGCTCATTAGTTAAAAAGAAAAGAATTCGAAATAAAAGCGTTCCCGCCAAGATAGGAACGCTTTAATCTTCTCTTTCTTCGGATGAATCTTCATCTAGCGCTCCGTCATCGCCCGAGTCGTCATCTTCTATTTCTTCTTCCTTTTCCGGCCCGGTCTCTTCCTCCTCCTCGTCGACGGGGGTTGAGAAATGCACGTCCATGGCTTCGAGATCCAGCACGATGTCAGCAATAGGAAGACCGATGACGCCCGAGGGTGACCCATCGATTGACCTGATGAACTGGCTCGCCCTGCCTTGGATCGCGTAGCAGCCTGCCCTACCCTTCCATTCGTTGCTCTCCAAGTAATCCTTGATCTTTGCATCGGACAGCGGGAGGAACTTGACCTTCGTGACGGAGATGCCAGCCCGAGTATCGGTCTCGGTCACTCGGTTTGCGGAGATATCGATCTCGAGCACCTTGATGCAGAAGGCCGTGATGAGCTTGTGGGTCTGCCCCTGGAGCTTGGTGAGCGTGGCGTAGGCCTCGAACAGGCTTTCGGCCTTGCCGTAGATCTCAGATTTCATGGACACGATGGTATCGGCCGTGATCAGGACGGCGCACGCCTTGGGGCTTTCGGGATCCAGCCCCAGCGTCTCGACCAAGGTCCCCTTTCTTGCTTCTCTGTGGACCTTTTCGAGCACGTCCTCCGCTTTTTTCCTGGCGAAGATCTCGGCGAGGCGGTTCGGGTCGCTTGCCTCGTCCTTTTCCTCGTAATCGCTCGGAATGACGACGAACGGGACGAACCCCGCGCTCTCCATAAGATCTTTGCGATCGGTCGAGCGGGAACCGAGGATGAATACATCAGGTTTCATGAGAATCAACTTGTGTCAAGATAAACGAAAAATAGAGGAACAGAAAGGTTACTGGTTTTTCAACTGGTCGATGCGGGACTTGTAATCCTTGATCTTCTCGTTTTCCTGCGGGGTGATGCCCGCGCCGGGGAGTTCCATCCCCTCGACTGCCAGCGACGCGTCGATCTCCGACATGGCTTCCTCGACGTCCTTGTCATCGACCTTCACGGCCGCCGTTTGGTTCGTTAGCTCGAGGCCATCCTTCGTGACCTCGAGGCTCGAATCGAGATCGGTGATAGAGCTGTTGATGGATTCGAGCGTCGACTGGAGCTCGGGCACGCTGATGTTGCCCTTTATGTCAACGAGCGACCTGTCGATCGAGGTGAACATGCTTGCCAACGCTTGGGTCTGGGCAACCTGTTCAAGCTTGAACTGCATGGCTTGGAGGTTGGTGACAAACGAAACTAGGTTGGCCGACATCTTGCGGTACTTGAGCATTTCCACCGCGTACATCCTCGCCCGTTGTTCGTCCCCGGCCCTTCTCATTTCGATGGCTTTTTTCTTGTCCTTCTCGGATTGAAAATCTAACTTCCGTTGCTGCATCTGCATTCGCTTGATTTGGAGCTTCAACCGGAACATCATCTTCCGGGTTCTCGCTTGGGCAGCCTGCTGGCCCCTGCCGCCCCTTCCGCCGCCCCCGTAAGACTTCGTTGCCTTTCCGCCACTGCCACCGCCGAGGGTGTCTTCTCCCGACAGCCAGCCAAGAAACGATTGCATTTTGCCCATTTGTTATCATCACGCATACGCTTACTTTTTGTCCCGTAACCGCTCCAGCTCGTCCTGCAGGCCCGAGACCTTCGTGCCCTGCGCGGTCGGCAGTTGGTCCGTCGTTTCGATCATGATTTCACTGTCGATCTCGCTCAGGACATCGTTCACCTGCGTGTCCGTGATTGCTTGGTCCTCGGTCGAGTCCATCATCTCCATGGACTCGCCCGTGGTCTCGAACATAAGGTTGAATTCCTCCAAGTTCATGTCGATATTGGAGAGCAACTCGTCCATGTTCGGGAGCTTGAGCTGGGACAGACCTTGGAGGGCCTTGCCGACCTGCATCATGGTGTCGTTGAGCTCGACCATGTTCGACGAGGATTCGACCTTGTAGAGCAAGGCGTCCAGCTGCAGCTTGAACTTTTCGACCCCGCGAGCCCAGCCAGCAAATTGCAAGTATGACTTGGCATAGTTCGCGGCGGTCTCGTTGTCACCCTTCTTCCGAGCTTCGATGGCTTTCTTTTTCGCAGCCGCGGCCTGTGCTTCCATCTTGGCTCTCTGCCGATCGAGCCTGTTAACGAATAATTTTAACCGTACCTTGGCCTTCCGCATTGTCTTGCGGGGGTCATTGCCAAAGAGCCATGATTTTAGCGAGTCGAGCAAGCCCATCGGTCATCACCTATGGTGTTCCAAAGTTTTCTAATGGAATGACCAATTATGACATTAAAAAACTTGGGGAATCGGAAGGCTCGATGTTCCGCAAGTGGATTGAATATCTCAGAACCGGTCGCGTGGCAAGAAAGTGGAATACACGAACGACTCGGCGTGTGCAGCACCGACAAGATACCCGCGATACAAGCCCTTGCCCTCGACGAGCCCGTGAAAGCTCATATTTTGGGCTTGGGACGCGAAGCATTCCAGTGCATCGAGCTTGGCTTGCCATTGGGCCGAGACATCGAGACACACGTCGGGCTGCGTGAACATGGGCAGCACCTCGTAAAAGAGACAGGCCTTTGCCCTGAAGGGCTCGCCGAGCTCGGGAAGGACGTTTTGCTCCGACGCCTTCCACCACGCTTCCTCTGCGATGGCAGAAATGGCCCGGTGGTCCCTGTGCCACTCGGACGGCGCGTGCGTGAAGATCCAATCCGGCCGGAATTTTCGGATGAGTTTCACGAACTCCTGGAACGTGGGCCGGTCGTTCTCCACGGCTTGGCAGCCGTGATCGAGAAAGACGTGGGTGGTCACGCCGAGGATCGCGTCTGCTTGGGTTCCCTCAGCCCGACGGATCTCCACGATGTCATCCACGTTCTCGAGCGTGTGGGCCGTCTCGCCCTTCGTGACCGTGACTTGCGTGATAGTGGTGCCTTGGTCCGAGAACTTCTTGATCGTGGCCCCCATCCCGATCACGGCGTCATCTGAATGCGCCTCGAACACGAGAATCGATGCAGGGGGATCGAGCACGTCGCTGGCTGCCATGATCAAATCTTGATGGCTCGCGGGTATTGAAGCTTCACGACGGCACCCTGCGACACGGGACCCTCGAAATCGACCCGGACGTTCCCCTTCGTGCCGAACGTTCCCAAGATCCGCCCCTTCACGGTAATCTCCCCGTGGTCTTCAGTCCACGACGCCAAGACTTCTTTTCGTGCGAGAAACTCTGCACCTGTGATGGATTCGGCGAGCCCTTCGACGACACCCTTGTCAGGGTCCTTGATCTTGCCGACTTTTTCCCTCATGCGGTACAGGACGGGCGGTTCCTCCACAATCGCGGCCACGCGTCCCCCGGCGGCGATGCGCAGCTCGGTCGGCTTCAGGTCGAGCCGAGATATCAAGAGGGGCATGCCCGGGCGGCACGGGATGGGCTCGCTCACCCGGACGAAGGCCGTGAAGGCGCTGGTTCCCGTGCTGTTTGCCACCGTGTCGACGATCATGTCGAGATCGTTTTCCCGGGCGTATGGAAAGAAGCTGGCGGGCACCGTGTACATGCCAGTGGTGAGATGAACTTGCGACTTGAACGCCAGCTCGTGCTTGAAGAATCGGGTCAATTTACCCTCGACGAGGATCTGCTGGGTCGCCTGCACCGTCCCGGGGGTGCAGACCACGCAACCCCGGAAGAGCTTCTCGTTGTCGATGCCGGCGATGGACATGCCGGCCCGGTCGCCCGCACGGGCGATCTCGCGTTCCTCCTTGAACATGTTGATGGTCTTGACCTTTCCCGCCATCCCGAGCGGGCTGATCTCCACAGTGTCCCCGACCCGGACCGTGCCTGAAAGGATCGTGCCAGTGATGACCGTGCCGAAGCCCTTGACCTGGAAGTGATGGTCGAAGAGCATGAACAGGTCGCCGTCGACATCGCGCGTGATGGGGGCTTGATCGATGGCGTCGTGCAACGCGGCGAGCAGGCCATCCACGTTCGTCTTGTGCTCGGCCGAGATGGGGATGACCGGCGCCGTGGCGAATGGCGGCCCTGATTTTTCGAGGAACGCCTTGAGAACGCCTGCCTTCTCGTCGATGGCAGCCTCGTCCGGCAACAGATCGATCTTATTCATCGCCACGACAATCCGGGTGATCCCGAGCGCCTCAAGGATGACCATGTGCTCGCCGGTCTGCACCTCGGGCCCCTTCTGGGCGTCGATGACAAGGATGGCAACGTCGATGATGCTTGCCGAGGCAACGGCGCTTCGGATCAGATCGGCGTGGCCCGGGGCGTCGACGAGAGCCACCTGATACTCGCCGAGCTGAAAAGAGGTAAAGCCGAGGTCAATCGTGCCCCTTTTCTTCGATTGGGGGTGCGCGTCCAGCCCCGCGGTCGACACGATCTCGGTCAGTACTCGGGCGACGGAGGTCTTCCCCGCGTCCACGTGCCCGAACAGGCCGCAGTGGATCATAGTGCCGGTCATTTCTTCCCGCCCTTCTTTCTCTTCCGCTCGTCTTCCTCGAATTTGATCGAATCGAACTTTTCACGGTCGATCTTGAACTTGGGGACGTTCGTGTCCAGCCGTTCCAGATCGTTCTCCTTGGCGAATTTGGAGATGAACCGCCCGACCTTGGACATGTTCACATCGGTCCCGAACCGGTCCTTGAGCACCGATGCCACCTTGTAACTCGAAATGATCAAGGATGACCCGACGTGACCCTTCATGAGCTGTCGAATGGCCTCTTTTAGCTCATCAGCGAACGTCTTGTCGTCTTGATCCTTCATGATCCTGCTAGTCAATCATGCAGCTTGGTCATTTGATGTTTTTTGAACGCGTGTGTGACCTGCAACCAGCGCCCTCACTCGTGGGTCGCCCCCGTGAAGGCATAGCCACAAGCCTTATTGATGGGCAAGGATGCTAGACCATATTAACATCACCTACTTCTCGATTGCAGTTGAACCTACACATGGTGCTCGAGGCCCCCATTCTCGATAAAATTCACGCTAATTTGGCGAATTCCTTCCAGCGTCCAGTCGGTATCATCACGAAAACCCTCGATCTGTTCCACGAGGGAAACACGGTCCCGTTCGTCGCTCGCTATCGGAAAGAGCTAACCGCAAACATGGACGAGGTTGCGCTGCGGGATTTGCAACAGGCTTTCACGTCCGAGGTCAATCTGGAAGAACGGCGCATCACGATCGTCAACAGCATCACCGAACAGGGCAAGATGACCGACGAGCTCGCCCAAAAGATCGCCGAGGCGGTTACGTTATCCGAGCTGGAGGACCTGTACCTGCCGTACAAGCCAAAGCGCCAGACCAAGGCCCAAAAGGCGCGGGAAGCTGGGTTGGAACCGCTCGCAGACCTGATCGCGAAAGAGCAGCCCGTTGAAGGTGATCGGGAGTCGATCCTGCAAGGATTCGTAAATTCCGAGGCGGGATACACGAACGAGGATGATGTGCTTGGTGGGGCAATGGAAATAATCATCGAGAACGTATCCGAGGAGGCCGAAGCGCGCAAAGTCCTCCGGGAGATCGTCAGCTTCGAAAGCACGCTGCAGAGCAAGGCAATCGCCGTGCCCACCGAGACAGAGATTAACGACGACGGCACCCCCGTCGAGCCGGAAGAACCCAAGGACGAGTTCTCGCACGACAGCGGCAAGAAGAACCGGGACAAGTACAAGGATTATTTCGACTTCTCCATGAACATCCAAAAGCTCAAGCAGCACCAGATCATGGCCATCAACCGCGGGGAGAACGAGGGGTTCTTGGACGTGGAACTCCAGATCAACGAGGCGGAGTTCCTGACGAGCATGAAGAAGGATGCAGTGCGCAATGCCGCCGGCATCTTCGCACCCGAGCTCGAAAAATCCGTGGAAAAAGGCGTCTCGCGCATGATCCGCACGGTCAAGCGGGAGGAGTGGGTGAAGAAGATACAGGATGCCAAGGTGCATTCCATCCGCGTGTTCTCGGAAAACCTCGGGAAGTTGCTCTTGCAACAGCCACTCAAAGGCCGGCGCATCTTCGGCGTCGATCCTGGGTATCGTGCCGGGTGCAAGTGCGCGATCATCGATGAAACAGGAAAGTTTCTGGAAAAGTTGACTGTGTATCCGCACCCGCCCCAGAGCAAAGCGAAGGAAGCAAAGCGGGATATGCTGGACCTGGCCAGAAAACATAATGCTTTCACCTTTGCAATAGGGAACGGCACGGCATCGCGTGAAACCGAGGCCCTGATCGCCGATATGGCCCAGGAAGAGCCTAAAATCGAGTACACCATGGTCAACGAATCCGGGGCGTCCGTGTATTCTGCATCGGACCTCGCCCGGGAAGAATTCCCGGACTTGGACGTGAACATTCGCAGCGCCGTTTCGATCGCCCGTCGCTTGCAAGATCCCCTGTCCGAGCTCATCAAGATCGATGCGAAGTCGATCGGCGTGGGACAGTACCAGCATGATGTTGACCAAGGCCAGCTTGGCGATGCCTTGGACGGCGTGGTCGATGATTGTGTCAACAAAGTGGGTGTAGACGTGAACGTTGCGTCCGTTGAACTTTTGAAACACGTGAGTGGCCTCAATGCTCGCGTGGCAAAGGAAATCGTGAACAAGCGAGACACGGACGGCAAGTTCATCAAGCGAGAGGAACTCCAAGAGGTGAAATTCCTCGGCGACAAGACCTACGAACAATCTGTCGGTTTCCTGAAGATCTACGACGGGGTAAATCCCCTCGATTCGACGTTTATCCACCCCGAGTCATACACTGTGGCCGAGAAGATCCTGGAGAGCATCGACGCGAACCCTGCCGACTTGGCCGATCCGGCCAAGGCCGGCGCGATTGCCGCCAAGCTGGATGCGACCGAGGTGATCCCCAAGTTCGAGGACGTCGCCGGCGAAGCCACGCTCAAGGACATCGTTTCTGCACTCAAGGCCCCGCGGCGGGACCCGCGCGACGACCTGCCACCGGTGATTCTCAAGAAGGAAGTGTTAAACGCCGAGGATCTCAAGGTTGGCATGATCCTCAAGGGCACGGTCCGCAACGTCTTGGACTTCGGAGCCTTCATCGATATCGGCGTGAAATATAACGGGCTGATACATGTCTCTGAATTATCTGCGACCCAGTTCGTGAAGGACCCGAACTCGGTCATCTCGGTCGGCGACGTCGTCGAGGTCATGGTGAAGGAATTGGACCTTTCTCGGAAACGGATCCAGCTGTCTATCAAGATGCTCCAGCAATCCCGCGGCCAAGGTGCCCCGCCCCGTGCCCAAAGCCCGCCGAGGGAACGGCGTGGCGGGCAAGGCGGGCAGGATCAAGGTCCACGTCGCGACCATGGACCGAGGCCCGACAGGCACCAAGACAGGCCGTTGCAATCCCAGCCGAACATCTCGTTCAAGCAAAAGCAATCAAAGAAGAAAGAATGAACTATCTTCAATCATTTGCTACAAACTTGCCTTTTCAATTCGCCCTGCGCCATCGGATAATAAAAGCTCGACAGATGGGCAGGCGGCCCGAAGGGCCGGGTCAGGTTTTGACCACATTTTTCTCGAGTAGTTGCGACTGTTTTTTTAATCATAACCGACTTCTATGTCTTAAGAACCGTGCCATCCCCCGAAGGGCAAGATCATGGTAAGACCGAACACAGAACGTAGTGAAGACACGATCGTGGCCTTGGATTTCGATCCAAAGAACGTGAACATGCGTGTCGTCAAGGGCGCCCTTGAAAAATTATTCGAGACCAAACATGCGAAGGATAACACGGATCGGTTCAATTTAGTACTGTTTCGAGGCAATCCAGCGTATCTAGAAGACTTCACGTTCAAGAAAGACTACCTGCTTTCTCTTGTGAAGGAGGACGTCGAGGATATCAACACAGTCCCCGTCGAATCCGTCATTTTCATGGCCTTGACCTTCCTCATCGAGGTCTACAAGAAGGTCGGCAACAAGTTTTTCCGCATCATCATTTTCACTGACCAGGACATGAAGCCGGTCACCAAGGAATTCATCGTCCAGAACCTGCTCGACATCACCAAGGAGATGCCGGTCTACGTCGATATCATACGCCTGAACGTGAAAGACGGCACCAAGGATGATAGCGATGCCAAGCTTCGCCAGCTTATTTCTTGGTCCAAAGGTGGCGAGCTGATCTATGTACCGAAGCTTAAGAAGCTCGATGAGATCATACCGGAGCTGGCGGAGAAGAAATGGAACGATCAGGAAGATATTTTCGAGGAGATCAAGGAAATCAAGATTCCCGAGGCCTATGCCGATTTTTACGAGAACCTTTCAATGGATCCCGCCGTCATCGAAAACCCCGGCGAAACGAAATGCATGGCTTGTTTCCAGCAGACCCAAGACAACAACATGCTCTTCAAGTGTCCCTCCTGCGACAACGCCATTATGCACGAGGTGTGCTGGGCGCACTGGTCGAAGACATCCAACATCGGGGTCCGCCACATCTTCCGCTGCCCGATTTGCTTCACGATGCTCAAGCTCCCACGGCCGTTCGTCGATGAAGTGCTCGGTCCGATCGAGGAAGAGGAAGCTGCACCTGAAGTCGCCCAGGTCACGCAGGAAGTGGCCCAGAACGTGCAGGTCGCTGACCAGAACGAGCTGCTGAAGGAAAAGGACCAGAAGGCCGAGCCGAAGCTCATCGAGCAGCTGCTCGATTCCATAATTTGAACGGATGAACCAAGCCTTCTTTATTCATTTCTTGACTCATTTTTCGACGACAACTGCCCGCTTCACCGAGTTCCAGATGCGGAAGAAGACCAGGTACACGACGGCGAACAGGCAGGCACTCACCGTGAAGACGTAGATGCCGACGATCAGATCGCCCGGAATCACCATAAAAACGAAGCCGGCGGTTGCAAACCCTGCAAAATAGGCCAATGAATAAAATTTGTGCTTTGCCACGCCGACCCAAATCCCCACGACGAGCAGGGCGGCGATCACGACCATGTACGAGAGGATTTCGTCCATGGCAAACCCGTCGACGATCCAGTGCAGCTGCACTGGCAATGCTGCGGTATAGTTGATGAGTAGGACGTTACTGGTGCCGATCACGACCGCGATCGCAAAATAAAGGATAATTTTTACCCACTTGTTTTTCAGGGCCGCCACGTCCCGGAGATATTCGTCGCGCGATACGTATTTCGACGTGTCGTAGCCCGGGTCCTCGTTATCTCCCCCAGTCTCGGCCATGTGCCAGATCAACCCTCTTCCTTGAGAAATTTGAGCCGGTCCTTGATCTTCAGGTTTTCTTCGGTGAGCCGCTTGACCTGATCATCGCGCCGCTCGAGCGTGTGGCGGAGCTCCGTGATTTGGCGTTCCAGCCGGTCGGCCTTGAGCTTGAGGCTCTCGTCGATTGGCGCCGCATTTTCCTCGTGCTTCTTGAGCTTGTCCATGGCGTCATCCTTTTCCACTGACAAGGCAGAAGTTTTGCCCTGTAACTCGTCGACCTGCACGTTGAGCGTGGCGATCGAGCCACGTTGCTCCTGGATCGTGGAATCCAGCTTCGACAGCTGCTTGCGCTGGCCGTTGAGTTCCTTCAGCACCGAGTCGAGCTGCGACTGGAGTTGGCCGATCTGAATGTCTTTTAACTTTACTTTGCGCTCCAGGTCCATGATGTCCTCGAGATAGCGCTCGACGTCTTTAGCTGCAAACACGCCCTTGACGCCCTTGGAGGACTTCTTGTTGGGAAACACGATGTTTTACTCCTCGCTATGCTCGAGTGGGTCCAAAACTGGGCTCTCATCCAAGATCTCGGCCGCGGGGGGTTCCTCTTCCGAGGATTCCTCTGTAGAGTCCGTGACCGGTGCCCTGCCGCGGCCTGCGGCATTCTCTTCGGCCAAAAGTTTCTCTTCCTTGACGGCTTCGAGGAGCGTGGCCACGGCTTCGAGCTTCTTCGACTTGATCTCCCTGAACAGCTTCAGGATCTTCTGGTAATAGTCCTGCTTGCTCATGATCGACTCGTGGATGAAAAAAGCTGCAGTCTCGGAAATCGATTTGAAAATGCCAAGGTCAACAAGCGATTCCATTACCTGCAAATCGTCCTGCGACACCCGGGTCATGATCGTGTTTTCCCGGCGTTTCAAGCCTTTCGAGGGAAGATTAAATGCTTCTAAAAGTTCCTTTTTCAACGTTTCATCGATATTCCTGTCGCTCATACGCAAGTTCAACCGTGGCCGTGGGAGATAAGGATCGTCTGTGTCAGAAAATAATAAATTCGGAATTAAATTTTATCCCACGTCCAGCGCGTCGCGAAAAAACGTAAACGTGCACGTGCTTCGTGAACTGCTCCAAGGCGCACGTTGTCTAGCGGTAGTATGCAGGCCTCCCACGCCTGTGGCCCGGGTTCGAATCCCGGCGTGCGCATTCTTTTCATTTCTCTCTTTCACGTGATGTATCACGCCCAAATCCGATCGAGAGTGCCACCTTGGCACGCGGGACCGCCCGTTTTACAGCTTCAGGTATGGCATGACGTTCGTGTTTTTCTTGGAGACCATCGCGGGCATCGCCGCGGGGGCCATTGCCGCCACGATCACCGCGACCTTGAGCCCGTTCCCGTGGCCGACATTCCTCCTCGTTCTCCTGATTGATTGTGGCGCCTCCTTCGCTGCCGGGTATGGCGTCCCCGGCTTGGTCGCCTACCTGCACCGTGGCCGAACCGCGGCTATCGCCCTAGTGGTGCCTGCCATCGCCGCTTGCACGTTTCTCGGCTTGACTTCCGTCATCGCGTGGGGTACTGGTGGGGATGCGTGGCTTGGAATTGCCGGTGCGATCGTGGTAGGCGCGATCGGTGCGATCTGCTTGAAACTGTTCAAGTCCTTCGGCCGCATCTGGTTGTTCACCGACGGCATCCGCATCGGTTCCTGGAAATTCATGTATTCTGATATTCTCGCCATCGGGCTTGGAACCGGCAAGAAAATCGAGAAGAACTTTCCCCCAGAAGCCGCCGGGAAGCCGGTAACCCTGTTGACTCCGCTGGATTTCGAGTACATCGCGCCTGACTTCGGCATTTTTCACGTGTACCTGGTCATCGTTACCGCCGATTCGGTGTTCGTCGTCCAGTCCCTGTACAACCAGTCGAACATGGCACAGGACGTCAAGAACGCGTGGTCCCGGTGCGTGTTCGGCCATGAATGAACGAATGTTTATAACGAAGGCCATCGATAAATCCTGCGGGAGTCATTTACATTCCCACCATCTATCGAGGCCCTGCCAGTTGCAGATCAACTATTTCATCGTAAATAACGTGGAAGCCGGAAGTCTAATCGAGGAGGCAAACATCACGTTCGACCAGCTCAAGTACGAGTATCACCCTGCATCGGTCAAAGAGCGGTGCTTGTGTTGCTTCCTGGACATCCTGATCGAGGACCAGAACGAGGACTTTGATGGGAACAAGGAAGCGATGGATCTCGGCGAACTATTGAACATCGAGACTGACGAATTCGAAGACATTTTCACCGACCAGCGGCCTCGCATCGAGCAGTTCAACTGGTTGTTCGTTTTTTTCAAGTCGGTCGCCCAAGCCCCGAACCCCCGCGACAAGCACGAGCTCCTGATCCTCATGAAGATCGAGGAAAACATGATCATCTCCATCCACCGGGAGAAGGAGGTCCCGATCGAGAAATTTTTCAAGGCACTCCACCGGCACCTGCACGAACTGGAGGAGGGAAGGATCACCTACCTTTTTTCAAAATATGTCGAAACGCTCTTGAACGAAGCCTACGCCATCCTGAAGCAATGGTCGAAGATGGCCGATGAGTTGGAGCGCAACCTCACGAAAAAAACTGGAAACATTTCCGAGAGCTTCTTGCAAGATATCGCGGTCATGCGGTATGGCTTGTTTGACATCACCAAGATCATGCGGGCGAACGCCGAGGTCCTCGCCCACGTCGCCCAAGGCGTGCCCTTTCTTGACAAGGAATTCATCCCCCGCGAGATCGAGGATCACGCGAGACACATCATCGACGAGGCCGAGATCCTGCGGTCGTTCTTTTCGGACTTGATGAACGTGTACTATTCGGCCGACTCGGCACGATTGAATCGCGCGGTGGCCAGGTTCACGTTCGCAACATCCTTGTTGCTGGTACCAACTCTCATATCAGCGCTCTTCGGCATGAACAATCCGGGGTTCCCGAAGTGGATCTCGTTTGGCACGGCCCTGATCATCATGGTCGTCGCGGACGTCGTTTTGGTCATCCTTTTCAGGCAATACAGGGTGTACATGTTTAAAAAGCGCGGGAGGACCCCCGTCATTGACTTTTGAAACTACTCGGCCACCAGGCACATGTTATTATCATTGCATGGCTTGATTCTTGGAAATGGCAGGAAAAAGAAGGGAAAGTTCTATGTTTCGTGGCACAAGAACTTTTCGTGAAGAAAGCCTCGAAGTGATACCGTTCCCGTGGAAACAGGACCACTTTCTCAGTTTCTGTGGTTTGCACGCTTGTCTAAAGCGTGGCATCGAGATAAGAATCGCGTCGAGACATATATAAATCTTTCTCCGCTAAAACGGTGGGCCAATGGTATAATTAGGCTATCCGAAACCGTGGATCGTACGAGCTTTTTGTCGCAAACCATCAAACAAGTGCGTTCTAGCAACCGTGCGGAGGGTTTTAATACAAGCAAATGGAAGGTTGACCCTTCAGGAGCCCTCGATTCATTCAGGCGTGTTCTCTCTCAGACTATCCCTTTCTTGGCTTTGAGATCTGCGATGATCGTCGCCGTGATGTGTTTGGGAACTCTCTCGTACCCGGCAAAAACGTTCTGGAACACCGCCCGGCCCGAAGTCTGGTTCCGGGCGTCCTCGATCATGGCGAAGGACGCCCGCACGGGAAACAGCGCCCGGAGCTTGATGGACGCCCCTTCCTGGTCCATCGATTCGACCTTCCCGAAGTACTGAGAGATGAGCGATGATAGCTTTCCGATGTTGTCCATGCTGCCGTAGATCGTCGACTCGAAAAATGGCTCCAAAAGGACGGCACTGGCCTCGTTCATGAGCATAAAGATGGCCTCCCGCACCATGGGCACAACCTCCCCCGCGTCCTTGTCGTCGGGATCGGACGCGAGGTCGACCGTCTCGACGACGACCTTTAGGCCACGGATCGATTCCCCGACGATCGGGCCATGCTTGAACGTCCCGGAGATCGCGGACACGATGGCCGATTCGTCCTCGGGGGCGAGCTGGGACGCTTGTGGGTTGGAAAGCAGGATGATAGCATTGTTGTCGGTCGTGAAGCTCACCAGGCCTTCGATTTCCGCTTCGGGCCACGCCAAGCCGAGCTCGGCGAGTCTGGCTTTGGCGTGCTTAGTGATGCCGGTCTTCTCGGTCCCGAGATTTATAGACCGGAGAATCTGCCCCTCGGCATCGGGGAGCGGTGAGACCCGCAGGACGATGGAGTTCTTCCCATTCGTGCTTGTTGATCTTCTCGATTCGCTCGGCCGCTCGATTGACTCGTGGAACACCGTCACGGGGTCCGAGATGATGACCGGGATGCCCGATTGCTTGATCTCGTTGCAGATGACCTCGAGGTGCAGCGGGCCGATTCCAGAAAGCAGCACCTCCCCGGTCTCGGGGCTCACCTCGAACTTGAGGTTAGGATCCTCGATCGTCTTGAGCACGAGCACCTCTTCGAGCTTTTTCAGGTCGGCGAGCTTTTCGGGCTCGATCGCGACCGTGACGACCGGCTCCATGAGGTAAGACATCTGGTCAAAGGCCAAGCTCCCGCCCGCGTCGCCCTCGTAATGCGCATCTAAGAGGGTTTCCCCTGACTTGCATTCCTTGAGCCCCTTGATGGCAACGATGTTTCCCGCGGGGACCTCGTCGACCTGCACCATGCGCTGGCCCATGAACACGCCGATAGAATCGACCCGCGCCTTCGTGCCGTTGCGCAGGAGCACGACCTCGGTTCCCGACCTGAGCACGCCCGAGAACACCCGTCCGGTGGCGATCGTCTGGCCGTGATCCATCTGCACGCGGCTAACGAACACGACGACCGGCCCGCCCGCGTCGCAAGTCGTCATAGCCGTCCCGAGGTCCGACTCGACCGGGCCCTCCCAGATCTTGGGAATTCGGTACGCCTGGGCGGCGACGGGATCCGGTGCATTCTTGACAAGCATATCTAAGATAGCCGCGTGAACGGGCAATTTTTCCTTCAAGGCCTTGATCCGGCTCGCATCCGACCCGTGATCCTGGTACGCGTCGATGATAGCCGAAAAAGACTTGAACTTGAACTTGGAAAGATATTGCGACAGGGTCGAGCCCCAGCCGTCCAGTGCTGAGCCAAAGGCGACAGTATCGGTCTGCAGGTCCACTTTCCATCCCCGCTGCGTGTCATCGTTCGCGCGGGCATCGATGAGTGCATTGAACGCGTCGATAATGGTCTTGAAGCGCTTCTGGATTTCCTTCTGGTCGAGGGCGAGCTCCTTGATGAGGCGGTCGATCTTGTTGATGTAAAGCAGCGGCCGAACCGCGTTATCCAGCGCCTGACGCACCACGTGCTCGGTTTGGATCATGACCCCTTCCACGGCATCCACGATGACGATCGCCGCGTCGACGAGCCGCAGGGCCCGGGTCACCTTGCCCGAAAAATCGACATGTCCCGGCGTGTCGACGAGATTGACCAGCAGGTCCTCGCCGTTGGAGGTGAACACGAGCGAGATGTTCGCTGTCTTGATCGTGATGCCGCGTTTTTGCTCCTCGTCGAGAAAATCGAGCAACCTCGCGGTTCCTGCAAGTTGCGGGTTGAGCAAGCCCGAACTGGCCAGCAATGAATCACTGAGAGTCGTCTTTCCGTGGTCCACGTGACCGATGAGGCACGAATTGCGAATGCAGGGCAGGACTTTCATGAGGGCGAGCACTTTATCGATGGTTTTGCTTTTCACGGTCGGCAATGGTCTCACCGGGACATCGTATGAATTAAGAAATACATGCCGAGTCAAATATGTGCCAAGGACTGGAATAGCTGATTCGCATGAATGCGCCTAAAGCTACAGGGGATGTCACTCCCCTGAAGATAGGCCTGATCGGGGCCGGCTCCTCCGCCACAAACATCGCTACGACCATTACCACGATGCCAGACCTTGAACTCGCTGCCATCTGCGATATAAACGAGGATGCGGCGCAAAAGCTTGCAGATCAATTTTCGATACCAATTGTCATTACGGCGTACCACGACTTGCTCGCCCAGCCCGTCGATTTCGTGGTCGTGAGCCTGCCGCACGGCTTGCACAAACAGGTCACGATCGACTGTCTCGAGGCAGGAAAGCACGTGCTCGTCGAGAAGCCTATCGCCACGAGCGTGGAAGATGCCGAGGCCATGATCGCGTCTGCCCGGGACCACGGGCTCAAGCTCGGGGTCCATTTCCAGAACCGGTTCATCGATGCGGTCCAAGAGGCCAAGAAGCTCATCGACGGGGGCAGCTTGGGCCGGATCCTGCAGGCTAGCGTGAGCGTGATGTGGTACCGGGACACCGAGTATTACACGGGCAGCAGCTGGCGCGGCACGTGGGCGAGCGAGGGCGGCGGGTCCCTGATCAACCAGGCCATCCACCCAATCGACCAGATGCTTTACCTTGTCGGTGACGTGACGACCGTGTTCGGCGCGTGGGGCCACCTCGTGCACTACATAGAGGTCGATGACAATTCCTGCGCGGCGTTCGTCTTCCAGAGCGGTGCGTTCGGCACCATCCAGACCAGCACGTCGACCAAGGCGGCTTTTCCCGCGAAGCTCACGATCTTCGGGTCAGAAGGCGGGCTGGAGATCGAGGGCAACATTCTCTCGACGTTCAACATCGACGGCAAATCAGAACGCGTCGATTACGCTGCGATGGAAGGAGGCCAAGTTGCCAGTGCCACGGACCCCAAGAAGTTCTCCCCTGTCGCTCACGGCCGCCTCATGGCAGATTTCGCGGCCGCCATCCGCGAGGACCGAGACCCCCTTGTGACCGGGGAAGAAGGCCTTCGATCGATAAAACTCATCCGGGCGGTTTACGAGTCGAACGGCGAGCGCGTGGTCGCGATCTGATCGATCTCAGATATCTTGACCTCGAAAAAGTTCTAAAGGAATCTCGAAAGGTTTATGCGGTTTTAAAACAAAGCAATTCATGCTGATCGATTCATAGTGAGAGAACGTTAAGTGAGGTCTCCCCCCATGTTCTTCAAGAAAATGTTCGCCAGGGGCTCGGACGATGCAGATAAGACGTCCGTGCTCGACATCATTATCTTCAACAAGGATGGCACGCCTGTGATGTCGAAAAGCCAGTTATTCAAGGAAGGTGACTTGGCGGCGGGATTCCTTTCTGCAATAAATACTTTCATCGGCATGATCACCGCCGATACGCTCTCGTCGATCACGATCGGCAACCAAAAGATCCTCTTTAAGCACTCAGGAGATCTCATCGGGGCACTGATCTTGGACAAGCAGCAGGACGAGGCGCTGGCGGCGGACATGCTGGCACGCCTTATGGACCAGATCGCGAGCGGTGGCGTTGAAAACGCCGAAAAAGTCCTTTCCAACTTTCTTACTAACGAGATCAAGCAAGCTTGAACAAGAGGGGAGACATCACGAGCAATATGGCGAATGCAAAGAAAAAGATCCTGCTTGCCGGCTTGGACAACGCGGGCAAGACGAGCCTTGTCGAAATCGTCCAAAACAAGATGGTCGACACGGTCACGATCCAGCCAACGAAGGGCATTTCCCGCAAGGAAGCCCAGATACTCGGCGAGAGCATCTCGGTCCACGACATGGGTGGCCAAGCCATGTATCGCCGACAATACCTGCAAAGACCCATCATCTACGGAGAAACCGATGCGGTGGTGTTCGTCATCGACCTCCAAGACCGCGCCCGGTACGACGAAGCGGTGGGCTATTTCGACTCGACCCTCGTGATACTGTCCCAGCTCAACCCGCTCCCGAAAGTCTTCATCCTGCTCTCGAAATACGACGGCGATTACTTCACCGAGTTCCAGCAAAAGGATACCCCGCTACGAACTGAGCTGGACGAGCTCCTCGTCAAGCTCCAACAGGCCGCGGTCGAACACGACATGTCGATCATCGACGCATTCCGCACGTCGATTTTCAACGAGTGGAGCGTGTATGCGGCATTTTTCGAGATCTGGTCGTCTATCGTGACCCGGCTGAACGATATCCAAGCCTACTTGGAACATGTCATCGCCGACATCCCCGACACGCAGATCGCCATTCTTCTCGATGGCAGCGGCAACCTACTCGCCTATCAGCTCACGGAGAGCGCCAGCGTGCCCCTGGACGCCCTCGTCGAGATCGCGGGCAAGACCATCACGTTCATGCTCGAGTGGAAGAAAAACAAGATCAACCGGGTCGCGAAGGAGCAGGATTTCGTGAGCCTGAAGATCGAGGGCCAGTCGGTCCTGATCCAGAAGCTGGAGGCCGACAAGGACGACTATTACCTGGTCATGCTCATTAAGTCGGTCCAGCTCAAGAGCGCGCAGGACATCCTGCAAAAGCTCGGCTTCTCGCTGTCCATATTCCTGTCGATACAGGAGAAATAAGCAATGTTTCTCCTTGGTTCACCCATGTCATCCGGTCGGTTCTATTCCTTTGCGTGCTCATAAATTTAACTTCCATTTAACTAACCTTCCCAAGGTGATGCGTGCTAATGGCTACCGATCGCGTGCCCCTGAGCGTCAACATGAAGTCTGCACTGAGTTTGCTGGTGGTGTTTCTCGTTGCAATCGTCATTGCGCTCGCCATCACGATCGCCAGCCTCCCGCCAAGCATCGCCCTTCTTGCATCTGCTCTCGTGGCGCCGATCATCATCCTCGGTATCGTCTTCTTTTTCTTTTGCAGGAAGCGAAAGGAGTGGAGTTTCGGGGGCGCCTCGATCCTTGGCGCCATCGGCGTGCTTCTCAGGGTGGTGATCAGCACCCAGCCCGGCCTCGAAGTCGGTGGCGGCCTTCCCGTGGGCGTGACCGTTCTCTACATCGTGCTGGGAGTTCTCCTCTCGCTGAAGAGTTACGAATCCCTGCTCGAGTTAAGGGGATAGGAAATCATTTGTGCATCGTTTGTTTTTATCTACCTGCAATGGCAGTTCAATCTGGCCGGAACGGCATTCTTGGGCCAAATGGTTTTTATGCGATGATTGTTAGATTCAAATCATACTCCCCCGGGCCCCGGCCGCGCGGGGAGTCCGTATAACAACAACACTATTGGTCATTATCATGGCTAAAGACAAGATTATAGGCGCTGTTATTCTCGTCGTCGCCGCCCTCGCGCTCATCTGCTACACGTGGTGGGTGTGGGTGGGTTACGCCACAGCTCAAGTCGCCCTCAACGGCTCGGCATCATTTTGGGTTTGGCTCGCGAAGGTACCGACATTCTTCCACCTGCCTTGGGAACTCGCGATCATCATACCGGTCTGGCTTGTCGCCGTTCTGGTGCTCGCGATTGCCATCTGGATTGGCTGGAGCATGCTGACGACTCCTCCGCCAGTACCCCTCGAAGAGCTCGAAGAAGAGCTCGAAGCCGAGGAGAAGGAGGAGCAGAAGAAGAACGCCGGCAAGACCGAAGAAGCCAGCGAAGAGTAAACCAATTTTTTTCCTACTTTATTACCCATCCATCCGTGACTGGGCAAGACCCGGTTCTCATTCAATGAATGATTTTTGCCCAACAAGCAACCGCAGGCTCCATCTTCCCTTGTGGGGGCCATAGCCGGAACGAGTGGCGCTCGACCCGATGGTGAATGGGTGGCTTGTGCCACGCGAATTCACCACGTGGGACATATCGATGAATTCACGTCGCCAATAGTCAAGGGAATGCGCCCTGCGGAAATCGTTCTTCGGATCGCACTAATGCGTTCCTTTGTCATCCCCGCTGAGCACCAAGCCCTCGTGCACCATCGCAGATGAAAATGCGAGTCAATGCAGGCGTAGATAGACCTCGTGCAATATATGGCATCGAATTCCCGGGCCTCCTTGCCATAATCCTCGTAATGCGGGTAGGGATATCCCCTTTCATCTGTAAAGGGGTGCTGGACGGGCGTTTCCGGCATCTTCGCGCGATTAGGCCTCTTTCAGGTCGTTGAGAAGCCCGTCTTTTTTCATAAAAGCCTGAAACTCCTCCTTTGAAAAGCGATGCTCCGCCTCCGCAACAGAGGCCTCCATGAATTGATTCCAATACTTCACAACTTGGAGCACACCGATCCGAAGGGTCCCAACCTCCGTTGCGCGTTTTCACGCGCACCCGCGTGAACCGGCTGCGAGTGCCGGGGACCGTCTTTTTGGATCGAATTACCCCCCCACGATTGTAAGACCAATTTTGATGTGTTGGATTATCTCAAAAAAGCCAATCGCAGCCGAATCTTATGTCCGGTACGGGTTATCTTCTTTGTGCAAAAAGTTCGAAAACATATGAAACACGAGGTGATCTTTTTGAAAACAAAACTCTTGCTAGGGATTGCCCTCTTCATTTTGCTGGGCCTGGAAATCAGCGGGTCTGGCATGGGGATGACACCGCAGTGGGTTCCGCAATCGGGGACCACGTTGAATTACGCTCTTTCGTGGTCCCTGACATACGAGAACGGGACACGCTTGGCTTCCACGACGTTCGACGTGTACAAGGAGAACGTGATGCCACCAACATACTTTTTCCTCCCCGCCACGTTGGACCCCGGTTTCGTGTTCGGGAATTATACTGGCTATTCGCTCTTGGAGCAGGGCATCCCGATCATGCTAACCCGGAACTATGTCTCGTTGAACTCCACGACGTTGAACCGGACCGCGTCGATGACCTTCGGATCGTTGACACTGACGGCGCCGGCGACCATCGTCGGATTTCCGTGGTGGATACGTTCCGGTTCGGATGAACAATACGTGACGATCAATTCCGATGTCGTGCAGAAGGACGGGTACCCGGCCACCGACGGCATGCTGTTCATTGATTACTTCAACAATGCCCTGCAGCCCGGAGACTCCTTCCTCTCGCCCGTTAACCTGGCCTACACGATCGCGAATTACAGCTCGTCGGTGCTCTCCAAATCGAGCACGGAGATCGTGGCCTTCTGGTCCGATGCATTGACCGGCGTGAACGGGACCTACGTCGCGGATCCATCCGGGCAGGTCCGCACCTACACGTGGGCCAGCTCGTTCACCTTCTTCTGGCCCTATATCCGCGGGTACTCCTTCACCTATACCAGGGTGGGAGGCACGCCCGCGATCTCGTCCCCGGGGACGATCACGTACAGGCAGGGCACCACCGGCCACTCGATCTCGTGGACCATCACGGATTCCAGCACGGGCACGGCCACTTACCAGGTCTTGACGAATGGCACGCTGGCATCCTCCGGCAGCTGGACCTCCGGCGTGCCCGTGACCATTTCCGTGGATGGCCTCTCGCCGGGCTCGTACAACTACACGATCGCCGTGGATGACGGGCTCGGCGGCTCGGCCCGGAGCACCGCGTGGATCGTGGTTATACCCGGCCCCTCGTCGACTATTGAAGGCTTTCCGGCCGCGATCGTCGCCCTGTTCTCGCTGCTGGGGATCGCCGTGGCAGTGACGTTCGCCCGCCGGTCGCGACCCGCCCGTATTGCACAGGCCTGAAATTCAGGTGCGTCAAACCGAACGAGCGCGATTTCTCTTCCTTTTTCTTGTCGGTGCTTTGTTTAGAACGGGCTCGTGAATGCAACCCCGTTCTGGTGCGCCCAGGAGTGGCGGCCATTCGTTCCAACGTCTTGTCCCCGTCAACGTTAAGGGTTTTTTGAAAGCTGATACTTTCTAAAATTAAAGCGTCAGCTTTAGAAGCCGACGCTTCTACAACGTCAGATTACAATTTACTCAAAGGAGAATTGATCTATGGTCTCGATGGGGTCATTCGAGCGGTACTTCGTCAACCGCGTGAACCGGCTGCGCGTGCCTGGGACCGTCCTGCGCCTGCTGGACCGGGCCGGGGTTGCGGTCGAAGGCACCGTGCTCGAAATCGGCGCGGGGCTCGGCTACACGTCCCACGCCCTGTTCAAGAAATACCATCCAGAGCGCGTGTTCATTTGCGATTACGATCCCGTGCAGGTCGCCGGGGCCGAGGCTCTAGCCAAGAAGGAGTTCGGCGAGGTCCCGCCCGGGTTCACGTTCTGCTGCGAGGATGTGCTGGCCCTGTCCTTCGGAGACGAGACGTTCGATCTCGTCATCTCTACCTTGATGTTCCACCACGTGGAGCTGGTATGGAGGGCGTTCGATGATACACCCGCCGGCATCGCCGAGATCCAGCGGGTCCTGAAGCTGGGCGGCGTCTTTCTCTTCTGGGACATCGTCAACCAAGACAAGATCGAGCGGCTCCTGCTCGACGCGGGCTATGCGCTCCTGCTCTCGACCCGGCGCCAGCGGGTGTTCAAAAAGCCATGACCTGCTCACCTTTCCTGAAACGTGGCGAGCTTGCATTGTAACGAAGTGGTGATCGTGTGCCTTGCGGACCGTGTTTTTTCCCATGTGGATCCTCTTTAAATCACGCCGTGCGAAGGAGGCCTTGGTGGCCTGCGGCAGGTGGCAGGTTGCCAACAGTGAATGCAATGTCTGAAGAAAATCAAGGCAATCCCTTAGCATCATACGAAGCCATCGACGGTGAGGCGCTGGCCCTCGTCCGGCAGCTCGGTGATTGCGCCTATTGTGAAGGCGCCCTTCCGAAGAAGATCAAGTTGCTTATGGCCATGATCCTGGACGCCTCGCACGGGGCGGTTGGCGGCGTGCGCTCGCTCGCTATGCAGGCCCAAGCTGAAGGCGCGAGCAAGCAAGAAATCGCCGAGGCATTACGCGTGGCCCTCGCTGTGAGCGGCTCCAGCTGCATCTACGTGGCCGCGGCGGCCCTCCGGGACCTCGATCTCGGCGAATAAACCATTTTTTTGATTTCTTTTTCCTCCGCGTGCGACCGGAGCACGTTCCCCTCTTATAGTCCCGGGTCCTTCTTTCGTGCCGGTGACAACATTGTTGCTTGACATACCCAAGATCCTGTCCCCCGAGTTACTCAAGGTGCTCGCCGAGATGGGTCACGGCGATGAAATCGTGATCGCGGATGGCAACTTCCCGTCCGCCAGCGTGGCCAACGCCACGGCCACGAAGATCCTCGTGCGGGCCGACGGCCACGGCATTCCGCCCCTCCTCGAAGCAATCATCAAGCTCTTCCCCTTGGACCTTTACGTGGAATCGCCGGTCTCGGTCATGGAACTGGTGCCCTCGGACGTCGGCGTCGTCGACCCGGTCATCTGGGAGGAATACCGGTCCATCGTGCAGGCCGCCTACCCCGCCTTCACCGACTTCGAGCACATCGAGCGGTTCGCGTTCTACGAGCGGGCGAAGAAAGCCTACGCCATCGTGGCGACGGGCGAGCCCGCGCTTTACGCCAACATCATCCTGAAAAAGGGCGTCGTGAAGAGGTGATCAAGCCCGTGACCCGATCCAAGTACGGGAGCTCTCGATGTCTTTCCTTCTTTCTACATAACCCGGATCCTTTCTTTGGTTCTGTGCGGTCACGGGCAGGTTTTTAATGCGATTTTGGTATTATTTCATGTGAACCATCTGGAGGATTCGTATCATGAGTAGTGACACTCAAAGCGTTTTGGACGATCTCCGGGAACCAGTGCACCTGAAGGTGTTCACGACACTCACGGGCGCGGGCTACCGTCAATGCCCTGCATGCGAGAACGTGATCGACCTCGTGAAGCAATTGAAAGAAAGAAGCGCAGGCCTGATCGATTACGAGGAAATTTCCATCACGGAGGACCCCGACGCCGCGGCCAAGTACAAGGTGGAGCGGGCCCCGACCATCATCGTGCAGGGCCACGGCATCCGCTACACAGGCGCCCCGATCGGGCAAGAAGCCGCGCCGTTCGTCTTCTCGGTCGTTATGGCCTCGAACGGGGCGAAAAATCCCATGGCGAGTGCCCTTCCGCAAGTCATATTCGACCGGATCAAGAAATCCCGTGTCGAGCTCATCGTCACGCCGACCTGCCCCTATTGCGCACAGGCAGCGTTGATCGAGAACGCCCTCGCCATGCTATCGAACGGAAAGATCGTGATTGACATCGTGGAAAGCTACGAGAATCCCGACATCGCGAAGAAATATGGCGTGTCGGCGGTGCCCGTGACCGTAGTGAACGGCACCCAGAAGATCGTCGGGGTACCGAACGTCGCGCAGCTGCTCGCGGCGATGACGTGATATACAAAGAAAAAAAAAGCTTAAATTTCTTGTTTTTAGGCCTTGAGGCCCGTGATGACCTTGTCAGGGAGCTCGACGTTGAATTGTTTCAGGGCTTCCTTGAAGCCATCGACATCTTCCATCTCGATATCGAACTCGGCCACCATATCTAAATAGGGCTCGAGCATGCCGAACTTCTTGCCCAGCGGAAGCGCCTCGTACTCCTTCTGCGAGTACTTGGGGATCATCTCGTCTGGGGACTCGCCCTCTTCCTCATCGGCACCCTCCTCGGCATCCTTCCTAGCAACTTGGTAGGCCTTGTAATCGACTTGCTTCTTGGCGATCTTGAAGAACTCGGCGAAGCACGCGTAGGCCTTGTCCTCGGTGTCGTAGGAAACCTGAACATCGACGATGTAGCCCGCGACCGTGGACACCTTCGCGCCTTCGGCCGCAGGTGCTTCGACTTCCTCGGCCGCAAAGGTCATGCTGGTCTGGTGATTGTCGATCTCCCATTCCTCGTCGAGTTGCTTGTATTCCTTATCAGCGAACTTCTTTGCCTTAGCGGCGGGAATTTTTAGCCCTTTCGCGGCCGACTTGGCAGCTTTTTTCGCAGCGGGTTTTTCAGCTGCTGGCTTTGCAGCTTTCTTTCCGGCTTTCTTGCCCATTTTTCGTTTCACCATTACCATATGGCTTAACAAGGTATGTGAACGTTCTATTAAAAAAGAATTTTGTTATCATATAGGGGTTCCCGGGCCCCCGAGCTCAATAGATACGCTGAACGAGGGTGACGAGCCCGGTATCCTCGTCGTAGGTCACCAAATCGGCCTTAGCCAGTTCGTGGATGGCCCGCAGCACCATGGCGCCGCTGATGCCGGTCGTGTTTTTCAGCTTGTCGCGGGTCATGGAGCTCGCTTCCCCGTGCAGCGCGTACAGGATGCGGGCATGGGGTTGTCCTTGGAAGATTTTCTCGAGCAGGGTCGTGAAAATCGACAACATGGCCTTGACATCATCGAACTTTAGTTCCTTCTCATCGAATTGCACAACGAGTCCCGAGAACTTCTTGAGTTCCCCTTCGATCTCCGCGTAGTGTTCTAGGATGTCCCGTTGTTCCTCCGTGAGCGCGGAGACCTTGGCCTGTTCCGCTTTCAGGGCCTCTTCCTTGGCGCGCTTCTCTATCTCGATCTGCCGGTTTCGTTGCTCGATCTGCTCGACCATGGTCTTGCCGTTGATAACGACACGCTTCAGGTTGTCGAAGAGCGGACTCATGCTCGCGAGTTTCTGGAGTGAATTTTCCAGCTGATCTTTCGTGGCGATGAAATCCGAGGCAACCACCTCGATTTCTTTCAGCGATTCATTCATGTTATCCATCGAGACGGTGCCCTGTTCCATTTCTACAGGACGTTTGCTTTCCTCCTCGATCGTATCGTCTATGCCAGATTGGGTTCCTTCCTCTTCCATGGGGTTCCTGCTCCTTGCGAATGTCCTCGATTGTCGTGACGAACACGGGAAGGTTGCACGGGCCATTAATAAACGGTTCGGATGTTAAAGAAGTGTCGGCTGTATGGCAGCAAAATATAAGCCAGCGAAGGCACCGGCGCATGTGGCCATAGCGTGAAACATAAATGGGCGAAGGTAGATCTATTTCTCAAATATAAACGAATAATTGCAAACATACAATTACAAGATGATCAACCAATGCAGATTGAAACCCTGAAAAAACAGATCCCAGATATGTTTGAACAGATCAAGCGAGATGTGTATAAGGTCTTGAAGCGGCGTCGAGCCGGGCTCAATCTCGGCTTCGTTGACATGGGCATGTCCCCGCAGGGCTTCATCGGGGGCATGTTCTTCTCCGGAGGCACCATGATCCTCGTGAATGTTCGTGCTCTCCAAGTCTTGGCCGACGAGATCAACCAGTCCGGCAAGCCCGAGGAGATCGTGCTGGGATATATCTACCATGTCTTGATGCATGAATACATCCACAGCCTTGGCTACTTGGACGAGGTCGAGACGCGAGACGTCACGTTCTACGTGACCCGTCAGCTCTTCCCGCAGAACCATCCGGTCTTTGTCATGGCTCAGCGAGGCATCGGCGTGTATTTTCCTCAAATGATCTATGCTCCAGACAATTACCAATTTCAGCCTGACCCTGCACAGATCGAGCTCATCAAGGGCTTCGACCGGAGCTCGACGAACAGCCTGTATCTGTAGGCTGGTCCGATTTGCACCTATTTTTACCTTTGGAACTTGGATACAATCTTTTTAAGATGTTGTTAAGGCTTTGCATCATCGACCTGCCGTGAATTTTGAGGATTGTGCCACTTTGTTTTATTAGGGCCCTCGTTAGGTTTCAACATATGATGCTTGATAATCAGGCGAAGATCGCCGCTCTTGACGCGCAAGGAATGCTGAAATGCGTGGAGAACGCGCCCGGCTTCATGGACTGGTGCCTGAACACCTACGAGCTGGATGAAAGCGTCAACCTTGACGTAAAACTCAAGAACTTCCTGCCTTCGGATATCAAGAGCATTTTCATCTCGGGTATGGGCGGTTCGGCCATCTCCGGTGACTTGGTCCACGACTGGGTCAAGGATGATATCAAGCTTCCCGTGCTCGTGTTGCGCGGCTACCACCTGCCCACTTACATCGATGACGGTTGGGTCGGCTTCTTCCTGTCCTACTCGGGCATGACCGAAGAAACCTTGTCATCGTACGTCGATGCCAAGAAGCGCGGCATTAAGTGCGTGGTCGTCGTATCGGGCGGCCTGCTCGAGGAGTGGGCCGGGAAAAGCGGTGACCTTTGTTTCAAGGTGCCCGGCGGGTTCCAGCCCAGGGCGGCGCTGCTCTACCTGTTCACGACGCTCGGCATCGTGCTCGCCCATTGCGGGTTTATGGATGCGGCTACCATGATCACCGACCTCAAGGAGGCCGCGGGCGTGCTCAAAGCGTTGACCGGCAAATATGGTCGATCGGTGCCGGTATCAAAGAATAAAGCCAAGAAAGATGCTCTTACCATCCACGGGACCACGCCCGTGATCTATGGGTTCGATTTCTACCAGTCCGTGGCCCGGCGGTTCAAGTGCCAGTTCAACGAGAACGGGAAAAATCCCGCCTACTGGGACGTGTTCAGCGAGCTCAACCACAACGAAGCGGTCGGCTGGGAAGTCGCCACCAAGGTCTCGAAGATGTTTACATGCCTGTTCCTGCGCGATCCCTCGGCAGAATCGGCCCCCGTGACCACCCGCATCGAGTTCATGAAGAATCTCGTGGGCGAGAAGGCGAAGGCCATCATCGAGGTCACGCCCGAGGGGACCTCCCGCGTGGCCCGCATGCTATCGTTAGTTTATTGGGCCGATTTCACGAGCGTGTATCTTGCCTTCGCGAACGGAGCGGATCCCACGCCCGTGAAGTCCATCCAGGGGTTGAAAGACGAGCTTGGCAAGAGATTGAACCTCCAAAAGCAGCTCACAGAGCAGTTCGAGGATCTCTTAAGCGAGGAACCGGTGAGATAGAGCATGGATTCTCCATTCTTGCGGGAGTTCACGTTCACGACGAACGGCATCAGGGGGATCGCGAATGTCGATCTCACTCCCTACACCTGCGCCCGCATGGGACAGGCCATAGGTGAATTCCTCGGTGCCGGGGCAAGCGTCATCCTGGCAATCGATTATCGGGTCTCTGGTCCCATGATCAAGAGCGCGCTGGTCTCCGGCTTGCTCTCCAAGGGGATCCACGTCCACGACGCGGGCGAGGCCCCGACACCTGCCCTCCAGAAATATGTGAAGGACACGGCCGCGTATGCGATGGGCCTCATCATCACGGCCTCGCACAACCCGCCTCAGTTTAATGGAATCAAGGTTGTGGACTCAGACGGCATCGAAATTCCGCCCGAGAAGGAGCGTGTCATCGAGCAACACTACCGGGACTGGCATCCGGCCCTGGACCTACAGGCGTGGAATGGAATCGGCGAGTTATCGCGGAAAGAGGGCATCGTCGACTATTATATGGACAAGGTGCTCGGGGCTGTCGAGATCGACAAGGACCGCGCTAAGGACTTTTCGATTGTCGTGGATCCCGGCAACGGCATAACGTGCTGCTACATCGAACGCTTTATCAAGCAACTCGGCGCGAAGTGTTTCACCATCTTCGGCGAGCCGGATGGCTGCTTCCCGAACCGTGTGTCGGAACCGACCCCCGAGTCGCTTGAAGCCTTGTCCAGGGCCGTGGTCGAGGAAGGTGCCTCGTTCGGCGTAGGGTTCGACGGCGATGGTGATCGCGCGATCTTCGTCGACGACGAGGGCACGTTCCATTGGGGCGACGAGAGCTTCTCGGTGCTCCTAAACGAGTTGCTGAAAACCTACGATGGCTGGATCGTGACGCCGGTCAGCTCCTCGGTAATCGTGCAAGATGTGGTCGACGCGCACGGTGCCAAGCTGGAATGGACGAAGGTCGGCAGCATCACGGTCTCCCGGCGTATGCTCGAGCTCGATGCTATGATCGCAGGCGAGGAGAACGGCGGAATATTTTTCAAGAACCACCAGCCCGTCAGGGATGGCGGTATAGCGCTTGCGCTCATGCTTTCCGTGCTTTCTAAGAACGTGGGTGCTTCCCTGTCAGATCTATTCAAGGCATTGCCCAAGTATTACCTCCACAAGGAAACCATTCCCGTGGAGAACGCCGACAAGGCAAAGGTGTTCGACTACGTCCTCGCCGCCACCGAGAACGAGAACAGACTGCTTCTCGACGGCGTGAAGGTGTTCCGAGACGGTGGATCGGTCCTGATCCGGCCCTCGGGCACCGAACCGAAATACCGGAGCTTCGCTGACGGGAAGACCGAGGAAATAGCGACGTCGTTGTCGAAGTGGGGCATCCAGATGGTGAAGGATGCTTTGGAAGCGTAAGCAGGGTTTTATCTCTTATCTTTTCAGGCGAAATGCCGTGCAGAATGTCATCGATAGAGGAGAAGGTTTGAAATGATCGAAACGTGGCCGCGAGGCGAACCCGAAGAACGATTCTCGTGCCGCGTGTTTGCGGTGGACGAGATTTCCTACACGAATCCTTACACGGGCGATACGTTCCAAGCGAACGTCATCCGCAGCAAAGATTGGACGAACGTTATCGCGACGACCCCCGAGGGGGACATCCTCCTCATCAGGCAATTTCGATTCGGGTCCAACCGCATCGAGGTGGAGATTCCCGGCGGGCTCATCGAGGACGGGGAGCCTCCCGCTGCTGGTGCGGCTAGGGAACTCAAGGAAGAGACCGGGTTCGAGGGCGACGGACCCGTGTTGATCGGCACGGTCAACCCGAATCCTGCTATCCACAAGCACGCGTGTTACACCTTCCTGATCCAGAATTGCGTCCAAACCGGTCCCCCGGAATTCGACGGGCCGAACGAGAAGTGCGAGGTCTTCACGGCTCCCCCAAGCGAGGTGCTTGGCCTGGTCACGCAGGGTACCATCACGCATTCGCTCGTGATCACGGCTATTTTCTGGTTCTGCCTGCATTCGGGGAACCTATTTGCATGACTGGCTCGGTCAGTCTGCATGCGATCCCTGTGAGATCAGGTTTTTCCCCACAGGTTGTCGAAGCGCTGTTGGGGGGTTTTCAACAGGTCCTTGAACACGTCAACGATCTGGCCCACGAATCCCGAAAAATCGGTGTCGATGCTACCTGATTGAAAATCAAGGCTCGCGTAGGTCTCCCTGAACGTTTCCGAGAGCAAGTTCATCTTTGCCCTGACCAGTTTCATGAACTCCCGGTCGATTTTCTGGCCCTCGGAATCGACGATAATGTAACTCAACACGAGCGTGTTCACGTCCACGCCAATCGTGGTTTTTACACTTGCCATGTCAAAGCCGTAGAACAGAATCGTGTATTGCCCCAAAGTCAATTGCTTGAGCACGTGGTTCTTGAACAGCTCGGAAATGATCGCATAGATGGCGACAAAAATTTCTTTCTTCGTCCCCTCGGTCAGGTTCTCGTCCTTCCGGTAGAATCCCGTGCAGACGAGCGGGTATTCTCGGTTGAGTAAGCCAATCTCGACGATATACATTATACGCGACACCTACGGAGACGAAACACGTTCTTCACAAGAACGGGATAGACATTCGTTATATAACTTGGAAACAATCGTTGTTTTGCTTATAAAACCGATCCGTTTAACACCGGAAAGGATAGAAACGCCATTGATTTCGACGTTCACTTGAAAGTAGTTCGGCACTTTTTTATAGCTAAGTTTACAATACTGTCAAAACTTTGCTTTTAAAAGGATTTGGAATCGAGCGTTAGCCTTAATCCCTGTTTTTTCGACAATGTCCATTATGTAATAGTTCGTTTACCTGCTGATTATGTCGGACCGACAGAAATAATCCGTCAATTATTTTGGTTTGCAGCTCCAAGCCAATTATTCCTTGATCTTGTTAGAAATCGGAGTTAAAACGACCTGGCGACCGATTTTAAACAAAATATCCTTCATTCGGCATTTTGATAATCTATCTGATGACGGACATAGTCGTTTTTTCTAGAGAAGAAGTGAATAGATGAATTTGTCTCCCTCTCATCATCTAGCATGGGGAGCCGGATGGATAGAAGCGGCACGTTCCGACTTATTAAGCAATTAAACGCCGTATCGCTTATAAAATCAATCCGTTTAACATCGGGCAACTAACGTTCGCTTCAGCCGTGCCAAGATTTATAGCACGGTTTGTTGTTGTTAGAGATATTAACCTCACGCGTGGGGTTAAGAACCAACATCTCGTGATATTATGGTCAACATTAAGGAAGGCCTGCTCTATTGCAAGGCTCATGAGTACGTTTCGTACGATGCCGACGAGGGTGTTGCAACGGTCGGCTTAAGTGACTACGCCCAATCGCAACTTGGTGAGATCGTTTACGTTGAACTGAAGTGGGATGATGGCCTCGGTGGCACCTCGGTTAGCGCGGTGCAATTTAGTGGCAATGATCCCTCGTCCGACCCGATTCCTGACATCTCTGTTGAAAGCCAGAAGGCGGTCGGCGATCTCTATGCCCCGATCAGTGGTGAAATCGTCGAGGCGAACACCGCTCTTCAGGACTCCCCCGAGCTCATCAACTCGGACCCCTACGGGGCTGGCTGGCTGTTCAAGATCAAGCCCTCTGACTGGGACGGGGAATCCTCGAGCCTGCTGAGCGCCGACGATTACCAGGCGTTCATCGACTCGCTGTAAATCGTTTTTTCTCTCAACTTTTTTAGATATTTCTTGTACGTGAAGGCAGTTTCCCGCAAGGCACTAATGTTTTTCGAACTATTGCGCATGTTCCACTTGCTACGTTAATCAAGGCGCGGGATTTTCTTCAGCAAGGTTTCAAACCAATCCTCCACATCCGGCACCGGCCGGGCTTCCTCCCACTCGTGCACGATCCGGCCCTGATCAAGCCACGTGAGCAGCACCTGGTTGCTAGTCGTCACGGGCATCGATCCTTTTCCTAAGCCAGTGCCAAGAATATCCGGCATCCCCGCGTTCGGGATGGGGGTGACGATGTAGCACGGGTGCACGTCGGGTTCATCGACGAGCTGCTGTTTCATGGCCGAAAGGATCGTCAAGCTGCTAACCAGCGCATCTTCCAGCCTGAACCACGCAACGAAATCGGCTCCCGTCGATGGCCAGACATCTTGGTTGAGCTTGGCGATCTTGCTCTCCACGTTGCTGATGGCCCCCTCCAGGATCACGTCGTTCCTCACGATGCCAGCCGCAGAATCCATGATCGCCCGTAGGTCCTCCCATGTCCCATCGACGTTCACGGTTGCCTCGGTGGGGCCTGCACCGGGCTGGCATCTCGAAAGGATCGATTGGCAGGCGGCCATCGCGCTCGCTGAGAACAGGTCCTCATCAATCTTGGCCAAGGGGCTTGAAGCGAGGTATCGCGCTGCCCTGAGCCCGCCCACCTGCCCCGCATTCAAGGCCGATCCCCCCGGGCGGTGCTGGCCATGCGATCCGTTTGCTTCCCCCACGGGAAAGAGCCCGTGCATGTTAATGGATTCCCAGTTCACGTCACCGGCAATCCCTCCATTGCAATGCTGCACGGCGACGTGGATCTCCACGGGTTCATTCCAGAGATCGATCCCATGGTCATGAAAGACCTCTATCGCGAAGGGGTTCAAGGCCTCGAGCCGCTCGATCGGCGTCGATTGCAGCGCCCCCGATGCCTGCAGGTAGGTCAAGGCGTCTTCCGGAAGGTCCTCCATGGCAAAGGATTCGCCCGTGACGTCCCACGGATTCGCACAGAAGTCCAAGAGCACCTTCTGCGCCTGCAGGACCGTGGCATCGTGGACCGCGAGGTCAATTATCGAAGAGTGGTTGGCCGAGCCCAAGTCGCATCTCGCGGGATTGAACGGCCAGTTGTATCCTTTCAAGAACTCTTGAAAGGCGACGTCCTTCATCGATGACATGAACCCGCCTAGCAACTCGCGCAAGGAGCCATCTTCCTCGGTAACGATGTAGGCCGGGATGGCCTGCTGGTAGGAGCCGCTCATGTTCCAACGGAATTCGCGCGAGGCGATGCCGTACTGCATGAATGCAAGGTTCTGGAACTTGACCCCGGCCGTGATGGCTAAGCCGTGGCTGCAATGCTGTCCTTTAGGATACACCGAATCCGCGTGAAGGTTTGCAGGGCCTCCGGTCGCGAGGATGGTGGCCGGTGCCTCGAACAGCACGAGCGGTGCGTCCTCGGGACCGTTTATAGGCGTGTCCTGTGCCTCGGTATTGGCAACGAGACAGGCAACTCCCGCGACGCTGGTGCTCGCCTCCCCGCCCGTCGTGATCAGGCGCACGGCCACGTGGCGATCGAACACCGGTATGCCTAGCTCCACGACCCGTCTTGCCAGGGTTCGGACCATCTCCCGGGACGTGTAAGGGCCGACGGATGTCGCCCGCTGCCGCTGGTCGTTGTCCGTCTGGTACCCTGGATAGATGCCATACTCGTCTGCGGGAAATGGCACGCCTAGCCTGACCAAGTGGAAGAATTCCTCGATCGAACCGGCGGCCTCGGCAAGGGCAATGTCCCCGTGCATCGAACCGCCGTTGAACATGTCACGGGCCATGAGAAGGGGGGAATCCGCCCCGGCGCCGGAGATGGAAAGCTTGTAATAGGTCTGCTTGTCGGACCCGGCGTTGTGCGACGCCCCGCCTCCCCACTCGTCGGTGATCACAGCCACCCGTTCAGGCCCACCTGACTCGACCAGGTGGATCGCCGCATTCAAGCCCGCAGCGCCTGAACCGATGACCAGCGCGTCGAACTCGTAAACAGGCACCTCTATTTCCGTTTCTCGCGATGGAACGCGAATCCAGCGAACCGGTTCGACTGCTGGGACGGGCGGGATCACAAGCGGCGTAGATGGAACCCCCCGTCAACGTCGATAACTGTCCCGGTGCTATAGGGAAGATGGCCTCGGGCTATGGCGACCACGGCTTCCGCGACGTCATCGGGCGTGCCGAGCCGGCCGGCTGGTAACAAACCATCTTCAACGAGCGCGGCATAGCTCTCGAGTACGGGCCGGGTCATGTCGGTCTCAATGATGCCCGGCCGGACCTCGTGGACCGGGATGGACCCGCCAAGCCTAGAAGCAAACAATGACGTCATCATGCCCATGCCCGCTTTCGAGATGCAATACGCGGCCCGGTTCACCGAGGCCGTGTATGCGGATATGCTGGAGATGTTCACGATGCAGGGCGCGTAGCCGTCGATCGTACATGCCTCGATCGTGGCGAGCATGAGCTTTGCAACTGACTGCGTCAGGAAAAATGGCCCTTCCAGGTTGGTTTGCATGACCTGCCGGTAATCATCCACCGCGAGGTCGAGCACGTCGCAACGAACGGGCGGCCCGATACCCGCGTTGTTCACGAGCATGTCGATGCGGCCGCCGAGGGAGTCGATGCCATCGAGCAATGCTTGGCGACCGTCCGGCTCGCCGACATTAGCTTGTACGTATTCATAAAATGACGTGTTGGTAATTCCTGCCGCCTCGATCGATGCCTTGGTTTCATCGGGAATCTCCCCGCTCGTGACCCCGTTGAGGATCATGTGAAAACCTTCTTCCAGCAGCTTGATCGCGATGGCAAGGCCGATGCCCCGCGTCGATCCGGTGATGAGTGCCACTCGCGTGTCCATATCTTATCCCTCATTTTAAATTCTTTTTGATATCTGCGTTGTAATAGGCGCACCCGATGCGCCGCTGCATGCGCATCAGCTTTGCACAGGAATTGCAACCTGTACAATATTGAATGTCCTCGAGTCGTCCTTCGAGCAGCTTGGCGGCATACAACGGGTCAGCCAAGGCTTGCCTACCAAACCCGACCGCGTCGACGATGCCAGTCGAGATATTTTTCGCCGCGTAATGCACTGCCTCACGTCCCGCCATGCTGTACGCCGAGCCGATGACCAACACGTCACGATCCGCCACTTGCATCTTGATTTCCTTGGTAAGCCTGAAATGGTTCCAGATCCCCCACGGTACGGTGGCCGTGGGCCGCGTGATCTCCGGCTGCGCCGCCGGGATGCCCGCGGTCACGTTGATGAAGTTTGCCCCCCACTCGGCCAGCAACGACGCGAGCTGCTTTGGCTCGGCCAAGTCCTCGATGTATTCTTCTGGACCGGCGGTTCCGAACCCGCCTACGATGTATTCATTCACCGAGACCCGTGACCCGAGCAGGAGACCTTCCCTACCCGAGACTTCAATGCTTTCCCGGGCCTTCACAAAGAGATCGCGAAGGAATGCCACCCTGTTCTCGAAGGTTCCACCGTACTTGCTTGGCCGGGTGTTCGCGGGGCGTAGAAACTCGATCCCGAGATATCCATGGCAGGCCTTCAGGTCGAGGCCGTCCACTCCCGCGCCGATTGCGATGTCAATGGCTTGGTAGAATGCCTCCTTGATTTGCTCGATTCCCGCATCCGTGATGAGCTTTATGGCTGGATCCGAATCGCTAACCGCCGGGATGATCGTCGTTTTTTGAAGACCTTCACCGCAGATCGTCCCGGGAAACGTCAGTTGGGCGATGATTTTCGAGCCCGGGGCGACGGCCTTGATCTTGGTGATGGCTTTCTTCCACGATCGCTGGGTCGAGGAGTCGATCACGAGTTGTCGAAGCCGGCTCTTGTATTGCTTGCACACGGTTGATGCTTCGAGGTAAAGTGCGCCCCAGTTACCTCCCGCAAGCTGCTCGTAATCCTGCACCAATTCGGGGGAAAACTCGCCCTCAGGGGTAGCCGAGCAATGTTCCATGGGTTGAGCAACGAGCCGGTTCTGGATCCCCACGGTTCCAGCGTGCGCCGGTGAGGCAAGCAGCTCGATGGCAGGTGCAATGTCCGTGCCAGCTGGTTCTTCACCGTCCATGATCGCGAGCTTGTGCTGGCAGGCTCTTTAATCGAGGCTCAGGAGACCTCAACGATGCGATACTCCCCTTCATCGACGAGCACGCGGTAGTAGCCCTTCATCTCCGCATCGAGCGACGGGTCCCGCGAATCGTTACGGAGCTTTCCGCCGGGAAGTGTCGCGTACTTTCCGAGCGTCATGACGATCCGGATGCGATCTAAACCGATCTCGCGGATCACGGTGGGGGAAAACTGGAGGTTGCCCCGTCCGAACAAGAAGCCCTGGTTCCCGATGACCGTCATGACGATCTCGATCAACGTGCCCTGCTCCTTCATGATCCCGATGAGATCGAGCAATTGTGCCTCGTTCAAATCCGCTCCAATTTGTTGGCCGCCAAGCACCGCGTCGACACCTAATAGCGTCTTGGAAAGACCGAGCTTGTCGAGGATGGGCTTGGTCGTGGATCCCGGCCCGACGATGTAGCACGTGGCGGGGTCCATCCGGTTAACGACGAACTCTGCGATGCGGTCCTTGTTTTCTTCCTCGGACGAGCCGGTTGCAGACCCCTCCTTCGTGCCTTGGAGGAAAGCCGGTGCTTGCGGGATGAGCAGGTAGCCATACAGCTTGGCATCGAGGCGGTTGTCCCGGAATGCATCTTCATCAATGTCCATTACTTCCGCTTCCCCGGTCCCGATCTCGCCCCTGAAATACGCGAGCACGATCGAGGCCGCATCCGCTGGATGGATGGCAAACACGCCCGAATGGATCTTCACGCCCGCGGGGATACCGATGACGGGAACGTGGCTCGTGGCAGCCATGCCCAATCCTTCGAAAACATCACGAGCGGTGCCATCGCCACCCACAAACGCGATGATCGAGGCCCAGTCCCTGACGGCGAGCACGAATTTGATGGTGTCTCCAGGCGTAGTTTGGCCGATCCGCGCCTCGGTCGATGTCGGGACGATCTCCACCGATATGTCTGGATTATCGAGCGCCTCGAAGCAGATTTCGCCCATGTCACCCGCGGCAGTGATGAATGTCGCACGGCCATATATCGATTCCAAGGCCCCGAGAAACTCGATGCCTCGTTGACCAGCATGGGGAACTGCACCGAGGGCTATTGCTTGGTCCAGGATCTCGCCATCGGTGCCCTTGAGCCCGACGGTGCCGCCCATGCCTGCGATCGGGTTTACCACGAATCCGATCGTGAATTCTCGCTGGGACATCAGGTCGAGAAAAGAAGAAGGGAGTTAAATGGAGGTCACCACGTCGGTACCCACGGGCGCGAGTGCCGCCTGGACATAATCGCCTTCCCGAGCTTCAGCGTGGCCGATTCCTCGCCGTGGTTCACCAGCTCGATGGAATCGTGCTCGAACACGACAAAGTCCAGTTCCTTGAACGTGATGCTCATGCTCGTGCCGAACACGTCGGTGATGGCGATACTTGAGGGGTTTTCGCTCACGCTGGTTAGCTTGCAATAAAACTCGTTGTTGACCGGCTTTTTCAGGAAGACCCGCACCCATACCTGCGAGGACGTGCACCACCTGAAAAACTCCAAGTACCGCGCGATGTACTTATCGTCGGAATGGATCGCAACGAGGCTGGCGTGCCAGCGCACCGAATGCGCCTTGATGCCTAGCGCGGTCGAGTCCCCGCTCTGCTTGTCCCTTGCTTCCAAGACCATGCCGGAGATCTTGGGTGCCGCCTCGACCGACACGCATTGAAGCACGTCGATGGCGTCCTTGTGGTCCACGAACACGGGCTTGCCGCGCAGGCCCGAGAGGAACTCCGCGGTGACCTGGTTCTTGATGGCCTTGAACGGGACCTCGAACGTCCGGTTCTGCCCGTCCTTGAGCTGGCAGGTGACCTTCTTCTCCGTTTTTCCCGGTTGCACGGCGACGAGCTTCCCGGCGCCATGCCTTTTCACGAGATAGGTCTCCCCGATGCCTACTACCACCATCTCCCACGCCGCGGGGTCGAGATCCTCCACGAGCGTGCCGTTCGCGTCCTCCGCCGTGTAGGTGTAGGGCAGCACCACGGAATCGTGGTAGGCCGTGCCCGTGATGCGGAGAAAAGCAACATGGCGATCGAGACGGTTGGTGGCGACGACGTACCTGCCCTCGAGCCAACACTTGTTCCCGTTCAGGTGCAGGGGCTGGAATACCGGTGTCAGATCCCCTGATGCACGGCTTGGAAATGCCTCTGCGAGGCGGTGCCGAGTTATCTCGCCGACCTTGGCGAGAATGCCCGCCACGCGTGACGAGAAGGCGATGGATCCCCTGCGCCGGAGGAACCGCGCCGGGAGGATCGTCTCCTGCCACGCGGTATATCCCTGATCCTCCGGGAGGAGCATGTTGGCGATGCGGAGGAAGGTCGGTGGATGGCTGCTCAGGAGCGTGGAGACGGCCGACGATCGAGGAGGCCGGTACAGCTGCTCATGCAACGTCCTGGCTGCCTCGACGTAATTGAGCAGGAAGTGGTTCTCGTCCAGCTGTTCATTCGCCAGCAGCACGACGTTGAGGCCGACCTGCTGCCCTAGGGCATAGAAGCTCTCCAGCGTGTAGAGCGCCTTGGCCAAGGAAGGCCCCTTGCCCAGCCGCTTGACGGCCAGGTCCGCGTTGCCTTCCATAACCCGCACGAAGATGTACAGCACGGCAAAATCGGCCACGCTGAATATGAGAAACCCGAGGATCCCGACATTGTAGCCCAGGATGATGAATTTCTTGCCGAAGGCGAAGTCGTAGATGGTTGCCGGGATCTGGAAGATCCACCTGAACACGAGGTCGCCCGCGTTGATCACGAGCAGTTTCAGGGGATGGTTGAACCTGAGATGCGCGAGCTCGTGCGCCACGATGGCTTCCAGTTCGTCCGGGGGAAAATCGGTGTTCGGGGCGATGATGCAGATCCGCTTGTCGAACGAGGCGCCATACGCCATCGCATTGATGATGGGGTATTTACCGAACCCGACCTTCACCTTTCCCTTCAAGCCAAGCTCCTGGCTCACGCGTTGGACGATGCCGGAGATGCGCGTTGCCGACTCCTCGTCCAGGGTGCTGATTGGTTTCACGCCGAGAAACTTGTCGATCAACGTGCCCGTGAATACGTAAACGATGCAATCGGTGCCGATTAGCACGATGTAGATCCACGTCGTGAAGATGTTGATCTTGAACAGAAAGCCGACCGTGGCCACGAGCACCCACGCGAGCAGGTAGAGCCCGAGCGAGATGTATTGCGGGGACATGAACCGCCACACGATGATGTACCGCCTGCCGAAGAAGGCGAACCCCAGGATGAGCAGGAGCCAGAGCGACAGGGCAAATGCCTTGTTGAGCAGGCCGAGGGAGGGGAGACCGAACTTGGCGATGAGATAGTCCCCGACGGCGGCGACAAACATCACGGTGTACGTGATGGCCGTTATCATGACCACCTTGTTGATGACGTCGTGCTCCTTGAGTTCACCCGCGCCGATGAGCATGTACACGGCCAAGCAGCCGAGTAATCCCGTAAAGAGTTGGTCGGTGATCAGGTACACGAACAGGAACATGAACAGGATGAAGAGCAGGTCCGCGGTCCCGCTTCGTTTTGTCTTTTTCACCCACTGGTAAAATTCGTTCTCGAGCAAGAGACCAACGACGACGAATGCCCAGAACCAAATGTCCCGGGATAGCGAGTTGACGACAAAATTGAGGCTCGTAGCGATACCGAGCACGGCGAGGGCCGCTAGCACGACATTCGTCAGCAAAAAAACGAGCTTATGATTCATAGAGGTTTAGCCACCTATCTGCTGACATCCAAATGGCAAGGAACGTTAAAAGGTGCACCACAATTGATTAATGCGATTTCATCGATCTTGCAATATCGCAAGATGGTGGTATCATGAACGTTCCCATCGTTAAATTAGAACTGGACTCACAGACCTTGGACGATTGCGTCGAGGTGCTCAGGAGCGGTGCGTGGGCGGAAGGCAAGCACGTCCACGCGCTCGAAGAGGAATTTGCCGCCTACACTGGCACGGCGCACGCGAAGGCCGTCAATAACGGGACGGCGGCGTTGCTCTGCGCGCTCCACGCCATCGGGCTCAAGCCCGGCGATGAGGTACTCGTACCGTCATTTACATTCATCGCGTCAGTGAACACGATCCTTAACTTCGGAGCGAGGCCCGTGTTCGTCGACGTGGACCGTGCCACGTTCAACATGGACGTCGAGGATGCCGCGAAGAAGGTAACGCCCAAGACCAAGGCCATTATGCCCGTCCATCTCTACGGCTTGGCCGTTGACATGGATCCCCTTTGCGAGCTGGCCGGCGAACACGGCTTGAAGATCGTGGAAGATGCCTGCCAGGCCGTCGGTGCCGAGTACAAGGGCAGGAAGGCCGGTGCCCTCGGGGACGTCGCCGCGTTCTCCATGTATCCCACGAAAAACATGGTCTGCGGCGGCGAAGGCGGCTTAGTCACGACCAGCGACGATGCGATAGCCGAAAAGGTCAGGCTGTTTTCAAACCATGGGCAGGCGGAGAAATACGTGCACGTCTCGATCGGGTTCAACTTCCGCATGCAGGAGATCAACGCCGTGGTGGCCCGGGCCTCGCTGAAAGCCCTCGATGCGACCAACGAGGTACGCCGCGCGAATGCCAAGGTCTACGACGAGGCGCTGGCCGATGTTCCAGGGGTCGAGACCCCCGTTGCTCCCGAGGGGCGCTTGCACGTGTATCACCAGTACACGCTCAAGGCCAAGTACCGGGATGCCCTTGCTGAGCACCTGCACGAGCAGGAGATCGGGTACGGCATCCACTATGGCATCCCCTGCCACCAGCAAAAAGCTCTTAAGAATCTGGCTCCCGTAAGACTTCCGGTAACGGAGAGCTTGGTGAAAGAGGTAATCTCTATCCCTGTTAACCAAACTCTATCCACTGACCAGCTACAGTTCGTGGCTGACACGATCAAGGCGTTTTACTCGTGATCCGGGCACTCTACCGAAACTAATTATATTCTCCATCTCGTTTAGATCTCAATCTTAGACAACAGGTCTTGTGGCATGGGAAAGAAGCAAAGCAGGCGAGCTAAGCGCCGGCAGCACAAGGGCCAGATGCCCATGGGCGGTGCCGGCTTGATCCGGTTCTACCAAGACGAGTCCAGCAAGGTTAAAATTGGCCCCATAGCAACGATCCTTTTCAGTGCGGGGCTCCTCGTGGTTGTGATCTGGGCGTGGCTTCGACATGCAGGCATCGTTAATTTCCCGTAATCTCGTGTTTTCCATCTTCTCTTTCTTAGTAGTAACGAAAGGCATCCGTTCTCGATGCAGGTTCCACTTCTTGGCATTTTGAACACATTGTTCAATACTTAAATGTGCCAATTTGCCCAACTGACAAGCATAGCATCTCGAATTCGCTCTGGCTGGATGGTCCTGCTGAACACCGCCGCTTGGATGGCGTTTTTCTGTTGGCCGTTCAACTATGCCCTGCGCGGTTTAACTTCTCCTATGACCTCGACGTGCAGCGAGTCCCGACGGCACGCTCACGTACGCCTGCCCGCTGTCACTCCAGCCGGTCGTGCTCGAGGTGAACCTGAAGGCATACGCCACGTTCCTCGGCCTGAATGCATCCACGCCGGTCGGCAGCCTTCCTGCCATCGGGGCATCGATCACGTACACGCCGGGCTGCAACGGGTTCCTCGTGACCATCCCCGCGATCATCGTCGCGGGCCTCGTCGTCATCGTCGCGGGCGCCCGCAAGCAGCGGCAGGGCCGCTAATGGCGTTTTTTAACCCCATTTTCTTTTTTCACCTCAAACCAAATGCGAACAATCGAGGCAATTTTCGTGCAAATCATCGATTACCGCGAAACTCCCGAAACTTTGAAACAATTCGCGCACCTGTGCGAGTACCAAGTGCGGCCGGAAGGTCTTCCGGACGGCCCCCAGAATTTCAAACGGCGCGACGGGTTCGTGGCAGGCCGGCTCATGATCGGCGACCTGATCATCAACGAAGAATTTTCAAGGCAACTCGAAGTCCACCCGTTTCCTGAATGGGTCGCGCAACTCGTCAGGCTCGACACGGACCAGCCATCCGTCGATGGTTATTGCGTTTTCCTGAACGTTCCTGAAAAGGACTTTCACAAGATCGAGAAGAAGGACTGGCGCGAGCGGAAAGATGGCATCAAGGAGCTCGTGAAGGTCTGCACCGAGGGCAGTATGGTCGCGTTCCGCATGGTCCCGGGCATCTGCGTGAAGGTCGACCCGAACGCCCCCCACTACTTCATCTCGGCCGCGAAGCCAGACGATGCCGAGTATCCCTACTGCCAAGTCTACGAGCCCGAGATCGACTGGGCCACGCTCGCCCCGTTCGGCAAGCTCGAGCCCACGGCATACTTCTCAGTTTCGTTCGATATGCGCGTCTAAGCTTTTTTCCGGGGCATCCATCATGGAGATCAAGGAATTCCAAGCGCTCATGAAAGCTCTTTTTTTCGACAAGGACGAGCAGCGTGGTAGCATGAAGACCCTTGCATGGCTCGTGGAAGAGGTCGGCGAGCTGGCACGCGAATTGCGTCACTTCGACTCGGGCACGCTGGAATCACCGAAAAAGCTGGAGGAGGAGTTCGCGGACGTGCTCGCGTGGCTATCCTCGCTAGCGAACATTGCCGGTGTCGATCTGGAATCGGCTGCCTTGGCCAAGTACCCGCTGGCGTGCTCGAAATGCGGGAAGAATCCCTGCGAGTGCGATTCAGGGTAAAATTCCCTAGTTTTTCGGCTGGCTCAGGGGCATTCGGCATCATCTGGTCGACTCATAAAGAATTTCTCCCTCGGTAGCGATCATCTTGATGGAAGCATCACCAGATTCGAGCCGGCGTGTAAATTCACCAAGCGTCAAGACTAAAGGCGAGATGGGAATGCGATTGGACCGGTCGTAAAGAAGCCGCTTGACATCGGTGAACCTGTCGACCGGCCGCTTGTCCGTTGGCGTGATGATGAGGAGATCGATATCGGAATCCTTGGTGGCTTCGCCCCTCGCGTAGGAGCCGTACAGGATGACCCTTAGCGGCTGGTAGGTTGCCTCGAGCTTGGCAATGATTTCGGATAGAATAAGGGGCCGCTCCACCTGCATGATGAATCACCAGTCGTTCAATCTCACTTCTCTCCCAAAACAAATAAGATCGCAGTTATTGCATATTAAATGTTCATGCGACCCGATGCGTCGACGTGCTCTTTTCTTCAGAACAAGCGCAGAGCAGGGCAGGTTGCTGAGTGCTATGTTTCAGGTTCCGAGCTCGTCGATGGCGACAATCTCTGCCGAAATGCAGGTGTGGAACGAAAAAAGGATGGTAGCTCGGCCAGGATTCGAACCTGGGTTCAAGGGGTCAAAGCCCTCGATGCTGGGCCACTACACCACCGAGCTCTAGGTTACAAAACGGGCACCGTGACCCGAATCGCAAACAAGAAAACGCAAGGTGCTAAATAAAGTTGGCGCATGAATCGAAAACCTTCGAGATCTTGGCCAGAAAGCGGTCATTTCAAGAAAAAAGTGGAACCTGAAACCATAATAAAAAGAAGGTTGAAAGATCAGCCCTTTCTCGAGTTGTACTCGGCCATGAGTTCCTCGACATTCCACACCTTTTCCAAGTACTTGGGAATCCCCGAGGAATCGTTCGGACCGACCATCACCTTGACATCGGCGGCATCCTCGAGTTGGCCTTGGATGCGGGCGGCCATGCCCGGGATGATGATGACGCGGTGGTCGACCTTCTCGTCAAACTTGTATTTCTTCAGGTGCTCGGCAACGTTGTCCGCGTTGAACTGGCCGCCTGCAGTCGACGATTCGACCCCGATGCCGCCCGTGTCCACGACCAGGAGCCAGCAGTCGACCTTCGCACTCTTCAGGTCCTCTTCCACGGGCACCTTGGTCATGCGGTAGTTCGTCGTCACCAAGATCGGGCTGTTCTTGTTGGGATTGCCAACGGCAATCAAGCCCGCGTCGACGCTCGGGTAGATGCGGGGGTCAACGAACAAGTTCTGGCGCAGCGTGACGAAGCCGAGCAGGAACCAGACCTCCTCGGGTAGGCGCCCCGTGTGGCAGATGAGCAGGCTGGCATCCATGGATAGCAGCATGCCAGCAAACGTGGCCTCGTTATATTGCACCTGGTGTAGAGAATCTTCATCTAGCTCGGCCGGGTCCTTGCCGATCCAGACGGTCGCGGGCACGCCGATGATGGGGAACCCCGCGATCGGGTCGCCGTTTTCCAAGGCCGCCGTCCGCAACATGATGAACTTGTTGATGGATTGGGCAACGAGCCCCTCCCCATTCAACAGGCCAGGATCGAGGCAGATGTCGACCAACCCCGCCTTGAACAGGCTTTTCGAGATGGACACGAGCTCGTCGAGATCCGTGGAAAACGCGACCACTGGAAGCGACAGCTCACCTGCCAGCTTGCCGACCTCCTTGAAGTTGTCCTTCGTCGCCGCGTAAAGTAGGGGTCGCTTGGCCGCTATGGCCCTCGCGGCCGCATCGAGCACCTTGGCATCGAACGAGCACAGGATGATCGGCAGGTCCGTCTTGGCCGCGACCTTCTCCGCGCAGGCCTTGAACGTGGCTGGGTCACCCGAGACGCACCGGACAGCGATGGCATCGAGCACCAGTTCCTCACCGATGCGATCGATCTTGAACTTGGTGATCGTGTCGACCGCTGCTGCCAGGGCATCATCGTCCATCGCATCGTGGATTTCGACGGCGATGGCCGTCTGGTTAAAGAACGTGAGCTCGTGGCGGTACATTACTTCCTCCCCTCCGATCGTGCACTCCCGGTCTCCAATTCCAAACACGACCGGGCGCTGCGGGGGCGTCGTTAGCTTGCGTAACTTTTCCACGGCCTCCCTGTTCTTGGGATCCTTAAACTCCGCGATGTCGTCGATTGATGTGCGGCGTTCTAACAACTCCGTGGCGAACGCCATGCCCGATTCGAATTTGTACTTCTTGAAATCGATACCTTTCGGGAGAATCTTGTAGATTTCCAAAGGACTTTGCCGCTTGACCAATATGAACACCGGTGACGTTACGAAACTCTCAGTCTAAGTTAGTATTTCTTCCGGACTTTAAAAAATGCGGTGATGAAGGCCTCCGTGGATCTATCCCTGTCTCCAGCGTTCCACTCGTCGACCTCGGACCGGAATGCGTCAAATTCCGAGCCGGCCCGGAGCAGCGTGTCGTAGAGCTCGATGATCTCCCTTGCCTCGGTCGGGTGGTAGAGTGGATCGCACCGTGCCTTCTCAAGCCGGGAGATCCCTCCCTCATTCAGGATGAACGGGTAGGTCTTGCACGCGAGTGGCTTGAACGGGTGGATCGTGCATGATTTTTCCACGTCATCAAAAAACGGGCACCGGCGATGCTTGCCATCCGGCTCGTCCATGAATCGCAGTCCCAAGTAGCACTGCTCGCCATCCACCACCGGCGCGGGGAATTCTGCAAGGTTTTCAGCATCGACATACCCGTCCTTTGGCGTGTACAGAACGATGACCTGTTCAACGTCGAGATCGGGCCGTTGTTCCACGATACGACGCACGTCGAGGTGCGTGAGAAGGACGCTCTGGTTATAACAGCAATTCCCCGAGCGATTGCACGTCTCAGCCTCGGGATAAAGGAAAACGTGAGGATCGAGCTTGATTTCCCGTTCCTCTGCTTTATTCTTCTTCAACAGGCCTCGGAGTCTTGGGAAGGGCATCGGCAATCAAGGGTGAGAAGGAACCGGGCGATATATCGGACCGGGCATCAAATAATGCCCCGGTGTTTCAACTTCTTGAGATCCGCGGGATCAACACCGAGCAGGTCGCAGAAGATTTCCTCGTTATGTTGGCCGAGATCGGGGGCTTTATCCGATATTTCACCAAGCGTTTCGGAAAACTTGAGCACCGGGTTCGGAATCGTCGCCTTTTCAACGCCTGGAAAATCACCCGAATAGTTCTTGTTGAACATCTCCCTTGCAAGCAGCTGCTCGTCTTGAAATATTTCATCGATCGTGACGACAGGGCTGCACGGCACCCTGCTTTCCTTGAGTATGTCAAGAATCTCGGCACGGTCGTGCTGGCCGGTCCACGTCGCGATCGCCTCGTCGAGCATGTCGATGTAATCCCAGCGCTTGATCGTGTTTCCTAACGCAGGATCACTGGCAAGATCTTGCCTGCCCATGACCTCGCACAGCCTTTGGAATTGCCTGTCCGTGATCGTGACGATAACGACGCGCTGGCCATCCCGCGTCGTATACTGATTGTACGTAGGGAGGAGCCGGGAGGAGACTTCCCGGCTCTTTGCTTTATCCATGAACTCGTTTACCTGCGCCCTTGTGTTCATGGTATACATGAGATCCTGCATCGACAGGTCGATGAATTGCCCCTTTCCGGTGCGTTCCCGGTAAAACAGGGCTTGCATGATCCCCAAAGCGATCGCCAAGCCCGACGAATAATCGGCAAAGGGAATGTGCGGGGTGCCTTCCGTGATGTTCGAGGCGTGCATGATGCCACCAGCGGCTTGAGCGATGAGGTCGAATGCGGGGAGGTCCGATCGAGGGCCGGTTTGCCCGAACCCAGAAATTGCAGCATAGATCAAACCTAAATTTCGTTCGGCAATCACGGGATAATCGATACCCCACTTTTTCATGGTACCCGGTATGTAATTCTCCACGACGATGTCCACGTGCTCGACCAAGTGGAAAAACAGGTCCTTGCTCTCTGGTTTTGACAGGTCGAGCGTGATCGATTTCTTGTTCCGGTTCAGGATGGAAAATAGCGGGGCCATTTGCTTGTCGTAGAGCGTGAACATGCGCATTGGTTCGCCGAAGGGCGGGGGTTCGAGTTTGATGACCTCGGCTCCCTGATCCGCCAGCCATGATGTCCCGTACGGGCCCGATATGATTTGCGTGAGGTCGAGGACCCGGATGCCGTCGAGGGTTCTTACCATGACATCACCTTTTCAATTCACGATTCCGGCGCCTCGGCCAGGTACGCGAACGCCGGGATCACGCCGATGCCCTTTTTCACCGCGAGCAGGAACGGCCGGTAGAGGTCGCGGAACCGCTTTTCAAACAGGGGCAGGAGGTCCTTGATGCCGATGTACGTCACCATGACCCGGAAGAGAATGAAACCCGACGTGATCCCCGCGCTGTGCCAGTACGGGCTCGCCGATTGGCGCACGACGATGCCGACGGAACAGCTGTCGCCCTCGGCCGCCTGCCACCGCTCATCAGCCTCGGCCCCGAAGTGCTGGGTAAAGCACCATTTCAGCGTGCTCTTCAACTTCTTCGCGGCATCGAAACTCAGGGAAAACTGCCCCTGCGTGTCGACGTCCTCGTAATAGCACTCGAGCAGGTAGTTCCGCAGCTCCGGAAAAGTGCTCACCATGGCGATCTCGTACTCGTCGAGCAGGCTCGCCAACGTGAACATGTAATTAATGTCTATCGTGTCGGTCGACTGCTTCGAATATGCGCATATTGATTCTATCACGGATAACCATCGTGCGTTTTAGGGGTAAAATGGTTTCGATCGTGAAATTCCATCGGTAGGCGGGGCCATCACTGCGATGCAGCTGGCGATTCGATATCTTTACCACTCTGCGAGGAGACGTTCGAGGTATTTAATGATGAAGCCTGCTGCCAAGGGAAACCGCATCAACTTGCCAGTGTTGTCGCTGATCTTGAACTTTCCCGACATCAATAAGCGGGTCGGGTCGTCCCCGACGATAAGGGCGGCCCACATCGATTCTGGCGCTGATATCGTGTAATCTATCTGAGCTTCTTCCCCGTTCTCCAAGAGTTTTGCCGACCGGCATTTCCCGAGCCACAGGTCTAGCCACAGCCGGACATCAGTCTGCAATCTCGCCGATTCCGCCACGAATTCCAAGACCAAGGGCCCTTCCCAGGTCTTCGCCGAATTCTCGTAGTTTGGGTTGTCGTTCAGGCAGCGTGAAAACTCGTCTGCACACGCCTGCGTCGCGAACTCCATAATGATGCTGCGATCGCGCGATTGGCCTTAATCAATGCTTTTGTATTTCGGTTGCGAGCATTGTATCGAGCACGTGATGAGCGACCAACCCGACCTTCGAGCCCTCCCGGCCTTGTTCACGAGCCTGCCCGAGACGTGGTACACGAATGGTGCCACCGGTGCGGTGCTGGGAGACTGCTTGCCGATATTGCAATCTATCAAGGGCGGGAGCATCGACTTGGTCTTCGCGGACCCGCCCTACAACATCGGGAAGGAATTCGAGCCAAGAATAATGGACCGCGATTCCTATATCGCGTGGTGCCGGTCGTGGTTGGACGAGTGCATGCGAGTGTTGAAGCCCGATGGTACGATGTACCTCATGGCCGCCACGCAATACATGCCTTACCTTGATTGTTCCCTCGATTCGACCTTCACGGTGAAATCTCGCATCGTGTGGTGCTATGATAGTTCCGGGGTGCAAGCGAGGGGCCATTTCGGGTCCATGTACGAGCCGATTCTCATGGTCGTGAAGGACAAGGACAAGTACACCTTTAACACGGACGCAGTCATGGTCGAGGCGAGATCCGGTGCCGTGCGGAACTTGATCGACTACCGCAAGACCCCGCCTCGCCCGTACAGCACCAAGAAGGTGATGGGCAACGTGTGGCAGATCCCCCGCGTGCGGTTCAAGATGGCTGAATACGAGAACCACGGGACCCAGAAGCCAGAGAAACTGGTCGAGATACCCATCCTGGCATCATCGAACCCCGGGGACGTCGTGCTCGATCCTTTTGCTGGCAGCTTCACGACTTGCGCCGTGGCGCAGCGGTTGGGGCGGGCGTCGATCGGGATCGAGATCGAGGAGAAATATTTCAAGATGGGCCTGCGACGGCTCGGCCTCGCCGGAGAATACAAGGGTGAGCCCCTCGTGAAGGTAAAGGTGCGGAAAACGCGCAACAAGTCGAAAATGGACCATCTCAAGGCCGGCACGTTGCAAGATCAGACCGACAATACCGAGGAGTGACCTATAAAGGTTGATGAGACTGCATTTTCTCACATCGAAGGATACTGGAGCAACCCGGTGTGAAAGATGAGCTTCCAACCGTCTGCGGTGAGCGTGTAGCCCTTGCACGCCCGCCCGAGCCAATGCATCTGCTCCTTGGTGACCCGGTGCTGCCAGAGCGTGTCCACGTCCACCACGGCGAACGCGCCATCCCCCTCGTTGGAAACCTCGATCCGCAGCGTGTTGCGCTCATTTCGGATTAACTCGTAGGTGTCGAACAGTTCCTGCCAGCCAGTTTGCCACCGTTCCTTGTCAAACCGCCCCTGCGAGAACACCCAGTCAAGCGGGTCATGAGCTTGGTTGTCCAGCGGCCACGGCCAGACCATGTCCGGGTGAAAAAGGGAGACCAGGAGGCCGGCATCCTGCGTGTCCCATGCCCGGGTTTCTGCATCTACCAGGTCTTGAATGAGACTCGCGATCTGCTGGCTCATTGCTTCGTCCATTTGTTTGCTCGATTGCAGGTGTTGGCGCTCGAATATAAAGCGATCGAGTTTATATTAGAGATTGGGCTATCGTCATATAACGAAGAGAAGATATTTTACATTCGTGATGATAATGCTCAACCCAGAAAAAATTTTCGGTAATATCTACTTGAAATCGAAGATGACAGGCTTCATCGGAGAAGTCTGCCAAATCGAAGTGCCATCATACCCCTGTTACGGGGAATCGCTAGATTTTTTTGTTCCCAAGAAGAATGCTACCACGGGATAGATAATTATTAAAAAATCTTGTGCAAAAGAGTGCGGATTTTTCTACAATTACGAAGTGATGCATTCCTTCTGCTTCACGGACGCTTTATCGAATCCAGAAGGCATCGGCTCCGTCCAAGGCGATTGAAGAGATCTTTTTTCTATCCAGTCTACGTGCGAAACGCGAGCAGCCCTTGGCGGAAAATAGCATATGTTAAATTATTCCACCAAAGTCAGTACCTTGTTGGTGTGCTGTTTCGGTTCTACAAGTGAACGCCATGCAAAACATCGACATTCTCATTATCATCCAGTACATCGTCGCTATCGGAATTTCTGCCGGCGCGTTAATTTATTGGCGTTTGAAGCATGAATTCAAGGGAGAGCTCCTCCTCTATACACTGCTCGCGTACGCCGTGGCAATCGCCCTGAAATACGTGGTGCAACTTCCCACGATAAATTACGTGATAGGATCGAACCCCGCGATTCTCGGCCTGTATTATGGCGCACAAACGGCAGGCTTCGAGGTCGGTTTTTCATACGTCGTAGCGAGATTCTTAGCGCGCCGGGAAAAACTCACGATGAAAGATGCCGCGGGCTTTGGCCTTGGCCTGGGCTTCTGGGAAAACGCGGTCCTGTTGGGCGGCCTGCAACTGGTGAACTTGTTCACGTATTATGCGATCCTCTCGACTAACAGTGCCCTCGCAACGACGGTCTATACGCAACTGAGCACGAGCTCGCCCGGACTCTTTGCTCCGCCATCCGCACTCCTCGGGGGAGGGGCCCTGTTCGTACTCGAACGGACATCGTCGCTCTTGGCGCACCTCGCGTGGGGATATCTTTGTGTCGTCGCGGCATGCACGCGGAAGCTGAAATATTTCTGGATTGCCCTCCCGATGGGCTTCATCGATTTCCTCGTCCCGTTCGCACCGGCGTTGACGGCAATCGGGTTCGAAGCCTTGGTGTTCGCGCTCTCGTTAGGGTGCGTACTTCTGGCTTGGTTTATAACGAAGGGCGAACGCAATGCTGCCATGAGCGAATCGTCTCGAAACGAAGCGCCACTTCCGCGCACCACGGGGATAACTACGTCCTTGACGTCAGTCAATTTTAAGCGGTCGATAAACTACGGCAAGACGTATCTCATTCTCGGGATCATCGTATCGGTCGTTATGATGGCGACGTTGTCCTTGACGGGAGGGTCGGCCGCCGGTGCGGCGATTCTTTCCTCCACTTTTCCATTAATCGTTCCCATGTTCGCCGTGATCGGGTGCATGGGCGCCCTCATGATCTTCACCAGTGACAAGGTCAAGGGCGTCTACGAATACCTCATCGCGTACGGGATCAACCCGTTCGCGATCTTCTGGTCCATCGTTGCCTCGGCTGTCGGCCTCACGTGCATCATCCTTGCGATCACGGTTCCCGTTTCGATAATAGTGTTCGTCGCGGTCGTCGGGTCCATCTCCCCGGTCTTCGGCCTGCTCATACTGTATTACACGATTCCCTTGAGCATTGCCGCCGCGATGTTCATCACGATGGCGGGGATGATTTGGTCGTCGCTCTCGACGCGGAAGGCGGGGCTTAACAGTCCCGTCGGGGCGGCGCCCATCCTCGGGATTGCCCCCGTCCTCGTGGTCCTGTTAATCTCTACCACGGTCGACCCCGCGTATGTGTTGTATATTGCCGCCGCCGTGTCTGGTGCCCTGATTTTGCTTGTCATCCTGTTGATTGGAGTCGCCACGAAAAAACTGGTAAAGGAGCGTTTTCTGGCCAATGTCTGAAAATCAATCTCCAGCAATGCAGTTAGTTGACGTGAGTTCCGGGTACTACGGGCAAAAAATCCTCGACGGGATATCGTTCGAGATAATTGAGCCCGGTGTATACGTGGTCCTAGGCCCGAACGGGGCGGGGAAGACGACCCTCTTCCGGACGATAGCCGGGATTCTCCATCCCATCACGGGCGAGATCAGGATCAACGGGATCCATGCGGAGGACCAGACGGCTAGGGAACAGCTTGCCTACCTCACACATATCGATGGGATCCCAGACGGCTTGCGGGTGATCGACGCACTCAAGTTTTACGCCACGGTCGAGCACGTGGGAATGGAAAGCATCGACCATGTCATTGAGCTTCTCGACCTCCAGGAATTGAAGCTGAAATACTTCAACCAGTTGAGCCAAGGCCAGAAAAAGCGCGTGTCCATCGCCCGGATCTTCTTGCGCGAGAAGAACATCTACCTCCTCGACGAGCCAACCAGCAATCTCGACCCCAAGATCGCCAAGGAGATCCGGGACCTCGTGCTGGACCTGAGCAAGGACCGGGTTGTGTTGTACTCCTCCCACAATCTCTTCGAGGCGAGGGAGATCGGCACCCGCGTGATAACCATCATCCAAGGAAAGCTCGCCCTGTTCGGCAAGATCGACGACATCAAGACCCAGAAATACGTCGTCGGCATCCGGGTCTTCGGCGGGGAGAACATGCCGGAGGACGTGCAAAAGGAAGGGGACTATTACCTCTACGAGCTGGAGGGACCGGAGGATGTGTCCCAGGTGATCGCAGACCTGTCCGCAAGGGGAATCAAGATCCGCGAAGTCAAGGAGATGCAAAACCCGTTGGAAGAGCTTTTCAAATGATTGCTGCTTTAGCTCATTCTTTTTTTGCGTTAATTTGCGACGGTCGATCCTGTCCATTATGGACCACGATCAAGGGTTTTTTGGCCGCCATCGCCACGGCGAAGCCTGCTACGACCATAATCGCAAGCAGGATGGCCGCCGGCACGAAGATTCCCCAATCGATGGCCTGCACGGGGTTATAGGTCGTCATGGCTTGCGCCTTGTCAGCCATCTTGCGAGTGAGGTCGATCCACTCATAGCCATATTCCTGCGTCCAGCAGATGCCCGTGCCCTCGTGCAGCTCGTTCCACGTCTCCACGTGGATGAAGACCGCCCCCTGGTCGAGAATTTCCTGCCATTGCGCGATGTAGCTGGCAGGATCCCTGGCCACGTAATATGGAGGTTCGATGTCGACGACGCCGAGGTTGTAGATGCCCGGGCTCACGGCCCCGCAGGGGATGCCTTCGTATTGCACCGGGTAGGGCAACTTCACGCCGAAGCTCGACCCCCACGGGTCCACGCCGTCGACGCCCGCCGGCAGCCAGTCGGAACCGCCGATGAAGATGAGGTTGAGATGGTACTTTGCCTCGAACTGCGCCCTGCAATACTGGAGCACCTGCGTGCCAATGTTGCTGAAATAATTTGCCCCGTACAGCCACACGACGCACGCGCCGTGCCATATGAATTCACAAGTTGAATCGAGCACCGAGTAGAAATCATCGATGCAGTTCCAGAACTGGTTCATCCAATAGGGATCGCGGAGGTCCGGACCAGTGCCGTTATTCATGGCCTCTGTCGTGTTGAGGCTCGGATTTTCGGCGCTGAGATTGTCGACCCAGAGTTCCTTCATGCACGTCGTGTCGAAAAACATGGCGATCTTCGGGAGGACAGAATATCCATAGCTGACGTTCCGGTCGCCGCCATCCACAGCGTTCGCCTCGCTCGTTACATTCTGGGCTAGGTCGTACCATGCCGTCTTGAGTGTGATCAAGGCGTTGATGGACCAGTTGTTGTCCTTTCCATTATACCAATCATCGGGCATGAGCACGTTGATGCCCGCCTGCATCATGCCCCGTAGCTCCCATTCGTGCCAGGCCGGGTTCATGTAATCGAACCACGAGGTCAGATTTGCCCCCGTTCCGTTCACCAGCGGCGCCGCAAGCCCGCCGGTCGCGTTGTATACGGGCGTTTCGGCCGGTGGATGGTATATCAGGGAATCGTGCCACCCGCCCGACGAGTTGGCATCCACGATCATGTCATCCGGGTTCGTCGGGCCGGGCCAGCCTGCCGGGTATTGCTTCTGCGCGACCTGGTCGATGGTCGAATTCGGCCACCATGTCATGTCGCTCATGCCTTGGCTGAAATCGGCCCCGCGGCTCTGATACCAGTCAAAGTAGGTCGTGAAAACGATGCGCTTGTCGATGGCATAGCTGTTGCGGTATTGCTGGGCGGGCGTGGAGAAGAGCGGGTTGCTCGCCGCCGCGAAGCTGTACAGGATCAGGACGGCCAGCATCACCGCGGGGATGACGACCGTGAGCCTCGTTTTTGCGACGGGGGATATTCCTGCCAGTCTCATAGCGACCACTTCTCCACGATCTTTATCATGCTCGACCCGAGGGAGAGTGGAACGAAGTAGAGGAACAGGAACGTGAGCAAGATCTCGATCCCCGCGATCCCGCACGCCACGAGCACGACCCGGCTCTTCCCGACTGGTGCAGCGGTCTTGTTCCTGAAATGGCCGTGCGAAATCAGAATGCCCAGCCACGCCGCGTGCCAGCACAGGAAGGCGCAAACGAGCACGATGGTGATCTCGCCGTGGGTCGATGCCGTGATGCCCGCCGGAAACATGGCGCTGATGGGGATGGCCACGAAAGGGAGCAACGACCACGTGACGGCACTGCCTTGGACCATCGAGCCGGTTCCCTTGAACCCGCAGAGTTGCAGAATGCCAGTCTCCAGCAAAACCATAAGAACGACACCGATGACGCCTATGCCAATTCCCGTGACTGTGTTGACGAGGGCTTGCACCGTGGCGTTTCCACGAACCACGATGAAATCCTTCGGGATCTGCCAAGCGAGTTGGAAGCAGAGCCCGGCCATCCCGAGCAGGCCGATGCGGAGCTGTTTCGGTTCTTGATCGAAAGGCTTGCCGGGCTCGATCGTGCCCGGAGCCCAGAGCAATCGGGAGAACAAGGACACATATGAAGAACCTTCCATGCACACAGACCTGCCATCTGATTAGAAAACATCGAAAGAATGAATACTTGGCTCTTGAGTGAATATTAAAATATTTTAGCGGGGCATCGAACAGGCCTGCTGCACCTTTCCCTTCTCCGAAAGATTGATCACGATGGCCTTGGCCCTCGACATCGCCTCGATGGCATATCTGCTTCCTTGGACTCCTAGACCGGATGACTTCGTGCCCATGAACGGGAAGTGATCCGGCCCCCGCTGGGTCTTCGAGTTGATCTGGACCGTCCCCACGTCGAGTTGCATGCTGACATTGATCGCCGAGTTGATGTCGTTGGTGAAAATGCTACTCTGAAGGCCATATTCCGACCGGTTGGCGATGTCGACTGCCTCCTCGATGGAGGTGACCCTGATGACGGGGAGCACGGGACCGAAGGGTTCCTCCCACGCCACGCGCATCTCCGTGGTCACGTTATCGAGCAGGGTCGGCCAGAGCACGTTGCCCTCGCGTTGGTTGCCGCACACGAGCGTGGCACCCTTGTCCAGCGCGTCGTCGATGAGCCCCTGCACGTAGTCGCACGCTGCTGGCGTGATCAGGGCAGACACCGCCACGTCGTCATGTGGATCCCCGACCGGCAGGGCCCGGACCTTTTCCATGAGCATGGGAACGAGCTCTCCTACGATCTTCTCGAATGCGAGCACCCGCTTCACCGCCGTGCAGCGTTGCCCGGAATACGAGAACGCACCAGACACGATCTGCGATGCGGTTTCCTTCAGGTCGGCATCTGGCAGGACGAGCGCCGCGTCCTTGCCCCCGAGCTCCAAGAGCAGGGGCTTCATGCCCGCGATCGTCGAGATGTGCTTGCCAGTTGCGGAACTGCCCGTGAACGCGATCATGCTGATCTTCTCGTGGGCGACGAGGTAATCCCCGATCTCCGACCCCCGCCCCGTGAGGATGCTCAAGACCCCTGGCGGCAGGCCCGCGCGCTTCATGATCTCGCCGAAGTGCAGGGCCGAGATCGAGCCGGCGGTCGGTGGCTTCACGATGCAGGCGTTTCCCGTGGCGAGGGCAGGCGCGATTTTCGTGCCGAGCAAGTTTATGGGGTAGTTGAATGGACCAATGGCGAGGATCACCCCGAGCGGCACACGGTAATCCATGATGATGGTCTCGCGCTTGAACCCCGCAAAGGCATCGCCGAACTTGGTCTCCCCTTCCAACCGCAGGGCGTCCTCGGCCGTGAAATCGAAATATTCAGCGGTTCGGAGCACCTCTTTCTTCGAGTCTTTCACTGGCTTAGCAATTTCGTTACACATGATCTCTGCCAGATAGTCGGCCTGCTCTTCGAGAATCCGGGCCGCGGCATGCAACACCTTGGCCCGTTCCAGCATAGACGTGTCCCGCCAGCAGGGAAATTGCACCCACGCGCTGTCGATAGCGGCATCGACCTCTTCCCTCGTCACGGCCTGCACTTGGCCGAGTACGTCGCCCGTGTACGGGTTCGTGATATCGATCACCTCGCCGGAGTGCGATGCTTGGTATGCGCCATCGACGAAATACTTGTACACGCCGCCGTCCGACGCGTCCTGAAAAAAGTCCGTTCGTTCCATGGTGCAAGGCTTGGTAAAGCGATTAAAACAGATTGTGGTGCCAGTCCAAAACTTGCTCCGTCCGGACCTCGTGTGCCCGAGATAGGCACGAAAAAAACGCGTGAGAAGTGAAGCTAGAGCCAGCCGTGCTCCAAGTACCACTCGCCGGCGGCTTTCATCGTCGAGTCGACCGTGTCCTTTGGTTGCCAGTCCAGCAGTCGCATGGCCTTCTCCCTGGATACCTTCCAGTTCGTCTGGATCCCCTCGATCATCTTTGTCTTGGTGAGGAAGGGGACCTTCTTGCGCATCCTGCCGAAGGCTTCCATCATGCCGCCCAATCGGACCGCGAGACCGGGGGGAATCGACATGGTGCGCAGCTTCTGCTTGTTGAACACCTCGCGACCGATGATGTCCTGCAGCTCGCCCCATTCCACGAAGTCACCCGAACTGAAGTAGAACAGCTCCCCCGTCGCGGCAGGGTTGGTGCCGCACTGGTAAAATCCCTCGCACAGGTCGAACACGCTCACGATGGAATGGAACTTCTTTGTCTTGCCGACGACGGCCTTCGTGCCGCCCTTGACCGCCTTGAACAGGTCGAGGCTCGGCGTGTCGCCGGGCCCGAACACGCTTGGCGGGCGCACGATGACGATGGGCAGCTGGGCTATGTAAGGCTGGACCTCCACCTCCATGCGGTGCTTCGACTGGCCGTACCGGTCGCCGTCGAGCGGCTTGGCAGGGTCCATCTCCTCTGCTGGCTTGTCGCCCGTGCCCGGCCCGGCGGCGGCAGCGGATGAGGTCAGGACGACCCGCTGGATGCCCGGGTTCTTCTCGAGTAGGGCCTTGCATAGGCCGATCGTACCGTCGACATTAACCCGGTCGTAATCCTCCTGCCTGAGCCCTTTCACGACACCGGCGATGTTGAACACGATGTCCTTGTCTTGCACGTGCTCCAGCAGGGAAGCCTGGTCAGTGAGGTCGCCGTTCTCCATGGTTATATTATCGAAGTCCGGATTCAGTGTTTTGAGAAGAGAAAGGTCACTGGTCTTCCGGGCCATGGCAAATACAGAAAGACCCTTCTCGAGCAGCGTGCGGCACAAATGGGCACCGATGAATCCAGTGGCGCCCGTGACCAATGCGTTTACCATTAAGATCTCCTTTGTACGTGCAACTTTACCACGCGTATCTTTTTAGAGGTTCGCGGTGGTGTAAGCAGTCATGGAAATGGAATCTGAGCCGGCGGTGGGCCAAGCCCTGACCGCGGCCGAGAAGCCCGTGACGCCCGGCATGATCCTGAAGGTCTCGTTACCCCTGGTAGCCATCTTCGCGACGCTCGGCCAGAACTTCGTCGGCCGCTTCTTGCTCTCGCTTGCAGGAGTGACGAACCCTACCACGCTTGATATTGGAGAGAATTTGTACGAGTTTTCCTGCACGTTTGTCCTGCTGCTGGTAATACCTTGGTGGATTGCCACTAAAAAATGGGGCGTTAAGCTCGCCATCTTCGGCACGCAGCGCGGGAATTGGAGGATCGGGAAGATATTACTTATCATCAGCCCGATCGCCATCGTGGTGATGTATTTCGCCATCATCCTCTTTCCAACCCTCGATCAAACGTACCCGATGTCAAGGTCGGTGCTCACGTCGCCCGGTTGGTTCGTCGCCTACGAGGCCCTCTACGGCCTGCTCTATTACATTCCCTACGAGTTCCACTTCCGAGGCTTCCTGCAGCTCGGGCTGTCGAACAAGTGGAAGCCTATATGGGCAATCCTACTGGTCACCGCAGTCACCACCGTCATTCACTGGGACAAACCGACCGCCGAGATCACCGGCGCCTTCGCCGTCGGGTTCTTCTTCGGTTACCTGGCGTACAAGGCAAAGTCGTGGACCTATATTTGGTGGATCCACTTCTTGATCGGCATGTCGACCGACATCTTCTGCGCTCTGCTGCTCCTTGGTGTTATAACTGCGATATGAGGCGAAATGAACGTGAAGCGCGTGCTGGTAACGGGAGCGAATGGCTTCCTCGGGACGAACGTGGTGAAGGAACTGCTATCCGACCCCGAGACAGTCGTGCGGGCGATGGTCCAGCCCGGTACGCCCGTGAACGTGATGGAGCAATTCCGGCAGGAGGTCGGGACCGACCGGCTAGAGATCGTGTCGGCAGATCTCTTTGCCCCGACCCTCGAGGAGGCCGTGGAGGGCTCTGACCAGATCGTCCATCTCGCCGCCCTCGTGACGGACTGGGCACCCAAGCAACTCTTCTGGAAGGTTATCGTGGATGGTACCAAGGTCGTGCTGGACGCTGCAGCGAAGTTCAAGGTCGGCCGTTTCGTGTACATGAGCTCGTTGACCGTGCACGAGTTCGGCAACCACGTCAACGACGACGAGACCACGCCACGCGACATGAAGTCATTCCCCTACGGCGTGGCAAAGATCGGCGCAGAGGATGAGGTCACGGCGTGGGCGTCCGCCGGGGATGGACGGGATTTCTCGATCATCCGGCCCGGGTTCAGCATCTTCGGTCCCTACGATCGTGGCTCCTTCATCAACGTGGTCGATGCCCTCCTGAAGAACGGGTTCGGGTTCATCGCCAACGGGAAGGCCATCCAGAACTTTGTGTACGTGGGCAACCTTGCCGCGGCAATTCGCGTGATGCTCGATGCCCCGTCGGTGTCGGGGGTGTACAACGTCTCGGACGGGAACCTGTCATGGCACGATTTTGTCAAGGCGTGGTGCGACGCGGCCGGTTGCAAGATGCCGAAGCTCAATACGTCGTTCGGCGGTGCCATGTTCTTTGCCTCCCTGCTTGAGGGGTCTGCTAAGCTCTTCCGGAGCAAGAAGCCCCCCATCCTGACCAGATACCGCATACGCGTGGCCGGCACGAACCTCGGCTATTCTGCCGAGAAGTTCCGCAGGGAATTCGGCTTCGTGCCCCCGTTCTCGCTCGAGGAGGGCATCAGGCGCACGCTGGAGTATTACCACGCCCAGCACCCCGAAAAGTGACTTTAAAACCCTTCTCTTTTTCTCCCCCACATGCACGCTCGTTTCTCCGCCACCTATCCCCAACTGTGGCCCCTGCTGATGGCGGTGTTCACGTGCTGTTTTGGTATTTCCTTGATCCTGCCCTTCCTGCCGCTGCTGGAGGTTGTGTATCACGTCGGCGCCTTCACGATGGGCTTCCTGATCTCGTCGAACGCCATTTTCGGGTTCGTCGCCTCTATGGTCTTCGGGAAGGCGAGCGACCTGTTCGGGCGGAGGCCCTGCATGCTGCTGGCCCAAGCAGGCGTCCTGGCCGGGTTCGTCATCTTGGCCTTCTCCACCACAATTTGGCTAGTGTTGATCGCGAGGATAGTTGACGGTGCATTTAGCGGCCAGCTCGCCATCGCAAATGCCGTGGTCGCCGACATGGTCCTGCCGAAGGACCGGAGCAAAGAAATGACGACGATCGGGACCGTGGCCACGTTTGCATTCATCTTCGGCCCTGCCATCGGAGGATTTCTCTATCAGTGGCACGGCATCTCCGGCGTCGGAATCCTTGCCGTTTTCGTGGCCACCTGTAACCTCGTCCTGACCGCGGCGCGCTTTCCCGAGAGCCATCCGGACAGGGTGTCAGCGAAGCCCGCGTGGATGCTTATTCAGGCCGAACCGGGACAGGCAAGCACGATCGCCACCACGACCGTGCCCGAAACAGCCCTGGAGTCGTTAGCCCCTGCCCAGAAGGCGAGACGATTGAATTACGTGCTGGTGCTGTTCCTGGTGATGGACCTCGCCGAATTCATCTTTGAGGCGACGATGACCCTCTTCATGTTCTTCCTCGTGGGCTGGTCTAGCACGGAAATCGGCTTTGTCTTCACCGCTATGGCCGTGTTCCAGGTGGTCTTCCGGGTCCTGTTCTTCAACGCGATTCTCAAGAAGCTGGGAGACACCATGACCATCATGCTTGGCTTGGCCATATACGTGGCCGATTTCCTGCTTATGGGCATCAGGGCGGGGCCATGGTTCCTGCTGGGGCTCCTACTCCTCATCACCCTGGCCACGGTCTTCACGCGGGGCATCCTGATCGGGTTCGCCAGCCGGCTGACGGCCGCGAGCAGCCAAGGGAAGGTCATGGGGGCCGCGACATCGCTGGATTACCTCGCGCAAATCGTGGGACCATTCATCGGCACCTATCTGCTGCTGGATCAGACCATCCCCGTTTATCTGATTTCCTTGGAGGTGCTCTCGCTCGGCACGCTAGCTATGGGGGCAGGACTCTTCAAGTTCGGCTCTGATGCGCGGAAGAAAAAGACTCTCGAAAATCCCGAGCCATAATTCAAGCTGAGAAAAGGGAATGAAATAAAAATAGTCAATCTACTGGCCGCCGACATCCACGTCGACCTTAACGGTCTTGCCGGGTGTCTTCTGGAAGCGGACCGTGAGGATGCCCTTGGCGAGCTTGGCCCTGACCGTGTCTTCGTTGATGGGCGCTTCGAAGGGGATGCGGAGGTGCGCCCTGGGCTTGTTCCAGATGTGTTCGCCCATGTTCATGAGGACCTTCTCCGTGATCTCCTCTTCCTCCTCGGACCCTTCAGATCCTTCGGCAGTCTCGCCAGTCTGTTGCTCCTCGGCCTCTTCGGGGTCTTTCGTGTCGATCAGGAGCTCGTTTCCCTTCACCGAGACCTCCACTTCCTCGGGATCGTATCCCGGCAGGGGCACCAAGACGATGTATTCCGTGTCCGTCTCGTGCAGGCTATGGGGGAAGAACCCGCGCCAGTCGTGCATGGCCTTCATGCCGTGGAAGCCAGCGACGTTCATGGCCTTCCTGATGATTTGTCCGATGGCCGGCCCGAATTCCGGGCCGAACCCCGCGCGAAAGTTGAATCCAGGCCCGTGCCCGCAGTCGCCGGCCGGGCCATCGCAGTGGTTGTCATACTTGTGATACATGGTATCGTTCACCGGTTGTTGGTTTGTGTCGTGTTTGTTTTGCCGGCCGTTCACATGGATGCTTCGTGGATCTCAATCATCGTCTCCTTCGACCGGGATGAGCCGTTTGGGGTGCTTTTTCTCGAGTTCTTTGCACTCCTGGATCTTCTCGTCGACCTTGGCAACGAGCTGTTCGATGGCCTCCATCTGCGTTCGGTGGTGTTCCAAGGCTTCGTCGAGCTGTGCCTTGATCGCCCCGAGGGTTTCGATGTTTGCTTCCGTGTCAGACGGGTTCAAGTTTTCGAGGAGGGCATCGATGTCTGGTTGCCAGTGGCCCGTGTCATGGAAGAGCGGGGAGTAATATTTCACCCGCATGATGGGTGAAAGGGTCTTCGTGAGGGCCCGGAAGAGCCCTGGAAGGAATTGCAGGCTCTTGTCGAGAAAATCGGGGACCATCGTCATCAAGCGTTCATTGCCTTCGGGAGATATCACCCATTTCTTCTGCGAAGGATCCTCGCTGATGAGTCCCGCTCGCGCGAGGCTCTGAAGCTTGGGGTATAGAGTTCCTGCGCTGATGGCCTTGGATGCGCTTGCCGTCTTCATCTTTTCCTTCAGCGCGACCAGCAACTCGTAGCTCGTCATGCCAGAAGGGTTGTCGTCGAGAATCGACAGGATCATCAGGTCAAGGCTTTCCCGGGCGATGAACACGTTGATTAGCCTCCATGTTTTGGTCGTGAATATTCTGTTCGATTTCGAATATTCTAATTCGAATATTCGGGTTCGAATATTTAAACTTATTCGGTTTCGAATACCACGTGACAATTAGTCATTTCAACCATACGTTATGAATGTATCTTATAATGAAATGTGGATGGCCGAATCTACTAGTTCGATATTCATGGCGATGTTCAAACCCCCTTGAACCAGCATTGGTCAATTAAAAAACAAATACGGGTTATTGATGAGTAAAACAAACAATCTTTACAAGGTTACGGCAGCGGTTTAATGAACTTGTCTTTAAGCAGCCAGAGTTCCTCCATCCGGTACATGTGGTAGCCGTCGTGCAACAAGATGTGGCGCACGAGGGTTTCAAATGAATAGCTATCGTATTCGGGGTGCTCTCCCATCTTGTCCCATGTCGAATCGTCGCAGGTCTCGATCAACTCCACCTGCTTGTTTCGCCAGTTTGAAAATTCTTCCAGTAATTCCCCGGCCGTCTTTTTTTCGTCGCTCTCGGGCGCGCCCTCGGGGTTGTAGGGCGTCATGACCGGGGATTCTTCATTGATAAAGAGCTCTATCCTGTGGTGCAGCAAGGCTTGCGTTTCGACCAGGTGCACGAGGTGCTCGTAGATCGTCCAGAAATCCTTCCTTCTATTCATCATTGCATCCTCGGGAATGGACGAGATAAACGTCTTTAAAATATCGGTGTTTAATTTCAATGCTTCTACTAGTTGCGAATTTCTCATCGTAGGTTGCCTCGTTTCAATTTACTCGGTACCAACGTGCCTCTTTCCGAGTAGGTTGCTGGATTTCCGAGCCTCATTCGAACCTATCCGGAACGAGCAATGCATGAATGTTGTAGTTCACTATGTTAATATTTGCGCTATCGTATCCTCATTTCATGTCTGCTGAGACGTTGACCATCAAGCCCGCTGAACCCTGCTTTCTCGAGCCCGTCCGCGAGTTGCTCGCCGATTCGCACCTGCCAACCGCAGGAATCGAGGATTTCTTCGATAAATTCGTCTTGCTGGTCGATGGAGAACGTCTTGCGGGAGTTGCGGGGCTGGAAACATATGGAAACCTGGGCCTGCTCCGGTCCGTAGCTGTCGTGCCCGAACTGCGCGGGAGTGGCTACGGGCGGCAGCTCGTCGATGCCATCCACACGATTGCCCAAAATCAAGGCATCTCCGACATCTACCTGCTCACGGAAACCGCCGAGGCATTTTTCACGCACCTTGGGTTTGCCAAGGTCGACAGGAAGAAGGCGCCCAAGTCCATTGCCGGCTCCAAGGAATTTTCTAGCGTCTGCCCCGTGAGCGCCGTCCTGATGAAAAAAGCAGTCGAGCCGTAAATCTCCTCGCGATAATTCAGGCAATTAGTTAACGATACTACGTGATGATTTTCACTCCTGGACATACCGACCAGCACCGGATGCCATCGCCTTCAGCGACCCGCCGTGCTCGACCATGACGTGCACGACTGAACCCTTCACCGCTTTCAGGCTCTGGAGCCTGGTTACCCACGTTTTCCCCTCTCGAGTCGCCACGTTGTAGCAGGCACCGCAACTGCCGCAGCGGACGAGGTCGTGCACCCCCGTGGGATCGACGACGATGTGTTCCATGCCGGGCCGGGTAGCCCCTTTTACTGCCTGCCTATTCGTGCTCACGTCCTTGCAATCCGGGCACGAGTCGGTTCCCGGGCGGACGTCGATCGTGAATTGCTGAAGCTCCGCTTCGTAACGCTCCTTGTTCTCGTTGTAGCGCCGGCTCGCCTCCAGCTGCGGGTTCAGCTCGAGTTCTTTCTGGCCGTTTTTCCTGGCGAGTATCATCATGAGATAATCCATGATCTCGCGCTGGGTCTTGCCACCCTCCTCGGGTTTCTTTAACCAGGATCGGTCGATGAAGAAGGGCTTGAGAAAATTGATCTCGATGGGTCCCTTCACGTGCTGCACGCCGAACCGGTGCGCCCCCTGCCCCCGGATGAAGATGGGGAGGAACGGAATCCGGTCCCGGTCGTGGTTGATCGCCGCGTACACGGGCACGATGGTCGTGTAGCCCTGCTCGATCGGGCCGAGGTGCGGATGAGCCTCGGGTGCGAACCCGAGGTACCGGTTTTTCAGGAGGAGCAACCGGATCATGTATTCGATGGCCTGCTGCCGGTTGTAGCGGCGGAGGGATGCCAGGCCGTAGAACTCCTCGAGCAGGTCGGCGAACCAGCCATTGCCCCACTGGACGAACCCGCCGAATATCACGTTGGGGTTCGAGGCAGTGATGATCACGGGGTCGAAGCTTCCTGGGTGGTTCACGTAGAAGATGCAGCCTCCCCGCGGCCAGTTTTGAAGCCCGTGGATTTTCAGGTTGTTGAAGGCGTGAAAGTAGAAGCGGAACGCCCTCACCACGAGCTTGAAGAACACGTACTTACCGACGCCCCTGAAAATGCCCTTCACCCCGATCCTGCTCAGGACCGCTTCCCAAGCGATCACGGGAACAGGCTGGCGTCGATACCGCTGCATTCGGTTTTCGAGCGTCTCGAAAGGAAGATTGCAACGCTCGTGCATGTACGAGGTGAAGTTCGGGTAGGGAATTTTGCCGTACATGACGGCGACTCTCGGCGGAACGTGCGGCGGTTTGCTCGTCTGCTTCATCTAGTGAACTTGGGCATCTATGACTTTAAAGGCCGTATTGGAAAACCTTACCATGCTAGTGGATGGCCATCCCGTTGCCTAAAACGGTGAACGAGAAAAAGGAAAAATCGAAAAAATCCATTACCGTCATCCGTCACGTGCCTTGCTCCACATCTTTAGTGGTGGATGGCCTTCTTGAACCACGGGGGCATAACCAAGCCGAGGTACATGGAAATGTAGAATACAATGGCGAATACCCATGCAAAATACACGAATATGGAGTACCCGGCCGGATTGATATTCGTGATGATGAGCAGCGTGTCGATGATCAACATGACGAAGAACCCGATCATGCAGAAGATTGCGACGACCATTAGTTGGAGTCCGTGCTTCATAACATGGTCTTCGGTTGCGTGGCTAGCGCGCCCCGCGACCGAGATAATGTCGATGTAGATAATGAAGGAATACGCGACAAGGGCGAGTGTGGAATACGTCCGGATACTAACCTGGCCGGGACCAGGACTTGATCCCCAGAAGTTCATCGGAAGCCAAAGTACGACGATGATAGCGAGCCCGATGATCAGGACTGCCAAGATCAACTTATTGCCCTTCTGGAGGATTTCGTTGGTGAACCTCAGCAGAACCACGTCGGCCACGATGATCGCAGAATATCCAAAGGGTAGGGTTATTCGGTATAAGTCCCCGAAATATCCGTCGTGCCACGCCTCGATAAGGCCAGCGGCGAGCATGAACACCGCGATGGTCAGGATGACGAAGACGATGGCCAAGAACATGGGCGGGCGCACTTTGCGTTCCCGGTACTTTTGGCCCATCTTCACGCTCATGAAGATGCCGAATACTGCAATGGCGAGATAGTAGAAGATCAGCGGTATCACACGAGGAAGGAAAGGATCGTACAATTCGGGCATCTCGATGAAATTTTATAACTTGAATGCGCACTCATCCCTATTAATTTGTCACTGCGTCGAATTAGAAGGGAGAAAGCCGGAGAACGTGGATCGAGTTCATGCCGGACGAGTCAACGCGTCCGCGCGTGCGTGACGTGGATATACTGGGCCAAACTTGGAAGAAATGCGTGATGAGGCGCATATAGGCAAATATTATTTTCCGGTTCAAGGCCTGTACCACATCGTGTTGGCACACGTGATTAGATCCTCACGGATACTAAGATATTAAGGTGGGAGTTTGGATTAAGTAGCGCGTGGAGCCTTCTACGGGTAGCTTGGGATAAAGTCATGCAATCGCCAACGAAAAAATCGAACGAAAAAGTTCGAGGCAAAAAGGATGGCACGGTCGAGAACCTGTATTGGGAGACATTAGAGAAAGTGTGGAAATCCCAACAGGCATCAATAGACCTAATGAAATCCATCCCGTCGGCGATCTTCATCTGCCGGCTAGCGAACCGAACCTTTACCATCCTAGACTGCAATCCGGTAGCCGAACGGCTTGTAGGAAAGGCCATCTCGATCCTCCAAGGCACGGAACTCGGCGCCATCTGGACTCAAGCGAACGAGAAGGAGATCATCGCGCAGCTGCTCTACGTCGAAAAATCGGGAATCCCCTTCGAGTTGCAGGAGGTCCGGGACGCGGGCACGGAGAAGGAGCGTGCCTTCAACATCAAGATCTTCCGCATGGCGGAGGACTTGCTCGGCGTGCTGTTCGACGACATCACGTCCCTCAAGCGGGCCGAGAAGCTGTTGCAGGAGGAGATCTTGAAGCTGCAGGAGCTTGACGAGATGAAGAACAATTTCATCGCCACGACGTCGCACGAGCTCCGCACGCCCCTGGTGTCGGTCTGCGGTGCGGTCGAGTTCATGCTCGACCGGTACAGGCTGGACCTGCCGGATGATGTCGTGAACCTGGCCGAGATGATCAACCGCGGGACGACCCGGCTCAAGCACCTGGTGAACGCTCTGCTCGACCTGTCCCGCATCCAAGATGGCCGGCTATCCTTGGAGGCGAAGAGCGAGGATATCATCCCGATCATCAAGAGGGTAATTGAGGATCAAGCTTACAGGGTCGAATCGCGCGATCAGAAAGTCTCCTTTGATGGACCGGATACTTTCGAGTTCATGTTCGATGCATTGCGCATCGAGCAGGTGCTCACGAATTTGCTCACGAATGCCATGAAAAACACTCCACCCGGTGGGAAAATCACGATCAGTCTCGTCCAAGAAGGCGACACAAGCGTCATCATCTCGGTGAGCGACACGGGCATCGGGATCACTGAAGAGGAACGCCCGAAACTGTTCACCAAGTTCGGGAAGATCAACCGGGAAAACCTGAACGCGAGCGTGGACATCCAGGGCACGGGCATCGGGCTCTACTTGACCAAGACCATCATCGATCTGCACCGGGGGGAGATCTGGGTCGAGTCCGAGGGGCGGGACATGGGCACGACTTTCAAGTTCAAGCTCCCGATGGTCCAACCAGAGGCGAGCGGGCAATGCGCATGATCTGCCCGTTCTCGTGCGTTCATTGCTAGAAAAAAGAGAAGTGATGGCCCACTACCGAGGAGCAGGGCGAGGTCGACCCGATCTTGCGGATCTGGGCGATGAGACTGTCAAGATTGTGCTCGTATTTCAGGTAGCGGGCCAGCTCCCGGCGCATCTCGCCCTTATCCTTCTTCCAGTTGACCCGGCCCTCGAAAAAATAAAGCAAACCCCTCAACACTTCGATCGGGATTTCATTGATGTGTAGTTCGTCAACAACCTTCGCCCGGTCGAAATAGGACCGCTCGGTGCGTGAAAGTGTCGATGCGTCGATCGCCGGTTTCTTGACCGGGGCGCGCGGGGCCTTGGCCTGGGGATTAGTGGCTTCATTGGCCTGCCGCTTCGCCTCGCGTTCCTTCCGCTTACGTTCCTTCTCGGTTTTCTCTGTCTTCTCGTGCTCGGCTTCCTCGGCCATGAGCTCGGCTTCCTTGGCCATGAGCTCGGCCTCCTCGGCCATAAGCTCGGCGAGACTCTTTTCAGGCATGTTTCTCGGCACCCTCTCCAAGTATTTTCTCTATCCGAGCAAACCTGTCGCCGTTATCTTCCAAGAACTTCTTGATCTCGGCATTTTTCGACAGGTAGGCCACGTTTTGCTTGAAAAACGAGTTCAGGAACGCGAGATGGTCCTTGAATTCCGTGTCAGCGGACGCATTCGTGCTCGGGCTCGGATGCCGGGCATCTATAAGCTCGAACAGCCGCGTGTTGCCAATCCGGTCGATCTCGCGCAGCTTTCCTTCCTTGACTAAACGATACGTGTAAACGCGCACGCGCTCCGGGAGCAGGTTCAATCTCTCGGCGATTTCGGAATTGCTCCATGCCTTGCCCGGCGATTCCCTGAGCAGCCGGTAAATCTCGAATTTCTTGCTCGTTGTGGCTCGTTCACACCTGCATAAACGAACAGATTGTATTGGATCTGTCGCGTGCCTGTAATGAACCCTCCGCCTTGCTAGGCCGTTGCACCCGTCCGGCTGAAAGTCGTGCCACAGGTAGGTGTCCCGTGGTTGGGATGCACGATCTAAAAGGTAAAAAATGTTTAAATAATCAATTAATGATTAGCAGGACAAATTTTCTCCCGAGCCATGTTTATTGTGCGTTGTGCTTCAGCCAGTCCATGCTCTTGGTCACGGCCTTGAATTCATCCCCTTGGCGCAGGGGAAGCTCCAAGCACAGGGGCGCGGATGGACATTCCTGTTTCAGGACCGCGAGCTGCGCCGCGACAGGCACCACGCCCTCGCCAAGGGCGCACCCCTCGACGATCATGCCGAACGTGTTCTGCGTGCGGGCGTAGTCCTTCAGGTGCACGCAGACAGTCTTTGGGCCGAGGACTCTAGCTGCTTCCAGAGGGTCTTCGAAGGAGAGGAAAGGGTTGCCATTGTCGAAGTTGACCCTGACGCGGTCCGAGTCTATCCCGTCGATGATGGACGCGAGCTCCCTTGCTTGGAGATCGCCGTGGTTCTCGAAGGCGACCGTGACACCCGAATCGTCTGCCATCTTGGCAAGCGTTAGCCCGTTCTTGGTCACCTGCTCCACCTGCTTCGCGAGCGGCACCTTGCGATCGAACCTGTTGGCGCCGCACACGCCGCGAAGTATCTTCGCGCCGATCTGGCTGCAGGCCGAGAGATATTCCTGGTATTTTTCCAGCGCGACCTTCGCCGCCTTGCCATCGTTCGCGATGGATTCGACCGACCCGAGCACCACGGGAAGCTCGTATGATTTCACGAGCTCGACGAGTTCCTTGAAAGGCGGGCCCTTGAGCGCGGGGATGTGATATGGGTCCAGCTGCACGACGTCCGCGTGGAGTTTTTCACAGGTCTGGAAAAACTCGTCGAGTTGCATTGGCTTCTTCCGGTTGCACTCGCCGTGCTTCCCGAAGGCCAGGTGGAAGCTGTAGGAATCGATGCCGATCATGGTTGGTCTACTTCGATAGAGATGGCTTGCCGCTTCTTGGCGCTTTCGATGAATGCCTCGGCGATGCGGATATCAGTGATGGCGTTACGCAGCTCCGCGGCATGGGCCTGTCGAGCTTCCTCGCCCGCGCCGCCACCGATCAGGTCGAGGAAGAGATCGAAGTTGGCTTCGTACGCCCACTTGGCGTGCTCCGGCGGGACAAACGTGGTCGTGCTTCCCCTCTCGGTGATGTCGAGGTGGCCCGGGGCCCGGGCGATGGGGGGCGGGAAGCGGAGATCGAACGACGCGTCGCTGTATTGGACCAGCAGCCCGCGCTGGAATTCCTTCCCAATGACCCACGAGAAGTAATTGATGCTCTTGAACGTCCCGTAATCTTCGATCCACGTGAAGCTGTTCCCACCGTTCCAGATGCGGGCCTCGCTGATCGCGACTGGTGTCTTGAACAGGGCCTGCATCAGGTTGCTGGCGTGGGACCAGACGTTGATGAACCACTCGTAGGCCTGTCGCTCCTCCGGTGTCGTGACCGCGGCCGGCCGCACGCGTTGAAATAGCGGGCTTTTTCTCCCTTTCAATGGCTTGAACCCGCCCATCCAAGAGTCCACGTTACCCGTCAGGGAAAATTGACTTGCGCTCGTGGGTTTCGGGGAGAATCCGTGATCGCATTTGTCGATCATTTCCCTCAGGGCGATGACGGCCGGATCACGGGTCCACATGTAGCCGAGCGAGAACTGGTTCTCGAGTCCGTTCGATTCGAGATGGGACAAGAATTCTTTAGCCTCGGGTATGGACGTGCAGATCGGTTTCTCGCAGAGGACTGCCTTCCCCGTCTTGAGTGCCTCCATCGACATGGGCACGTGGAACTCGTGCGGTGTGCAGATGACCACCGCGTCGATGCCGGTATCATCAAGCATTGAACGGAACGATGGAAAGATCACGGGTCGAGTGGTATGGGAGAGAAGCCCCTGTTTTTTCGCATGCGAGATATATTTCTTTGCGAAGCCATTCCTCGGGTCGAACACGCCAGCCAGCACCGCGCGCTTGCTGGCCGATACCACCGGCACGTGGATGGCCTGACCCGCGTTGCCGAGGCCCACGATCCCGATTTTGCATACATCCATGGCAGATGATCCATCTTGAAGGTTTTAGAATTGCTTAAAGTACAGGATGCAGTTAAAACCGTCAATAATGGTCCGCCCTACTTCCTCGAACCCGCACGTCTCGTACAGCTTTTGAGCGGCGATCTGGTATTCGGATGTCTCCAGATGGAATCCCTCGTAACCGAGGGCTCTCGCCCGCTCTTCTAAGACTTCCAGTATCTGGCGGCCGTACCCCATACCTTGGAGTTCGGTCTCGACGCGCATGCGCTTCACCTCGGCGAGCCCAGCATTGCTCTTCTTGAACGCGCCCATCGCCACGATCCTACCATTGCGTTCACCGACAAGAAACGCGCCCCCATCTTTCAGGTACACGCCTTCGATGTCCTTCAGGTCGTCGTCCCACGGGCCGTCCCCCTTGTAGACCCCTGCATCTTGCATAACCGTCACGTGTAATTCATTTACGCGTTGGAGGTCCGTGCTCTCGTAATCACGAATGATTAGCATTCCAAGCTATCTCCTGAGTTCTTGTTTGGATATTTCCCATCCTAACTTTTTAAGAGGTTCACGTGCGAGGTTGACACGAACGTTCTTGATGACGCACAAAGAGCGGGTGCTCGCCGCGGTCAACCACGAACCCGCCGATCGGGTCCCGACATATGCCTTCAAGGTGGAAGGCAGGTTCATGAAGGCGTACGACGAACGGTTCGAGATCAAGGAGGAGAACTGGGTGCAATTCAGCCAGGATCAAACCGTGCTCGTCGAGCTCGGCGTCGATGGCACCACGGATCCCTCGATGGGTGATCGCCCCGATCCTTCATTCAAGTTTTCACCCATCGAGTTACCCGATAAGAAATTCGTGAACGCGACGGGACGAATCTACAAAACCGCAACGGACGGGCGTTCCTTCTACGTGGATGGCTACTGGACCAACAAGGACATTCGGGCGCAATTTCCACCCCGCATCCCCCAATCACAGGAGGTGTTCGACAGGTTTGGAGAATTCTACCACCGCGTCGTGCTGGAGCAGGATAAAATCTTCGTGTGGCCCATAATTAACGGATTTCACGAGGGCATTTGGTTGTCCATCGGGTATTCAGGCTTCGCGCACGAGACGCGCAAGCCGACGGGTTTGTTGGACAAGCTCGTCGAAGAGCTCTACCACGCGAATTTGGAGACCTGCAAGCAACTGCTCGACATCGACAGCGAGATGATCATCGCCTTCACCGATGACATCGCCTACAAGGGTCACCTACTCTGCTCGCCCGCCGTGTTCGACCGTTTCTACGCGCCTCGGTACAAGGAGCTCTTCGACTACATCCATAGCCGCGGCGGCAGGACCATGTTCCACACGGACGGCGACATCAGCGAGATAGTCCCGCATTACATCGAGATCGGCCTCGATCTCCTCCAAGGCCTAGAGCCGGTCGCCGGCGTCGACATTGTGCAGCTCAATGATCTGTACGGCGACAAGATATCGTGGAACGGGAATATCGACGTGTCGAGGCTGCTATGGTCCGGCACGCCGGCCGAGGTAAGGGCCGAGTGCGAGCGGGTCATTTCCGCAGTTGCTCCCTCGAACAACTTGGTCTTCGGGCCGAGCACCGACATCATGGCATGGCACCCGATCGACAACATCGTCACCCTTTATGAAACCGCCCGGGCGTATGACATCGAAAGCCGCCAATTCCGATACGATAGCTAGTTTTTTCCACGCCCTTGCCTATCCATCCTCGACCCATGATGTTCTTCCACGCCCTGCTATTCGACCTGAACGGCACGCTCGTCGACATCTACCGCGTGAGCGAGTATCGCCAGCACTTGGATGCCATGGCTGACGTGCTGGGCCTCAAGCACGACAAATTCAGGGATGCGTGGAGTAGATCTTTCACGGCATGGCCCCACGGGGACTATCCCTCGCTGCAGGTGAGGTTCGAGCTTGCGCTAGGCTACTGCCTCGATACCAGCGAATATCCCTCGCGAGAGGCCATCGCCGAAGCGATCCGAATCCGTGTCGACTACATCACGACGCAGCAGGGAAAGGTGAAGGAGGGCGTGCCCGAGGCCCTTGATTGGGCTGTCGGTCAGGGGTACAAGCTGGGCCTCATATCCAATTGCTCGCTCGAAACCTCGGAGTACTGGGAAACCATAGCACTCTCGCGCTGGTTTCCGGAGCCCACACTCTCGTGCATCGTGAAGCTGAACAAGCCCGACGCTGCCATCTTCCTTTACGCGACGGAACGGCTCGGCGTGGAACCAGAACGGTGCATCTACATCGCGGATGGCGATGACCATGAGTTCGACACCGCGACCGCGCTGGGGATGGAGGTGCTGCTCGTGCGATACGACACCACCGACACCTACCGCAACGAACCGATCCAGCCCGAAACCCGCTATGCGATCGATCATTTCAACGAATTTCAAGCCACCATCGAACGAATCGAGGCCGATCACGATGGAAACTGAAAAGCAGATCAAGTTGCCCGTGGTTGTATCATCGGTCGAGGACATCGCGAGCACGTCGATCAAGGAGAAATTACTCGGGCTCGCGACGTGGTCCCCGCACGAGCCTTGCGACGGCCCGCTAGAAATCTCGTTCTCCGAGGAACACCAAGCCTATCTCGTAACCATCCAAGAAGGGCTCGTTAACAGCGACCGGTTGGACGAGTATTGTGCCCGCTCTGGTATCGACCCTCTGTGCTACATCTACGCATCGCGCCACCGGAGCGCGACCGGGCAGCCCGCGCTCCTGTGTCACGTGACGGGGAACTGGGGCGACGAAGCGGACCTCGGTGGCAGCCCGAGAGAAGTGTGCCGCTCCTCGGGGGCACTCCTGCGGACGGCTTATCTTTTACTCCTGGACCAAAAGCAGCAAAATCCAGCCGAATTGGAGAAATTCACGCTCAACATGGAGGTCACGCACCACGGTCCCACGAACCTGGAATCACCGCTCGTGTTCGTGGAGCTGGGGAGCAGCGAGGAGAATTGGCGCGATCCTGCCGGTTCCCTGGCTGTGGCGACTGTCATCATGGAATTGTTGGCCAAAATCAGGGACGCCAACTTCGACCTCGGATTGCTCGCGTCGGATCTTGGCGGCGTGGGCATCGGGTTTGGTGGGCCGCATTATGCCGCCACGTTCGACCGGGTCATGGCCACCAGCCGCGTCGCCTTTTCCCACGTCATCCCGAAGCACCAGATCGATGCCAGCCTCACAAAGGAAGTCATCGAACGGGCCATCGCAAGCACGGTGGAAGGCGTGTCGTGGTTCGTGCTCGATTGGAAGGGCCTGAATGCCGACAACAAGGACGTGCTCATGCCCATCCTGGCACAATTTTCCATCCCCGTGAAGAGAACTAAGGAGCTGGAAAAGGAATTTCCCGTCGACTTCAGCGCGTGACGGGGAGATAACGCATCGGGAAACCTTCATTGTCTTGCTGCAGGTCATAATGGGCACCCCTTCGGCTAAACGGGCCCCGTCTCCTTCTTGATGTACTAAAAAGCACGTGCTGAAGGCTTTCACGTTTTCATAGGACATGGGTTCATGAAAGCAGGAATGCTGGTTACGTCCATGGCTTGGTTCATTTCGGGTCGTCGGGGGCAGCAGAACTTGTTTTCGAGAAAGAAGAGAGGGGTACCCCGATACATCTCGATCATTGATCGGGATGTCTTGCGCGAAATCGATGCGATCGGGGTGCCCACCGAGATCCGAGACGAGGTCCTGTCGAACCTCGTGTTCGTCCCGCCGGGCAACCGCATCTCGTGGTTGCGGATGATATTCTACGATCTCTGAACGCGATGGCACCTTTCAGGAAGATAATTTCCGGCCGACAACCTATTAGTGTGGGGCAATCTTCTATCTTGTGCTATGGACAAGAAAGGTGTGGCGATGCTGCTCATTTTCATCGCCGCGATGGCAGGCATTGCAACTGCTATAGGCACGTGGGCCGAGCTCAATGGACAGGTGCTCCGCGTGGGGTACCTGAAAAACAACATCAACGACCTCGCCCTGATCTACGCCCAGAACCAGAATATGTTCACGGCCTCGGGATTGGAGATGAGTTTCGTGCAGTACGACACGGAACCAGAGATCCTCGACGCCCTCGCCGCTGACCAGATCGACATCGGCTACGTCGGCTTGCCAGCGGCGATCATGGCCAACAGGAACCAAGGCGTGCCGATAACCGTCATTGCCCCGGTGAACGAGGACGGGATCGCCATCGTGGTTATGCAGGGGTCAGGCATCACGAATGCCTCGGATCTGGCAGATAAAACGGTTGCGATTCCCGCGGCGAACGACACGCAGGACTTCATGCTCCGCCTGTTCGTGAGCGGGTCGGTGGTCCACATCGGGCATGACATTCTCGATAATGCAACGAACGGGTTGAATACCACGTTGATGGTTCCCGGCAACATGCCCGCGGCGATGAACGCCAGCACCATCGACGCGTTCGTCGCGCAGGAGATGATACCCGGTGCATCGATTTACAAGCCCGTGTACGGGTCGCTCGGGTATTCGGGATCCTATCTCGTCAATTCGAGCACCATCTGGCCGAACCACCCGTGCTTGGTCATCGTGGCGAGGACCGCTCTCGTCGAGGATGCGAGGTACCATGACATGCTGGAAAGGTTCATACAGGTGCACGAGAACGCGACCTCGTTCATACAAAACCCTGTAAATGCCGGCACAGTCATCAGCGTGCTCGAAACCGTTCTCGGCTTGAACAAGATAGACATCACGTACTCGCTCGCGAACACGATATTCAATGACACGCCAGACGTAGCCGGTATGAACGCAACGGTCGTCAAGTTAACGTTGCTTGACATGATCCAGCCAATCCCCGACGTTTTGTCATACGATGCTTCGTTTTACAACATGACGTTCTTGTAGGCCCCCATGTTCCAAGCTTCTTTTTCACTCCTCGAATGCCTCGTTCCATAACGCGCCACTCGTGTGACGTATCATTCGCGTGTTCCTAGGGGCTATATTCGGTCGTGCCGAGGAACGAGTAATTGCAGGTAGGATGAATGCCTATGGTTAACTGGTTCACCGTCTCAACCCCGCCGTCGGACATGGATCTCATCAAGGCAATCAAGCGGATGGATGAGGAGCTGCCCGTTATAAAGCCTGTCTCAGTCTTCGGTGGCTTTCCGGCAATCAAGCCACTACCCCCGATCGGCGCGTCGATGGAACAGATGCTCTTTCGCAAGACCCTTCCTGGTCTGCCACCGCTCCCGGCGCTTGAACCCCCCCGGCTCGATGTTTCTATAAAGAAATGCGACTTATTCGATAATGACGATGATCTCAAGCAAATTCTGGACAAGCGCGACGTGCGGACCCTTGTCGTGGGCGTTGGTGGCGCCGGCAACAATATGACATCCCGGTTCCAAGAGCTGTCTATCCCCGGCTGCAGGACCCTGTGCATTAACACGGACGCGCAGGACCTGTACTATTCCCAAGCCGACGAGAAGGTCCTGATCGGCAAGCGGATCACGAAGGGGCTCGGCGCCGGCAACAACAACGAGGTCGGCGAGATGGCCGCGTCCGAAGATTTCGAGCGCGTGAAGGCCGTGATGGATGCCGACATCGTGTTCCTGACGTGCGGTCTTGGCGGCGGGACGGGCACGGGCGCGACGCCGCTGGTTGCCAAGGCCGCGAAGGAGCGGGGTTCGGTCGTCATTTCGATCGTGACCCTTCCCTTTGATATGGAAGGCCCGAAAAAGGAAAGCGTTGCCATGCAGGGCTTGAAAAAGCTCGCCGAGACCAGCGACGCGGTCATCCCGCTGGCGAACCAGAAACTGATGGACCTGGTGCCCGACATCAAGATCCACCAAGGCTTCAAGATTATGGACGAGATCCTCACCAGGAGCGTTCGAACGGTCATGGATCTCATCACGAAACCCGGGCTCGTCAACATGGACTTCGCGGACATCAAGTCGGTCATCGAACGGTGCCCGAACCAAGGTTCGGCCCAAGATGCGATGCCCTACGGCGCATCGGCCATCGGTATGGCGGAAGTCAGCAACCTCGGGGACGAACACCTCAAGAAATACACGATCAAGGCCCTCGACAACCCCCTGATCGAGCCTGATATCAAGGACATCAAGCATGCCCTTGTTGGAATCACGGGCGATTTCAACGTGAATCTGCACCAAGTCAACACCATCGTCTCGACCGTGCAGGACAACATCCACCCAGATGCGTCCATCAAGTGGGGATTCATCCAAGATCCCACGAAGCACGGCAAGATCCAGATAAGCATCATGGGCGGCGGGTTTCGGTCGCCCCTGCTGGACCGGGCAATCAGCCTCGGAGATGCGTACCAGTAAATACAAACAATGTTAAATTATTTTTTTTAACAAAAAGAAATGCAGAATCAGCCTATTGTTACTCAGAGTCTTATCAAAGATCTTGCGGATTTCCACATGCCTGGCAAGTTGGATTCTGCTTGATAGTGATGACGCTAAAATTCACGGAGCGTAAATCTACAACGAACATCCGGTTGATGAGCCGGTCAGATGTCGGGAAATCCAGAAAGTACTTGATGGCTTCTGCCGCCGCTATCGTGCCTACGACCCCGGGCGTGACCCCCATAACGCCCATCTCCGCGGGGGAACTCATCGACCCCGGTGGCGGGGGCGCATCGAACACGCACCTGTAGCAGGCACTGCGGTGCGGGTCGACACTGAGCAACTGGCCGTCCCACCGGATCACGCCACCGACCGTGCACGGTATCTCCATGGCCACTGCCGTGTCATTGACCAAGTATTTCGCCTCGAAATTATCACTCGCATCGATGACGTATTGCATACCCTCGAAGATCTCCGCGGCGTTCTCTACCGTTAGGCGATCATCGATCGGCTCGAGATTCACCTCGGGATTGAGATCGGAGAGATACTCCATCGCCGATGCCACTTTTCGGGCGCCTACCTTGGAAGTCGTGTGAAGAATTTGCCGATTCAGGTTACTCACCGACACGCTATCGTTGTCGACGAATCGAACATGGCCAATGCCGGCAGCGACCAAGAAGGCGAGGATCGGGGCGCCGAGGCCGCCCGTGCCAACGACAAGCACCTTCGCGCCGGCCAGCTTTTGCTGCCCTTCCATGCCGATGTCGGGCATGACGATTTGACGAGCATACCGCTCGGGAAGCTCGCACATGGGCTAAAATAATTCCTCGTCAAGTTATAAAGATCCACACCGGAAGAATAGTATGATCATGACCGGCACGCGATCGAGAGACGTACGCCAGCAAGGTGAAAGCGATGGCGATATCCTTCGATGTGCCGTTAAAAATTGCCAGAAAAAGCTCGAAAAAGACGAGATAGTGCGCGTGGGAACCAAGATCTTTTGTAAATCCTGCGCCGTGTTTTATTTCAAGACGACCATGCGGCTCTAGTGCTTGGATTTCTGTTTTTTTGCGGAGGGTATATTTTTTACCTGGTTCTGATACTCCTCGTGCTTCTTGATGACCGTCCTGACGATTTCCCAGAATTCCTCGTCGGTAACGCCCATACGGATCTCCTCCATCTCGTTGAGGATGTTGTGGAAGATCTGCTTGCGATCTTCCTTGTCCTTCCGTTCCTGTTTTTGCTTGACCTCCTCCACGATCTCATGGAGAATCGGGTTCGGGAACTCCATGCCGATCGATGAGAGCCGATCTGCTATGGATTTCATGCCTGAAAACTTTCCCAAGTAAAAATGACGCGTCGCGCCTACCTTTTTCGGGGGAATCGGCTCATAGGTGAGCGGGTGCATGAGCAAGGCATTCACGTGGATGCCCGACTCGTGCGAGAACGCTAAACCGCCGACGATGGGCTTGTGGGATGTGATGGGAATGCCAAAGTATTCCTCGGCAGCCTTCGAGATGCTCATGAGTTGCTCGAGTGCGATGCCGGTCTTGATGCCGTTCATCTCAAGGGCGACCGAGATTTCCTCCAATGCACAGTTTCCCGCCCGCTCGCCGTAGCCGTTGATGCAGGTTTGCGGGTAGGTCACCCCCTCGAGCACGGCGGCGATCGTGTTGGCAGTTGCCAGGCCGAAATCGTCATGCACGTGGATGGAGAGCTCGACATCGTCCCCGTGGCTCGCCTTGAGCTGCTGGATGATATCACGGATGATTACATGGGTCGTTTCGGGAAATAAAACGCCTACTGTGTCCGCGTACACGAGCCGCTTCGCGCCGTTGTTGAGCCCGAGCCTGAAATACTCGATCACGAAATCAGTACTCGCCCGTGAAGCGTCCTCGGCGACGATCGAAGCCGTCAAGCCGTGCTCGTGTGCATAATCAAGTGCGTTCACGGTCATGTCTAGGACTTGCTCCTTGGTTTTCCTGAGCACGAGATCCAGCTGCAAATCCGAGAGTGGGATGAAGAAAATGATTTCTTGGCAATCCGTGGCGATGACGGCGTCGATATCCTCCTGTACCATACGAGAGACCGCCGCGATCTTGGCGTTGGTGTATGACCGAGCCGCGATCTCCTTGACCGTCGCGAGTTCCTGCTTTGAAACCACCGGAAAACCAGCAGCGATGATTTTAACGCCGATTTCGTCCAATCGATTTGCCAAATCGACCTTTTCTTCCGTTTTCAGGGAAACTCCTGCCGTTTGCTCGCCATCGCGGAGCGTTTCATCCCAAATACTAACCCCGCGACGCAACGCATCCGGATACATGGTATGTATAACGGGTTCATTGTGGTCTTCGAGCAGTTTTTTATAATCGTCTTTTTGAAATTCCTTGTACGGGGATTCATCGAGTCGTTTGACCATGAAGCTCAATTCCAAGGCAGGCTCGTCTTAGCCCGAGGTATGGGTATAATGTTAGTACACGCCTATCGAGAAAAAAGTTCACATTGAAGCTGGTGCAAATCGATACAATTTGAACCGGTTCAATTTTTTAAGAAAAAATTAAAATCATGAGATCTTTTTCTTGAAATTCTTCACTTTTTTCACGGTTTTCTGAAATAACTTGATTTTATCCAAGATCGTTTGTAACCGGACCTTGTAATCGTCCGATTTCTTTTGAAATAGGATGTTCTCTGAAACCACGGTTAATTTTGACTGTAATTCCATCAACAGGTTGTCAATATTCCTGACCGTGCGATCGTCCAGCTCGGGCACGAACATGCTCCGCTCCTGCTTTCTCCGCGCGTTGAAATACACGGCCACGACGACGGCCATTGACACGGTCAACACGATGATTCCCTGGATGAGCACCGGTGGCGTTGGTGGGTAAACCGGCGGCGGGGGCTGCACAGCCGGCAATACCGTGATCTCTATCGATTGCCAAACGCCGGTTGCATTCGCCGAGTGGAACATCACGTCGACATAGTATTGCCCGGTGTAGTTGAAGACGGGGAAAGTGAAAGTTCCTAGGGTCAGTCCCCTGGTGTAAATGAAGGATGCAAAGGAATTGTTCTTGGTCTGGAGGAATTCAAAGAGCACCCCTTCCTTGGGCTGGGCAAATTGCTCGAACGCGATCACGCCGAACAGCGACGAGTAATTCAGGCCAGGATTGTTAGAAGTGATGGTGGCCTGAAGGTACAGGGGATCCCCGAGGTGAATTGTGGTACTCGATACTTTGAGCTTCATGGCGAGCTTGTACTGGAGCACGTGCGACATGATGGTGGTGATGAACTGGGAATTGTTGGCCAATCCGATATCATTTGCTTCGATCATGTCCGAGTCACCGACCACAACAACCTCGCCCCCGTGGACGCTCTGGTGAATTACTGCCACCGGATCACCGTTGGCATCCCATGCAATGACCGAATCCCCGCTCGTGTTTCCCAAGAAGTACATGGTCGTGTAGGAATTCATGTAGAGGCTCGAACCGGCCATGCTGCTCATCCACGGGATGGATGAGTTGATGTCCTTGATCGCGGAGCTCCCGTTGTAGCTTTCATTAAACCCGATCCCGAACAACGATGTGAGCTGGGATAATGATTGAAGGTTGCAGGTGTCGGGCCCCACGGGCGCCCCTGACAAGAGAGCGTTGACGTCGCCTAGATTGAAATTATCGAGGGTCCCGAGATCGCCCATTAGGTCCGTCGAACTTGTAAGGCTTGTCGCGCTCGTCAGACTGGACGAGGCATTGGGATTCTGGGAATAGGAACCGTTTGCATTTGCAAGGATGATGATCTTCCCTCCTTCATCGTAATAGTTGAGCAGGATGGACAGGTCGGAATTCGAGAAGGCGACCTGAGGATTTGGGATGATGATTGCATCGTAAAAGTCAAGCAGGCTGGTTCCCGAAACGACCATCTGGGAATAGGTCTGGAAATTGATGTATTCATCGACATCAAAATTATTTACCTTCATGTCCTCGTAAAACTGGTAATACGATCCAATGAGCATATTCCGTTCGCTCCCGGTCTCGATGGACGTGAAGTCGTTATGCTGCGTGTCGAAGAAAATCTTGGCTTGGGGTAGCTGAACGGTGTAATTGATCGGGATGCTGTCGATGAATCCTTGATCCGACGTGAAGTTAATCGTGCCGACGTAATCTCCAGGTGCTGGGAAGGTTGCCAGCGTCTCGTCGAGGAAGAGGGAAATGGCCGTGCCGGACGTCACATTCGAGGGAACGGAGCCATAGCCGACTGTTCCGCCGGTGGGGATGCTATTGAGGCCACTTATAAACAGGACGGAGGCATTTCCGCTTACCGTGAAGGTGAAGCCCGTGAGGGGCACCGATGTGTAGACCGTGAGGTTGTAATAGGCGTATTGGCCGATATAGTCCGGCGTCATGGGCGCGCTGAGAGGCGTATGGGGGGTAATCCCTGCATACGGCCGCGGAGTGGGCCACCCTTGGTCCGCGGCGGTCGTGTCATAGTCGTTGTACATGCGGGAGATGTTGTAGACGAACACGTCGCGGACCAATAAATTGGTGAGCGGATCAGTATCCCCGCTGAGCCCGATCAAGCCCCCGAGGGAACCGTTGTAGCTGGCCAGATCCTGGACGGTGATCGAGGACGGGTTAAAACTCTCTAGGCTCGAGACGGTGCTGGGGTTCGAGGCAAGTTGCCCTCCGTTGATCAAGAGATATTCGATGTCTTGCTGGTCCCCGACGACCCACGAGCAGCTATACATGCCTTCACTTTGCGGAACCCACGTCGTAGTGTAGTTGAGGTATTCCAACGGACGGAAGATTCCCAGGTTCCACGTTTGCACGCTTGCTTGGGTATAGTTGCCAATGGTCTGCGTCGTGCTGAACACGAGCTCGGTCTGGTTCACGGGCGTGTTTCCCGCGTTGATCACCAAGGCACCCGTAGATACATGGTCGCCGACCTGGTAATCCCTATCGATCCAGTCCTCGGCGACAGTCAAGTCCTGAATGACGGGTTCCGGATATCCTGCCAATGTGTAATTCGTGGCCTGTTCGGTGCTCTGGAAATCGAAGCCCCTGCCGAACGAGAAATTGATCGAGACGCATTGGCCCGGGGCAAGGCTGGACGTGAGGTTGTACTTCGCGGCGAGCGTCACGTTGTCGATCGAGTCACCGCCAGCGGCATTTTTAAAATTCATGCTCGAATTCTGGATCCAGTTAATCGTCGACGTGAGGCACCCGACCGCGTGGCCATTGCTATGCTGGCTGGCCATGAACATGAAATATGACGATTTCGCGGGGCTATCTGGCGTGCCGTTCACGTAAAGCATATCAGAGGAAGCATTGTAACCTCCGACATTGAATTTTCCTAGATCGGCAACGTTGCCGTCGAACCCGATGTCGGCTTTCATCCACGTGCCGATCCCGAGGTCGGTCACCACCGTGTTGCCGATGTTGATGATGTCAAACCGCAAGCGCATGGTATACATGGATGCTTCCCATGTCTCTGCCGTTATGACGATGAGGAGATTGCCATCTTGGATTATACCGACCCCGCGGGAATAGTTACCGAAGTTCGTCAAGTGCATCTCCCGGAGCACGCTGGAAAGGAGCAGGAAGCCGAAGCTTCCATCCTGGTACAAGCCGAACATGCCTTGAATGAGATCGGTTACATTACCCTCGCCAGCAGGGATGGATGTTTTGTTTTGGACGATATGGGCGAAATAATTGAGCGTGCCGTAGGACGACACGAACCAGAGCGAGGTGCGGTTCACGGTCGGGCTGACCTCGTAGGTCGGGACGAACCCGGCATAAGGTCCGGATACGGGTGAAAAGCTCCGGTTTTCAGTGATCGGCGCTTCTTGACTGGCGAGGTATTGGTATGCCCCGCTGGCGTTGATGATGCCGGTGCCTTGGGTGTTAGCATCCGCTCCGATGTTTACGGCCGTGCGGAGCAGCGCATCCTTGATGACCGCCGGCGTTGCAAATTGGTATTCTTCCATCAGCAGGGCGCACACACCGCCAACGAATGCGGCCGCGGCCGCGCTGGAATTTGCCGTCGTGTAATTAGCATTGGAAGCGAGAGGGGTGCCGAAACTCTGGGTCACGTTGACGGGCAGGTTCTCACCACTCGTGTAACTCGAAATATTGAGGTTCGTCGCGTCGGACGTGACGTTGATGCCCGGCGCAAGGAGGTCCGGCTTGCTCACGAGCTCGATCGACGGGCCGCGGCTGGAGATGTTGGCAGGGACGAGATTCGTTCCCGTGGTGTCGACGATGCCCGCCGCGATGGACGTCGGGGCCATGGCCGGGGTCTCCGTGGTCATATAGGACGGGCCGATCTCGCCGTTGTCCGCGACGACCACCACACCACGATCGGTGATCGATTGGACCTCTGTCGTGAGCGGATCGCCTGGGTAGCCGATGATCGAGAAGCCCGCCACGATGATGTCCGCCCCGTGCTCGAAGCAGAATTCCATGGCTGACACTGCCCAATTCCAGAGAGTGATACCCGTGAGGTCGACGCACTTCGCGTTGATGAGCTGGACCTCCGGCGCCACGCCCGTGTATTCCTTCGACGAGTTTCCCGTGCCCCCGATTATTCCAGCCAGAAATGTTCCCATGCCATTCACGTCGAGGTACAAGGGGTCCCAATCGACGAAGCTTACGTTGGCTATTATCTTGAGGCTCGATCGCTGGCCCGTCGTCTCGCTGTACATCTTCGTCGTCTCGTTGTACACGGTCGTCTCGTTGTAATTGGAAACGAGGTCGGGATTCATGCCGATGCCCGTGGAAAGTAGGCCGACTATGACGTTGCGCCCGTCAAGTCCCGTTTCGTCCCTGAACTCGGTCATATTCAGGAAATCGTGCGAGATGCCAGCGCTGCCCGAGGAACCAAGCAGGTTTTCCGTGGCCGTTGCCGACCCGTCGTCGGTCGAGATCGCGTGCTCGGCCCACGCGCTTTGTATGTATTTACCCCCGTCTTCCGAGATGAGCATGGAGATCGTTTCCGGAAAAGCGGAGAAGAAAATTGCGTTGATTGACGTGTAGGTCTTCCCCGTGATCTCGGGATGGAGCGCCATCCAATCGTTCATGGCAATGGTACTGCGAAACATGAACCAACAATCCAATGTACTGGTCGGGGCTGTATCGCCCATCTCGATTTTGAGATTAGGATCGATATAGATGGAATTTCCTTGTGCGTTACTTTGAGCGGCACTCTTAGAATTGATCAACGAGAACGGGGCGACAATCGACGGCACAATAAGGACCGTCAGAAAGGTGATGGCAAGCACGCGGGTGGACAGCATAGCAATCAGGTCGAACAAAGTATATGCTCAAAAAGCAAATACCTGATATAAGATATTAATGGACCACTGCCAAGGCAAGCCCGGCCGGATCGACATACCTCCTGCTTGTCGCGTACCAGTCGACGTGCAGGGACCGCCCTCATCACCACCGCGGTCAGTTAAAGTATTACAAGCCGAATATCCTATTTTTCTTGATCCGCCGTTTCGCGTTGTCGAGAAGATCACCGCGACGCAGATCGCCAAGTTCACATTCATCACGATACCGTAATTGTCAGGCAAGGGGCGCGTGTGTTCGCGTCCGCCAAATCTTTTTACCATACCTTCATCCGTAATTCATCGAATATGGAAACGTTTCCTATGTCAACGACCATGTCAACGACTGCCCCACGAATTCTCGAGAACATTTTATACACAGGCGAGGAATTCAAACGTGCGTGCGGCTGGGTTTTGGATAGATCCGACGAGCAAATCCTCGTGAACGTGCACGGTACGGAAACGTTTGATCTCGAAAGCGTCGTCAAGGATTTGCCCCGCGCCTTGATCAAGGCGAGTTTCGGCCTTTCGAAGCAGATATTCAAGGGCATCACGGGCAAGAAGGAAGGCCCTATTCCCGCCGACGTATCCCGCTTCGAAATCGTGAAGGACATCGAGTTACAGGGCATGGTCCTCAAGGCAAGCCGCGGGCTGCGGAAAAATTTCATCGCTGTGAGTGTCTTGGATGGGAAGATAGGAGAAACACCCATCCCTGAAGGTTCCATCCTGACCCTTGGTTCGCGTTCCGCTCATTTGGAAGACGTTCGATCAACTATGATCTTCCTCGAGAATCAATTTTCAAAGAACTACGAGTCGAGAAAGTACTTCGACGGGCGTGAAATTCGTCTCGCCTGCGACTACCTGAACGGCCTCATCGAGACCACGCAGATCGGTGCGCAGGTCTGGGGGATTTGGTCCAAGACAAAACAGACCTTTTTTGGCACCGGCCGGATCCTCCGCACCTATTATCGCCGAATCCCGAAGACCCGCTATTTCATTATGATGCTCGACCAGGCCACCGTCGGCTCCGTGAACAAGCTCGAGAAGGGGCGCATCGTCCGGGTCGGGGGGTCTGGCTTGGTGAACACCGAGCAGGTCATCGCAAAAAAGATCATCTTTGAACCCAAGTTCGGGCAGGAGATCAAGAAGTACGACAAGGTGCTCGAAGTCGAGAACCTGACCGTGGGATATGGCAAGAATACGAAACCCGTGCTCGAGAACATGAACATCGAGCTCGCGGACGGGGAGATCATGGGCATCGTCGGGGAATCGGGTGCAGGAAAGACTACTGCCTTGAAGGCAATCATCGGCGACATCAAGGATTACGATGGGAAGATCCGCATTTGCGGGCATAATGCCCTGAAAAAGCAGGAAATCGCGCCGCTCTACGGCTACGTTCCCCAAGATCTCTCGAAAATGTACCTCACCTACACGCCCCTGCGAAACATCATCCATTTCGGGAGTCAATACGGTATTCCCGAACAGGAGCTCATCAGCCGGGGAAAGGAAATCCTGAGGGACCTTGGTATCTTTTCCAAGGCAAATCTGCCCGTCGACCGGCTCTCGGGCGGCGAGAAGCGACGCGCGTCGATCGCCATCGCGCTGGTGCACCGTCCGAAAGTTTTGTTCCTGGACGAGCCGACATCGGGCCTCGATCCCACCACGCGACACGAGCTGTGGTCTTACTTGGACAAGATCAGCCGCCAATACGGCATTTCCGAGGTCGTAATCACGCACTACCCCGAGGAAGCCGAGTACTGCGACAAGATCGCCGTCTTCATGAAAGGGAAGGGTTTTCTCGAATTCGGTTCTCCTCAAGAACTCAAGCAGAGATTGCCTGGCGGTGGCTACGCATGCGAAATAACACTCGAACGGTTCGATCCGGACGCCATCGACGTCCTGCGGAAGATCGAAGACATCGAGTTGGTGCTCCAGCGAGGTGGGTCCATCCGTATCTTTGCCAAGGACCTGTCTGCCGAGTTGTACGACACCATAGCAAAAACTCTCAACGATAATGGATACTCTATTCATCGTATCGAGCCAAAAGCAGAGATCGACATGATCGATTATTTTCTCTTCAAGGTCAAGCAATACCGAAACGAGTGAGCGTGAGCGTGGACCGGCATGATGGGCAGCAGGGGGATTTCCAAGCGTGAAAACGCTCTTGCACGATTTTTCACGCTAGTAAGAAAGGAACTCGCGATAATCTGGTCCGACAAGCAAGCGCTCGCCATCGTGATGATACTCCCCGCTCTGGCGGTCGTCGCCATCGGGGCGACATCGATCTCGTCCACTAACTCGGTCGACTTGCTCACGGCTGGCCGGGCGGTCAACATCGGGGTCGTGAACGAGGATACTTCGCTGGGAAATCCAAACCCCGTTCCACTCAGCGTGGACTACATCAACATCCTTGGTAATCTATCTGACGTCACGCTCACCATGTACAACAACACCAGCGAAGCAAACCAGTCGGTGTGGTACGAGCATACCATTGGTTTCATCGTGATCGGTGAAGGGTTCGAAACGAACATCACCACCGGCCTGCCCACCTACATCACGTTTTATTCCGACGCGCTATATGTCCTTGCAGAACCGTTGATAGCGAACAAGGTAAACGATGCCATCACTATCTTCAAGCAACAGTATGGTTACAATGCAAACGATATCACTTACAACACAGCGAACTTGTTTCAGGTGAATTCCGCCCTGTTCGTGAACCTGCCGTTGATCCTCACGCTGACCTTGTGCGCGAGCGGGCTCATGCTTGGGTGCCAGAGCGTCGTCGGGGACAACCCGCTGTACCGTGTTGCCCTGAGCCCCGCCACGAAGTTCGAGCTGATCACATCGAAGGTAACGGCCTACACAGCCCTTCACATGGTATCAGCCCTCCTCCTCTTGGGCATCCCGCTGCTCGGCTTTCACATGTATTACCGGGGCGATTTCTTCATCATTTGGATGCTTTGCGCACTTCCCGCGTTTTGTGGCGTGAGCCTGGGAGTCTTCTTCTCGACGCTGTGCAAGACGAAACTGCAGGGATCGCAAGCCTTCTTGGTCGGGTTCATGGCGATTTTCATTTTAGGCTCCGGATTGTTCCTCCAAGGAAATTGGCCGATAATCTTTCCTATGGTCCACAACCAAGCCGTGTTCAATATAATAGCCTACAAGGGGCTTGGTATCGTGCAGGCATGGCCCCAAATCTGGCCGCAGCTCGTGTTCGGCGGTGTCTTCTACGTTGCAGCCCTAATCATGTTATATTTAAAGAAGGAAGCGGTGTGATTATGTCAGGAGAAGACGAAATCGTGGATGTTGGTAACGGGACTGCATGCACCGTCGAACCGGCGGCCCAGCTTCCCCAGACACCACAGCGCAGGATCATCGACGTGAACAATATCACGGTTCGCGTGAAGAAACTCAAGCAGCCCATCGTCAAGAATGCCACCTTTTTCTCCAATGAAGGAGAAATCTTGGGCATCATCGGCGAGACGGGGGCTGGAAAGACCACTATTCTCAGATGCCTAACTGGCCAGATGAAGCCCGCGACCGGCACGGTCGTCGTTGCCGGCATAGACGTGATCCACCACCGGCGCGATGCCATCAAGCGATTTGGCTACGTGCCACAACTCGAACTCGTCTCCATCTACGACCAGTTTTCCGCCATCCAGAACGTGTATTATTTCGGGAAGATGTACCTCTCGGGCGTTCCCGACGATGCCATCCGCACACGAGCAAGGGAATTGCTATTCATCTTGGGATTCAAGGAAGATTTGATGTTAAAACACGTTGCCGCGATGTCCGGCGGGGAAAAAAAGCGGGTCAGCATCGCCGTGGGGATGATACACAACCCAGACGTGCTGTTGCTTGACGAGCCAACCACCGGCTTGGATGTGTCGCTCCGCATCCAGATCCTGAACTACCTCAAGAACCTGAACAAGAAACTGGGAATCTCCGTGGTCATCGTTTCCCACGACTTGGAAATTGCACAATATTGCAACCGCATCGTGCTTCTGGACGGCGGCAGGATTATCGAATTCGGGGATCCTGAAGTGCTCATTAGCACGTTCCTGCCATGCGATGGACGGGCCATCAAGCTCGAAGTGACCGAATTGAGCGAGGAAGTGCTGGAAACTTTCACGCAAGTGCCCGAGATCAAGTATGTAATAAAAAGTGGCCGCAACGACGTGAAAATATTCGCCGAGAACATCGACCGCGAGATGATCAGCAAGGCCATCGAAGTCTGCGACATGGTGGGCATCGGCGTGAAGAGCATCACGCTCGATCGTGCCGATTTCACGTCATATTACCGTATCCGGGCCAAGCTCGAAAAGGAGCGGGTCAAGAAAGAAGAAAGTGCTAAGAAAGAATTGACTTAGCCACGATCAATGCAAGTGGCTCAGGATCTGCGTCGCGGTTTCTAAGAGCAGGTCCGGCTTGGAATCGGAAATCCGGTTGTCGTACCCGCTTATCACGCCGATCGTTTTCACGCCCTTGTTGTTGAAGGCGCGCTTGCCCGCCTCGATGTCGACGACCATGTCGCCGATCATGACCATGTTCTCGTCATCTTGGAGCCCGGCTTTCGCCGCGATGATCTCGATGCCCTCGGGATCCGGTTTCACGTGGCCGGGCGAAACATCACTAGCGCCCACGATTAGATCCTCGGGGAAATACTGGTCGATGCCGAATTTCTGGATCTTTTCGATGACCGAAGCCTTCAAGCCCTGCGTGAGGATGCCAAACTTGATGCCGTGGCTGTCCAGGATGGACAGAAGCTCAGGGATCCCGTCGTAGAGCTCCGCGGTTTCTACCTCCTTGAGGTATTGCTGGTAAATCGACAGGCCGACTTGCAGCTTCTTGAAGAACGACATGCCCTCGAGGAAGCTCAAGTCCTTGAGGAGAGAGTAAGAAGAGAGTATCATCTTGGGAATCGGGATGCTCATCAGTTTTTGTATCAGGGCGGCGATTTCTTGGACAGCCTTGTCAAAATCAACTTGTAAGTTGTAGTTCTCGATAGCGTTCTTCACGCCGGCCTTGATCGCGTCTAGGCCATTGAATAACACGCCATCGAAATCGAATATGATGAACTTGACGGTGTCAAAATCGATAACCATGAACGATTACCTTGCTTGGGGATTTTCCACGGTTAGTTCCTAGAATCGTGGAGTTTCCACGAACATCTACCTTGATACTTCATCGAACGTAAGTCTTCATTTAAACAATTCGCGAGACGATAAAATTATTATCACAATTCAAATTAGTTATCATCATGAAACCCCCTGCTTCCGAACCGGAAGAAGAGGACGTGGAACCCGCTGCTCCTGAACCGGAAGAAGAGGACGTGGAACCCGCTGCGCTGGAACCGAAGAAAGAGGGAGAATCGAACTTCGATTCATCAGCCAATGCCGAAGAAGCGCCAATCCATACCGAGGTCGAGTATGAGTGCAATGAATGCGCTACTGGCGAGCCTTCCGGCGAAAACGAAACAACGATCATCCCGGAACCAGCCCCTCCAGCACCGAAGGAAGAGGGAGAGTCGATCTTCGATTCATCGGCCAACGCAGAAAAAATAACCGAAAATACGCCCATCACTGTCAAAGTTGAGCAAGAGTACGTTGATTCCGCTCACCTCGAGCCTTCGGGCGAGAGCGAGCCATTGAACATTCCGGAGCCCGCCGCTCCAACACCGAAGATAGAGGGTGATTCAATCTTCGACTCGTCGGCCGATCTCGAGGACATCCTGTCCGCAATGGAGGACGTGAAGCAAGACGAGGCCGAGTCGATCGCGAAGGCGGTCAAGGCGATCGAACTGGGCGAAACAGGCGCTTCTGAGATGCTCGCGGGCATGTCGACCGACATCCAAGACAAGATCCAGAAGACGCTGGACCAACGGAGCCTGGAGCAGAAGCAGGATTTCGTGACCGAGGAGGACTTCGTGGCCATGGCCTCGACCAAGACGGATCGCACCTGGTATCACTGTCTGTTTTACCTCGCGTTCAACAGCGAGGATGGGTCGGCCGGAAAAAAGATCCTTTACGATGCCCTGAAAAATGACCTCAGCAAGAGCCCGGTCGATCCCCTGCCCGAGCACATGTTCAACTTCGGCCTCAGTTCCTTGGTGAAGGTCCAACTTTACGATAAACCTCTGGTCGGGTTCAAGAAGAGCACGTTCACGCTCCAGTTCGATCGCAAGAAGTTGCAGGAGTTGCTCCTGCAAATCGGGCGCCCGCTTTCCAAGCGCCCGATCATCACGAAGAAGGAAGAGCAAAAGATGATCGAGGATTTTTTCTCGTTCTGAAGTTAATATCTACCGTATGCCCAACCGAGGCCCAATGCATGCCGCGAACTCCTGAAAAAAGCACGCCGGAACGAAAACGGTCGCGAGATTCAGAAGGCAGCACGACGAGAAAGAAACGACCACGAGGTGCTGCAAAAAAAATACCGGGGAAGAAGCGGCAGCAGAATCCTGAAAAAAGCACGCTGGAACAGAAACGGCCCATGCTCGTCGTGATCGGACGGAGCAACGTTGGGAAGTCCTCGATCTGCCGCTTATTGGCACCTTGGCTCCACGAGAAAATCAAGGTCGGCAAATTCCCGGGAGTGACCACCCATCCCATCCATCTAGACGTGGGGGTATACGAGATCGTGGACCTGCCCGGATTCGGGTTTATGAAAGGCGCCTCGCGAACGGAAATGAAGGCCGTGCAGGAAACGATCATCAAGTTCATCGAGGAGAACCACGACCTGATCTTCCTCGCGCTGGAGGTGATCGGCCTGCCGACGTTCCGGCTCGCGTTCGACAAGCATGCAGAAGATTCGGTGCCGTTCGATGCAGAATTGCTCCAATTTCTTTGCGAATTTCACGTGCCGACCGTCATCCTTGCAAACAAGATCGACAAGCTCTACAAGAACGAGCTCGACGAGGAATTCGAATACATGAAGCAAGCCCTTGAAATAGAAAGTGTAGGCGCCACGGCGATGCAATTCTCTGCAAAGAAAGAAACGGGCCTTCCCGAGCTCACCGAGATCATCAAGGAGAGCTTTGCGAAGTATAAAGAAGGGGCTTGATAGATTAGTCCCTATTTTGCCATGTATGCGCCCTTTGCACTCCTCTGGACCATACCTTCCCCGACGAGTATGCCTAGAACCTGCAGGGCGCCATCACCAAATGTTTCCAGCAGCGCGCGTTCCGAACGCGCATCGGCGTCGCTCTCGTGATCGAGAAGGTATGTCATGATGCTGTCCTTTATGGCATTGCTATCCTCGAGAAGCGTCGCAGGCGTTGCATTCATAACCTCTTCTTGGATGGTCGAGCGTGCTGCCACGACTGATTTTGGAATTTCCGTGATGAATTTGAATTTTTGAATGTTACTGATAAGTCGACGGCCGGTATTCTCGTCTATGGAATGGAATACCTGGATGATGTGCTTGCAAAAATATTTCTCGCGAGCCATTCTCATCTGGAAATCCATACAATTGTCGTGAGCAATCATAATGGTCTCTTCATCGATGAAGACGTGTAAAGACGATTCATGGCTTCCACTCTCGTCGATCTTGATGAAATTGGCGTAAAATTTCGCAGGCGGGCCCTGCTGGTTTGTCACCAAGTCGACCCGCGTGAGGGATTCGACCCTCTTCTCGCCGGATTCTTCCGGTGATTTTGCTCGGCGGCTCCTCTTGGCAGGTGCTTTTTGGCCGCCTGTTTCTCCAGATACCTTGGCACGCCTGCCCTTCTTTGCAGGCACGGATGCCTCCAAGCCAAGTTCGAGTCGAGCTTGTGCGTAACGGTTCCCGACAGTCATCGATTGGAGCAATTCCACGTAGGATATGCCACTCGTGTCGACCGGTTCTGGTTCCGGTTTGATGCTCGATTTAATTCGATTCGAGGCTTTATCGAGTTCCGGACTGGCAAGATCGGTAAAATCACCCAGCTGGTCGGGCTGGAAGAGCCTCTTTGAGATCAAGAACAGGATGGCCGTCCAGTAATGCATGCAGAGGCCTCCCTCCTGCGCCACGCTGCAGGTGCATGAATAGTCGAACAAAGGCGCTCCCATGGACGAGATCTTGCCCGTGAGCACTTCGGGGTCCCGCATCATGGTGTAATCGACCGTGATGGTGTCTCCCCCGACGCTCGCATCGCTATAATGCTCCACGCCAACGGATTTTCCATTGATGAAGTTGGTGGCGTTTTCGATGACCTCGTGAAGCTCCTCCATGCCTATTTTTTGAAACAGAGCCGGGAGATCCTCGTCGCTTGCCTGCGATGAAATGGTCTCGATTATCTCCGATTTCTTTAACTTGCTATATCCCTTGATACCCATGGATTTGCAGAGTTCTACCAGCTTCGATTTCGTGAGCAGGGCAAGCAATCGTTTGAATGAATCGTGTGTCGGCAACAGAATCCCTTCCTGATCATTCCTGCAACAGGGAGAGCATCCGAGGAATTAATGTCTTTCCCTCGATGTGTTTCAGGGAGCCCAGCCGTGCCTGCCGTTCCGAGAACCCGTCCAGGTCGTCGGGTCGATACGTGGGCTCTCGCATCCAGAGCGCGATCGGCGACGGCTCGGCCGTGTGGTCGCCCTTCACGCAGGCCGTCGTGTGGTCGGACAGCGCGGCGATGACGGTCCTTGGGGACGCGTTGTCCATGATGTAACCGAGCATCTCGTCAGCCCGCCCGAGCATGGCAATCTTCGTCTCGACATCCTTGTCATGGGAGACCTCATCGGTTCCCTCGACGTGGACGAGCACGAAATCGCGGTCACCGTTCAAGCAGTCAACCGCCTTGCGCGCTTTCGCCATGAGATCGGAATCGATGTAGCCCGTTGCCCCGGGAACGGTCGGGACGTCCATGCCCGTCAACTTGCCGATGCCCTTGATCAGGCCCGTGCCGGCAACGCACGCGCCCTTCAAGCCCCATTTTTCATCGAACGGCTCGAACTTGGGCGTTAGACCGGCACCGCGGGGCATGACGCAATTTGCTGGCGGGAGATCCTGCTCGCGTCGTGTCACGTTCACGGGATGGTTGTCAAGGGTCTGGTATACCTTGCAAACCCATTCCGAGAGCAACTCCGCCATGTGCTTGGCCTCCGGGGTCTCATCTTTCGGTTGGCAGGGAACGATCCGGGGGTTGGCCTTGATATCCGCCAAGTCATCGGGAGAACATGCCTTGAAATCGTAGGACGGGTCCATGTCGTGGATCGCCGCTGAAATTCCCTGCCCGCGAAAATACACCACGCATCGGTAATCCGCGGAATTGCGGAACTCGAATTTCACGCCGGGATCGGACAGCTCGATCCCGTTGATCGCGTCCGCCAGCTCCACGGTGCCTTCCCGCACGTACCCCGCTGTCCGATTGACGAGGTGCAGGCTCTCGTCCGATACCGTGCAATAGTTGCACCGGATCGAGACATCCCCGGGCTCCAAATCCACGCCAGTCCCGGCCACCTCGATCGGCCCGCGGCCCGTGTACACCGTGTATGGGTCGTAGCCAAGCAACGCGACATGCGACGTGTCGCTCCCACCAACCTTCCAAAATCCGATGGAGTGCACGTAACCGTTGAGGCCCTCCTTCGCCATGCGATTCAGGTTAGGAATGTTCGATATTTCGAGCGGTGTTTGCTCGCGGCCTTGGGCGATGTCGGGAATGTCCGACATCCCATCAATGACCACGATGGCGAGTTTGCCGTTCTTGAAGGGCATACGAGTTAGATGGAGTCCGCCCATAAATATCAAAAAGTACTATTTTTTAAATTCGTAATTGATGA